>Ga0222713_10001737_pt1 | contig 24033 bp, 24 predicted proteins | sample C33_649DmetaG_FD_165061 | JGI IMG/M metagenome (GOLD analysis project Ga0222713, IMG submission 165061) | Estuarine water microbial communities from San Francisco Bay, California, United States - C33_649D | ecosystem: Environmental > Aquatic > Marine > Unclassified | place: USA: California...
AACCGTGAGTCTGACAAAGGTGTTACTTATCGTATGCCTACTCCGCTGTCGAATCGTTTCGTACACTTGGAAATGAAAGTAGACTTTCCTGCCTGGCAAGAATGGGCTGTGAACCATAAAATTCACAAAGATGTAGTTGGCTACTTGACCTTTGCTAAACAAGATCTGTACGACTTTGATGCCAAATCCAGCTCACGTGCCTTTGCTACACCACGTTCATGGTTCTTTGTAAGCGAACTGTTGGCAGATGAGGACTTGGATGATGTCACTTCCACTGACTTGATCGCAGGTACCGTAGGCGAAGGTCTTGCTGTCAAGTTCATGGCACATCGTAAGATTGCAGGTCGTTTGCCCAAGCCTGAGGACATCTTGTCGGGCAAGACCAAGGAACTAGATGTCAAGGAAGTGTCTGCCATGTACTCGTTAGTTACTAGCCTGTGCTACGAGCTGAAAGGTGCTATTGAACGCAAAGTATCAGACAAAGAGTTCCACGAAATGGCTGATAACTTCTTCGGCTACATGATGAAGAACTTTGAAACTGAACTGGTTGTTATGGGTGCTCGTATTGCTCTTACCACATACAACCTTCCGTTCCAACCAACCAAGCTGAAGAACTTCGACGAGTTCCACCAGCGTTACGGCAAGTACATCTTGTCAGCTAACTCGTAAGAGCATGGGGGCTGACATTGAAGCAGGACTCAGGGAAGAGGGGTGTCAGCCCCCTCCCGTAGTAAGGCCGCATTGTGTACGGGTTCGGTTTGACCCGTACAATCATGATCAAGTGCAAGACTTCTTGGTAAAGATCAGACGAGAATTTCCCAAGTGGTCAGATAAGCAGCGATGGAGCTATTTGGTTCCAGCCGAAAACGAACCAAATGTCTGGATATTGGATTTTCACTTTAGAGATATTGAAGATGCCATGATTTTTGGTCTTAAATACTCAGGATGAAATACACTATACAACGGCTCGATGGCAGATTCACACACCGAAATTGGTTTCAATACTACGTCGGTTTTAGCCATCAAATGAGCAACGACCAAGGTCCTTTGAACTTTGATCACTGTCTACAATGGTTTATTCGAATCTACGGTTGGTCAGCCGAAATACGTCAGTATGCTGATATACATCGCTGGGTTGGTATGAATCGAAACATCAACCAACATATGATTAGAAAGTTTGGTAACAATCATCCTTTAGGAATACCATCAGCACCGGATCTCCCTGTCAGCTGTAATCCTTATTGGAGTTGGACCAACGGTTACAACGATCTGCGTATCTATGTTAAATCAGACCAAGAACTTAGCTTTTTTCAACTGGCAAATCCCATTGACCGGTAATTCAGGTCATGCTATAATGTATTATACTGAAAACACGGAGTTATATAAATGACCACAGCAGAAGCTACTACTAAAAACAAAGATGATGCCGCAAGGTTTGCCAATCTAATCGGGCCCACTGATTCTAAAGTGGATCGCGAAGTACGAGAAATTCTTGTCACTGCTCGTGTTGGTATGTTGCTACGTGCCAGTTTCTTTGGTAACTTGGCCACACGCCTGAAGTTGATCAATGCCGACGAGTGGTGTGCCACAGCCGCAACAGATGGCCGTAATTTTTACTACAATACTCGTTTTATTAAAATGCTCCGCCCCAAAGAAGTTGAATTCCTGTTTGGACACGAAGTCCTGCATGTGGTATATGATCACTTTGGTCGCCGCGGCGAGCGTGATCCTTTGCTGTCAAACGTGGCCGCTGACTACTGTGTCAACGCAGACTTGAAGAAACATCGTGTAGGCGAGTTTATTACAAGTGTTCCTTGCCTGTATGAATCCAAATACGAAGGCATGAGCTACGAAGAAGTCTACGACGACCTGTACAAAAATGCTGAAAAAATCGACATCAACAAGCTGATTGAAAAGTTGTTGGACGACCATATGGACGGCGACGACGAAGGTGATGGTGACAGCCGAGATGGCAAGGATGGTAAGGGCAAGCGTCCCAAACTCACTGCTGAAGAAAAGGCAGCCATCCGCGACGAGATCAAGGAAGCCATGTTGTCGGCTGCACAGACATGCGATGCCGGTAACTTGCCAGCCGGTGTCAAACGCATCATCCAAGACCTAACTGAGCCCAAGATGAACTGGCGTGAGCTTATCCGTCAGCAGATCGAAAGCACTGTTAAATCAGATTTTACTTGGTTGCGTACCAGCCGTAAAGGTTGGGACATGGATGCTGTAATGCCTGGCATGAAAACACAAGAAGCCATTGATATCTGTGTCATGGTCGATATGTCAGGTAGTATTTCTGAGAGTCAAGGACGTGATTTTATCAGTGAAGTCAAAGGTATTATGGAAACATTCGAAGACTACCGAATCCATATTGGTTGTTTTGATACTGAAGTTTACAACATGCAGATGTACACTGCTGATAACTTGGAAGACATTTCTGAATACAAGTTAGCAGGCGGTGGTGGTACTAACTTTGATTGCTTCTTTGATTACTTTAAGAAGGAAGAAATCGAACCCAAGAAGTTGGTGGTGTTTACTGATGGTTACCCAGGTGGATCCTGGGGCGATCCCAACTACTGCGACACTGTTTGGGTTATACACGGTGACCGGAATCCCAACCCACCGTTTGGTACTTTTGCACTGTACGACGAAAACTAATTTAGCCAAAACCCCCAAAATCCCCGGTGATTTTTATCCGGGGATTTGTTTTTGTCATTAAATATCTACATGGACAATAACACTAGCCCCGCAATAACAATCGATGACTTGGTCACGATCAAGAATCTAATTGATGTAGCTTGCTCTCGAGGTGCATTTCAGGCCACTGAAATGACTGCTGTGGGACAAGTATACGACAAACTCACTGGTTTTTTAGACACAGTAATTGCTTCAGCGCAAGCTCAAGCAACCCAAAATGGAGATGAAGAATGATTAAACATATCGGCAAACACGGTGACCGCAAGGTTGCTATTGTGTTTAGAGAAGTACCCGGTGAAGAACATATGGCCTTAGTAGTGTACCCAGAAACACTGCCAATTTCCTTTCATGATGCTATTATGAAAGTGATCGAATCACCTGTGGGTCAACAAGCAGACAATCTGGGCGATGCCTTGTTCCGTAGCCTGTTGTCGGATGGCCGTCCCATGTTGCAGACCTTGCACGTAGAAGGCATGATCAAAAAAGTGCAAGCCAAACAAGTTACAGTAACTCCTGGCGGAAACAGTTCAGTTAATTTGGATGAAATGAATGGCATCATCCGCAAGATGAAAATGGGCGAAGATGCTATCCGTGAAATGGCTGAACTTGATGCCAATAAAGGTTATACCGGCAAAGCTCGACGCCGTGATGATTTTGGTCGCGAAGTTGGTGCACCTGTGCCTCAGCGCATGGCTGAAGTTGCCGGTTCAGATGCTGCCAAGGCCTTAGATGATGCACATTTAGCACAGGATCGCATGAAACAGGCACAGCGTATGGAGGCCGAAGCACGCGGATTACTAGCTGAAAGCCAACGATTGAAAGCAGAGGCTGAAGCCATGGCCGGTGGAGCACCTAAACCCAAGCGCGGACGTAAGCCAAAGGTTGTCGCCGCCAATGCAGCTTGATCACGATTTTTTAAAACAATGGGAAGGTATTGTCAACGATGTTGCCAAAGATCACTGTCCCATTAGCTGTGTTAAAAAAGTAGTATTCAAGACTGTCGATCGTAAACAAAAAACCATTAACTTACGCATGTTACGTAAACAAGGGTTCGACGACGACAGTCTTGAACAAGCAGTATCTACTTTCATCAGCGAAAACGAAGATGCAATTGCTTCAATGGAATTGGTACTAGACGTCGAAGCAGTAGCAGAACTTATTCAACCCGAAACCGACAAACTACTCAAAGGAATTTAATGCAAGTACGTCTAGTATCGAGCTCAGCTCCTACAGCAGAGTTTGCTGACGCCGGCATTGACAACGTGCAAGAACTGATTGCATTTTGCGCTCGAGTTAGCAATCCATCAAATCAACTCAATACAGAAACAAGCGAACGGCTAATCAACTACTTGGTCAAGCATGCGCATTGGTCACCACTTGAAATGGTTATTGCCTGTGTCGAAATCACAACTACACGTGATATTGCTCGTCAAATCTTACGTCATCGCAGCTTTGCGTTCCAAGAATTTAGTCAGCGGTATGCTGATCCTACCAAGGATCTAACTTTTGAAGTGCGCGAAGCTAGACTTCAAGACACTAAAAATCGACAGAATAGTGTTGAACTAGATCTCACTGATCCAGACCAACGCGAACTAAACAAAATGTGGGAAGCTCAACAACATGCTGTGATTAAAGCGGCACGTGATGCGTATACTTGGGCCATTCAAAATGGCATTGCCAAAGAACAGGCTCGTGCTGTGTTACCTGAAGGTAATACTGTAAGCCGCTTGTACATGAACGGTACACTACGTTCATGGGTTCATTTTATTGAACTACGGTCAGGCAATGGCACACAAAAGGAACATCAGTTGGTTGCTTTAGCTTGCGCAAAGGTGATTGCCGAAGTGTTTCCCATGGCAGCCAAACTGGTTGCAAAAGATTAAGCTATCTATTACAATAGTGTATGGCTAAAAACTTCATGACAGACGGTAGAGAAAACTATAAACCTCCTCGATTTCGGGTAGTAGATGGTATGGAAATTGAAGAATCCGATATTGAGGTGCATCAATTTTTTGTAGGCGGTACCGACGAGCCAGATATTCTAGCTGGCAGTTTTCTAGATGAATGGCAGGCAACTGCCGCTGCCGAGTGGGTTCGTGCCCATTGCATCGGTGAACTTTATTGGGTCAGCGGTATGTCACCTAATTCATACAGTATTTGCTATCGCATTATGGCAAGACTGACCAAACAAGATCAAACATTTTTCAAGTTAAAATATCAATGAGAATACTAGTTACCGGTGGTATGGGATTTATTGGACACAATGTTGCAACACAGTTGGCAGCACAAGGCCATACGGTTCGCATCGTTGATAACAAGACTGACTACGGTATTATTCCATTTGAAGAACTCGGCCATGTTATGAGAGAGCGACGTAAAAAGATACCAGCTGATATAATCGCCCACGAGATTGACGTATCAAATCCAATGGTAAAATTTGTGTTTGAGCAATTCTTACCTGACGTGGTTGTTCACTTGGCCAGTTTCCCTAGACAAAAAGTAGTCAACACCAATCCGCAACTGGGTAGCCGTGTCATGAGTGAAGGCTTGTTAAACTTACTGGAACTGTCAACACAGCATCAAGTACAGAAGTTTGTCTATATCAGCAGTAGTATGGTCTACGGCGACTTCAACGATCAGGTAACGGAAGATGCCGAGTGCTGTCCACAAGGACAATACGGTATTCTTAAGCTAGCAGGTGAGTGGTTGGTTCGAGACTATTCACGCAGAACTGGCATTGGTCATGTTATTATACGACCCAGTGCTGTGTATGGACCTTATGATGTAGAAGATCGTGTGATCAGCAAATTCTTGCTGACTGCCATGCGTGGTGGTGAAATACAAGTCAACGGCGCCGATGAGTCTCTGGACTTTACCTATGTCGATGACACTGCCGCAGGCATTGTGGCAGCGGCCTCAAACGAAAGCGTCACTAGCGGTACTTACAATATCACACGTGGCGTTGGGCATACCTTGCTGGCGGCTGCTGAACTGGCTGTACGCATTGTGGGGCAGGGTTCAATACGTGTCAACAATCGTGATCTTAACTTTCCCAGCCGCGGATCTTTAAGTGTAAGTGCAGCTCGCCGTGATTTAGATTATACGCCCAAGATTGACATCGAAGAAGGATTTCAAAATTATTACCACTGGCTCTGTAATTCCGTTCACTGGTCTAAAAAGACAGTATAAAAATCTCCGAGAACAAATACTAGCCACCACTGATCGTGTATTTACTAGTGGTCAGCTCATGAACGGCCCACATACCAACGAATTTGAAACGTGGTTGGCCAAGAAAAATCGTGTGCCTTATGCTGTCACTTGCCATTCAGGTACATCAGCATTGGAAATCATAGCTGAATACTACGCACAGACTTCTACTGTAGTGGTTCCGCCACGTGTGCTAATACCCACCTTGACCTATATGGCCACTGCCAATGCTTTTATGCGAGCAGGGTGGGAAGTGGTGTTTGTTGATACCGACCGATACGGGATGATGGACTTTAAAAAGATACCCGACATATCGTATCAAGCAGTGGTGTTGGTTGGATTATACGGAGCTAGTGTCAGCACCATTGGAGACTTTCGTCAACTGTATAGATGGGAAATGAAAGACACCATTATAATCGAAGATGCTGCGCAACATTGGTTGTCGGGTGATTGTGTGCGTGTAGGCGAAGCTGGTGCCATCAGTTTTGACCCCATGAAAAATTTGCCTTGCTATGGCAACGGTGGAGCTGTGGTCACAAGTAGTATCGAAGTTAGAGACTTTGCTCGTGCTTATAGAGACAATGGCAAACCCACTTATCAGGACATAGGTTCTAACAGCAGAATGAGCGAACTGGATTGTGCGCTCATGATGATCAAAGCTGCGCACATTGATGATTGGCAATTTAGCCGACAGAAGATTGCTGCTTACTATTGCAAACGTTTAAATGCAGCTGGCATCACAACCTTGATTGACCATCACAACGATCTATTTCACGCCTTTCACAAGTTTGTTATAGAAATAGACAACAGAGATCTTGTACAGCAGGATTTGTTAGCTGTGGGTATTGAAACCAAAGTACACTACCATCAACCCCTGCACGAAATAGGAACTTATCGACAGTGGATGGGACCTGACATGTTGAGTTGTGCCAGCAGCCTAGCACGTAGAGTATTGAGCTTGCCTATCTATCCCGAACTCACTGATGCAGAAGTGGAATACATTACTGATCAGGTGATAGACTGTGTTTCACAAAGGCGTAACTAGACAACCACGCCCAGTCATAACTTTTGCGTAACTCAGAAAAGTCACCGCCGACACTGTCGTAATACTCAACCGCATCCTGTGCTCCTATTCGGCTCCATTCGCTGTGGGGCGATTGACCGGAATTCATTGTCAGCCATTTATCGAGTCGATATTCAGCTTCCACATCCGGCAAGCTGTTTTTAAGTTTGATCACTTCTCTAAAGGCTGTACGCCAGGCCATCCAGGCACTGTCGCAATAATAGGCCACACCCGACAGCATAGGTACCACTTCGTGAGCCTGATCTAAGGTAAAATCCAGTCCTGTAGCTGTGTTTTCCATTACTAGTCGTTTGTTGTAGGCAATCACAGCCATGTGTCCGTACACAAGACTGTTAACCGGATTCATGGCATGAAAAATATAGTGCTTGGCTTCTTGCATACGATCTGGTTGCCATGCCCAGTCAAATCCAAAATCTACTGATAACTTGGCAAACACACAAAATGCCCAAGGTGTATTACTGGCTGATAGTGCTGCTTGGTATGCAGCTACCCTGCCGTTAATGCCGTCGATGCGTACCAATCTATTGGGCATGTCTTTGACCACACGTTGCAGTCTTGACCAGTTGGATTCAGCATTGGGTTCTCCGTTGCTGATAAACACAATGTCCAAGGGGTTGTCTTTTAGGATGCGTTGTGTTTTGTCAATGTAGGGATAGTCGTACAGTTGAGTCTTGATGTAGGGTATTGCTACTCTAGGTATTACTACAGATCCTCCCCCACTGCTCAAGGGAACTATGTTTTTGGTCTTTTCTCTCCACAGCGGAACAGTTACAAAACTGCGATCCACATAGTCATTAATAGTGAACAAGGCCAAGGGTCCTGCAAATTCTAATTCTTTGACAGCATCTGCTTGACTATCAAGGTCATGAACAATTATGGGCATGGGTCTGCGTGGCACACTGATGTCAGTGAAGTTTAAATCATACCATTCCAGAAGCTGACACTTTTCACTGCGGTACAAGAATGTCGGTACATGCATAAAGAAAGTATCGCCAAACTTTTCTCCGCTGGATGGAAAAACATGCAACATGGTGGCTTGCCACTGTTCAGGGTGCCATGTAAAGTCAAAATTGGTGTAGTCGCACACACTGCTACAGATCCAAATAAATTCGTGATGGCCATCGACTCCTTTGGCAATACGTCGTAGTGTATCCAAGTAGTTGTCAAAGTATCTCACTGTTTTGGTAGTGTTGGGCACTTGGCCAGCATTGCCATCCATGTGATCTATTTCATAAACTGCTGTGGCCACACGATCAGTTTTAGCTCGTATCTGATCCACATACTTGACTTCGGTGGCGCCTGGCATGATGTATTGCGGGCCGCCTGTGCGTTGATGTTGTGTGGCAAACTGATAGATGTAAGGTGGCGATCCTGGATCTGGTACCCACGTAAAGTCTACACTGTTTGGATCTATTTCTTCAGGAACTTTCCACAGTGTGGCATCTGGCAGTAGTTCTGCTCGGGGCCACGGCAAGTACTTGCGTTCAGTTGCTCCTGGTACATGATACTCAACGGTAGGCATTACTTCAGCACGGTGCCATTGATTACCAAACACATATATGTAAGGAGGGTCTCCGGGATCTGGAACCCAGCTGTAGTCCCATGTACAATCTATCACAGTATGCCAATGGTTATCATGTCGTTCTGGTAAGGTAGCCGATAGCGTCATGTACTTGCGTTCAGTGGCACCCGGAGTATGATATTCAACTGTGGCCATTTTGTTAGCGGGCCACCATTGATTACCAAACACATATATGTAAGGTGGATCCATTGGATGCGGCTGCCAGGAGAAATCAAACTCTGCGCCCGGAACTTGAACATGATAATGTTCTTCTGAACTCCTATTGGGAATAATATCTATATGAAACTTGTATTCGATAGTGTCAGCATCAGTAGGCACAAGATAAGTGCCGCTGTAATCGTGATGTTGGCTGGGCCATGCATGTGTAAACTGTTGTTCCCAAGGCACAGGCTCCCAAAGAAAGTCCCACCCTGTGTAGTCAGATAAGTAATTTACCCACCAGAAGTATCTTGTTCGACTCAATGATCGAGCATGTTCAATATTGCGAGCTTCGCGCTCGTGTGCAAACAACCCGGGCTTGACACCAGAATAAAATACATCAAACATGATTAGAATAGACGAGATTTACGATCATACATTTTGGCCTTATTTTAGACGCCATATACCATTTACTAAAATGTTTTATTGTGATCCACCAGGACGATCAGATGCGGAAAGCTTGTGTAATACCAGTGGAGACTCTGAACTTAATTATATATTCTTTCACGACCAAGAGCCAATACATTTGGACATACACGCATCGTTATTTGATGAAGTGAAGCGACGAGGTGGAACTCTCAACGACTATGCAGGACCCGAACATGCGGCCATCATTACCAGTGAGAGAGATAGTGCAACTGTTGAACAAGTATGTAGTCAGAATCGCTGGCGTCCCTATTATTATTTCTTTCACGGCTGGGCTGCATTAGATTGGTACCGCGGATATGACCGCACTTACCTTATGCCAACTCCTGAAGAACGACGGATCACTCGAAGCTACATAAGTCCAAATCGCATAATTGGCGGCCGTAGGCAACATCGTGTTTTACTGATGTATCATTTGCTGAAGCGCGGCATCAATCGAGCTTGGGTCAGCTTTCCTGAATCTTGTCCTGTTGAAAATATCAACATACTGGACATTGCCCGTACTCATCAGTTGAAGTATCCTGACATAGTGGATGTATTTGCACAGGCTGATCTGCCGTTGAACTTTCCCAACGAAACTGGTCATCCCATGCATTCGTGTTGGCTCAGCCTGTTTGACGAAACTGCCGAATCACTGGCATTTGTTTCTACCGAGACTGTGTTTGAAGGTCGTCGTCATCATCTAACTGAAAAGTCTTTTAAACCCATTTGCCTACGTATGCCTTTTGTGTTGGTTTCTACTGCTGGCAGTTTAGAATACTTACGCGGTTACGGATTTCAAACATTTGGCAGCATCTGGGACGAGAGCTATGATCTCGAACTAGACGATGATCGTCGCTTGGCTCGGATTGCCGACTTGCTACACAGCCTGGATCAACTCACAGATGCTGAAAAACAAGCCAAATTTGAACAGGCCATTCCCATCATAGAACACAACTTCAATCATTTTTACAGCGGTGCATTTGAACAAATACTATGGAAGGAACTGGTTGATATGTTGAACACAATGCAACAGGACTTTGCACAGTGATTACATTTTGCTATGATCGATTAGCGACTCCTACAGTAGGATATCCCAACTTGGCGCAATGGCCAGCCAAGCCTTACACTCCAGAATGGCGACAGTTTGATGCACACTGGCCGCGTACTGTGCCACTACGCTTGACCATGTACTTGAATGCTGCACATGTTCCTTACAGTGTATCAACTGTGGCGGCAGCCCCAAGGGGGTCGTGGTATCCCATAGCATTCAGTTGGTTTGACTTTGACTGCAACTATTTTGCAATGCTGTCAGATGATGTAAAGTCACGCTTACGTAAAAAAGAAATCAAAATATTATTCTATTATCACGAAGGCGACAACCCCGAACGTATCAACAAGTATCTGAATCAGTGTCGATATCTTGACGCATTACCCGGTGACTGTTATCATATTGTCAGTGCTAATACCGCAGCGGACCAACTTGAGTCAGCCACTTACTTTTCGGAACATGAGTTCTTCTTTAGATATGTCAATCGATACCAATTTTTTAATTATCCCCTAGAACGCAAATACGAATTTACTGCATTAAATCGTGTACATAAATGGTGGCGGGCCGCTGTAATGTCTGATCTCAGAGTTCACGGCGTATTAGAGAATAGTTTATGGAGTTATAACTGCATTAGCGTCGACGACGACTACGAAGCCAATCCTGTTGAAGTTGATGTCTACGACAAACTGTGGAGAGATCGCATGCACGAGTTTTATTTAGATGGACCGTTTCATTGCGATCAATTTAACAAACACCAACAAAACAATCATCATATAGTAAACACAGAACTTTATACACAAAGCTATTTTCAAATTGTAATTGAAACACACTTGGATGCTGACCAAAGTAGCGGCGCATTTATAACAGAAAAAACATGGAAGCCCATCAAGTACGGACAGCCGTTTGTTGTGATTGGTACACCCGGTACGTTAGCTGCTCTAAGGTCAGCAGGATACAATGTGTTTGACGATGTATTAGATAACACTTACGATACTATAGAACACAATACAGAACGCTATATTGCTGTACGCAAATTGTTATTGAGTATGCAGGAACAAGGTGTTGCTAAACTATTTAAAAAATGCCAACCTGGTATTGCACATAACCAATTAAACTTTGAGGCTCGGCTTCGCTCGCCATTAAATACCCTACTAGAGAGATTAACATGAGTAATGTGATACAGAGTTATACCAGTTGGCAACCACTTGAAGAAGTCATTGTGGGTCGTGTGTACACACCCGAGTACTTCAGCTTTATTAAAGATCCTGTTATACGCGGTCAGATGACTCGTATCTTGGAAGAAAGCAACGAAGACCTTGACAACTTACAACGTACCATTGAGCAGTTTGGTGCTATTGTACGTAGACCCGACTTACCCAGCTTGGATCATTTCATGCAGATGCAGCTAGGTAACGGCGGAGTTCCAATTCCACCGTTAACTCCGCGTGATTGGCAAATCACTCTGGGTGAAAAATTGTTGCGTGTAATACATGTGAACGAAATGGACACTCTGATCAAAGAATATGCCAAGGCAGATCCCACTGCCATTATTGATCCGCATGGTTTTAACTATGATCAGAACCATGTCATGGTTGATGCTAATGCTAGTTGCATTGTAAGAGTAGGAACAGATGTGTTCTTTGATCGCAGTGAATGGCTAACAGATGCTCACCTGGAATGGATTCGCGACAATGTGCTGGATTCGCGATATCGTGTAAAACGTGCTCAGACAAACGGTCACGGTGATGCTGTTTTTGCTATTCTTAAGCCAGGTGTTATTATCAGCAGTATGCACGACGCTGATATCAACTACAAAGAATCATTCCCGGGCTGGGAAGTATGCAAGGTGCGTGATGCCAGTATTTTTGCTGCTATCGAAGTAAGCGAATTTAAGAGAGAAAATTTCAATGGACGTTGGTATGTTCAGGGTGTTGAGCCTACCAGTGAGTTTGCTAACTTTGTTGACACTTGGTTAAACAAGTGGACTGGCTATGTAAAAGAAACTGTGTTTGATGTCAACTGTTTGGTACTAGACGAGTCTCATGTTATTTTTAGTGCTTACAACAAAGAAGTATTTGATTTTTGTAAGCGGCATCAAATTGAACCTATTATTAGTCCATTGCGACACAAGTATTTCTACGACGGCGGTATTAGTTGCTGTACTCAGGATATACGCAGACGCGGTGGATTAGAGACTTATCTTTGATACTTTTCTTAGTTGATCAGTATTAATCAAATTAGTTTTATTCTTGGGAACACATAGCATATTTTGATAGTCGGCTATATAACAGTCGTAGTCATCGCCAACACACATACTATCTAAGATATCAACTATGGCCTGCTCGCCAACTAGCATGTATTCAACCCATATCCACGGAAGATATTTTTGTATTGTTTTTGTTCCGCCATCTAATGCTTCACATTCAAATCCTTCGACATCAAGTTTTATAAAGTCCAATCGATCTAGTTTCAAGTCATCAATTCGGACTGTGCAAGATAGTCTAGGATTGATCCATTGATTATCTGTTGCATTAACTTGCTTGTTTAATTTGACCATTCCGAAGTCTTGTGGCTTTCCATAATCAATATTGGGTATAGTGACCCAGCGACTATTGCTACCCAATGCTGCATAATGCAAAATAACATTGTTAATGTCATTGAGTACTAATGTTCCTGCCAGTGCATTATGAATCATGCGTTGTGGCTCAAAGCTGAGAATGTTTATGTCTTTTCTACGCTGTGCTACTGGCACAGAAAAGAAGCCAATGTTGGCTCCGCCATCAATGACAACTGCGTCAGATGGAAGACAATCTATTATAACAAAGATGTTACTGATCTCTTGTTCAATATGGGTCTTGCCTGTTTTAATAAGTGCATCAGCTTGAAAATCGCAATGACGATTTACTATAAATTTTCCATATACGGATTCTATTACTACAAAATTGTTAACTGACAACTCGAACTCCATATAATTTTTCAAATCGATCTGCATCAGCACGATCATTTACCATGGGCTCACCGCGAATGTTTAGGCTGGTGTTAAGCAACATAGGGCATCCGGTGGCAGCATACCAAGCTTCTAGCAATTGTCTAATTCCCGATCTCGAGTCTTTCGCCACTGTTTGTACTCTACTAGTGCCATCCACATGACAGATAGCAGGATATAGGTCAGGAGCCAAACAGCGGGCGACAGATTGCATGTAAGGGCTACTAGAGAAGCCGCTAGGAAGATCGAAATACTGATCAGCATGTTCCGCCAAGATGACTGGGGCGAAGGGTCGAAAACGTTGTCGTCGTTTGATGTCATTTACTTTGTCCTTAATGTCAGGACCTCGTGGGTCCGCTAATAAACTTCTATTACCTAGGGCTCGTGGCCCGAATTCTGCCGCACCTGAGGCAATACCACAAATACGATCAGTAAGCAAACACTCAAGAGCGGCGTCAACAGGATAACGCCCAGCGATAGTATAGCCCAGGTAAGGGTCGTTCCATGCAAGATTACGACCGTAAGCCAAAGCAGCGGCCCCAAGACTAGAACCAGCGTCGCCAGGACAAGGCATAATCCAAATATTATCAAAGTATCTCCCTAGGTATTGATTGGCCAAGCAGTTGAGTGCTACTCCGCCCATATAAACAAGATTGTCACTGTTTGTAAGTTCAGCAGCTTTTTGTACTATGTGTTGTATTAGTTTTTCAGCGATGACTTGACCAGCTGCGGCAATGTTGTTAGGATCTTGATCAACAAACACAGCAGGATCAAATCCTATGTGAAAGTTCTCTGCCATCGACGCTGTGAAATAATTTGCCACAGCATACTTGCTCATTTGACTTACAAGACTGGTATTGCCATATGCAGCCATGCCCATGGTAATGTATTCTTCTTCCATGGGTTTAAGACCAACCTGTTGAGTTAAGGCACTATAAAATAAACCAATACTGTGTGGGTATCGTTGCCCCCAAACTTTTTGATATTGTGCTTGGCCGTGTGGGTCATAACTGGCTCGATATATGCTGATAGTATCCAACTCGCCTATAGCATCAATCACAACTACTGCGGCTTGTTGGTAAGGACTAGTCTGGAAGCCGGCGGCTGCATGACTAAGATGATGCGAAAATGCCTGCAATTTACGACCTTTTACGCGATTGTCGCCTAGATGCTTTTTTAATGTGGTTGCTACGGTCCAATGACCCAAGTTGTTCTCGCCAGATCTCAATTGTTGTACGTTATGCATCCAAGGACGTTCGTAGTAGGCAATGGTACCAATATCGAAATTGTAGGCAGCATCAATCAACTCAATGCTTAGTTCACTGTCATTCTTGATCTTGCTGTAACGTTCGCTATGGCCAGCAAACACAATCTCTCCATCCTCTCTGACAACAGAGAGAGCAGCGTCATGATATCCAGCACTTACACCCAGTATATGTTTCATTTGTAAATAAACGGATCTCTTTTGCGCAGTTCTTTCAACTTCTTGCGGTATTTAATTTCTAATCGAATCTTATTGTATAAGTTTTTAATCCACTGCATGTTCTGTCCTTTTTAAGTTTTCTATTTGGCGTTGTTCGTGATCTGTGTCACTCCATGCATAGTCAAACACGCCTGCTACATCACCGACTTCTATCTTGTAAATGTCTAAGTGCTGACCTATCTGTCGCCAGATTTGTTCAGGCTCTGTAGTTCCGAAACTGCCCTCAAGATCTACCTGCCCAATTTTCAAGTAACCCAAACTCAACTTTTCATTATCAATGGATAGTCCATTGTCTGTCAACCAGGCTTTAAACTGATCTTGTTCTTGATCGTGCCACGGATGCGGCCCTCCACAAACTACATCACGTGCCCACTCAATATCAAACTCGCCTGAATAATATTTTAGCGCAGTTATAGCTTCGCAAGTAGTATCAGCACCTACGCTGATATCAGTAGCATCCAGACCAACGTTAAGTTTAGGAGCAGACTCATCGCGAAATACTTCGTATAATGTTTTACCAATTTGTGTCCAGTGCATATAAACACCACCCAGCACACGATCAAATCTATTGCGAGCAAAGCCAGTTCTGTGTTCGTCTGTAAGATCGTATCTTGGTGCGTGTACAAACGTAGTTATCTGACTTGGTCTGACCCACTGCGGATCTTGCAACATTTTACGTTGACTTAATATTAAACTTTCAAGTTCGTGACAAAGAAGATTCAACTGTCGTATTGCGTAACGAGTAATGGCATTGGCATGACGGTAGTAAGGGCTGGGATTCCAGACGGTACCTTGTAACACTTCAAAATGATTGTGCAATCTGTTCATTATGCTGTGTTTGATGAAGTATTGCTTTCTGCCCATAACAGGATTAATAGGAAAGCGCACATTAATATCAGAAAATACTTCTTCGATCCAATAAGGCTCAAGCCCAACTTGTTGCCATGCACCCGAGGCTGTAAAATAATTTATGTGTGTAATATAACGATTCAGTTGATCGCAGAGAAATTGCACAGTACGAGGTGTGTGCGGAAATCCCAAGAAACAAAAGTTCTTTTCAAGGTGCAGGCCAGACTGTAGTATTTCGCATAAGGCTTTCTGCCAGTCATATGCCAGCTGATTGTGTTCAGGAACAATAGTATAGGTCAGCTGACTTGCATGATCAAGCGGATCACGCAATGTTATCTTAACTGGAGATAGCTTGATACCAGGCATGTATGTCAGGATCCTTTTCCAATATGTTTTCAAGTGTGTATGTATCTTTTCTAATCTTCTCTAATTGTAGCACACGACGCTTGCCTTGTGCAAGACCTTCTTGCCATGTATCTGGCCATTGTTCTTCGAAAGTGGGCCTATTCTTCAGTTGCAATAGAACATCACGTAGGGCACCTGCGGGTAAATCTTTGGTGATCAAATCAATACGGTTATGTAGCAAGTGCTTGGGCAATGATAAAGGGCTCAAAATGATATTGGGACTAAAGCTGAATATGACCTTGGCCAGGACGTCTACTCCAAGATCGTTTGACAATTTCTGTATGTTTTCTATTTCAAACATGCCAGGCAAGGTTAGCGTAAAGTCCAATCGCAATTGTCTGGGATGCTTTTGAAATTTTAAACCATACTTGAAATTCTCTAGCCATTGTTCAAAATTAAGACCAGTTCTAATGTATTCTCCTATGGCTCCTGTGCCGTCCAAGCTGGCGCATATTTGCCAGTCGCGCAAGTGAATCAGTATGTCATCAAACAGGTTAACGCCCTTGTATGTGATACGACTGAAATTGGTATTGTACCTAGCATATACTCGATCACCGTCCCCTTGGTCTACAATCTGTTTCATGTAGCGCCAATGTTGTTCGTACATCAAGGGTTCGCCGCCTACCCAGTATATTTCTTCTACACGATGCTCGTTGACTGCCTGAGCAAACTCAGCTTCAATCTGTGTGTCTTGGAATTCACTAATCTTTTCTCTTACTCCTGGATGCATCCACATGTTTTCAGATTTGGCCCAGTTGATCATGTTGTGTTGTCGTTGCTCGCTTTCCCACGAACTGCTAAGAAGGTCACCGCACATGCGACACTTGAAGTTGCAAAGATTGCTAAAACGATAATCCCAAGATACAGGGCGCATGGTAGTTGACCCGTCTTCTGCGGTCGATTCTACCAGTTCCTCATACTTGTGAGCAAACAATCTTTCAAAGTAAGTGCGGTAAACATCAGTGTTCAACAGCTTGTCGTTACAGACTTCGCATTCAGGTAGAGTTTCGCCAGCCATCATGCGACGACGAACACTTTTCATGTGCTCGCTGTTCCAGTGTTCATCTAAGGTAATGGGCACATATTTTCCAGTGCCGGCACTGGTGTCAATGTACTGACTGAAGCTTTGTGCTGGCTCGCGACTAGTACAACACATGCGACGTTCAGTCTGCGGATTGATATAAGTATGGACCCACGGTGCCATGCATAGGGTTTTGGGTTTATTCATATTCTGCTATAAAAGGAAATAGTTCGCGCCAATCAGTACCGCGTCTGCGATCAAGTTCATCAAGGTAAGTTTTCAACTTGCGGATCTCTGCAAGATTAGGTTCTTTAATTTGTTGTAGTTGTTGTCTTAGTCCAGCCATGCGTTGTCTAGCCTGACGTTGATCCCAGTTGTCTTCGCGCATGACGTTAAACAATCTATCAAAATCATTTTCCCATTCTGACCAAGCAAAGTTTTTAGGATGCTGGAACATTTGCGGTCCTGTGTAGAACTGGAAGTAATGACCAATTTGATTGTGTTGGCTGTATTTGTTTATTTTTTCCACCAAGTCTGGCATGGTTTTAATAGTCATAGCAGTAATGGTCTGATTGATGTTTAATCTGATCCAAGGTTGTGTTACTGCCCAGGCCATTCTGGTTTCAAACTTGTCTAAGTTTAGGCCGCTGCGCACATAGCTGGACTGTGGTCCCCAGCAGTCAATGCTGGCAGTTAAATCAAATATTCTTATGTGTCCAGACTCTTGTAACTGTTGTATTCTACCAGTGTACTCATCCCAATATCGGTCTGGCACATTACAGTTACTGAACACATTGAGTTCTAGTTTGGGATTGGGTTTGCGTCCTATAATTTCCAATACTGAATTCATCAAGTCATGCTGTAGGAAAGTTTCGCCGCCCAACAGGTGCAATCTTAACAGGCTTTGTACATTGTTGTCTAACCAATTGAGAAACTTGTCAAAGTATTCTTGCGTGGCAACTGGCACATTGACCACAGGAATATGCACACCATCTTTCTTGAACTCACCGTGCTTGATGTTCTCTTGCTCAATCTTGCTGCTTAGGCTAGCGTTACAGTATATGCAACTCAGGTTACAGGTATTTTGTGCAAACAGTTCAACAATTTTTGGTGTGACTCTAGTGGCTGTGAAATCAGTTTCAACTTCGATAGGTGTCAACTTGCGTATGTTATTGGCATGCATACGATCGCTAAATCCGCCCGAGTCTTCCATGTCCTTACAATACTCGCAACCGCCGTTGGGCCATTCGCCGCCGTCGCCGTTGGGCCACAAGCCTTGCAACATTCTTTCACGGTCTTCAATCTTTTTGGGTATGTTGTGGAAGTCGTCGAAGTTTTCTAAAGAGAACGGCATGGGTTTGACTCTATGACACGACGCTGTGCTCAACAAGTTCAAGTAAATGGCACTCCAAGTCCATTTGTTTTGGCAGGCAGTGGCAGTTTTAATAGGAAATCTGATTCCGTCGTTAACCCAAATACGTTCCCAGGCATCAATATTTGATTGTATTTCTGGTATGTCGGCTTTTTTACCTTGTACATATTCGTCGTAAGTTGGCCATCCTTTTCCGGCATGGGCATCGTAATTGTCCCGGTCTACATACAAGTTTAAATTCACAGTCATTCGGTTCTCCGATAATTTATTAGTTCAGCAAACTCCGGCGCAACATCCGCAAGACATTGTTTTCTTCTTTGGTCTGTTATAGTTATTTCATTTAGTAACTGAGTGCCATCCCAGCTTGGTCCTTGCAGCATGAAATCTACAACAGATTTGAATTCTGCTCGAGCTTTCTTGGACACTACAGCAGTAGATAGTTGTTGAGTTATTGCTTGTTTGGCTGTGTCGGGCAAGGTTGCAATGCTAAAATGCTTGGCTTCGTGTAGCATATTCCAATAGACAAAATTGAAACCTTGTTGATAGGCCCAGTTAGCTACGTGTTCAAGATATAACACATTAAACACGTTGACAGTAATACAGGCCTGTAGCTGTATGTTAGGATGACGATCACGCATGGCCATAAAACGTGCAATGTTATATTCTACTTCTGACCATACCGCATTGGCACGTTGATATTCGAATCTTGCACCAACATCGTCAATACTAAATGCAATCTCCACAGTCTTAAAGTGTTGCCATATGTCTTCTGCTGACTCTGGAAACTGGGTACCGTTGGTATTGTAGTGTATCTCAACTTGGCCAGCAATGCCCATTTCAACAATACGCTCTAAGAACTGAAAGTGTTCTTTAATCATAAATGGTTCGCCGCCGGTGAATTCTATGTAGCGGATCTGGTCGGACATGCTGTTGATTTCTGTCCAAAAGTCTTGGTTATCTCTTGCCCAGGCACCTTGTCGCAGCATCTGGTAATGGAAACCCTTTTTCTTTTGTGCAACAGGTGAAAACTCTATTTCTTCCACAGCAAATGTACTGCTACTCCAAGATCCGCAAATGCGACACTTGAGATTACAAATGTTACCCAGCTTAAGATCAAGAAACATAAGTGGTTTAGGATCTTGTGTCCATTCCGCATCAGGAATCAAGTGCTTGAGTCTGTCTAGTGTGTGCATGCGCTTGCTGGTACGACCGGCATCTTCTTCTGCCCAGCACTTCCGGCAAGTTTCGGGTTGTTCTGCACGTAGAAATTTCTTTCGCAGACCTCGCATGTAGTTGCTGTCTTGTATATCTGCTAGTTCTGCAGATTTAGACAGGTCAAACTTGCTGCCGTTAACATCTACAATCTCTTCTTCTGCTAAACAGCAAGGTCTTACTGTGCCAATAGGGCTGGTTTCTAAACTGACCCAAGGCAATACACAGAATTTTTTGTGTGGTATCTTCATACTCGTGTGTGTGCTGGTTTATATTTTAATATTTGTTCTAGTTCTGGTACCACGTGTATTAAACGTTCGTTGCGACTCCAGTCTAGATCTGACACAGTTTCCCAGAAGTCTGGCAACAATCGGCTGTTATCGGTGCCCATCATAAATGCAATAGCACCTTCAAATCCGCCAGTGGCACGATTGATTGGATCACGCGGCCGTAGCCATTCAATATGTTCTTCGAACTGTTTCTTAAACTGTAGTTTTATTTCTTCAGGCAATACATCAATTCTGTACTCGGCTGGCCCTTGCAATATGTTCAAGTTAAAGTCTTTGGGTTCAATAAATCCCTGATCAATCATGTAGCGGTGGAAAGGTACAAAGTTCCAAATGTTCATCATGCTCAAAGTAGGGCTTATCATGAAATCAATATGCGGGCATTCTCTTTTGAGATCTCGTATGTTTTTCTCTACCTGTGCCCAGTCGGTGCCACTACGTATCATTGCAGCTCGTTCGCCCATGTCATCTAAGCTGGCAGCTACACAAACACTGGGGAAGTGTTTCCACAGTTCAAGTACACTTTCTCGCTTGTATTTCAGTTCAGTTAGGTTGGTATTGTAAATTAATCTGACTTGTGTATTGCCTTTTTCGATTAGGAGTTTGAGAATTCTGTTGTGTTCTTCCATGATCAAGGGCTCGCCACCGGCAAAATAAATTTGCTCAAGATGCGGAATGTGCTCTTGCATTTGTTGCCATACATCTTCGCTATGGCGACCAGCAAACTGCACTCGAGGACGTAAGGCTTTGCCAAACAGTTTAACATCATCATCGTACCAACGACTGCTAAAAATGCTGCCACAACTACGACATTTGAGATTGCAGATGTTGCTGAATCTCACGTCCCAGTAATGTAGCTTCATGTCAGGCAAAGTACCATCTGGTAAGGTTTGCTCAACAAGATCTTGATGTTGTCCAAATGCCTTGTTTGAATTGTTTCGCATGCTGGCAAATCCTGCAGCTTCTTGTTCATAACAATCTTCGCATTGACGACAGGGTTTGTCTTCCAACATGTTGCGACGTATTTCGCGCATGTCAGTGTCGTTCCAAATCTCACGCATGGTCTTTTGTTTGAAGTTACCAACAGGGTGTGCAGCTTTGGCCAAACAACAAGGAAAAGCTGATCCATCTGGCCAAGCATGTAAATGTATCCAGGGCAACATACAAAAGTTTTCACTTTCCATTAATCTGAACTGTTGTTTCTCGGTCAGGTCTTCTAACTTGATGTAATTGGGAATCCGGTTTTTCCAGTTGTAGTTGCGTAAGGGGTTGGTCATAGTTGTTCATACCATTCTTGTAAAATAGGAAACGTAGCAGCAAAGTCTTTGCCGCGGCGCTGGTCGTACTGTGTGTGAAACTGTTTGAAATCATTTAATAGCTTGGGTATTTCAAAAGTATCACTGTGCGGGGTCTTTACAACGTCCAAGTAATCAATCAGACGTTGCAAGTGATTGACTTCGTGTTCGTGCATCAATGGATGAGCTCGGTGCGTATTCAGCCACGCCTGTAGGTTGTTCTTAAATTGTGTGCGTAGTTCTTCTGGCAAGACCAACGGACTTTGAAAACTGGGAAAACGCAAGATGTTTAAAGTAAAGCTCACACGTTCTTTTCCATATGTTTGTTTCAAACCCATTAACTGCGATAAAAAATTGGGCAACGTGGTTAGACATAGTGCATTGATGGTGCACATAAAATGCATGGCTTTGACACTGTTGTGATTCAATAACTCCTGTGCGTTACTCATCCATAGATTGTAATCTAACCCATCTCGAATGTATTCGGCTGCACCATTTACAGCTTCATTACTGGTGTATATTTCCAAGTGTGGAATGTCTTTGATACGTTCAACAAAATCCAAGAGTTTTTCGCGTGGCATGCCTAGATTACTGTTGATAGCTAATCGAGTCGAGCTGCGACCTTGATTGGTCTTGAACCAATCAATCAGTTTCCAAGTATATCCTGACATAAGCGGTTCACCGCCGGTTATTCTAAGCTCTTGTAAGGTTTGGTGTAGGTCTGTTTCCCACCATTGAAAGAATGCCTCCACATAAGGATTAGACTCGCCGAAACTATACAATTGAGCACTATCATGAGTATGAGTAAAATGATTACGACCATCTGAGACCAAATTTGTGTAGGCCCCATTGCGTTTAATATCATTGACCCAAGTGCTACTAAAAGCTGGATTACAATAGCTACACGCAAAGTTGCAGGTTCGATCAAATGATATTTCCAATGTTCGCAGATTGACATCAGTTGATGCAGGAGTTGTAGCAGCTTCATTTAAAGACTCAATAGGGTAAATTTTACTTTTGTACACACGATCACTGACCGCATCACGTCCCATGTCTTCAATTTTCCAGCAGTATTCGCATCCACGCGGACGTCGACCTGCCTGCATGTCAGCCCGGTCTGCTTTCTTTTGATCAGTATTGTGCAGCAGCTTCGGGTTAACACGTACTTGATCAATGTCCACTAGATGTGCAGGTGGATGATGACACGATGTGGTCATGCCAGAGCCAAGCCAGATGGTAGCATTGTACCATTTGGCTGCACAAAAACTATCACTGATGGGATCAAGCACCTTTTGCCGAAATTCTAAATCATTCATGGTTGGATATTAAATTAAAAAACTGCGGGGGAAATTCAGAGCGAATACGGGGGATAAGTTCTTGTAGATGCTGCTGATTGTATTTACATATATCTTGACATGCGCTTAGGAAACTTGTAAGATCCTGGTCGCATAAGTCTTGTACTGTATCGTGTATTCTGTCCATTCTGTCTTGATGATGTTCAATCATGTCAAAACTTTCGTCAATCACTGTATCAAATGTGCGAAATCCCAAATTGCGTAAGTCTCGATAAAAGCCCACATTGGCAGCAACAATAAAAGGATGACCCATGGCCAGAACCTTGGCTGTTTTTTCTGTTCTAAAACTGTAAGGATAATCGTATACTGTTTCAGTTACTAGACTAAAGTAAGTGTCAATATAAGGTGCAGGCTCTATGTATATTTCACCCCATTGATTATTGAACAATTCGGTTTTTATAAAGGTTCGTTCGGCAGGACCAGGATGTATTTTAGCATCGCGATAAAATTCAAACTCATATCGGGGATCAAGCCAACGTAGCTCGCTGGTAGTAGACAACATGTTAACACCGTTGCGTTGCATGGTGAACGTGCGATTGTGACTGGGTCTACTGTCCAGCATAGTCCATAAGGATTTTTCTAATATTCCTGATTCACGAAAACGTTCATATAGATATTTTCTATGTGGTCTTGCTCGACCATTTAAGAAAAAGAATTTGTAGGGTTTATTTGTTTTAGAAAAGATCTCTGCAGTACGAGATTGTGCTGCAATATTTTCATCGTAGTTCAATATTACCGACAAAAAATTGTCGTATCTAATATACTTGTAGGCGGATTCCATATCTCCGCCACCGATGACCAGCAGTCGATGTTGTCTAGCTAGATTGTCTACTCCTAACATCTTCAACTGACTTACTAAAGTTTCAGATCCTTCGGCTGCATTATCAAAGAACACAGTTGTGCCGGGCTGATCTATCATGGCCACAATCTTGGCAGAGTTTTCCACAAACTGCTTTCTACCTACAACGTACACACTGTTAGGTACAGGTTCGTGGGCGGCTATATCCCAAAACTCGTGTGTTATCCAAGGACGAAGTACATGATATACTTCGCTGAAAGTATCAACTATGAGGTTACGTCCGTCGAGCATGTGATTCGCACTCCTTCCAAAAGGCCTTCATTTCTGGAAAAGTATCCAAGAAGTTTGTGTTTCTACGTCGGTCATGCTCCGAAAAGAAACGATAAAAATCTGCTCGCTTTTGTTCCACATTATCAGTACCTTCGCGCATCCAAGCAATGTCGCGTCGCATGCGTTGAACTTCATAGTCTTTGAAACCGTGGAAGGGATCTGCCGGGGTTTCTAAGTTGAGTTCCATCCAGTCGGCCACACGTTCTAAGATGTCAGCATAAGCAGGTGGTAAGATCTGCAGGCTTTGCCAAGCAGGTTGTCTCAACAACGGTGTATCAAACCAAACACGCTGATAGGTTGTGCTGTATGCACGTCTCATTTCTAAGACATTTTCTAAAAGTCGTTGCAGTCCCAACACACTGAGGTTATTCATTGTGATAATAAATGTAAGACTATTGCGGTAGGGAAT
>Ga0222713_10001739_pt1 | contig 24026 bp, 41 predicted proteins | sample C33_649DmetaG_FD_165061 | JGI IMG/M metagenome (GOLD analysis project Ga0222713, IMG submission 165061) | Estuarine water microbial communities from San Francisco Bay, California, United States - C33_649D | ecosystem: Environmental > Aquatic > Marine > Unclassified | place: USA: California...
TCTAAATCTAAATCATATGGGTCAACATCGTCATATGAACTATCAAATTGTTCAGGTCCTCCTGATTTAAAATCAAATCCTGGTTCTTCATCACTATATAATTCACCATCGTCAATATCTTCACCTAAATCAGCAATCATAACCATATCATCACTATTGTAACCACATTCTTTACATTCACCTTCATACATTTCTGAACCACATTCAGAACACATCTCTTTTTCTTCTCTTATAATAGATTCGTTAATTCCAACATTTGTGTAGGTTTTTACCTCACCTCTACTGTTTACTGTTATTCCACCCTTATCATTGGCAAAATCTTGGACCATAATAGGGTTTTCTTTTGGGCTTGATTCACGGACTGCATATCCATCGTACACTGTTTGGTGTTGTTTTAGGATATTTTCCCTTTCAGAGGGATTCATATTAAAGAAATACGCATTCATAATTGTATGTTTTGATTATAAATATTCTGTTTTTACAAATAGACTTGTTGACTGTTCATTTCAATTATACTACACTTGTTTTGTCAGAAGGTGATATGTCAGGTTTAGTCATAGTATCTTGGTAAATTCATTTCTCAGCCCTAGTATCACCTCTGACTTTTTATAAAAAATTTAAAATGAAAAAATACCTCATCCTCTTATTTTTGTTAGTAGGGAATATTCTCTCAGCACAATCCGAAAATTACACCAGACTTAGTGGTTATACCTATATGTCATGGACCGCAGACATGGTTTGGAATTACACAACCCAAGAATGGGACTTTATCAATAGAGACGATAGAGGAGAGAAATATGTTGAGTGGAGTTTCTTGGTAAATAAATTCAACAACACAGGTGCAATCAAAGCCGGTACTATTGGTTATGACATTCTTGATTATAGAACTGAAGTAAAAGATGGTATGAAGTTGGTTATTTTTGAAGTATATAATGCACAATTAGGTAGAAAAATGACCTTTATTTTAACTCAGAATGGTGTCGATACCTTTATTGCAATATACGACAACCTTGGACGAGCGGCTTATTATTTTGACTAATGAATATCGACATCAACGAATACGCTGAAGGTGCAATCATACTAGATGGTTTGGATGATGCTATTATTGGCATTACTGAAGAATTTGGTGGGAGTCGCCGTATTTTATATTCAAAACATAAAATTTTAGAAATTCTAACACAAAGAGACCTTATGACTTGGTCGGAAGCAGAAGAATTCTATGATTATAACATATTGGGATTATACGCAGGTGAACAAAATCCTGTATTTATGGATATAACCATATTACCAAATAAAAAACCAAACGGTCAATATATTTTTAATGCTATATGAAACGAAGTCAACTAACATATGGAACTGAGGTTGGGTCTCAGTTAGTTAAGGTTGACCTCAATAAGTTTGAACTCTATAAAGAAAAAAAACTTGGTGTTACAGATAAACATTATCACCAAAAGATTGACGAAATTAAACAAGAAATATATAATCTATTAGAAGAGAAAAAATGGAATGACATTATTTGGCTCACAATAAGATTTGAACCTCATGAAACCCTAAGAGTCCATCTTTACGACCAAGGTAATGATACATTTCTAACATCATTAATTGGTCCCAAAGAATGGAAACATAAATATAATTTTATTGGAACCTTTGTGTTATCTTCAGAATCAAACACATTTAGAAAAGTATGAATAGTTTAGACATTCAATATCAAACACTTTTGAAAACCATTTTGAAACATGGTACAAAAAAGATAGACCGAACCGGTACTGGTACTAAATCCATTTTTGGTTATACTATTAGACATAACATGAAGAATGGTTTTCCATTACTAACCACTAAAAAGATGGCTTGGAAAACTATGGTGACTGAATTACTATGGTTCTTACGTGGTGATACAAACATTAAATTCCTTGTTGATAATGGTTGTCATATTTGGGATGGTGATGCATATAAGAGGTATTCTATCATTGCTGGTATGTCTACTCAGGTTGAAACATTAACACAAGAAGAATTCATTAACAAAATCAAAACAGATGATGAGTTTGCTAAGAAGTGGGGTGAGTTAGGTCCAATCTACGGAGCACAATGGAGGAATTGGGGTCAAGGAGTTTTAGAAAACAAACACTTAGAACCAATAGACCAAATTACAAACCTAATCAACGACCTTAAAACAAACCCAGATAGTAGAAGATTGATGGTTAATGCGTGGAATGTGGGTGAATTAAACCAAATGGTATTACCACCTTGTCATTATGGATTTCAAGTTTATACAAAAGAACTTGGTTTAGATGTTAGAAGAAAGATGTGGACTGACTCGGTAAGTAAAAGTCTTCATTATGCAGACGACTTAGGTCATAGTCAATTAGATGCACTCCAAATCCCTCGTAGAGCAATATCTTTGATGTGGAATCAACGCTCAGTTGATACATTTTTAGGGTTACCATTCAACATTGCAAGTTATGGTTTGTTACTTTTGATGATTGCAGATGAAGTTAATATGATACCCGATGAATTAATAGGTAATTTAGGTGACACTCACATATACCTAAATCATATTGAACAAGCAAAAGAACAAATAAAAAGAGAACCTTTTGAATTACCAACAGTACACGTTAGAGACGGTATTTTCTGTAGTTCAATTAACGATGTAATATTAGAGAATTATCAGTCTCACCCAACAATCAAAGCACCGTTATCAAACTAAGAATTTATTTTTTTGTACGTTTGTTGTAGTCCTCTTCTTTCATCCAAATATCAACATTGGATAATAAATTTAACTGGCTACCATCGTCCCATTTTACAGAGTAAATTGTACCATCATCAAATGGGTCTCTAGACGCGTTCATCACAGTACCAAGTTCTAATGTGGATGGGCTATAGGAATCGTCCATACTTATTAGAACGATTCTATCTCCTTTTTTCAATTCAGGATTCAACATAAATTACTAAACTATATTTATATAAATATGAATATCATTATAACTGAACAACAACAGAGAAGTCTTATTGTAGAAGCAGTTCAAAACAAGATTGGTAAGAACATCAAAAAACTTGATGATTTAACTAAAGATGTTGTTGAAAAAGCCAATGATGAATATAAGTTGAACTTTAGACTTTTACTCACATGGAGTGCATCGATTGGTGGTATTATTGGTCCTATTGGTGAATTTATCCAAGGAAAGTACCCTGAAATTTCAGATAAAGAATTAGCTCTTATTTTGGTTGGTTGTATATCAACTTTTTTCTTTGAAAACAGAGATAGATTAAAAGAAATTAAATCAATTATAAAAGAATTTGGTCTTTCTGATATATTTCATGATGCCGTTGCGGTTGGAAACAAACTAAGAAATTCGTTTTTCATTTTATTGGAGTCGTTGGGTGTTACAGCAGTTTCTATGTTGAATATAATGGCATATGCCTTCATAATACCTTTGTTAGATGATATTTGGGATTTGGCTCAGCAAGGAGATGTCAATGAAAACATTATAAAGACCATGGTTGAAAGAATCGTAACATCAGGTACACTTACACTTTCAGCAATCACACTATCCAAAATTTTCAAAAATCTAATTGAAAAATTTAGGGCCAAAAAAGATATCTAATGAACATAAAGTTTATAAATGAGAGTGTAAATTACAGACTAATTGATGTAGCTGTAAATGTTTTTCATGAATTATACTCAATTAATAAACCAATGAACAATCAGGATATTAAAATTGTTGCTGAAAGTACCGCAGACTTTATTGGACTGAACAGTACTATGGAACCGGATAGTGCTATATTGATTTCCTCATTAAGTGATATTGTTAGATATTTGACAGTTGAAGGTCTTAATCCAAATGAAGATTATGATGTCAATGAATTCAAAAGAAATCTAAAAAATGCAATATTAGAATTACCAACTCTTACTAAAACAGACTTAATTTCTGGAACATGGAATAATGATGAAATTTACACTAATTACCGTGATTTACACAAAGTATTTGGTGAACCAAATATAAAAGGTGTTGAAAAAACTACCAATATGTGGGGATTCAAAATGACATTTGGTAAATTCTTACCAACACCAAAAACCACAAAACTTAGCATTTATGATAGAGATGCAACTCACAAAAATATCTCGCCACTTACATACGAAGACTTTGGTCTTGGGGCATCTATGACTTTACTTCCTTTAGGTCACGTTTACAAATTTTATGTAAGAAAAGGTTTGATTACCTCTTCTATTTTTGAGTAGTTTTTGTTATTATTACAAAAAATACAACTAATGGAATTACTCAACACACATCCTATTAAAAAATCAGATTTAGGTTTTCACGGAAACCTATTTGGTGGTAAACTTTTGGCATGGATTGATGCCGCAGCCGCAGGTTATGCAATGCAATTGTGTGATACCCCAAGAATGGTTACAGTGTCTATTGATAAGTGTTTCTTTGAGAAACCAGCACGTGAAGGTCAACTATTGAAGATTTATGGAACACCACATAAAGTGGGAAATACATCTGTTGATTTATATATGGAGGCAAGAGCTCACAGTGTTTATACTGGTAGACAAACCCTTATCTTAAAAACAAATATCAGATTTGTAAGAATTGATGAAGAAGGTAATCCAGTCCCTATTAGTGAAAGAGCTAAAATGAGAATTGAAAAAATAATAAACGGTGAGACTAATATTAATGATACAACTATTTAATATTATTAATGAAGACAAAAGATAAAATAATATTCATAATGGTTGGTGGTATTATGTTGTTACTAACATTAATTGTTGTGGGTGATTTTGTAGTTGCAATAAAAAATAGTAGACCTGTTCATGATGGTGTAGTACATCTTTTACAAGTGGCTATTACAGGTTTAATCGGTATAGTGGGTGGTTATTTTGGTGCAAAATCTGTCGATAAAAATTCGGAGGAAGAAAAATAAATGTACGGTAATATAATTTCAAATACCGAAATTATTGTTGATGATGACCCTGTAAAATTACAGGAGTTTGAATCTCGTATAGCATCAGGTGATAAAATTGAACCGAAGGATTGGATGCCATCGGAATATAGAAAACAATTAATCAGAATGATTGAACAACATGCACATTCTGAAATAATTGGAGCATTACCTGAAGGTACGTGGATAACAAGAGCACCTGGTTTTAGAAGAAAATTAGCATTAATGGCTAAAGTACAAGACGAGGTAGGACACGCTCAATTATTGTACTCAGCGGCTGAAACATTAGGTAAACCAAGAGAAGAAATGATTAATGATTTAATCAGTGGAAAATCAAAATATTCTAATGTGTTTAACTATCCTGCAAAGACATGGGCTGACACTGCAGTTATCGGTTGGTTGATTGATGCTGCGGCTATCGTAAACCAATTGGCGAACGCAAAAGGTTCTTACGGACCTTATTGTAGAGCGTTAGAGAGAATCTGTTATGAAGAAAGTTTTCATTTAAAACAAGGGCATGATAATTCCGTGTTTTTGGCAACAGGAACTCCTAAACAAAGAGAAATGGTTCAAGACGCATTGAACAGATGGTGGAAACCCGTAATACACTTTTTTGGTCCACCTGATTCGGAATCTGTACACTCCGAAAAACTAATAAAGTGGAAGGTTAAGATGATGAGTAACGACCAAATGAGATTTAGTTTTTTTGATATGTACGTTCCCAAAATATTGGAATTGGGTCTTACCATTCCTGATAAAGAATTAAAGAGAAACGAGGACGGAACTTGGAATTATTCAGACCCTGATTGGGAAGAGTTTAAACGAGTAATAAAAGGTGACGGTCCTTGTAATAAAGAAAGATTAGCCGTTAGGAGAATGGCAGAAGAAAGGGGTAGATGGGTTAGACAAGCACTACTTGATAAAAATTCAAAATACGTAACACCTTTAGCATGATGGAAATTTTTACAATCACAGAGAAAGCATCCACAAAGATTAAAGAACTAATGTCTGAGGATTCAAAAATAACACCTGAACATTTTTTACGTGTGGGTGTCAAAGGAGGGGGTTGCTCAGGTCTATCTTATGATTTGGGTTTTGACAATAAAGAAGAAGAAGGTGATAATATCTTTGAAACAAGTGGTGTTAAAGTTCACATAGATAAAAAATCATACCTATATCTTTTTGGAACTGAATTAAATTATTCAGATGGTTTAAATGGTAAAGGGTTTGAATTCATTAATCCCAACGCATCAAGAACTTGTGGATGTGGTGAAAGTTTTTCAATTTAACTTGTTTATTTAAAAACCTAATGTATATTTGTAGTATAATTAACGGAGGTTTGGCAGAGCGGTCGAATGCGGCAGTCTTGAAAACTGTTGACTGTAACAGGTCCCGGGGTTCGAATCCCTGAGCCTCCGCAGAAGGGGGACGAAAGTCCCCCATTTTTTTGGAAGGTTACCCAAGTTGGTGAAGGGGACAGTTTGCTAAACTGTTAGGGTGTTACAGCCGCGAGGGTTCGAGCCCCTCACCTTCCGCATGAGTGGAAAGAAAAATATTAAGATTGGTGATAATGTAACCATTATCGAACCTGTGAATATGTACGGTTGCGAATTAGGTGACAACGTAAAAATAGGTCCGTTTGTTGAGATTCAATCACACGTAAAAATTGGTAATAACTCAACAATTAGTTCCCATAGTTTTATACCATCTGGTGTTCAAATTGGTGAAAACACATTCATTGCTCACGGTGTTATGTTTACTAACGATGTATTTGACTCTGATGACATTAAAAATTGGAATATGAGAAGAACTATTATTGGTAACAATTGTAGAATTGGTTCCAACGTAACTTTACTTCCTGTGACTATTGGTGATAATGTTATTATAGGTGCCGGTTCTGTTGTAACCAAGGACGTACCTTCAAATTGTACTGTATATGGAAATCCAGCAAAAATCAAATAAGGTTTGTCTAATCGGTTATGGATATTGGGGAAAGATAATCCATAAGAATTTATCACAATTAGGTTTTGGACCGGTAAAAGTTATCGATGTTGTTTTGGATAACTTTCATGAACTTACTGATGAATATGAATATTATTTTGTAATAACACCATTCACAACACATGAAGAAATTCTAATAAAATTATCAGAGTTTAAAAATAAAAAAATATGGTGTGAAAAACCATTGGTTCAAACCTCAGAAAGAGCTGAGAAGATATATGAACGTATGGAAAAAAATAACAACAAATTATTTGTTGATTGGGTATACACGTTCAACGATTGTATTATTAGAATTAAGAATATTTTATCCAAGAAAAAAATAAAACAAATCATTCTAAATAGAACAAACGATGGTCCTGTAAGACACGATACAAATTCTATCCATGATTTGTCTTCACACGACTTATCTATTTTACATTATATTTTTGATGATTTGGAATTTGATTTTTGTTTCAATGAATTTTCAATGAAATCTCACGAGAAATTTGGTTCTAATATAAGTTGGTATTATAAAGATGGTTTGCAAGTTATTATAAACTCATCTTGGCAACACAAAACTAAAAACAGAATTTCATTGTTTATTACAGAAGATGATGAGATAATTGTTTTTGATGATATCAAAAAACAAATTGTCACTAATAGTGGGGTTGAAAACTTTGAAGATTCTCCCAGTCCGATACACAATGCGTTGAATTATTTTTTCAATGATTTATCATTTGAGGATAATAAAATGATTACAATAAAGGTAACAAAAAACTTAGAAAATGCACTTTAATTATTTGGGTGGTCAATGGTCCACAGTTAGAGATTCCGTCCTAAAAGAAATCGATGAAATGGGTTTCAAAGGAGATTATATTGGAGGTAAAAAAATCCAAGAGTTTGAAGAAAAATTCGCAAACTATTTTGATTCAAAATTTGCTGTTGGTGTTTCCAATGGAACTGATGGTTTGAAGTTGGCTTTACAGGTTTTAGACTTATCAGTTTTGGATTTAGTTATTATCCCAAATAACACATTTATTGCCGATTATTTGGCGGTTAGAAATTTACCTGATGAAAAACCTGAAATTAGATTTATCGACCACGATGATTATTTTACAATAAATCTTGATGATTTAGAGTCATTTTTATCTCAAAGAAGAGACAACTATGGTAAAGTTGTTATCATGGCAGTTCATTTGTATGGGCACCCTTGTGATATGGATAGACTGATGGAATTAAAAGAAAAATACAACCTAATTGTAATCGAGGATTGTTCACAATCACATGGTACCAAATATAAGAATAGATATGTTGGTAATGATGGTATTATGTCAGTTTATTCACTATACCCTGGTAAGAACTTGGGTGCTATTGGTGATGCTGGTATTATTACTACTAACGATGAAAACTTACACAATCGTTTGAAATCTTTGAGGAGTTATGGTTCAAGTGTAAAATACCATTATGATGAGTTGGGTCATAACCATAGATTGGATACTATTCAGGCAATTGTTTTGTCACACAAGTTAGACCATCTGTCTCGTTGGAATGATAAGAAGAATTCTGTTGTTGAAAGGTATTATAATGAAATAACAAATGATAAAGTTTTGTTACCAAAACGAGCTGATTATTGTTCATACCATTCATACCACATATTTCATTTAGTGGTTGATGATAGAGAGTTGTTTATGGACCACTTAAAATCAAAAGACATTCCAACTATCATACATTATCCATTTGCTATTTCACAAACAAAAATATATGAGAGGGAAACAATTATAACATCAAAAAATTCTTTGGAGTTTGCGGATAAAATTGTTTCAATACCTATTCACCCATTCATGACAGAACAAGATGTTACCGACATAATCGACGCAATTAATATTTGGTGATATTTTTAAGTATGAGAAAGATTTTATTTTTATTAGCGTTTTTACCCCTTTTCTTGTATGGTCAAAAAAGGGAAAGTGTCTACTTTGAAAACCCAATCTTCAAAGGAGAATATTCTGAAGTATTGGAACAACCTCTTTGGATAGAATATGTTGTTTTGTGTCCTGATGGTTCTGCATCAAGGAAGGGTATGGATTTTTATACCAACGACTCGATATACACATCAGATAATAAAGACTATGCGAATAACGTATATGATAAAGGTCACTTGGCACCGGCAGCCGACTTCAATTGTGACCGGGAGATGTTATATTCAACGTTTACCTATCTAAACTGTGCACTTCAAAATCAATACCTAAATCGTCGTACATGGAGATTACTCGAAGCACACGAAAGGGAATTGTCTGCAACAGGTAACGTAAGTGTTAGAATTGAAGTTGAGTTTGCTCGGAATTGTGATGTATTACCAACAGGAGCTACAGTACCGACAGGATTCTACAAATACATTACATATAATGGTACTACAGTTATCTATTATTTCAAAAATGAAAGACCTGAGACTTCTGATTACACTAAGTATGTAATTACGAGGTAATCTCTTTGATTTTTACTGTAAGGTCTCCAGTACCTTTTATAACTCTGTGATATACATGAGGGGGAACGTGAATAACTTCCCCCTTTTTTATTTTCTGTGGTAATTGATTGTCAAACTGAACCATCCAATCGGTTTCATACTCACACACAACAAATCTCTCTTGCAAGTCAAAATGCCACTTGAGTTCTTCTGAATCAACGTCTTCGTGAAATGTTCTGACCATTCCACCATCAATAATTTCTTGTGAAAAAGGAAAATGCATTACCAAGGATTTGATGAACTCAAACCAAGTTGTTTTGCGTATCTACCAACGTTACAAGCCCAATATCCTGCGGTTGTTCTATCCTTCTTTTGGTCACATTTGTGACGAGCTCTGAATGATTTAGCTGCTTTTTTGTTGGCATTTCTAACCTTGAGACCTGGATAACCAAAAGTCACTTTTTTGACAGTTCCCTTTGGTGTCTTTACGTATACCGCAAATTTCTTAGGACCACCTGGTGTTCTAAAAGGTTTATTGAGGTTTACTTTTTTACCTCTGTGTTCAGCTTCGGTCAACTCACCCTCCTCAATTACTGGTGCATCTAAATAAACAAAATCACCATTAGATAATTTTACTCTTTGACCTAAATCTGTTTCAATTAAACCCAAATCATCTTCATTAAGTTTTATTTTACCTTCTTTATGTAACTCTCTAACCTCATTTATCATTTCGAAATATCTTTCTGAATAAACTCTAAACACGTTTTCAACTAAAGATAATTTATTATCGATGTGGTATTGTAGAGATTCTGATACTTCAACACTTTCTTTTAGAACTAAACTCTCGTTCAATTTTTCAACAAGACTTTCTTTTATTATTTCTGAAATGTTTTTCATAGGTACTTATATATAAGTATAAATATTTATAATATTATGGAAAACAATATCAAGGAATCAATAGATAAGATGAACAAATTGATGTCTTACGATAGAAGTAAGACAATCAATGAACAAACCGTTCTTACAGAAGAGGAACAAATTTTAGTCGAAATAGGTCTTGGTAGAATATTAAAATTCTTCGGAATTGTTGCCGTTTACAAATGGGTTGTTAGAAACCTATTTAATGGAAGTGAATCAAAATTGAAAGACAAATTAGGTGTCGATGATGAAAAAGGTTTTTTTGATAAACTAAAAAGTGATGGTGATGTAAGAGATAAACTATCTTCATTATACGACAAACAAAAAGATTTCAGTGATTTTGATTATAGTGATTTACCTGATGATGGATTTTATAGTAGAGTACTTAGTGGTATAGGAGCACCAAAAACCGGTAATAATATGGCACTTATGTACGCATGGAGAAAGGCCGAAAGTGGTAATGCAAAACATAACCCATTCAATACAATGTATGATGGTGGTTTGTCAATTTCAAATTACAACCAACAAGGTGTTAAAAACTATGGAAGTACAAGAGATGGTATTGCGGCAACTGTTTCAACATTAGAAATGTCATATTACAGAGATGTTGTAAAAGCACTTAGAAACAACGAAAGTCCTTACTATACTGCAAGAAAAATTGGAGATAGTCCTTGGGGAACAACGACCAGACTTTTAACTTCAACATTAGACTCAATGAGAAATGGTGGTAAATTTGTTACCCCTATTCAGAAATAAGAGATTTATACCTCTCATGTTGTTTTTTTGCGTGGTCTATTAACCACGGTTCTATATTGGGTATTTTCAATAGAAATTCGTATTCCCAAAAATATGCCAATGATTCTTCAAAGTTAAAACCCAATCCTTCATTGTAACACATTAGGTGGTATGTCAAATGCTTTAGGCAATACAACCAACAATTCATCTGAAGGTTCAGGTGGTAGAAAAGGGAATAAATCAAATAATGTTACAAACAATGGAACAAATACAACAAATAACACATCTAACGGAAATATATCGTCATCTTCTTCGTCTACAAACGGAAACACTCAATCCTCAACAAACTCAGGAACTTCTTCAGGAACTTCAGGAGGCGGTAATTCACAAGGAGAAACAAATAATCAAAATGGTGGAAACACAGGAAATACAACTAACTCGTCTCAAAATGGAGGTGGACAGACTCAGTCATCTATAAATAACAATTCAGGTAATAACTCAGGAACATCTACCGATATTTATGATAAAAACTATGATACTAAAAAAAGGTTCTAAAGGAGAGGAAGTAAAACAACTTCAAACAAAATTGGGTTTGGTTGCCGATGGTGACTTTGGCTCAGGTACTGAAAAAGCAGTAAAAGAATGGCAAACGAAAAATGGATTAACTGCAGATGGTGTTGTTGGTCCAGCATCTTTAGCTAAGATGGATTTGGAATTAATAAAGGAGGATGTTATTATCCCTTCAGGTGGTCCAATTGATTTGTCAAAATTAAAAGGTCATGTACCTGACACAGTAATCGCACAAATTCCTGAGGTTATGGAAAAATTCCAAATAAACACAGCACTTAGATTGGCACACTTTTTAGCACAGTGCGGACATGAGTCAGGTGGATTCAAAGCAATTCAAGAGAATTTGAATTACTCTGCTGATGGTTTGAAAAAAATCTTCCCTAAATATTTTCCAGGTAATTTAGCCGAGTCTTACGCAAGAAACCCTGAAAAGATTGCATCCAAAGTATACGGTGGACGTATGGGTAATGGTGGTGAAGAAACTAAAGAAGGTTGGAAATTCAGAGGTAGAGGTTACATTCAATTGACAGGAAAACAAAACTACACTGCGTTTGCACAATCAATTGGTGAGGATACTGTAGCAAACCCTGATTTGGTTGCATCAAAATATCCTTTAGCATCGGCAGCTTGGTTTTTCAGTAAAAATGGCCTAAATTCGTTGGCCGATAAAGGTGCTGGTGATGATGTTGTTACTTCAGTTACTAAAAGAGTAAATGGTGGAACAATTGGATTAGCAGACCGTATCAAACATTTCAAAGAGTACTACCACCTATTAGCATAACATGGAAGAATCAATTTTCACATATCAAAGTGAATTTCAACCTGAAGTTCAAGTCATAGTTGTATTCAAAGAATCCGACCAATACCCACAACTCAAACCTTATTTTGAGACATATGGGTATGGTTTCTTTGTACCAGGTAAAGACATGATGTTGATTGATGGCGAAAATCTTTTAGAAATGGATTCATCACCTGAACTACTTAAGTTCATCGAAGCTCATGAGATATCACATTATATTATGGGTCACGATGGTCCTCGTAGTGAAGATGATGAATTAGATGCTGATTTAGGTGCCTATGTTCTTTTGAATGAAAAAGGATACACTGACTCCATAAAACTACTTTTGAGAAACTTCAAAACAAGACACGGAGTAAAATTCTCAATGAATTTATTGGATAGAGTGAAAAAATTCTTCCCACAGGTTGTCGGAAAGTAATTTTTTTCATATAATTGAGTATTTATAGAATACTCCGACCCCTTGGGGTTGTTCTCATATATTCAAACCGAAAGACTCGTCACTATTGACGGGTCTTTTATTTTTAACTAAATTTGTTTATCTAAAATTCAAAAAAATGGTAAAATACTTGGTAGCTAAGGATGATATGGAAAACTACGTTCTCATTGAACAGAGGAAGGATAGTATATCAAATATAATTTATGAAACTAAAATTCAAGATGAGACTTATTGGTCATATAAGGAAGGTGAGATATTAGGTGAGGGTGATTTTGAAATAGTTGAAGAGGATTCTGTAATTGATGGTTTTTACAGTTTTGCAATACCAAAAGAATGAAAATTCAATTTAATAAAAACATACCTAATTTTATGATTTATTTGTTACTACAAATTTATCAGGTATACGTATTTACAAGTTTAGATGTTGTGTATATGTCAAAGTTACAAACTGTAATAATATACCCATTCATTACTTCTATAATTCTGACAAGCGTTTATAGACACATAAAGAACAAAGGGTAGATATTTATAGAAAAAACTACTGATATGAAAAATTTCTTTATGAACCTTTTGGGGGACGGCTCTGATGTATCATCAAAAAGATTTTCAGGTATCATTACATTAATCAATCTAATAGGTTTAGCCTATGTTGCAACTATTAAAAGTGGTGTAACTCCTGAATATATGTTTGATACTTTATCTTTACTATGTGGTGGTTTCTTAGGACTTACCACTTTAGAGAAGATATTCTCAAAAAAAGAAGATACATCTAAAACTCAGAAGTAAAAAATTCACTAAAACCCGTCGATTTGGCGGGTTTTTTTATTATATTTGTAGTATGAGTGGTAATACCAAATTTGAACGTGTCTACGAGGACGAATTCACAAAATCAGTATGGAAGTACGACTATGAAAAAACACAAACAGGTCCTGTAAGTGTGTCAGTAACTTATAAGCAAGAAACTAAGGATTGGGGTAAGAAGAAAACTCTCGGTGACTTAGCTAAAGAATCACGAAAGAAAAATAAAAAACCCCCTCAATAAAAGGGGGTTTGTTTTTTAGCCTTGTCCTCGGTAAGACTTCTTATAGTTTCGAGAACCTTTGTGTTTAGATGTTTTTGTTTTGGAGTGAACACCAGGACGAGAAACTTTTGGTTTTGCTTTGAAAACCGAAGACGATGATGATTTTGCCTTTGCCATTTTTTGTTATCTGTGTTTTTTAGTTATTTTTGATGGTTCAAATATATAAAACATTTTGGTTCTACCAAAATATTATTTACAAATTGGTACAATTTCACATTGAACTCTACCCAATGGGGAGAACACACAGATTTGGAACGGTTTGTTTTCTTTTATTTCCAAAGCGGCGTCTTTGTTTTCCATAGGGATGAGTTGTGGTGGTAGTAGGTTATTGAAGTTCATTGCTTCATTATCACCTAATCTACCTTCCTTAGGATATTGATTCACAAAATTCTTTAGATGTTCCACTAATTTTGGATTCACTTTATCAACTAAAGATTTATCTGAGAAGACTAAATCAATTGCTTGTTTGTATCTGTCCTTTGTAATCGATTTTACGATGTTGAATGGTATGGTACGTCTCTCAACCATTTTAAGTCCTGAGAATGCAACAGAATCACTGTTTTTTCTAAATATAGAAGTCAGACACAATTGATATAACATGTATTCAGGTTCATCTGCTTTATAACCTGTTACAAAATATGGATAATATTCATAATCACCAGATTCGGTGTATTTGATTGCAGGTCTATCAGGAATCTTCTGTCCATCAACCTTTATACCACTAATACCCTCACGACCACCAAATGTTTCTGTGTGAACGTATAGGAAATCCTTAGCACTTGGAGCATCCGCCGATACGGATATAGTCTTTCCACAATCAAATTGGTTTTCACTACCTTTCAAAGTGATTGATATTTTATCAGTATCCTCAGTTGATTTTTTCATTTCAACTTTCAATACACCACTATTTGTTTCTTTACTAAAAACTTTATTAATGGTGTTTTCAATAAACTTTGCACGGTCTTCACCTAAACCAGTTTTTCCCTTATCTGAATAATCAATAACGATGGTATAATTTGAATTCGTTGTCTTATCCATATGGTCTATCAAATCATTTTTGATTTCTCTGAAAAATTTTTCGGCAGTATCTGAAGTTGTTTTGTCACCACTAAACATAGCGGTGAGGTCTTTTGGCTCATCAAACGTGTAAGTAGATTCTTCCTCTACCAACATATATAAATTTCTAATCCGTCTTCTTTCTGACTCAGATAGAATAAATTCTTTACCCATATGTTATAAATATCATCTAAAGAAAAAAACCCCCACTCTAGTGAGTGAGGGTGTTGTTGTGAACCTTAATTTCTTTGGTTTCTTTGAATAGGTCAATTACCCAAGCATCATTTGATATTTTGTAATTACCGTCTAATATAGAACCATTGAAAAATTCAGTGTTCCCATTGTAAGCCCAACCATAACCTTCATGGATGTGTCCTGATAGGTGAAGGATTGGTTTTATGTCTTGTAAAACATAATCTAATTCTGAACAACCAACAAAGTCCTGACTTTGCGGAACATAATCACATTTGTATTGAACAGGTCCGTGAGTTATAACAACATCAGTGCCTTGTGGTATCAAATCCCATTTCTCTCTTATGTCCTTATACCTATGTTTGTTGAAAACCCAATGTTCTCCGTAAAACCATGGAGTCCAAGGTGAACCCCAAAACTTCACACCTTCAATTTCACAACCACTATCCTCAAGATAAAAAACATTCTCAGGTAAGTTCTCCAACAACCCTGATAACCATGATGGTTTCATAGCATAGAAATTTTCACCTAATATTTTTTTTTCTAAATGGTTTATGTTTAGTGGATGGTTTTCATCAAAGCAAATGTCGTGATTACCAGCGATAAACACTTTATATTGATGAGGTTGTGATACAAACCAATCAATAAAATCTTCAACCATGAATTTTTCACCGCGATTACTAATGTCACCGCTGTGAACCAACACATCACCAAAGGGAACTTTTACATTCCGATGAAATCCATGAGTGTCTGATATATGGATAATCTTCAACATAGACACAAATATACAAAAGAAATTGGAAAAAACTCATTAGAAGCTCTTTATAAGAAATTAAATTACATTCTAGTTACTAGAAAGCCAGATACTAGATGCTAGAGCTAGAAATAAATATGTTAATTTTCATTTTTTTTCTTATAATTATAACAGATATTATGTCCACTAATCTCAAAAAAATATTACAAGAAGCGACCAATAAAATGTATGGTGATACATTGCATGAGTTATATGGTAGAGATTCTAAAATTGTAATAAAGGTTTTGGATTATTCCACTCAGAAAAAACGACATTTCGTACACGCAACCATTCATATGAGCGTTATAAATGAAGAAACAGTTTCTTCCTCAGATTTGATTGATTTATTCATAAATGACACGTGGGAATATCTAAGACCTGACGATAAGTTAGATGTAATTATCAGTGTTGATGTCTTGTAGTCTCATAACATCAATATAATATTTTATCGTTTTTCTTTTTTCACCAACAGTGACATTGTTGAACTCATAATTGATTAGTTCAAAGATTCGATTCACCAAATATTTTTTATTGATGTGAAGTAAGTATGTCTTATCGTCAATCAAAATGAAGTGTACCCTTTTATTCTCATTATTACTTAGGGCATACCTATACGATATTATAGGGTTGTGTCTTTTTAGAAAATTCAATATGTCTTTATTGACTTCCATACTACAATATTAACATATTTGAGAATATTTATCAAATAAATAACTAAAACCATGAAAAAAACATTATTGTCTGAAATTGAGAAGAACAGAATTAGAAGTCTTCACAACAAAGTTTTGAAAGAACAAAACGAACCAAAGAAAGAAGCCGAACAAGTTATCAATAACCTAATGAATTTAGTTTTTACTGATGACGGTTCAAACGTATTTGAAGAAGATTTCGGTGATTTGAATTTCATGTACGAAGATGACATGGGTAATAGTAGTATTGGTGTTAGTTTCAAACTAGACCCAAACAAAACAAAATTCCAAAAAGGAAAAATTGGTTTTGTCAATCTCAATGACGATTTGAATCAGAAACTTGGTACGTTGATAAATGAACTACAAATGAGTTCAATTCCTTTTCAACAACTAAAGTCACCTGATAATATGAATGTGAACATTCTATTTGGTCCTATCGAACCAAACGTTAAGTTTGAACAAATTATCACTAATTTTATTAAGAATGTAAAAGGTGATATTAAATTGAAAGAATTATAATTCTTTTAGTTCTAACATTACGTTATTCACCAATGTGTTGAACATAGTACCATCTATGTCTAATTCAACTAAAGATTTTCTTTCTTTCTTCGCTTCGTCAGTCATGAAAGATTGTACGGCATCCATTACAACTCTTTTCCAATAAGACATTTCATCATCAAAATTATTCATTTTGAACTTTCTTTCGGAAACAGGAATGTATTCATCAATAATTTCTTCAGTAGGGTCTTCCTCCATTACATCATCATTGTAATCAACACCCGCCATATCATCATATTCATTCTCGTTGATGACACTATATACTATCTGTCTTAATTCAGTTTCGTTTAATTGAATCTTTTTCATAATAATAAATATTTTTAATTTTCAGAATCTCGAAGTCTTTGTTTTGCCCTATCCAACACCTCATAAGCCGTTTCTATATCATATGTGTCGGCAATATCAGATAATTTATTATAAATTCTATCAGATAGAACATCAATCATAACCTCTCTTCTTGACATAACCGGCATGTCCTCATTTACGATTTTTTCTATCATCTCCACTAACTTCTTTTCTGTCAATCTAACTTTCATAATAATAAATACTTTAATGTTATAAACTATTTATTGTTTGTGAAAGGCCTTGATAAATTATTTACATCATTATATCCAAATATATGGGGTTTAGATTTAAAATATAAAATAAACACCGGATTATATGGTGGTCCATATTTTGAAGTACATGTAACAATTCCTAAAGATTACCCATACATATATAACCAATATTACCTACAAAGTTTAATAATTCATCTAACATACGAAACATCTAGTTACCTATACGATAATTTTGAAATATTTGACAACAGACAAGTAGTAATTGTAGGACCAGAAGGTACTTATATACCTCAAAAATTAAACAAAGAATTGTCGGAGTTGGTTAACAAAACCACAAATACATTAATTTTGAATAATGGTTATGAATTTAAATTTAATGGACTAAGTAATAAAAAATATGATATAACACCTGACGGTGTATATGCAACCTTTATTGATTTTGTTTTTACATATGATAATATCGAAATATCAACAACTTCAGGTGGTAAAAAATATACAATAACATCTGAATCTATAAAATCATTTAAGAATCAATTAAACGATTTTCTAACACAAGACATACAATATGAAATTCTGTCATATCTTTTATCAGGTGTAGAATATAGTGATTTACAGGATGAATTATTCACTACCGCAATCAAATATTTCCCTAATTATTCATCATCGGATGCTCCTTGGGATGACCATTCAATTATGGCTTATTTGGTTTGTGAAGGGTTTACTAATGACAAATTGGCTGTCTCAGTTAACACTTCTGAGGACTTAAACGACACTACTTGGAATAAGGCTCATAAAGTTTTTGAATTGTATTGGAGTTGGTTAACAGGTCAGGAACAATCAGATGACTTCGAATAAGACTCTTTCATTACCTAATTTAAGAAAATCTTTTACAAATGGGACGTATCTTCTTTCAAGATAACCTTCAATGTCATCGTAAAAATCTAAATCAATCTCATCCCAATTTAACTTAACTGGAACGATAACCATACTACCCATTACAGGATGGTATTTCCTTAGAATTGTTGCACTTAAAATTTGTCCTTTTGAAACTCTTCTCATGTATCTCTCAAAAGCATCTTCAACTTTAGGTACATTCATTTCGTCATGTATCTCACTAATAAGTTTCGTCAATTGCGACTCTGTCAACCTAAGAACTTTTCCCATACAAATAAATATCAGTCCTTCTTAATTAGCTCGTACAAAGATTTCCTGATAGAATTTGATTGAAATACTGATGTTGCCAAATACTTTCCAACCAAGGACCCACCAACATATACAACACAGACAAACCAATTACCTTTGAATAACTCATCTAATGAGTAGTAAGAAATTATTAGTGTTAGTGATGACATGAAAATTGAGTTAACCAATAGTTTGTTGGTTGCATTCTCATATGAATATTTAATTTCCTGTACTTTGAATACATTGAACAGGACTTGTAAAATAAAAATTATAAAATATGTCATCATCTATAATGATAATAAAAAAACCCCTTATTGGGAAGGGGTTTGTTGTTGTGATTGTGCTAAGAGTTTTTCGGCTTCTTTAATCATTTTTTCTTGACTACCGTACTTACAAGTACAGGTTGGTCTTCCGTGGTCTCTAAGGACCTGAACTGCTTCATTTAGTGTCATTGGTCTAATACTATTTTGAATGATTTACTTCTTTGTTTTTTATCGTGTGTAAAGTAAAATTTATCATTTTCTGGAAAAATGGAAATACCTCTATATGGAATTGAGCGTTCGGCATCACCTTTATTTGATTTTACTTGTACCGGAATCCAATCATCTTTAATTTTTATCGCTAAGTCAATACCCATCATATCAATAACACCACCTTTAGATGCAAAATTTTTCAAATTGAATTCATTGGCTCCGCTTTTATTATACAAAAAATCAATAAAATTATTTTCACTCAAATCACCTTTCTCAGTTTTTGAATGTACAATCTTTGTAGAATTTTCTAAATCTAACGACATGTTCTCCAATAACCCTAATTCTGCAAAGGTTAGTTTGTCACCCTCTTCTTGACTATTTGGGTTTATGGGTTCATTGAAGAATCTCACAATAATGTCATCCCATTTATCCTCATCAAGTAAGTCCCTGAATCTTTGAGGGTATTGGTCCATAATTCTTTTTATGGTTGTAACCCAAAGTGAAATGTTATTGTCAAATTTATTTATCAAACTCCACTCTCCTTTTTCAAAAAACATAGGTTTTATTTCAACACCATTTTCATCTTCAAAAGCAAAGGCATCTTCAAACTCGTTTTCATCCTCAACTTTACGTTTTCTAAGATATAGTTGGAACACTTCTTTCTTTTCTTTCAGATAATCTTTCTGTTTTTTTCTAAGTGGTAGACTATTCAAGACGAAATCAATATCTTCTAAATTTTTCTGAAGATACACAATGTCAGGTGTTTTCAGTTCAATATCATGTTTTGAAGATTCAATAACTTCATCTAAAAACTTTTTTAGTTCAGGGTCCTCAATTAGTTTGTTGAATACTCGTCTACCTTCAGTCTCAATATATTTTCTAGCCCAAGCGGTATTATTTCCATACCACACATATTGTGATATAGATTTAGCCTCCATTAATCTATTGAGTTGTTCCTCAGTCAACAAGATGTCCATTATTCAACTTTTAGAATACCACTTTTGATTTTATATTTTGGTGATAACGCATCCCATTTTTCTGAAGTACCAAAATTTACATAATAAGTACCAGGTCTTAGATTCTCAATTAGACCATCACCTGATTTGAATTTTATAATAACTTTATTTTCACCATCTGGTTGTAGATTTTCTGAAGTTAGTTTTTCAGTAAAAACTCTCTCACCTTTTTGACTAACAACGTCAATGAAATCTATTTCATTAATAAACTTTTCTCTATAATAATGATATGGCGGATTATTTGGGTCGTTATTTTGTGACATCATTGGGAAGTCAACCGATGATTCAATACCTAACGTTAAGTCACCTTCTAAATTATATGGGTTAGGGTATATGATAGTTCTAAAAGTGACATCATTGTCCTCAATCCACTTGTAAACACCTTGTTTCTCTGTCGGTAGGACTTGTTCCTTATATAACCCAATAATCTTTGATTTCTCGGATTCTGATAATGTAAAACGATAATTCATATTCTATAAATATTTATGTTTATGGTAATTACCGAAGAAGAAAAAAATAGAATACTATCTTTATATAACCTTATCAAAGAAGAGGATAGTAAAGAGTGTTCTGTTGATACAATTACTAAAGACAATTTTTGGGAAAAGGTTGAAAAGTGTAATATTAATCTATCCGAACCTCACCTTTCATGGAAAGGTCAAGCCTATGATTATCTAAAAAAGTTTTGGGAACTAACAAACACAAGTGAGGAGGAGATTCGTAAAATATTTGAGGATGTAAAACAATATTACATTTCATATTACAGTAAACCCGAAACCTTCAATAAGATATATTCTAAAATAGATAGAAAAACCCCTAAGAGAAGAGAGAAAGTAACAAGAAAATTTATAAATAGCATCATTTATAACCTGAAAGAAATGAAAATGCTAATACAGTGGGATTTTATAAATTATAGAGGGTTTGAAGCGGCAATTGCACTTTATTATGACAAATACGGTGATATTGCAATATTCATGCCAACATTGTATGCAAAATTAGAACCTAAATATGATTTGAAAGACACCATATCACATGAAGTTGGTCACGCAATTTCTGATATGGCAAGAGATTTTGACTTAGAAGATGATGAAAATATCTCACAGGTAGTACCAAAGAAAGAAAGTGGTTCAGTGTTTGACTTATATGTAACATCACCTTCAGAGGTTGCTGCTAATTACAGAGCTCTAAGAAGTTACTTTGGTATTGAACCTAATGATGGTGCCGAACAAGTGTTCAATAAAATAAAAAATACGTTTGATAATGGTAAACTAAAACCTGAGGAGGGATACACCATTGAATTTGAATATCCAAAAATTAAATTTATTAGACCTGAGGGTTCTGACATCAAACTAAGATTCTTTGATTCTAATAATCAGTACGTAACCTCTACAGAACTTATCACCAAAACAACAGATTCTGTTGGTGACCAATTTGTATTTGACACAACAAAGTTATCTCAATTAGAAGATTTGTTGGTGAAGAATGGTCAATCCGATGTTAGTAACATTGCATAAAAAACCCCTCACTTAGGAGGGGTCAAAATTTTTATAGTCTAACACTACCCCAAATACCTTGTCCCCTTGCTCTTGCTCTACGAGTAGCTCTACAACTTTTACCTGAACTGTAACCTCTACCGCCGCCACCTATACGAGATAAGATTGCGGTTAGAACTCCAAGTGCAACTAAACCTAAAAGAATGTAACTAACAGGTACACCTAAAATCATAGTACCAGCAGCCGCTGCAGCAGCTTGTTCAGTTGTTTCTGCAGAACCTGATGCGTTTGGTTGTTCCTTTTTTGCTTTTACTTCTTTGAATAAACCAATCAAATTTGACAAGTCTAAAGATTTGATTTTTTTCAATAGTTCTCCCAAACCATTACTTTCAAATTCTTGTTCAATCTCAGGTGCTTTACATACTGCAGTCTCTGCGGCTTCTTCACTTGCTCCTGTTCTACCCTCAAGTTGTGAAATGATATTGGTAATATCCTCATCTTGAAGTTCTAAATCCATAGTCTCATCAAGATACTGTCTTCTTGTGGCATTTTCATGTAGATTCAAAATTCTTTCTCTTTCTGAATCGTCTACTGTAAATAAATGTCTTTTTCTCATAACAATAAATATATTTTTTTTATAAAAATTTACAATCCTTGTCTTACAAAGAAACCAATTAGACTCAGACCGAAAATAAGTGTAATAACACCACCCCAACTCAAAATAGTTTCAATATGTTGTTTGACTTTAATGTTATTCATAAATATATTTGTATGAACTTAAAACTTTACAAATGGATGACGAATCTGAAGTATGGTACTGTGTGGAACCAATAACCTATCGTATTCTACACACAGGAACCTTCAAATCAATGACAAGAAAAAAATTCTGTCATGTAATGACTAAACGAACCTACGACCAAATCGTAGAAGAACGAGCTGAGATGGGAATAACATACAGACTAAATTAATATGAAGTTTCTAAAATATTTTCTATTACTACTCTTTATCAATTTTGGTGGATTAGCGATTGGTGGTTTATGGACAAATCCTGGTACATCATCAGAATGGTATTCCTCATTGAACCAAGCACCTTGGACACCTGATGGTTGGGTGTTTGGGTTTGCTTGGACCCTCATTGGAATTACATTTTCATGGTGGGGAGCTTATGTCACAAAGAATGTAAATCATGGTGATTATGAAACACCTGTTTTATTTATTCAGTCTTGGATTTTAAATTTTATTTGGAATCCTATTTTTTTCGGTCTTCATTGGGTTAAGTTAGCTGGTGTTGTGATTTTAGCATTATTGATTACTATCATTATGATTTATAAAAACACAACTAAATACTACGGATGGAAACCCTCACTTTTATTACTGCCCTACATAATTTGGTTAGTCATTGCTAACACACTAAACTGGTATATTATATTCAACAACTAATGAAAAAACTATTATTTTTATTACTAACAGTAACAACTTTTATTAGTTGTGAAAAATGGAAACCCAATTATACACTTGAAGGTAAATGGTTATATTCATATAATGGAAACAGGGCAGATGCAAATAGAATGTATGAGTTTGCAAATGGATACCAATATATCTACTATTCGTTGGATAGTGTCTTTAACCAACCAGATTCAGTGCCATACACATTTGATGGAAAGAATTTAATAATTGATAGCGAAAGTTTGAAATTTGAATTCGAATGTGATGGAGGTATATTAACATATTGGTGGAAAAAGTCATCTTTTACAGGTGATGAAAGGATTAAAATTTGGAGATTAACTTCTGATTGTCAATAAAAATTAAAAACAAAATGAAAAAACTATTATTCTTTTTACTAGCAGTAACAACTTTTATGAGTTGTAATCAAAGAACAAATTCCGAACTTACAACTTATGATGTAACCTTTGAGGAAGATTGGGTATCCAATTGGTGTGGGGACCCAAATAATGACCCAAATGTCCACCAAATAATTACCGACACAAGCGTTCAGTTTCGTTCAGGTAGAGTTGTGTCAACTCATGGATACAAAAACATAAAACAAATAACCGCGACAATTGATTTATCGGGTATGGCACCCAACAGTGTTC
>Ga0222713_10001740_pt1 | contig 24020 bp, 19 predicted proteins | sample C33_649DmetaG_FD_165061 | JGI IMG/M metagenome (GOLD analysis project Ga0222713, IMG submission 165061) | Estuarine water microbial communities from San Francisco Bay, California, United States - C33_649D | ecosystem: Environmental > Aquatic > Marine > Unclassified | place: USA: California...
CCCGGGGCCTGCACCTGTGCCTGAAGACCCGTGCCAGAGACCTGAGGGCCGAGACCTGGGACCTGAAGATGTCTCCCACGTTTGCACCTTTGCACAGGCCGCAGGCCGATTTGCACTTTTGCACCTAGGACAGCACGTGGTGCTGTCCCTCCCTCAGCTCAATTTCTTCAACTCGCCGGTGCTGTCGCCGAGCTGGACGTCGCGGATGTCCATGCGGTTGAGCATGCTGACCCAGAGATTGTTCAGCGGGGTCTCCTTCGGATACACGATGTGACGGCCCGGGCGGATCGTGCCGCAACCTTTGCCGGCGAGGACGATCGGAAGGTCGTCATGGTTGTGACGGTCGCCGTCGCCGTTGCCGGAGCCGTAGACGATCATCGAGTGGTCGAGGAGATTGCCGTCGCCTTCCTTCACCGACTTGAGGCGCTCGAGGAGATACGCGAAGTGCGTGGCGTGGAAGACGTTGATGTCTTGGATCTTCGCCAGCTTCACGGGGTCGTGTCCGTGGTGGGAGATGCTGTGGTGGCCGTCGCGCACGCCGATGAACGGGTACGAGCGGTTGGAGCCTTCGTTGGCCAGGACGAACGTGGCCACGCGCGTGGTGTCCGTCTGGAACGCGAGGACCATGAGGTCGGCGAGCAGGCGGAGGTGTTCGGCGTAGCTTTCCGGGATGCCCTTGGGGGCCAGCGCGTTCGCCGGGACCTTGGGCTGGCCGGAGACGCCGGACTTCTGGATACGCAGTTCCATCTCGCGCACCGCGGTGAAATATTCGTCGAGCTTGCGCTGGTCGTCGGCGCCGAGGCGGCCGTTGAGCTCGCGGAAATCCTCGCGCACCATGTCGAGGACCGACTTGCGCTGGGCGTCGCGGCGCTGGCGTTCGAGGTCGGAACCCGCGCCGAAGAGGCGTTCGAAGATCAGCTTCGGGTTCACTTCCTTCGGCATCGGCTGGGTGGCCGAGCGCCAGGCGATGTTGGACTGGTAGATGCAGGAGTAGCCCGAGTCGCAACCGCCGGCGAGCTTGCTGGCTTCGGTGCCGATCTCGAGGGACGCGAGGCGCGTGCGGTCGCCGATGCGCGCGGCGGCGAGCTGGTCGGCCGAGACGCCGGCGCGGATGTTGGCGCCGTCGGTCTTGCGGGGCTGGGCGCCGGTGAGGAAGGCGGACATCGCGCGCGCGTGGTCGCCGCCGCCGTCGCCGTTGGCGCGGGCCTTGTCGGCGGTGAGGCCGGTGAGCACGGAGAAGTCGGACTTATGCGCGGCGAGGGGCGCGAGGATCGCCGGGAGCTTGGAAGGCAGGGAGCCCTCGGCGCCCACGCGCCAGCCGTCCATGTTCACGCCGTTGGGGACGTAGAGGATCGCCATGCGGTTCGGCGCGGCCTGCTTCACGGGCGTGTTGCCGGCGGCCCAGCCGGTCTGGAGGCCCATCGCCTCGAGCCACGGCAGGGCCATGACGGTACCGAGTCCTTTGAGGACCGTGCGGCGCTGGAGGAGGGCGGACTTCATGGCGGGGTGATTACTTCTTAGGAGATTCTGACCCGCCTTCAACCTGGGAAGTTCCCCGGCGGAGGCGGAAAGGGTCGCTCTGGACGACGCCCAGGACGAGGGCCGAGAAGCGGCTGTCGGCTTTCAGGGCGGATTCCGTGATCTTGTCGACCGCCGGGCCGTCGTAGTAGTCGAGCCCGCGGCCGAGGCCGAACGTGAGCAGCTTCGAGGACAGATTGCGGACGATCTTCTCGCGGTCGGCCAGGAGGAGCTTCTTCAGTTCGCCCGCGCCGGAGAACGCGCGGCCATCGGGCAGCTTGCCGGACGGATCGATCGGCTGGCCCTCGTCCTGCTGGCGGAGCTGGCCGACCGCGTCGAACTTCTCGAACGCGAAGCCGATGGCGTCCATGCGCGTGTGGCAGGAAGCGCAGGCGGGGTCGGCGCGGTGCTGCTCCATGCGCTGGCGGAGGTTGCCCTTGAGCTGCTGCCCTTCGAGGGTCGGCACGGAAGGCGGCGCGGGCGGCGGCGGCGAGCCGAGGATCTGCTCGAGGATCCACTTGCCGCGTTTGACCGGCGACGTGCGGGTCGGGTTGGACGTCGCCGTGAGGATGGACGCGTGGGTCAGGATGCCGCCGCGTTCGCCCTTGGGGAGCGTCACGCGCACGAACGGCGAGGTGCGGCTGCGGGGGAGGTCGGCCGGGATCCCGTAGAAGTTGGCGAGGTTGCGGTCGAGGTAGGTGAAGTCGGCGTCGATGAGGTCGAGCACGCTGCGGTCCTCGCGGACGATCTCGGCGAAGAAGAGCTCCGTCTCCTTCATCATCGACGTACGGACCGCGTCGTTGAAGCCCGGGAACATCGTCGGATCGGGCGAGACCGCGGAGAGCTGGCGGAGCTGGAGCCACTGCAGGCCGAAGCCCTCGGTCAGGTAGCGTGAGCGGGGGTCCTTGAGGAGGCGGCGCGTCTGCGCCTCGAGGTTGGCCGAGAGCTTCTTCGCATAGGCCAGCTGGAAGAGCTCGTCGTCGGGCATCGAGCCCCAGAGGAAGTAGCTCAGGCGCGAAGCCAGGGCGAACTCGCCGATCGGGTGCGCGTCCTTGGCGGTCGGGACCTCGTCCTGTTCGGCGCGGAAGATGAACTTCGGCGAGGCGAGCACCACCGCGATCATCGCCTGCGCGCCGGCTTCCCAGCTGCCGCCGTTCTTCTCGCCCTCGTTCCAGACCTTCACGTAGCGGTTGATCTCGGCGGGCGTGGCCGGGCGGCGGAAGGCGCGGCTCACGAAGGAATTGGCGGCGAGGCGCGCGCGGGCTTCGCCGGTCGCGGTGCCGGCGAGGGCGGCGAGGCGGCGTTGCAGTTCGGTGCGCGTGTCGGCCGGGCCGAGGAGGCGCAGGCGCAGGCCGGAGAGCGTGCGGTTGCTGCCCGAGATCTTCGCGGGCGGATTGAGCCACTTCAGCGTGAACTCATGGGCGCCGCCCTTGAGCGTGACCTTGGCCTCGGCGACCTCGGTCTTCTTCACCTGCTTGAACTGGTAGGTGCCGACCTCGCGGCCGTCGACGAGGAAGGCCACCTTGGCGGGCGGATCGCCGGGCGAGCCCGTGGAACGGAGCGCGACCGAGATCACGTAGTCGCCGTCGCGCGAGGCCGTCATCGGGCCCGTCAGCGTCGGGGCCGGGTCGAAGTAGCGCTGCTGGCTGTCGCGCTTGCCGCGCGGGAGCATCTCGATCATCGCGAGGCCCGTGCCTTCCATCTCGGCGGGCTTGGACGGCATCGCCTTGGCGGCGATCGCCTCGCCGACGGACAGGAAGCGTTCGAGGTGGACGGGCGAGAACGTGAGCACGTCGCCGATGTTGTCGAAGCCGTAGCCCGTGTCGTCGGCCGGGAAGTCGGCGGAGAAATTCTCGTCGAGGAAGCAGAGGTCGCGGATCGTATGGTTGAACTCCGCGCGGTTGAGGCGGCGGATGGTCACGTCGCCCGGATCGGTCTTGGACTTCGCGATGGCGGCGGCGAGGAGCTTATGGACGGACGTCTGGAGGGCTTCGACTTCGGCGGGCGAGGGGCGGGTCTTCTTCTTGGCCGGCGGCATCTCCCCCGACGCCACCTGATTGACGACCTCGCGCCAGACGCGCTGGTCGCGGAAGAAGCGGGAATCGTCCTTGAAGGCCTCGAGGTTGAGGTGGCCCTTGGCGAGTTCGGCGTCGTGGCACTCGTAGCAATACTTGTCCAGGAACGGCACGATGTCCTTCTGGAAGTCCTGGGCGGGGGCCGCCGCGGACCAGACGCAGGCGAGGGCCCCGAAAACGGCGACGAACGGGGAAGGCCGAACCATGGGGTGGGCCGAAGACAGCATTGGGGTTAAAGACAAAACCGCCCGACCAAGGTTGCAAACCAAAGGCCTAAATCGTCAAAAAGTTGTCAAAAGATTGTTAAAATTCATAACTTATTGGTGGTTAATTGATTATAATCAATTAAAAGCGTATTTAGAGAGTTTTAAGCAAGGGAACGGGCGAAGTCCCCCATGAACGCCCCTTCGACCTCGATTTTCTGTCCACCAGGAGGCAAGATTGGCCACTAAATCGGCAACCTAAGCCGTGGCTTGGTGTTTTACCATTACTCCCTCCCCTTTAATAAGATGCGTCCCTTCCTCCGACCCACCGCCGCCCTGGTCGCCGCGGCGATCCTGACCACCCTCCCGGCCTTCGCCTTGGACCTCGAAGGCCTCGCCAAGAACTCGCCCTTCGGGGGCAGCGGCACCGCGGCCGGACCCGGCGCGGCGCCGAGCACCTTGGAGTTCCGCGGCATGTACGCCGAAGACGGCGTCAACTACTACAGCATCTACAACACCCTGACCAAGCAGTCGAGCTGGGTGGCCGAAGGCGAAGCCCCTTCGACGAACGTCCCCGTAGTCATCAAAGGCTACGACGCCGCGAACGAGACGCTCAACGTCGACAACGGCGGGCAGCCCCAGCAGATGGCCCTGCACCAGGCCGTCGTCGTGACCTACAAAGGACCGAGCCCGGCGCAGCTCGCGGCGGTCTCGGCCGCGGCGGCCCCGCAGACGATCGTCGGCGGCCCGACCATGGGCGGGATGCCGCAGAACCTCACGCCCGAGCAGGTGGAAGCCTTCCGCCAGCAGATGCGCGAGCGCTTCGGCAAGCGTGGCCCCGACGGAGGCTCCGACGGCCGCACGCGCGGCCCCGACCCCTCGACTTCGACCAAGACGCCGAAGAACGCCGCGCCCGTCCCGACCACGACCAAGACCCCGAAGACCTCCAAGTCCCGCTGAACCCTTCCCCTCCATGACCACCGTCCAGAAAACCACCGCCCGCCGCCTGCGCAAGGGCTTCACCCTGCTCGAGATCCTGATCGCCGTCGCGATCGTCGGCATGCTCGTCGGCCTCGCCGTCACGAACACCGACAAGATCCTCGGCCAGAGCCAGGAAGGCGTCGCCAAGCTCTTCGTCAACGAGTCGCTCAAGACCTCGCTCGTCCGTTACCGCATCGACCTCGGCGACTACCCGTCGACCGAAGAAGGCATCAAAGCCCTCATCAGCGCGCCGGAAGGCAAGTCGGACAAGTGGCGCGGACCTTACATGGACGCCAAGGGCGGGCGCGCGCCGCTCGATCCTTGGAACCAGGAGTACCAGTACCGCTATCCGGGCACCAAGAACACCGAGAGCTACGACCTGTTCTCGTCGGGCCGCGACAAGAAGCCGGACACCGAAGACGACATCGGCAACTGGTGAGGGCGGACGCGCAGCATCGATCCGGCCAGCCGGGGCGCCGCGGCTTCACCTTGTTGGAGACGCTGCTCGTGCTCGGCCTGATCAGCATGCTCGCGGCCGTGCTCGTGGGCGGATCGGCGCAGCTGCTCAAGGGCACCGCGCGGTCGGACCCGGAGGACGCGCTCATGGCGCTGCTCCAGACCTTGCGCCGGCAGGCGGTCGAACGCGGCCAGATCCTCGAGCTCTATCCCGCGGAAAGTTCCGACGAGGACGGGCCGGACTTCCTCTGGACGTTCGAGAACGCCCCGGAAGACGCGGCGCCGCATGAAGAGAAGCTCCCGAAGGCCGAAGGCGTCGCCGTGAAGATCCTCGCGCCCGAGACGATCGGCGCGATCCTGCTCGGCGGCGTGGCGTCGGAGGACCCCCTCGCGCGCCTGCGCTTCTACCCGGACGGCACGTGCGACCGCGTGCGTCTCGACATCCGCCGGAACGAAGAGCGCCGCCTCGTGCCCATCGATCCCCTGACCTGCGCGCCGCTGCCGGCCGTCGACGCAAGATGAACCGCCGCGGCTTCACCCTCATCGAAGTGCTCATGAGCCTCGCGATCTTCGCGCTGGCCGCCGTGAGCCTGGGCGCCGCCTATTCGAACGTCCTCATGAGCCGCCTCGCGCTCAAGCAGGACGAGCAGCGGCTCGACGACCAGGCGCGGTGCCGCGCCGCGTTGCTGGAGACCCCGGGCTTCGACGACGTCGAAGCGGGCGGCGACATCAACCTCCCGGGCGGCCGCAAGGCGACGTGGCAGGGCAAGATCGAGGCCACCGCCGTCAGCGACCTCTTCGCCGTGCAGCTCACGGCCGAGATCGAGCCGCCGGACGGCGGCGAGCCCGAGGAGTTCACCGAGACGCGCATGCTCCTGCGCCCCACGTGGTCGATCCCCGCGGACCGGCAGAAGATCCGCGACGAAGCGCGCCAGCGGCTCGAACAGGAACGCGGCTACAAGGAAGCCGACGGCAACTCCGCCTTCATCAGCGCGCCGACGCGCGGCAAGAAACTCGTCCCCTCGAACCCCGGCGCCAAGGGCGCGGCCGCGCGGCCGCCGGCCTCGACCGCCCCGGGCGGCAAAGGCGGCGCCCCCGGCAAAGGCGCGCCGGCCCCCTCCCGCCCCCCGGCCCCGGCTCCCGCGCCGCGTCCCGCCCAATGAGCGCCCGTCTCCGCCGCCGCGGTTTCTCGCTGCTCGAGATGCTCGTCTCGCTCGCCCTGCTCGGAATCCTGATGGTCACGCTCAACACCTTCCTGTTCTCGATGAGCGAACTGTGGGGCGGCGGCCGTGACCAGCGTCTCTTCGACCAGCATGCGCGGGCCGCGACCGCGCTCGTGCGCCGGGCCTTCGCGGAAGCGACGCTCGGACCCGGCGCGTCGGGCGTCGCGCTCAAGGACGTGGACAACGGCGCGGGCACGACCGAACCGCGCCTCGGCTTCCTGCTGCCGGACGCCGGCCGCCTGGCCGACTGGCCCGAAGCGCCGCTACCCGACGTCGACTTCACCGTCTACGTCGAGGAAGGGCGCGGGCTCGTGTTCCAGTGGCAGTCGCGCCTCGAGCTCGAACGCGACATCACGGACAAGCATGAGACCGTCATCAGCCCCTTCGTGACCGGGCTGAAATTCGAATACTACGATCCCGAGCTCAAGGAGTGGACGATCGAGGACGAACCCGTGCAGGAACCGGCGAGCACGACGTGGCGCAAGCCCGCGCGCGTGCATCTCGTCTTCGAACGCGGCTCGCTGAAGGCGACCAAGGTCATCGAACTCCCCCTCAAGCGCTCCGGCGCCACCGTCCCATGAGGCGCCGCCGCGGTTCCGTCATCATCGTCGTCCTCGTGCTCATCACGCTGGCCTCGCTGCTGCTGGCGCGGTTCATGGAGGACAACTCGCTCGAGCTCTCGGTCGCCACGCGCGAGGCGGACCGCCGCCGCCTGCGGGCCGACGCCCAGAGCGAGCTCGAGCTGGCCCTGGCCGTCATCGCCGAGATCCGCGCGATCGACCTCAACAAGGTCCATGCGCCGACGCAGGGGTTCGACGACCCGCACGCCTACGCCGGCTTCCCGCCGCGCGACGGCCTCCAGGTGCAGTTCGACTACGAGGACGAATCCGCCAAGCTGCCCCTGAGCGTCCTGACCAAGAACGACCTCATCCAGCTGCTGTACTCGCTCGGCATGGAGCAGCGCGACGCCGAGCGCGTCGCGGACGCCGTCGTGGCGTGGCAGAGCAAGTCGTACGAATCGCTCGAGGAGGAGGCCACCGACGCCGCCTACCAGCGCGCCACGCTCTCGTTCCGCCCCGCGCGCCGGCCGATCCGCAGCTTCGAGGAGTTCCGGAGCATCGGCGTGGCCAAGGAGCTCTTCTTCGACGAGCGCGGCCGGCCGACGCCGATCTTCCAGACCTTCAAGGCGTGCGTGAGCCTGTACACGTTCCCGCAGGCGAACATCAACACCGCCTCGGACGCCGTGCTCCTCTCGCAGGGCTTGGACGAGAACCAGCTGGCGCTCATCCGCGAGCGGCAGGCCGAGATCGGCCGGCGCATCGTCGGCACCCCGCCTTATTTCCGCGTGACCAGCGAGGTCCGCCAGCTCATCGGCGGCGGGGCGAACCTCGCGAAGTTCGACGACGAGATCATCCTCATGTGGGTGCGCGTGACGGTGAAGGAAGGCCTGTCGAAGTGCCGGGTCAGCGCCCTCGTGGCCATCCGCGACGACGTCGCCTACCCGAGCGCGACGGCCAACCCGGACACCAACCCGGACATCGGGCTGACCGGCCGGGCGCCGACCACCACGACCGCGAGAACGACGGGAACCTCGACAGCCGCTCCGCGGTCGGTTACGAGAACCACCACCCCCTACCTCACCCCCGGCATCGAGCCGCCCGCCAACCTGGGCAAGTCCACGATGAACGGCCGGGTCGCCAGCAACACGATCGCCTACCCCTTCCAGATCCTCGCCTGGGAAGAAGACAACGGGGCCCCGCCCGAACCCAAGCCGCCCGCCGACCTTGACGACCCCACGGCCCCGCCGACCTCCTCCAAATAAATGACCTCTCCCCTTCAACGCCTCTTCAAAGGGCCTAAGCCGCAGGAAGCCGCCATGCTCCCCGGCAACCGCTTCTTCGTCCGCCGCCTCGCGGTGGAAGGCGAGGACGTCCCCGGCCAGGTGAGCCTCGCGCTCGAGGCCGGGTCGCCCTTCCCGCTCGAGCAGATGCTCGTCGGGTTCGTGACCTCGACGGACGGCAAGCAGGTGCTCGCCTACGCCGCGCACCGGCGACGCTTCACCGCGGAGGAAAGCTTCGCGTGGCCGGAAGACTGCCAGGTCGTCCCGGAATTCCTCGCCCTCTGCGGCCACCGCCCCGCGGGCGACGGCGTCGTCGTGCATCGCGGCGAAGAACGGCTGACCGCGCTGGCCTGGAAGGCCGGCGAAGAACTGCCGGCGGCGATCGCCGTGGCCGAACTGGCCGACGCCGATGAGGCGAGCCTCGCGAAGGAAGCCGCCACCCGCGCCGGGCTCGCGGCGGACGTCGCCGTCGAGACCGTGACCGGCGCGCTCACCGGAGCGCTGACCGAAGGGGACCTCGTGCTGCGGCGCGAAGGCGACGGCACCTTCACCATCCCGAAGAAGGGCCTGGACGACTCGGACATCCGCGACAGCGACTTCCTGGCCGAACGCCGCAAGAAGGAACGCGTCAACCTGCTCCTCTGGAACGCCGCCCGCCTGGGCGCCGCGGTGCTCGTCGTCTCGCTCCTGCTGGACCTCGGCGGTTTCGTGGTCGGCATGCGCACCGGCACGCTCGAGGCCGCCAACGAGGCGCGTCGCCCGCTGGTCGAGGACATCGAGGAATCGCAGAAGATCACCGACCGCATCCTCGAGCTCGGCGTCAAGCGCCTGCTGCCGATCGAGATGCTCGCGCTCGTGAACGAGAAGCGCCCCGCGACGGTCGAGTTCACCAACGTCCACTGCGAGCTCAAGAAGCCCAAGGACAGCGTGCTGACCAAGCCCATCATGACCGTCGACGCCCGCACGCCGAACGCGGGTGACATCTCCGACTTCCTCAAGGCCGTGCAGGCCCTGCCCGAGGTCGAAGCCGTCACCAACAGCGAGCCGCGCGTGCGCGACACCTCGACCACCTTCCGCCTCGAGATCACCTTCCGCCAGGCGGCCCTCCTCAAGACCGCCGAAGCCGCCCCCGCCCCCCAAGCCCAATGAAACACTTCTTCTTCAGCCTGAAACCCCGCGAACGCCTCATGGCGCTCGCCGCCCTGCTCGTGGCCGCGACCCTGTGGTCGACCGGCGCCTGGGCGCGCGTGCGCGGCGGCTGGGACACGTGGCGTCAGCTCGAAGCCGACGCGGTCGCCCAGAAGGCGGTGCTCGCCAAGGAGCGCGAGGTGCGCAACGCCACCGCCGTCGCCGTGCAGGGACTCGACTCCGGCCACGGCTACGATCCGGCCAAGCTGGTCGCCGAAGCCGTCAACGCCACGCGCGAGGCCGGCCTGAGCGCGAACACCGACGCCCCGAAGACCACCAAGGCGGGCAAGTTCGCCGTGCACTCGCTGCAGTTCAGCTGCCGCAAAGCCGACCTCGGCAGCATCCTCCGTTTCTACGACAGCGTGAAGACGCGCGCGCCTTACCTCGCGATCGGCGACATGGTCATGACGACCGAACGCGGCGGCGGCGGCACCGTGACCTTCAAGGCGACCCTGACGGCCCTCGAACTCATCGGCCAGATCCCCAGCGGGGTGAAGGCGGAGGGCGAGGAGGGTAAATAAAGGGAGGGCTGGAGGGCACGAGGGCCGGCGGGGCGGCGCAGCATTAGTTGACCAGTCGAGAGGCTTAGTTGACCGGAGGCTCGGAGGCTCAGCTAGGAGTATCGAGTATCGGGTACCGGGGGCCGCCGCAGGGCGGCCGAAGGTAGGGGCGTGGCTTTGCCGCGCCCTCCAAGGAAGGAGTGCACGATGAATCGTGCCCCTACCTCGGTTCGCCCTGCGGCGAACAGAGACAACGGATGACCGGGCCGGTCATCCCTGCCTAAGACAGCCAGGTCGGCACGCCGTGCCGACCCTGCCCCGAGGCAAAGTTCGGCGATTCGATCCGCACCGCGATCCGCTATCCGCCAACACCTTGCTTCTTCGGCTTCCCGCCTTTGCCGCCTTTGCCGCCGCCGCGCGGTTCCTTGGCGTTCGGATCGTAGGCTTCGTTCTTCTTGTCGGCGAGGAAAGCCCCGGTGTTTTTCTGCCAGGCGAAGAGCAGCTTCTTGAGTTCTTCGAGCTTGGCGGGCTGGGACGCGGCGAGGTCCTTGGCTTCGCCGGGGTCCTTGCGGACGTCGTAAAGCTCGAAGGTGGGGCCCGCGAATTTCTGGATGAGCTTGTAGTCGCCGGAACGCAGGAGGCTCATCGGCTCGCCCTTGCCGATGTAGCAAGGGAAGTGCCAGTAGACGGCCGAACGGCCGAGGGAAGCGCCGGCCTTCAGCGGCTTCAGGAGGCTGAGGCCGTCGGTGGGCTGATCCTTCGGGAGCGGGACGCCGGCGGCCTCGAGGATCGTCGGCATGAAGTCCATGCTCGCGACCGGTTCGTCGAAGCTCTTGCCGGCCGGGATCACGCCGGGCCAGGAGACGGCGCCCGGCACGCGGAGGCCGCCTTCGTAGAGGAGGCCTTTGCTGCCGCGGAGCGGATTGACCACGTAAGGCAGCCCGCCGTTGTCGGAGGTGAAGATCACGAGCGTGTCCTTGGTCAGGCCGAGGCTTTCGAGCTTGGCGAGGATGCGGCCGATGCTCTGGTCGACCGCCTCGACGGACGCGGCGTATTCGGGCGTGATGCCCTTATCGAGGCCGGACGGCGACTTCTCCTTGTACTTGGCGAGGAGCGCGGGCTTGGGGTCGAACGGCTCGTGCACCGAATGCTCGGCGTAGTAGAGGAAGAACGGCTTCGCCTTGTTCTCATCGATCCAAGCGAGGGCTTCGTCGCAGAGCGCATCGGAGAGATAACGCCCCTTGCCGTCCATGTAGGCGTCCTTGGCGAAATTCACGTCGTCCGGCCGCCTGTAGACGTCGAAGCCGCGGCCCGTCGGCGACCCCGTCGAACCGTTACGACCGCGCCCTAGGTTCCACATCCCGATGAGCGAGGTCGCGTAACCCTGGGCCTTGAGCAGGTCGGCGACCGTCTTCGTCTTGGCCGGGAGCTCGTCATTGCCCTTGGTCGACATCACCTTCATGTGCGGCTGGCCGGGAACGTAGCGGTCGTCGACGACCGTGTAGACGCCATGACGGGGCGTATACTGACCCGTGAGCAGGCAGGCGCGGGTCGGCGCGCAATTCGGCGCGCTCGCGTAGCATTGCGAAAGGACCACGCCGGACTTGGCGAGCTTGTCGATGTTCGGCGTGTCGATGTAGCGGTTGCCCGCGAAGCCCACGTCGCGGTAGCCCATGTCGTCCAGCAGGATGAGGACGATGTTGGGCTGCTTGGCGGACGCCGCGCCCGCGCAAAGCAGCAAGAAGATGAGCAGCGCGGCGGAGAGTATGGAGTTTCGAGTATGGAGTTTAGGGAGAGGCATTGCGGCGGGGATTTTCAGGTCTCGGGTCTCAGTGATCGGGAATCAGGTACAGGTTGTCGGGTGCAGGTACAGGTACGGGTAATCCCGAACCCGTACCTGGCGCAGGCCGACGGCTCGGAGAGCCGCCCCTACCTGGGGCAGCGTGATCCATTCAGTCCTCAACTCAGTCCTCGACGCAGTCATCGGTGCAGTCCTCTACGCTCATGCGTTCTTCGCCTTCACCTCATAGGCATGCGCGACCATGCCGTGCTTGGTCGCGGCGGTCTCGTCCTTGGGCAGGAAGCAGCGGACGTATTCCACCTTGGCGGAAGCGGGCGTCACGGTGACGCGCACGTAGCCGGAGCTCGGGAGTTTCTTGCCCGAGGCGTAACGGTCTTCGTTGTAGGCGACGTAGCCGTGGTCGGAAGGCATCGGCAGCTCCTGGTAGATCAGCCCGTCCTTCTCCTGCTGGCAGTAGAGGTGGTCGTGGCCTTGGAAGAACACGCTGACCTTGTGCTTCACCATCAGCTGATGGATCGGCAGTTCCCAGCCCGGGCGCTTCTCCTTGAAGGTGCCCTCGCCCTTCTTGCCCTGGCCGCCCCACTCGTAGAGATCGGCCTCGTCGACGCCGCCGCGGCCGGAGCCGAGGACGTGGTGGGCGAAGACGAACTTATGCCTCGCCTTGCTGGTCTCGAGCGTGCGCTTGAGCCATTGATACTGCGCGTCGCCGATGGTGATGCCCCACCAGTCGCGGTTCTTCTTGTCGGCGCCCTTCTCTTCCTTGCCGCCCTTGCCGCCGAAGCCGCTGTCGACGAGCGCGGGCGAGTGCCAGTAGTTGTCGAGGAGGACGAAGAGGGCGTCGCCCCAGGTCCAGGCGCAGTAGCTCCTGAGCGGGCCGATGTCCTTGAACGGCTCGGCGTGGCCCGTGTAGATGCCCTCGTCGCCCGGGAGGGGGTAGAGCGAATTACGGGCCTTCTGGACGCCGACGGCGACGTCGCGGCGTTCGTCCTTCTGCGAGAAGTTGAAGAGCGAAGCCTGCTCGTGGTTGCCGTTCATCAGGAACACCTGGCCGACCGAACCCACCAGGCCGAGGAACGGACGCTGCAGCAGATAGGGCGCGCGGCAGTTCGCGTCGTTGATCGTGCGGATGCGCTCGATCGAGAAGTCGTCGCCGATGCAGACATGGAAGTCAGGGCGATCGGCCGCGGCCGTCGCGAGGGTGCGCGCGTAGAGGTCAGGATGGCTGGCCTGCCCGCGTTCGGGATGCGAGTCCCCTTGGATCGTGAAGACGAAGGACGAGCCGGGCGTGCGCTGGGTGGCGAAACGGGCTTCGGCGCGCTGGGCGAAGCTACCGGCGCCCGGCTTACGATAGTTGAGCCGGTAGAAATATTCCGTGTTCGGCGAGAGGCCATCGAGGACGATCTCGGTCGCCTTGCCGGCGGGCAGGGCCGTCACGGGCGTCTTGCGGACATATTTGCCCTTGGCCGGGCCGAACTCCAGGAACGCCTCCATCGTAGCGGCGGGCAGGAGGCTCGCCGTGATGGCCTTGTCGGTCGCGCGGCCGAAGATCAGCGAGACCTTGGCGAATTCGGAAAGAGATTCCGGCAGGACGTATTCGCCCTGGAAGACCGGTCCGCGCGCCCGGGACGAATCATCGCCGCCCTTCCCTCCCTTGCCGCCCTTGCCCTTCTTCTCCTGGGCGGAGGCGGACGACAGCATCGTCCAGCCGAAGGTCGCGGCCATCAGGCCGAGGAACTGCCGGCGCACGACATGGCCGAAGGCCGGCTTGTAGAATGGATTAGGTTTTCCGGAGGATGAATCAGGCGAACTCATGGTTTCGATTTATACGCATGGAACGCCTCAGGCGGAGCAAAAGTCGCAGTCCGCGCCGGACTTTATTTTCCGGAAAAATCGCGTCTTAACGGTTGGTTAAGGTTGGAGCGCGACAAGGTCGCGAGGGGACAAGGGGGCACGGTGACACGGGGGCAAGGGGGCGAACGAGAGGACTCGCGGGCTCGTGGACCGGAGGGCCGACCAATGAGAGGCTGTGTTAGTTGCCACGTTGACAAGTGGGCATGGGGCGCAACGAGAGGCCCGGAGGCCCAGAGGCTCGGTTGACCAGAGGGAGACCAAGTTGAAAAGTTGGAAGGTAGGACGGAGGGCCGGAGGGGACACATCTCCAGGTCTCGGGTCTCGGCCGTCGGGAGCCAGGTTCAGGTCTTCAGGTACGGGCACAGGTTCAGGATCTGAATTTCGCCCGGCACCCGCACCTGTGCCTGAAGACCCGTGCCAGAGACCTGAGAATTTATATAATGTCCGCAGGTAACATTCCGGTTTCCGGTCTCCCTTTGAGCGAGCGTCGGAGGACAAGAAGGGTGCGACGTAGTCTCGCCCCTACCCTGCGGCCGCCGTTCGGCGGCCTCGACGTTTGCACCTTTGCACAGGCCGATTTGCACTTTTGCACCGAGGACAGCACGTGGTGCTGTCCCTGCCCTCAGAAGCGGAAGCTGGAGCTGACTTCGAAGACGGCGGCGACGATCGCGAAGGCGATGAAGGCGACGAACGAGAAGGCGGCGACGAGGACCGAGGCGGAGATCGTCTGCGAGATCGTGCCGAGCCAGCGGTCGAGCTCGGCGCGGTAGGAGCGGGAGATGTCGCGGAGGCCCGGGGCCAGGTTGCCGGTCTGTTCGGCGACGGCGACGCGGTCGAGGAGCAGGCGCGGGAAATAACCGGTGCGGGCCAGGGCCTTCGACAGGCTGTCGCCTTCGAGCACGCGGTCGGTGGCCTCGCGCAGCTTCTGGCGGAGGGCGCGGTTAGGGGCGGTCTTCTCGGCGAGGCGGAGGGCTTCGGCGGTCGTGATGCCGTTCTCGAGGAGCACCGCGAGCGTGTGGCAGAAATTGAGGACCGAGACGCGCATCACGAAGGAACCGGCCAACGGGATGCGGAGCAGCAGGGCGTCGGAGGCCAGGCGGCCCTCTTCGGACTTCCGCCAGCGGGCGACGCCGATGACCGCCAGGACGGCGAGCACCAGGAAGATCGGGCCCACGACGACGAACACGTCGGCGAAGGTCATCAGCAGCTTGGTCGAGAGCGGCAGCTTGCCGCCGAGGGAGGTCAGGAGCGTCTGCAGGCGGGGCAGCAGGAAGAGCACGAAGAAGATCACCACGCCCACGGCGACCACGCAGATGAAGAGCGGGTAGGCCATCGCGCTGACCAGCTTGCGGCGGAACTCCTTCTGCTCCGTGAAGTGGGTGATCAGCCGCTCGAGGACGTCGCGGATGTTGCCGGTCGCCTCGCCGGCGGCGATGAGGTTGAGCGTCTGACCATCGAAGACCTGCGGGTAGCCGCCCATCGCGACGGAAAGGCTCTGGCCTTCGCCGAGCTTGGACCAGAGGCCGGCGCAGAGGACGCGCAGGCGGGATTTCTGGAGGCGGAGGGCGAGGAGGCGGAGGGCTTCGCCAGCGGACATCCCGGAGCGGACCAGGTCGGCCATCGACTCGAGGAACGGCAGGCACTCGGCCTCGGTCGGGAGCAGGTCCTTGTCGGCGGGGCCGCCTTCGCGGGCGGCTTCCTTGGCGCGCGTCGCGGCGCCGGCCTCCTCGACCTTGACCGGCTTGAGGCCGCGGGCCTGCAGCTTGCGGAGCGCGTCGCGGCGCGCGGGGGCGTCGAGGGTGCCTTCGGTCACGGCGCCGGCGGCGTCGCGCGCGGTGTAGTTGAAGACGGCCATCGCGTCTTTATTCGTTCGAGCTCAGGTTGCGGACGAGCTCGTCGATGGTCGTGAGACCGGCGGCGACCTTGAGCCAGCCGGCCTTGGCAAGGGGGCGCATCCCGAGCTCGATCGCCTTCTCGGTCAGCTCGCGGTTGGAGATGCGGCTGATGATCAGGTCGTGGAGCGGCTTCGGGTGGAAGATCTCGAAGACGCCGACGCGGCCGCGGTAGCCGGTGCCGCGGCATTTGCGGCAGCCCACCGCTTCCTTGAGGGAAGGCACGCCCTGCAGGAAGGATTCGTCCATGCCGAGCGTCTGGAGGGCCGGCAGGAGCTTCGCGCGGTCGACCGGGACCGTCTTCGCGCAGTCGGCGCAGAGGCGACGGACGAGGCGCTGGGCGATGACCAGTTCGACGGCCGAGCCGACGAGGAAGGGCTCGACGCCCATGTCGATCAGACGGGTGATGGCGCCCGGGGCGTCGTTGGTGTGGAGGGTCGAGAAGACGAGGTGGCCCGTGAGCGAGGCGCGGATCGAGATCTCGGCCGTCTCCAGGTCGCGGATCTCACCGACCATGATCACGTCGGGGTCCTGGCGGAGCGTGCTGCGGAGGGCGCCGGCGAAGGTCAGGCCGATCTCGGCGCGCGTCTGCACCTGATTGGCGCCGGGGACCTCGTATTCGATCGGGTCTTCGATCGTGACGATGCGGATGTCGGGCGAGTTGATCGCCTGGAGGAAGGCGTTGAGCGTGGTCGACTTGCCGGAGCCCGTCGGACCCGTGACGAGGATGATGCCGTGCGGGTAGTCGAGGACCTTGCGGACGGCGGCCTGCTCCTCGGCGTTCATGCCGATGCGGTCCATGTTGTAGGCCTCCTTGCGCTGGTTGAGGAGACGCAGCGAGACCGACTCCGCGTAGATGGTCGGGATGGTCGACACGCGGATATCGAGGACGTTCTTGCCGTCGCGGAAGTTGATGCGGCCGTCCTGCGGGAGGCGGCGCTCCGAGATGTTGAGGCGCGCCATGATCTTCAGGCGCGAGATGATCGCGTCCTGGAAGCGGGCGAGGTTGTCGGGCAGCGGGATCGGGATGAGGATGCCGTCGACGCGGTAGCGGATGCGCAGGTTGTTCTCCTGCGGCTCGAAGTGGACGTCCGTCGCGCCTTCGGCGACGGCCTGGGTGAGGACCTCGGTGACGAAGCGGACGACCGCGGCGTCCTGGTCGGCCTCGACGTCGGCGACAGCCTCGGCGGCGGGGAGGTCGTTGCCCTCGTCCTCGAGGCTGCCGGAACCCACGCCGTAGTTCTCGTTGATGAGCGCGGCGACGCGTTCGGGGGGCGCGAGATACCACTGCGGGCGGCGGGCGGCGAAGGTCGCGACCCAGTCGGCCGTGTCGGTGTCAGGCGGCAGGGCCGTGACGAGGCGGAGGCGGCCGACCTCGCCGCCGGGGAGCAGGGTCGGGACGACCTGGGCCTCGGAGGCGATGCGCGCGGGCAGGATCTTCATCCCGTCCGGATCGATGGCGGGCTCCTCGAGGACCTCGAGGCCCGTGAGCCGGGCGAGCTCGGCGAGGAGCGCGGCCTCGTCGAGGCCGAGGGCGCCGGCGAGGAACTTGAAGCGGGCTTCGCGCGGCGTCTCCGCGAACGCGGCGCGGGCCTCGTCGGTCAGGCGCTCGGCGAGGGCCGAGGGCAGTCCGTGCCGGTCGACGGTCAGCATGTCACTTCTTCTCGGGAGCGGCGGGGACCGTGCCGGGGACGTTGTCGATGACCTTCTTCACGTCCGGGCCGATCACGCTGGCGGTGGCGCGGCTGAGGGCGTCGAGGTTGTCGACGGCGGAGCCGTTGAGCACGTAGGGGCGGAGGAAGATGATGAGCTCCTGCTTCTCCTCGAGGTCGGTGGAGGAGCCGAAGAGGTCGCCGATGATCGGGATGGGGCCGAGGCGGGAGGTGGACTTCGTGGTCACCTTGCGCTGCAGGCCGCCGAGGACGACGATCTCGCCGCTCTTCGCGCTGACGAAGGAATCGGTCGTGCGGCGGCCGATGATCGGCTGGTCGTTGCCGTCGAGGATCGTGCTGCCGAGGATGTCTTCGACGGACTGGGAGACCTGGAGCTGGACGGCGCCGTCCTTGCCGATGAGCGGCAGGACCTTGAGCTGGATGCCGATGTCGCGCTGCGAGACCGTGGAGGTGATCTGGCCGGTCTGGGCGGCGATCGTCGAGCCGGTGATGACCGGGCGCGATTCACCGACGAAGATCGTGGCCTCCTTGTTGTGGGTGGTCGTCACGGCGGGCACCGAGAGCACGCGGAGGTCGCCCTTGCGCGGGGTGGTGGTCAGGCCGATCGTGGCGCTCAGGTCGTTGGTCGTCGTGTTGAAGGTGCCCTGGGAGGCGATGACCTGGGTGTTGTTGGGGCCGAGGGTGGTGGTGGTGGTGGCCGGAGCGCCGTTGACGGCGAAGCCCGCGCCCGTGCCGCCGAGGCCGACGAGCTTGCCGTTGGAGACCGTGAGGCCGAGGGTGTTGAAGCCGTTGGTCTCGTTGTCGGAGAGCTTCACCTCGACGATGACGACCTCGATGCGGACCTGGGGGAGGACGATGTCCACCTTCTCGATGAGCTCGTGGAGGAGACGGAGGTCGTCCTGGGTGCCGGAGACCACGACGGAATTACTGCGGATGTCCGGCAGCACCGTGAGGTTGCTGCTGAATTCGTCGGCGCCCATCTGGGCGGGGCCGGCGGCCGCGGCGGCGGCGGCCGTCGTCGGGGTCGGCGTGCGGTTCACCGTGGCGCTGCGCACCGTGTTGCCGGCGCGGGCGGCGGCGGTCGTCTGGCCCGTGACGAGGGAAGTGACGAGGGTGGCGACCTGCTGCGCGTCGGCGTGGCGGAGGAAGATGACGTCCGTCTTCGTGTTCGGGTTGGACTTCTGGTCGAGCGTGTCGATCAGCTTGTCGAAGAAGTCATGCTGGTCGGCGGAGCCCATGAGCAGCACGCGGTTGGTGCGCTCGTCGGCGAGGAAGGTCGTGCCGGTGCTGAGACGGAAGGGCGCGCCGCCGGAGACGGTGGCGGGGGAGCGCAGCATCGAGTTGAGCTTGTTGACCATGTCGGTCGCCATCGCGTTCTTGAGCGGGTAGCTCTTGGTCACGACCAGGTCGAGCTGCGGGCGGTCGATCTGCGTGGTCAGCGTCTCGATCTTCTGGAGGTTCGTGATCGAGTCGGTCACCATCAGCGCGTTGTTGCGGCCGAAGTAGACCGGCGGCGAGGCCAGCGTCGTGTTGAGGCTCGAGGCGATCTGGGCGACCAGCTCCTGGGCGTTGGCGTGCTTGAGCGTGAAGATCTTGGTGGCGATGCGGCCGCTGGGAGGCATCGAGAGCACCGAGCCCGTGATGAGCTGGGGCGACTCGGCCTTGGCGACGAGGTTAGGCACGACCTTGAGGAACTTGTCGCCCTGCTGGATGACGGCGATGCCGTTGAGGTTGAGGAGCGTCTCGAGGGCGAGGAGGGCCTCGTCGCGGGTGATCGAAGCCGGGAGCGTAAGGGTGTAGACGCTGGCCGGGAGGGCCTGCGGGCGGAGGATGGACTTGCCGGTCCAGCGCTGCATGAGGTCGAGGACCTGGGCGACGGTCTCATCGCGGAGGATGACCGGACCGATCTGGTCCGAACCGTTCAGTCCCGGCAACGGGACGGCAGCGGCGGACCCGGCGACCACGGTCGGCGCGGCGGGGGCGGCCTGGCCGAAGCTCATGACCGGGGCGGAAGCGGCGGCCAGCAACAGGCAGAAAATGGGCAGAGAAGCCCGCCGTTGACGAGGGGAGGAATGAAGGCTGGTCACTGGGTTGAGAGGGGTACGGTCTGATAACACCAAGGGCGGAGAATAGTTCGATGAAAAATCGGTTTTTGAGAGGTTTATTCGGGTGGTAAGCCCACCTGAGCCAGCGAGATACCCTATGATAGTGAACATAGTTTCACCTTTTACTTGCCTCTCGGCCTTTTTAGGCCCAAAACGACATCCCGAGAGCCGCCATGCGTGAAGACATCCCTGATTGGCTGGGCAAGCCACCCCTCCGAGGCACCGAACAATGGGAGGCATGGCTGACCAAGTGGAGGCGTTATGCGAAGATCGAGCTGCGGGACACCGCGGCGGACGATCCGGAGTATGACTACGGGCTGCTGAGCCCGGAGGAACGCTGGCGGGTCGCCCTGGCGCTGCACGTCAAAGCCCAGATCGAAGCCGGCCGGCAGAACGCCCCCGTGCCGATGTTCTCCGGGGCCGGGCGCAGGGTCAGCGACCTCGACCATGCCGGCGTCGTCGCCTGGCAGGTCGGGCGCTCGGTCGTCTCGCCGATACCTGACGAAGCCTTCACCGCCGCGCTCGAGTGGAGCAACGCGCGGGAGAATCCGCGTCGGCGTCGGATCTCGCACGCCATCCGTTACGGTTTCATCGCCGGCCTCGGCGGCGAAGCCGCGGCGCCGGCCTGGTCTTCGCCCGACTATGTCGCGGCCTACGAAGCCTCGTGGGAGCTCGGCAACGCGCTCGCCATCGAGACGGACCCTCGGGGATAGGTTGCGGAAAGCCCGGACCCGGGCAGAGTACGTTTTACTAGAAACATGGATACCGTCGCCGTCGCCCTCCTCCTGATCGTCCTGGCCTTCCAGGTCTACGTCTCCTTCTTCAAGTCCGCCGGCCCGGCCGGCGACGACAAGGCCGCCGGAATCCTGCTCGACGACCTGCGCCGCCAGCTCGGCGAGGCGAACGCCACGGCCGAACGCGAACGCGCCGCCAAGACCGACGCCCTGACGCGGGCCTCCGCCGCGGAGTCGGCGCGCAACGCCGCCCACCAGCAGCTCACCGAAGCCCAGCAGGCGAACGAACGGGCCGTCGCGCAGCTGCGCGAAGACCATCGCAAGGCGCAGGCCGAGGCGGAAGCGCGCTACAACAAGGCGCTGGCCGACCTGCGGATCACCTTCGAAAAGACCAGCACGGATGTCCTCAAGGGCATGGCGCCCGACGTGACCAAGGAGGTCTCCACCCGCGTCGAGCCGCTGATCGCGCAGATCAACACCGCGCTGGAGAGCTACCGCAACGCCATGCAGCAGGGGCTGCGGAGCCAGGATGACGCGCTCGCCGCCGTCGGCGCGCAGATGAAGACCATCAGCGAGACCACGGCCGCCCTCGCGACCAGCACGACGGACTTCACCTCCGTCCTCAAGTCTTCGCAGCACCGCGGCAAGTGGGGCGAGCAGACGCTCCGCAACGTCGTGGAAGCCGCCGGCCTCAGCCCGCACTGCGATTTCTCCGAACAGGTCTCGCAGGATGACGCCCGCCCCGACCTCATCGTGAAGCTGCCGGGCAACCGCTGCATCATCATCGACTCAAAGGTGCCGGAGTTCGACGTCGCCATCGCCGACCAGGCCGCGCCCAACCGCCGCGAGCTCGTGGCCGCCCACGCCGCCAAGCTCCGCAAGACGCTGCGTGACCTCGCGGCGAAGAACTACCCGACGACGATGCAGAAGCAGGGCGTGACCCCCTTCGACAAGGTCGTGCTGTTCCTGCCGGCCGAATCGCTCCTGAGCACCGCGCTCGAGGGCGACAACGAACTCATCCTCGCCGCCGCGCGCGAAGGCATCCTCATCGCGACGCCGGCGACCCTCATGGGCTTCCTCGGCGCGATCAGCCTGGCCTGGCAGCAGCACACCCAGGCCGAGAACGCCGGGCGCATCGCCGAGGAGGCGACCGAGCTCTTCGACCGTCTCGTGAAGTTCTCCGAGCATTTCACCAAGGTGCGCAAGGGCCTCCTGGCCGCCTCCGAAGGCCTCGACGCCGCGATCGGCAGCTACGAGTCCCGGATCCGCCCGCAGGGCGAACGGGTGCGCGAGCTCGGCGGCGCCGCGAGCCGCGCCGCCCTCTCCGAGATCCTGCCGGTCAACGCCACGATCCGCCGGCTGGAAAACTCGGCGGAGTAAGCCGCCCATCCTGCTGGTGGAGCCGATGAGGTTCGAACTCACGGCCTCGTCATTGCGAACGACGCGCTCTACCAACTGAGCTACGGCCCCAAACAGCAGGAAGATGAGGGAAGCCGTCCCGACGGGGGCGGTCAAGGTTTAGATGCCTGTCGCCTTGCCTCGGGCCGGAATGGGCTTAGGTTCGACGTTCCTTAACACCATGCGCGTAGCCAAAGAAACCGTCGTCGCCATCGAATACACCCTGAAGGACGACCAGGGCACCCTCATCGACGCCTCCGGCGAGCGCGGCCCGATGGAGTACCTCCACGGCGCGCAGAACATCATCCCCGGCCTCGAGCAGGGCATCGAAGGCCTCGCGGCCGGCGACACGAAGAGCGTGCTCGTCCCTCCCCAGCTCGGCTACGGAGAATACAGCGAGAAACTGATCCAGCTCGTGCCCCTCTCCGCCTTCGGCGCCAACACGCCGCAGGTCGGCATGCGTTTCCACGCCGAGACCAACCTCGGCATGCGCGTCCTCACGATCAAGAAGATCGAAGGCGAGGAGGTCACCCTCGACGGCAACCACGAGCTCGCCGGCAAGTCCCTCCACTTCGACATCAAGGTCGTCTCCGTCCGCGCGGCTGAGCCGACCGAACTCGCCCACGGCCATCCGCACCAGGCGGGCGGCTGCTGCGGCGGCGGCGGTTGCGGTTCCGGCGAAGGCTCGGGCGGCGGCTGCTGTTCGTCCGAAGAAGGCTCCGAAGGCGGTTGCTGCTCCGCGGAAGAACCGGCCGCGCAGAAACAGGGCGGCTGCGGCTCCGGCGGCTGCGGTTGCTCGCACTGAGCGACGCCACGGCAGGCAACAAAAGACCCCGGACCGCCGGGGTCTTTTGTTGCCGCGCCCTGCCCGCGGCGCAGGCTGGGTTCACCCCCGCGCATGCGCCCCGACTCCGTCCATGCCCGTGACCTGACGCCGGGGCAGACGCGTGCCTCGCTCGCGATCATCGCGGGGTTGTTCTTCATCTTCGGCTTCGTCTCCTGGGCGAACGCGATCCTCATCCCCTATTTCAAGATCGGCTGCGAGCTGTCGCACTTCGAAGCCTATCTGGTCACGTTCGCCTTCTACATCTCCTACCTGCTGTTCTCGTGGCCGGCCGCCGGACTGCTGCGCCGGACCGGCTTCAAGCGCGGGATGATGATCGGCTTCTGGGTGATGTCGGCGGGCGCCCTGCTCTTCATCCCCGCCGCCCTCGCGCGCGCCTACCCTGTCTTCCTCGGCGGCCTGTTCACGCTCGGGGCGGGTCTGGCGATCCTGCAGACCGCCGCGAACCCTTACGTCACCGTGCTCGGCCCGCAGGCGAGCGCGGCGCGACGCATCAGCCTGATGGGGATCGCGAACAAAGGCGCCGGCATCCTGGCGCCGGTCCTCTTCGCGGCCGTCGTCCTGCGCGTGACGGACACCTCCCTCTTCGCGGCGCTGCCGACGATGGAGCCGGCGGCCAAGGCCGCGGCGCTCGACGAACTGATCCGGCGCGTCGTGACGCCGTACGCCTGGGTCGCCGGCGTGCTCGTCGTGCTCGGCCTGCTCGTGCGCCGGTCGCCGCTGCCGGAGATCGACACCGACCACGAGAGCCCCGCGGTCGCCGAGGCCAACGCCGGCCGGACGAGCGTGTTGCAGTTCCCGCAGCTCGTGCTCGGCGCGCTGGGCATCTTCCTGCACGTCGGCACGCAGACCATCGCGGTGGACACCATCATCGGCTACGCCGAGACGATGGGCATCCCGTTGGCCGCGGCGAAGATCCTGCCCGGGTGCGTGCTGGCGTCCATGATCCTGGGCTACGTGCTCGGCCTCGCGCTGATCCCGCGGTTCGTCACGCAGGTCACGGCGCTGCGGGCGTGCACCATCCTCGGCGTCGTCGGCACGCTCGGCGTCCTGTTCGCGCCGGGCCAGCTGACCGTGCTCGGCCTCACCGCCGACACCTCGCTCTGGTGCCTGACGCTGCTCGGGCTCTCGAACTCGCTGACCTGGGCGGGCATCTGGCCGCTCGCGTTGGACGGACTCGGCCGATTCACCAAGACCGGCGCCTCGCTCATGATCATGGGCCTCTGCGGCAACGCGCTCATCCCGCTCGGTTACGGCGGGCTGGCGGACCGCTTCGGCGCGCAGGGCGGTTACTGGATCCTCCTGCCCTGTTATCTCTATCTCACTTATTACGCCGTGAGCGGGCACAAGAAGAGGGCGTGGTGAGGGCCGCGGGGGGCACGTGGGCACGGTGACACGGGGGCATGGGGACGAACACGAGGACTAGAGGGCCGGAGGGCCGGGGACAAACGAGAGGCTGAGTTGACCAGAGGCCCGGAGGCTCAGACCGAGACGGCATTAGTTGAACGGTTGATCGGTTGGCCAGAGGTGAGGCAGTGTTAGTTGACACGTTGACAAGGTGACACGCGGGCAAGGGAGGCAGCGGAGGAGCCGCAGGAACCTGGAGCCGGCTGCCGACGGCTGAACGGCTGGCGCCCGAATAGCTGACGCCCCGGTGGCCGTCACCTGGCACCCGATTCAGCTAGGTCGGCACGCAGTGCCGACCCTACCTCGATGCAGCCATCTACCTGCCAGACTA
>Ga0222713_10001741_pt1 | contig 24018 bp, 27 predicted proteins | sample C33_649DmetaG_FD_165061 | JGI IMG/M metagenome (GOLD analysis project Ga0222713, IMG submission 165061) | Estuarine water microbial communities from San Francisco Bay, California, United States - C33_649D | ecosystem: Environmental > Aquatic > Marine > Unclassified | place: USA: California...
TGGACCTGACGATTTTTGCCATACACATACTCGGCATGTCGTCGATCATGGGCTCGATCAACATCATCACCACCATCCTCAACATGCGCGCGCCGGGGATGACGCTGATGAAAATGCCGCTGTTCTGCTGGACCTGGCTGATTACCGCCTACCTGCTGGTGGCGGTGATGCCGGTACTGGCTGGCGCCGTGACAATGACGCTGACCGACCGTCATTTCGGCACCCATTTCTTCAACGCTGCTGGTGGTGGTGACCCGGTGCTCTATCAGCACATTTTCTGGTTCTTCGGGCACCCCGAGGTTTACATCATTGCGATCCCGGCCTTCGGCGTGATTTCGCAGGTCATTCCCGCGTTTTCGCGCAAGCCGTTGTTCGGCTACGCCTCGATGGTCTATGCCACGGCGTCGATTGCCATCCTGTCGTTCATGGTTTGGGCGCACCATATGTATACCGCCGGCATGCCGGTCGAAGCCCAGCTGTACTTCATGTATGCGACGACGCTGATTGCGGTGCCGACCGGAGTCAAGGTGTTCAACTGGGTGGCGACGATGTGGAAGGGTTCGCTGACTTTCGAGACGCCGATGCTGTTCGCGCTGGGTTTCCTGTTCCTGTTCACGCTGGGCGGGTTCACCGGGCTTGTTCTGTCGATTACCCCGGTTGACGTGCAGCTGCATGACACCTATTACGTGGTCGCGCATTTCCACTACGTGATGGTCGCGGGCGCGCTGTTCTCGGCCTTCGCCGGTATTTACTTCTGGCTGCCCAAGTGGACGGGCCGCATGTACAACGAGACCCTGGGTAAATGGCATTTCTGGTTGTCGCTGATTTTCTTCAACGTGACATTCTTCGTGCAGCATTTCCTGGGACTGGCCGGCATGCCGCGTCGCATCCCGGATTACTCGCTGCAGTTTGCCGAATTCAACATGATCTCGTCGATCGGCGCCTTCGGTTTTGGTCTCTCGCAACTGCTGTTCCTCTACATCGTCATCAAGACCATTACCAGTGGCGAAAAGGCGGCTGATCGCCAGTGGGAGGGTGCAGACAGTCTGGAGTGGACGCACCTGCCTTCGCCGGCGCCCTATCACAGCTTCGCGACTCCGCCGGTGGTGAAGTAAGTTGATGGTGCAGGTCGAAATCAAGCGCAACAACCGCCGCACGGCCACCGTGCTGTGGTTGATTGTCGCCGCGTTCTTTTTCGGCGTGATGGTCAAGTATTACCTGCTGGCCCGATGAGCAACGAGCGCGACAACCGGCGGCTGATGACGCGACTGTCGATATTCGCGGCAGCGATGTTTGGTTTCGGGTTTCTGCTGGTGCCCTTTTACGACAAGTTCTGCGAGGTCACCGGCATCAACGACCTGATCCGTCCGGCCGCTGCTGTTGAAAACACCCAGGTCGACAAATCGCGCTGGATCACGCTGGAGTTCGACGGCAATGCTCACGGACTGGCATGGGATTTCAGGCCCGTGCAGCGCAGTGTGCGGGTACATCCGGGCGAGATGATCCAGGTTGAATTCGAGGTTCGCAACAACGGAACCACGGGCGTGGTCGGCCAAGCCATTCCCAGCTATGGTCCCCGGCACGCGGCGCCGCACGTGAAGAAGTTGGAATGTTTCTGTTTTAAGCAGCAACCGCTGCAGGCGGGCGAGGGCAAGCGCATGCCTGTGCAGTTCGTGGTTGATTCCACGCTGCCGGCCGACGTGAACACCATTACGCTTTCCTATACCTTTTTCGAGGTCAAGGGCGCAGCATTGTCGCCGGCCAAGAGCGGAGGCCGCGGATGAGTGGTGGGGCGACAATGACGGAAGGGCGACACAAGGCCAGTCTTTTCCAGGTGGTACGCATGGTGTTCTCGGCGTTCCTGGGCATACGCAAGCGTACCGAGCATGAAAAAATTGAGGTCAGTCCGGTGCAGGTGATCATCGTCGGTGTCATGGCGGGTGCGATATTCGTTGCCACCGTGGTGACCGTGGTGCGCTGGGTCATCAATTAACTGACAACTGTTTAACGCAACAATCGGAATTTACAGACAAGGATTCAGGGAGAACGAAATGTCGAGTCAAGCATCGGGCAATTACTACCTGCCGGACCCCTCGCACTGGCCCATCGTCGCATCGGTTGCCTTGGGCTTCCTGGGCTTTGGCGCTTCTTTCACCGTCAATCACATGCCGATCGGGTACGTGCTGCTCGGCATCGGTTTTCTGATCCTGTTCTTCATGTTCGCCGGCTGGTTTACCACGGTGGCGCATGAGTCCGAAGCCGGCAAATACAACAAGCAGGTCGATGTCTCGTTCCGCTGGGGCATGGGCTGGTTTATTTTTTCCGAAGTGATGTTTTTTGCATGTTTTTTCGGCGCCCTTTACTACATGCGGGTGATTTCGGTGCCTGACCTGGGGACGCTCGAGCACCAGCAGTTGCTGTGGCCCAACTTCAAGGCGGACTGGCCGGTAAGCGGCCCCGGCATCAAGGAAAGCTTTTCACCGATGGGTGCATGGGGCATCCCCGCACTGAATACCGCAATCCTGCTGACTTCGGGTGCGACCATCACCTGGGCGCACTGGGGCCTGCTCAAAAACAACCGCACCCAGCTGATCTGGGGTCTGGTAATGACCATCGCACTGGGCATGGTCTTCCTCGGCTTCCAGATCTACGAATATGTACATGCCTATTCCGAACTGAATCTCAAGCTGACGATGGGCGCTTACGGCGCGACCTTCTTCCTGCTTACCGGATTTCACGGGTTTCACGTGACCGTGGGCACCATCATGCTGTGGGTGATCCTCTTTCGCAGCGTTGCCGGCCACTTCAATGCTGAAAATCATTTCGGGTTCGAGGGCGTGGCCTGGTATTGGCACTTTGTGGACGTGGTCTGGCTGATTCTCTTCGTATTCGTTTACTGGCTTTAAGTCTACAGGCGGCGAATCGCGGACACGGTCTGCAAGGCCGGCATAACGCGATTCGTACGGGGAGGGGGTACCCCGCAAGGGGAATTGGGCGCCGCGTGATCGCGGCGTTTTTTTTGCCCGTGCAGGGAAACCTGACCGGGGTTTCCGCTCTAAAGCTGGGTGGTGATCAAGCCGGTCTGGAAGCCGATGATCAGCATCAGGAAAAGGGCGATGGACAATACGATGCGTATGGTCAGCGCCTTGGCGGTTCGCTGCGTGGTGCCGCGGTCCTTGACCATGTAGTAAAGGGCCGAACCCAGGCTGGCCAGTATGACGACTAGGAACAGAATGACGACGATGCGCATGGCAGGCAGAGTTTAACCCGGCGGCAACCGAGATGACAGCAATCAGGTTTTCCGGATTCGAATTCCGGCCCCGCCTCTGGAGCAGTATCGCGACAGTAGTGGGGGTGGTGCTGACGCTGGCGCTGGCACAGTGGCAGGTCGGGCGCGCGCAGTACAAGGAGGGTATGCAGGCGCGCTACGATCAACTGGGCCGGCAACCGGCGGTGCATGTCGGTGGACAACTGGTGGAGCGTGAAGGCGTGCTGTTGCGGCGGGTGGAGGTGCGGGGCGAGTATGTGCCGAAGTACACGGTGTTTCTCGACAACCGTATTCATCAGCACCGGCCGGGTTATCACGTGGCGACGCCATTGCGCATAGATGGATCGCAGCGATACGTGCTGGTCAACCGGGGCTGGGTGGCCAGCTCGGGAGATCGCAAACCGCCGGAGGTGAATACCCCGTCGGGGATGCAGGCGATACAGGGTATAGCGGTGGCGTACAGCGAGCGTTATCTGGAGCTGTCGACCAAGGTGGCCGAAGGCAATGTATGGCAGAACCTGGTCTTGGAACGTTATCGGCAGGCCACCGGACTTGATCTGCAACCCTTCGTGATACAGCAGGATGACGCAGCCGGAGACGGACTGGTGCGTGAATGGAGCCGCCCCGATCTCGGGCGCAACACGCACCTGGCTTATGCATTCCAGTGGTATGCATTGAGCCTGGCGATACTGATTTATTTTCTGGCAACCCATGTCAAACGAGAAAAAACCGAATAATCGCAGGACGTTGTGGCTGATCGCCGCGGTGTGCGTCGCGCCCTTTGTGGCGTCATTCGTCGCCTATTATTTTTACCAGCCGGAAGGCAGGGTGAATTACGGCGACTTGATCGAAGGGGTGAAGCTGCCGGAGATGTCGCTCAGGCTGGCCGACGGCAGCGATTTTTCGCTGAGCCGGATCGAAGGCAAATGGGTATTCATCACCGTCGACAACGCGGCATGCAACGCCTATTGCGAGAAGAAGCTGTGGCAGATTCGCCAGGTGCGCAAAACCCAGGGCAAATATCCCGAACGTATCGAGCGGGTATGGCTGGTTACCGAAGGTGGCAAGCCGGCGGAACGGCTGTTTGGCGAATATGAGGGCACGTGGATGATCGATGCCGAACGCAGCAAAATTTCCGAGGTGCTGCCGCATACGGGTTCCCGTGCCGATCATATCTATCTGGTCGATCCGCTGGGTAATGTGATCCTGCGCTATCCGCGTGACGCCGATCCTTCCCGCATCAAGAAGGACCTCGAGCGACTGCTCAAGGTGTCGCGTATCGGGTGATGCAGTAACCTAATGTTTTAATTGATAAATTCATGTTTCGTAAACTGGTCTTGCTGGCAGTGCTGTATACCTTCGTGGTGGTGGTGGTTGGCGCCTACGTGCGGCTGTCGGATGCCGGTCTGGGATGTCCCGACTGGCCCGGCTGTTACGGCGAACTGACGCCGCACCACGCGCGCGACGACATCGCGCGTGCTGTCGAGCAGCAGGGTGGGGTGCACGGGCCGGTTTCCCTGGGCAAAGCCTGGAAAGAGATGTTCCACCGCTATATTGCCGGCGGACTCGGACTGCTGATTTTGGCCATCGCGGTCATGGCATGGCTGCAGCGTGGACAACTGAAACAATCACCGCTGCTGGCGACGAGTGTGCTGCTGCTGGTCATCCTGCAGGCCGCACTGGGAATGTGGACTGTCACGCTGTTGCTGAAGCCGGTCATAGTCACGCTCCATCTGCTGGGCGGCCTGGCGATACTGTCGCTGCTGTCATGGCTCGCACTGCGTCAGCAAACGCTCCCACGAGGAGATGCGGCATTTGCCGCGAGGCTGCGACCCTGGGGCCTGTTGGTGCTGTTAGTGGTGATCGCGCAGATCGCCCTGGGCGGCTGGGTTTCGGCCAACTACGCTGCGCTGGCCTGCGTGGATCTGCCGACCTGTCACGGCGAGTGGGTGCCGTCGATGGATTTCCGGCACGGATTCCAGCTGGTCCGCGAACTCGGGAAGACAGCAGCCGGCGTTCACCTGAGCTACGACGCGATTACCGCGATACACTGGACCCATCGCGTCGGCGCGCTGGTAACCTTTTTGTGCGTTGGCGTTTTTGCCTGGGCGCTGTCACGCAGTGCGGATTTCAGGCGGCATGCCGGCGTGCTGCTGGCGGTGCTTTGCGTTCAGGTGGCGCTGGGCATCGCCAATGTGCTGGCCGGCCTGCCGCTGCTGGTGGCCGCGGCGCATAATGCCGGGGCGGCAATTTTATTGCTCACCATGGTGATGATAAACTTCACCCTTCGCAGGCAATCCGCACCGTAATGTCCTCCACTGTCGCCCAGACCCCGTTGTCTTCCCGGATCCAGCAGTTCTACGCGCTGACCAAGCCGCGCGTGGTGTCGCTGATCGTGTTCACCGCGGTCATCGGCATGTTCCTGGCGACCCCGGGCATGGTGCCGGTGACCATCCTGTTTGCCGCGACGCTGGGCATCGCGCTGGTCGCGGGTGCCGCCGCCGCAGTCAATTGCCTGGTCGAACAGAAAATCGACGCGCTGATGCTGCGCACCCAGAGGCGGCCATTGCCGCGCGGGCAGATCACCCCGCTGGAGACGCTGGTGTTTTCCGGAGTGGTCGGCGGTATCGGCCTTGCGTTGCTCTATCACTGGGTTAATCCGCTGACGATGTGGCTGACGCTGGCGACCTTCGTCGGCTACGCGATCATCTATACCGTGATTCTAAAACCGATGACGCCGCAGAACATCGTCATCGGCGGCGCATCGGGCGCCATGCCACCAGTGCTGGGCTGGGCTGCCGTCACGGGGGATGTCACCCCGCAGGCGCTGACCCTGTTCCTGATCATTTTTGCCTGGACCCCGCCGCATTTCTGGGCACTGGCTCTCTATCGCAAGGACGAGTATGCGAAGGCGGGGGTGCCGATGCTGCCGGTGACTCACGGCGACAAATTCACCCGGCTGCATGTGCTGCTCTACACGATCATATTGCTGGCCTGTTCCGTGTTGCCCTTTGTTACCCGCATGAGCGGTTATGTCTATCTGGTGTCGGCACTGATGCTGGGGGCTGTATTCATGTATTACGCCGTCAAGATCTACACTGACTACAGCGACGGCCTGGCCCGGCGCACCTTCCGCTACTCGATACTGTATCTGACGCTGATTTTCGCAGCGCTCCTCGTCGATCATTATCTCCAGCTGTTTTTCTGATTTCCGCATGAAAAAATCATTTGCGGCAGCGATGTTTGCCGTGATCATGCTCGGAATGTCCGGATGTGGCGGCAAAGCCGACGCCCCCGGGTTCAGGCTTACCGATGTCACAGGTGCTTCCTTTGGCAAGGAACTGGCGCTGACCGACCATAACGGGCAGCGGCGGACTCTGGCTGATTTCAGCGGCAAAGTGGTCACCGTTTTTTTCGGCTTCACCCACTGCCCCGATGTCTGCCCGACCACGCTTGGGGAACTGGCGCTGGTCATGAAGGAACTCGGTAATGATGCCGAACGGGTACAGGTGCTGTTCGTCAGTGTCGATCCCGAACGCGACACGGCCTCGGTGCTGAAGCAATACGTACCTGCTTTTCATCCCACATTCCTCGGCATGACCGGCAGTGCCGATGAGGTGGCCCGCGTGGCAAAGGAATTCAAGATTTTTTTCCAGCGCCAGAATCTGCCCGGAGGGGGCTATACCATGGATCACTCCTCGGGCACCTACATTCTCGACCGGCAGGGCCGGCTGCGGCTGTTCGCCCAGCATGGAGCCGGCGCACCGGCGCTGTTGCATGACATCCGCCTGCTGCTGAAGTAAATTGCCGGCCGCATAAAAAAAGCCCCGGCATGGCCGGGGCTTTATTATTCGTGCACTGAACCGGGTCAGTCTTCCGCGGACATCAGCGTTTTCATCTTGCCCAGGGCCTTGGCCTCAATCTGGCGAATCCGCTCGGCGGAGACACCGAATTCAGCTGCCAGGTCGTGCAGCGTGGCGGATTCCTTTTCGGTCAGCCAGCGGGCTTCGATGATGCGCCGGCTGCGCGCATCCAGGCTGGCCAGTGCAAGTTCCAGGCCTTCGCCGCGCAGTCGTGCCGTTTGTTCTGCCTCAAGCATCGTAACCGGTTCGGCATCCTCGGCTGCCAGATAGGCGATCGGCGCATACTGTTCATGCTCGTCGTCCCCGGAAGGCTCGAGTGCCATGTCGTGTCCGCCCAGACGGGTTTCCATCTCGACGACTTCTTCCGGTTTGACCCCGAGTTCGCGGGCCACTTTGCGCACTTCGTCAGCGCCCAGCGTGCCGGGACCCTGTTTCATGCTGCGCAGGTTGAAGAACAGCTTGCGCTGCGCCTTGGTGGTGGCGATTTTCACCAGCCGCCAGTTGCGCAGCACGAATTCATGAATTTCCGCCCGGATCCAGTGGATCGCGAACGAAACCAGGCGCACACCGCGTTCCGGATCAAAGCGTTTTACCGCTTTCATCAAACCGATGTTGCCTTCTTGGATCAGGTCAGCCTGTGGCAGCCCGTACCCGGTATAGCTGCGCGCGATGGAAACCACCAGGCGCAGGTGAGACAGCACCAGGTGGCGCGCGGCTTCGATGTCGCCGCTGTCGCGCAGACGGCGCGCATATTCGGTTTCCTGCTCCTGCGTCAGCAGCGGGAAGCGGTTGACCGCCTGGATGTAGCTGTCGAGGCTGCCCGCAGTCGCCGCTACCGGCAGTGCAAATGCGTTCATGCTCATGGTCAGTTCCTTCATGGAAACAAGTTTAGCACTCCCTGTATATGAGTGCCAATTCGGGCCTGAGTTCCCCTGAGGGCACTCAAATAAGTTATTAATAAACAATAAGTTGGTATCTAATCGAGGCGCAGATGGCGACGCACGGACAGCCACGCGCCACACCAACCCAGTCCGCAGGCGAAGAGCAGCGCCCAGGCGCTGTCGGTGGGCGAAAGATGGCTCAGTTGCAGCGGAATGCCGTAGGACTCGGCCAGCGGGCGTAGCTGGGCATCCAGCAGCAGCAGGGCGAGCCCGATCATCAGCCATGCCGCGATGCCGCCGGCGGCACCGGCCAGGCCGCCGAAGTAGAGAAATGGCCGCCTGACATAAGCATCCGTGGCGCCGATCAGGCGGATCACTTCGATTTCGTCACGCTGGGTCAGGATCTGCAGACGGATGGTATTGAAAGTGATGGCAATCAGTGCCAGCGCCAGGGCGGCTCCCAGCATCAGCACACCGCTGCGGCCCAGGGCCAGCAGTTGTTCAAGACGTCGCGCCCAGTCAGAGTCGACCTGTACCTCGGCTACCCCGGTCCAGCGGGCAAATTCGGCGCGCAAGGATTCCAGGGCGGCGACCCGATGGTCCTTGGGTTTGACGATGAAGGCATCAGGCAGCGGATTGTCGCGCAGCCCGGCCATGATATCGCCGAGTCCGGCGCGAGCCTGCAGTTGTGACAGTGCCGTCGCTCGCGGCACGAAACGGAAAGCGGCCACCCCGGCTTGTTGGCGCAGACGCTGATCAATGTTGCGGACGACGTCTGCATTCGCATCCAGGTTCATGAATATGCTGATCTGGGGCTGGGGCGTGTGATCGCGGGCAAGTCCCTGCAAATTGGCGAGCAGTACATAGAGTCCGAGAGGGAGCGCCAGTGCAGCTCCGATGACTGCAATGTTGAGCAGGTTAGCCAGGGGCGAAGCGGCAAGCCGGCTGCAGGCTCCAGAGAATGCGCGAAAATGGGCGAACAGCCAGCTTTTCATGATGCCAGCCTGCCGTTGCGGATTTCGATTCGCCGTGGCTGCAGCCGTTCCGCAAGCTGGGCGTCATGAGTGGCCAGCACCACCGTGACGCCGACCTGGTTGAAATCGCGGAACAGCATGCCGATCCCGGCGGCATATTCCGCATCCAGGTTGCCGGTGGGTTCGTCGGCAAGCAATATCGCCGGACGGTGGACTATGGCCCGCGCGATGCAGAGTCTTTGCTGTTCACCTCCGGAGAGGGTGATCGGCGGCGCTTTCTCCTTGTGCAGCAAACCGACCTTGTCCAGTGCAGCGCGGGCACGCCGTGCACCCTCCCGTCGGTCGTATCCGGCAATGTCTAGGGGCAGCATCACGTTCTCGAAGGCATTGCGGTCAAACAGCAGTTTGTGGTCCTGGAAGACCAGTCCGAAATTGCGGCGCAGGAAGGGAATGCCGCCCGGACGCAAAGTCCCCACGTTCTGCCCGTTGACGATCACGGAACCCGCGGTCGGCCGTTCAATGGCCGCGATCAGCTTGAGCAGCGTGCTTTTGCCAGCTCCGGAATGTCCGGTGATGAAAACCAGTTCGCCGGCTTCGATGTTGAGGGTAATGTCGGCAAGCGCCTCATGCCCGCCGGGATAGCGTTTGAAAACGCGACTGAGGGCGATCCGCGTCACGCGTCAAGCAAGGCTGAAACGAAATCAGCGGCGACAAAGGGACGCAGGTCATCGACGCCTTCCCCCACGCCGATGAAACGTACCGGGATGCCGTGTCCTCCCGTCCTGTCGTGGGCGATTGCGGCAATGACACCGCCCTTGGCCGTGCCGTCCAGTTTGGTCAGGATCAATCCGGTAACACCGATTGCGTCGTCAAATGCCTTGACCTGGGCGATGGCGTTCTGCCCGGTGTTGGCATCCAGTACCAGCAGCACCTCATGGGGGGCCCCGGGCAGTGCTTTGGCGATCACCCGCTTGACCTTGCGAATCTCGTCCATCAGATGCAGCTGGGTGGGGAGACGTCCTGCGGTATCTGCGAGCACGATGTCGATACCGCGGGCACGCGCGGCGCTGATGGCATCGAAAATCACAGCGGCAGCGTCACCGGAAGCCTGGGAAATGACGGTCACGTTGTTGCGCTCTCCCCATGCCGCCAGTTGTTCCCTTGCGGCTGCGCGAAAGGTATCGCCGGCAGCGAGCAGCACGGATTTGCCCTGCTCCTGGAAGTAGCGGGCCAGCTTGCCGATCGAGGTGGTTTTGCCGGCGCCATTGACGCCGGCCAGCATGATCACGAACGGGCGCTGGCTGTCGACTTCCAGGGGCTGCTCCGCGGGCTTCAACAGATCCTGGAGCGTGGTGCGCAGGCTGTCGCGCAAGGGTGCCGCTTCGGAATAACCTTCCTTGCGCGCCCGTCGGCGCAGCGCATCGATCAGGTGCGTAGTCGCGCCGATGCCGACGTCGGCGGTCAGCAGCACGGTTTCCAGTTCTTCATATACCGTTTCGTCCAGTTTGCGTCCCGCACCGAATATTCCCGCCAGATGATCACCCAGGCGGGCCCGGGTCCGGCTTAATCCCTGCTGCAGGCGGTGGAGCCAACTCGGGGAGGGGGGGGCTCCGGATTCGTGTTTTTTGCTGAAACCAAACATGAAAGGTGCAGTCTGAGTGTGTGCCTGTCCGCGTGCGCGGAACCGGCGAAATGAATTGGTTACAATTCTAGCAGGGCGGGTCGAGCAGCCTGCGCCACAATCCGGCAGGCGCTGAAATCATCCGGAACGGGACAACATGAAACTCTTGATCAGATTAGGGGCATTGGCCGGGCTGCTTGCCCTGCAGGCAGTGGCATTTGCCGCGGCGCCGGCGGACAACGTTGCAGTACACGAACTGGCGAATGGTCTGCGCATCATCGTCAAAACCGATCGCCGGGCGCCGGTTGTGGTCAACATGGTCTGTTATCGAATCGGCAGCATGGATGAGCACAATGGTGCCACCGGCGTTGCCCATGTACTCGAACACATGATGTTCAAGGGCACTCGCAGCCTGGGCCCCGGAGAGTTTTCTAAACTGATCTCTGCGGCGGGGGGGCGCGAAAATGCCTTCACCAGCCGCGATTACACTGCCTATTTCCAGACCTTGCAGAAATCGGAACTGCCGTTGTCATTCCGGCTGGAAGCCGACCGGATGTCCAATTTGATCCTGTCACCTGAGGAATTCGCCAAGGAAATCAAGGTGGTGATGGAGGAGCGGCGGTTGCGGACCGACGACCGTCCCCGTGCCATTGTCTATGAGCGCCTGATCGCGAATGCATTGTCTGCCCATCCCTACCGGAATCCGATCATCGGCTGGATGAGCGATCTCGAAACGCTGACTGTGGAAGACACGCGCCGGTTTTACGAGCAGTGGTATGCACCAAACAATGTGACCCTCGTGGTCGTGGGAGATGTGGTTCCTGCTGAAGTGTTTGCGCTGGCCGAAAAGCATTTCGGCGCAATTCCGCGCAAACAACTGCCGCCGCGCAAGCCCCAGGATGAGCCGCCCCAGCTGGGTATCAAGCGCTTGACGGTAAAGGCGCCGGCGGAGCAGCCTTACATGGTGATGGCCTATCGGGTGCCGCGGCTGGAGAAACCCTCCGAGCAATGGGAGCCTTACGCCCTGGATATGCTGGAGAGCGTACTCAGCGGAAATTCCGCAGCGCGGTTGCCGAGTACGCTGGTAAAAACGGATCGTGTGGCTTCTTCAGCCAGCGCCGGCTATGACGGAATAGGCCGGGGACCGGCATTTTTCTATCTCAGCGGCACACCGCTGGCCGGCCGGACGGTTGAGGAGCTGGAAAGCGGATTGCGCCGCGAACTGCGACGTATCGTCGAAGAGGGCGTTACCCGGGAAGAACTGGACAGGGTGAAAGCCCAGGCATTGGCCGGGAAAGTCTATGAACGCGATTCGATGTTTTACCAGGCGCGGCAGATCGGCTGGATGGAGTCGATCGGCCTGTCCTATCGTGATCTCGATCTGTACCTGGAAAAACTGCAACTGGTTACTTCCGACCAGGTCCGGGAGGTGGCCCGCAAATATCTGGTCGATGACCGCCTGACCGTGGCCATACTTGATCCGCAGCCGCTGAACGGCGCCAGGCCGCGCGCAACCCCTACTGCAGGAGCACGTCATGGCAACTAGGACCACAGCGGTGGTGGGCGGCGCATTGCTGCTGATGACCGTTCAGCTGGCACATGCCATTTTGCCGATTGAGCACTGGCGGACTGCCAATGGTGCGAAAGTTCTTTTTGTCGCCAACCGCGGATTGCCTATCCTTGATGTGTCCGTCGATTTTCCCGCGGGATTCGGTTACGACAAGCCGGATAAATCCGGTGCCGCGGCGATGACCAACGCCATGCTGAGGCTGGGGGCAGGGGGGCTGAATGAAGACGAGATCGCGCGCCGGCTGGCCGACGTAGGCGCCTCACTGGGAAATCGTTTCGAAAATGACTTTGCCGGTTTTTCACTGCGCACCCTGTCCGACAGGAAACATCGCGAACCAGCCCTGGATGTGATGGCGCGCGTATTGAACAATCCGGAGTTTCCTGCACCGGTAATCGAAAGGGAAAAAGTCCGGCTGACCGGCTCGCTGAAGGAGGCCGATCTCAAACCGGATACCCAGGCATCCCGCCTGTTTTACCGGCTGGTATTTCGTGACCATCCTTACGCCTTGAGGGACAGCGGGGAGGTTGATACTGTCAGTCGCCTGGAGCGGGGCGATCTGCTGACGTTTTATCGCACCCATTACCTTGCCGAACGGGCAGTGGTAGCCATCATGGGTGATGTTTCCCGGGCCGAGGCTGAAGCCCTCGCCGAGCAGTTGACGCGCGGTTTGCCGCGTGCCGATGGCAAGTCCCCTGCGTTGCCGGTGGTAAGTGCGCTGCAGGAAGGCATCACCCGGGTAGTTGCACATCCGGCAACCCAAAGTCATATCCTGCTCGGCGCACCCGGCATCCGCCGTGATGATCCGGATTTTTTCCCGATCTATGTCGGCAATCACGTACTGGGCGGTGGCGGGTTTGTTTCGAGGATTACCGAGGAAGTCAGGCAGAAACGCGGACTGGCCTACTCGGCCTACAGTTATTTTTCCGCGCTGAAAGTACGCGGCCCGTTCATCATCGGCATGCAGACGCGGCGCGATCAGGCGGATGCGGCACTGGCGGTGGTGCGCAAGACACTGCGCGATTTTGTTGAAACCGGGCCAACGGAGGCCGAACTGAAGGCGGCGAAGCAGAACATCACCGGCGGTTTTCCGATGCGCATAGACAGCAACCGCAAGATCCATGGTTATCTCAGTTTCATCGGTTTCTATGACCTGCCGCTCACCTACCTGGAAGATTTTGTCAGCAAAGTCGAAAAGGTGACCGTGAGCGACGTCAAATCGGCATTTGCCCGGCATATAGATCCGGACAGGCTGGTGACCGTTGTGGTGGGCGCCGACAAGGACCGGTCTGAAACGGCAGGCGTTGCGCGTTGAGCGGCACACGCCAGCCATGAAAAGCGGCGAGGTGCGGATCATCGGCGGCACCTTGCGCAGCCGTCGCATCCGTTTCCCCGGCCGCCCCGGACTGCGGCCGACCCCGGACCGGGTTCGAGAAACGCTGTTCAACTGGCTGGGGCAGAATCTCGACGGCCGGGACTGCCTTGATCTGTTCTCAGGCAGCGGCGCGCTGGGTTTCGAAGCCGCTTCACGCGGTGCGCGGCGGGTGGTCGTGGTCGAGCGTGATGCTGCGGCCATCAATGCGTTGCGTGCCAATGCCGCAGAACTGGCCGCGGCCACAGTGGAAGTGATCAGGGCCGATGCGCTAGAATTCCTGAAAAATCAAAAGGATCGATTCGACGTGGTGTTCCTTGATCCGCCATTTGCCGAAGACAGCTGGGGACCTTTGCTGGAACTGCTGCCGGGTTGCCTGAGAGCCGGCGGGCTGGTTTACTGTGAACGCGCTCAACCGCTGGAAAACGGACAAGGCTGGGAAACCGTCCGCGCGGCGCGAGCCGGGCAAGTCAGCTACCAACTGTTGAAACGGACCGAACATGCATAAAAAAGCGGTGTATCCGGGAACGTTTGATCCGATTACGCTGGGCCATGAAGACCTGGTGCGGCGGGCGGCAAGTTTGTTCGATCATGTGGTCCTGGCTGTTGCCGACAGTCGCGCCAAACATCCGATGTTTACACTCTCCGAACGCATCGAAATGGCGCGCGAAGCGCTGGGCGATGTCAGCAATGTTTCCGTCGCCGGTTTCTCGGGTCTGCTGATGAATTTCGTCAAGGAGCAGGATGCTCGCGTCGTGTTGCGCGGCGTCCGCGCGGTGTCGGATTTTGATTATGAGTTCCAGTTGGCCGGCATGAACCGCAAGATGCACCCAGAGGTGGAAACCGTATTCATGACCCCGGGGGAGGAATACATGTTCCTTTCGGCGACGCTGGTAAGGGAAATTTCCATGCTTGGCGGTGATGTCGACAAATTTGTCTCGCCGAAAATAGCCAAACATCTGCGGACAAGGATAGCGAAGTCGCCGGGCAGATAAGGCGGTCAGTGCCATGGCTTTGATCATCACCGACGAGTGCATCAATTGCGATGTCTGCGAACCGGAGTGTCCGAACGAGGCCATTTCCGCCGGTGAGGAAATCTATGTCATCAATCCCGATAAATGCACCGAATGCGTGGGACATTTCGATGAGCCCCAGTGCCAGAAAGTCTGCCCGGTTGATTGCATACCACTGGATCCTGAGCGGCGCGAAACCCGCGAGCAGTTGCAGCAGAAATACCTCAAACTGACCGCTCAGAAAGTCGCCTAGACTTCAGCGCTTCTGGCAGGACGGGCAATAGCAGGTTGCCCGCTGCGCCTGCCTGATTTCGCGGATGGTTGTTCCGCAGTGCATGCAGGGCTCACCGCTGCGGGCATAGACAAAGAAACGGTTCTGGAAGTGACCGGCCATGCCGTCGCTGCCGACGTAATCACGTAAGGAACTGCCGCCGGCGTCTATGGCCTCGGTCAGGGTGGCCTTGATTTCGCGTGCCAGTGCTTCACAGCGCGCGAGACTCACGCGCCTGGCCGCCGTGCGCGGGTCGATGCCGGCACGGAACAAGGCTTCATTGGCGTAGATGTTGCCTACTCCGGCGACGACGTGGCTGTCCATGATCACGGCCTTGATTGCGGAGCTGCGTTTTCTGGTGGCGCGATGCAGGGTTGCACCGTCGAATCCCTCAGTCAGCGGCTCCGGACCGATTCCCGATAGCAGCGGATGCTGCAACGGATCGCCCGTGTGCCACAGTACCAGCCCGAAGCGCCGCGGGTCGCGCAGGCGGACTACACGGCCGTTATCCAGCGCCAAGTCGAAATGATCGTGTTTTTCCGGAGTCATTGCTGCATCCACCAGCCACAGGCGACCCGACATGCCCAGATGCACCAGCAGTGTGCCGGCGCCAAAGTCAAACAACAGGTATTTGCCGCGTCGCGACAGGGCTTCAACACGGGAGCCGACAAGCTTTTGCTCCAGCCCGCGCGGCACCGGCAGGCGCAGTCCGCGATGGCGCACCGTGGCGCCAAGGATGCGTCTGTTTACCACCGCAGGTATCAGGCCACGGCGGGTAGTTTCTACTTCAGGCAGTTCGGGCATGCCGGTTCATCAGTTTGATCGGGCTGTATCTGATTTCAGCGCGGTTGCGGGGTGGCTCAGCAGGGCCTGTCCTGCCGCCTCCAGGAAACGGTAGCGCAGACCGCTGTCGCGTCGCCACAGCACCAGTTGCGGCTGCCGCTGCAATACGACGAACTCCAGGGTGTTGCCCCCGGCGGTTGCAATGCGGATGGTACCCTCCCGTGATTCGCCGCCGCTGTGAACCTCGACTGCGGCAGCAGCAGCATGGCGCCAGTGGTCGACATAACGTTGCAGTTCTTCCTGGCCGATTCCGGGGGAAGGGGGCGAAACCGTCCATTTGCCGTCGCGCTGCGACAGGCTGAATCCGGGCACATCTATGGCGAGCGGCCGTTCGTTTTCATCCAGCAACTGGCGCCGGATCAGCGCCGCGGGTTCTGCAGGCAATGCGGCACCATGCTGCAGGCCGACGACGTAAATACGGTCAGCGCGCTTGACATACTGCTCCCTGGTCACCGTGTTGATGCCGCCGAATGCGTATTCGATGCCGTCCACGGAAAGAATAGCCACCGGTTTGACCAATTCATAGCGATCCAGATGTTCCGCCGGGAGAGTGGCAACAGGTTTGGCATCGAGCACGGTGAGCATGCGCAGTACCTGGAATTCATCCGCCGGGGCGCGCAGTGGTGCGGTGAGCATCCAGCGTTGTCCCTGGCGCTGCACCTGCAACAGCGGCAGCCCCGGACGTGACAGCGTGATCTCGCGGGCCATTCCCGGCCTGACCGCGGAAAGCGGCAGGTTGCCCGTCTCGTTGCCGGAGGGCAGGCTCCAGGCCGCCCACGCCAGAACAACAACGGCCACGAGCATGCCCATGTTGAGCAACCAGCCGCGCTTCATGTCATCGCCTGTCTCAGTGCGCGTGACGCCGGCGCCACCAGACGGCAATACCGCTGGCGACGAAAACGGCAGGCATAAACAGCAGGACCAGGAACGCAATCAGGTACAACTGCCCGCTGTCGATGTCGATCCTCGTATCCGGGGCGGGACGCGGATCTATGGTTACCAGGGCGTCTTCGCCGGCAAGCCAGTTGAGCATGGCGATGCCCAGAGTCAGGTTTCCACCGTTACCGATGAAACTGTTGGCGAGAAAATGTCCGGTCCCTACAACGATCACGCGTTGCTCACGATCGCGGATCACGCGTTCAAAAGCGGTAGCCACGTTCACGGGTCCCGGGAAATCGCGTGATTTGTCGAAAACCGGCCGGCCATCGAGTTTGCCGACCTCGACCCAGCCGCGCGGCGCAACATCGATCAACGGGGTCACTCGCCATCCCGAGTTGTCATCGGCACCAATCTGGCGCGCGTACGGGAAAAGGGTGTTGCTGCGCAGCGTTCCGACCACGGGATGCCTTGCATAGTTGGTGGCAACGGAGAAGACGGGAGGACCTTCACGTGGGGTGAGTGCCGGGTCCACAACGGTTCCCGGCGTCAGCACCAGTCCGAGTTTCTCGGCGAGCGGCTGCAGTCCCCGCAGGGGTTCGGTGTCGATCAGCCATAGCAGATTGCCGCCGCGATCAATGTAGCGCAGCAATTTGTCGGTTTCTGCCGGTTGCAGCGGGCTCTGCGGCTGGGTGATGATCAGCACCGCTGCATTGGCGGGAACATCCTGGGCCAGCCCGGGATTGATGCTGCCGATGTTAAAGCCCTTGTCGCGCAGCCGCTGGCCGAAGTTGCCCAAGTCATGATTGGCAGGACCATCCAGGCGGCGTTCCCCGTGGCCATCCATCCACAGCACCTGGTTGTTTGCCCCGCGCATCAGCCTCACCAGCGCATTGGCGAAAGTCTGCTCGCTGAACTCGCCGAGTGGGATCTGCTCGCTACGTTTATGGTATTCGACGACCAGGGCGTTTGGCGTGTTCAGTCCGGCCTCGGCGGCTTCCCGGGGTTGTTCCCTGGGGTCGATCAAGCGCAGTCCGAGATCAGGCTTTGCACGCTGATAGGGCCGCAGCCGTTCCGTGATCATCTTGTGGATGTTGGAGCCGCTCGCATCCTGGCGTACTGCGTAGGCCTGGACCAGCACCGGGTCCGGCATTTGTTTGAGAACCTCCAGGGTGGAAGGCGACAGCGTGTTTCGCGCACCTCGTGTGACGTCGAGTTCGGCACGGTAGGTGCGGGAAAAATAGGCCAGTAATGCCACCAGCAACGCGAGCAGTGCCAGGAACAGGGCGCTCTGGACGATCAATTGGCGGCGAAGACTGCGCGTCAGTTTCATGGCTATCCCCGCAGCCGCTGTCCGTCGAGGCGACGGACCGTGAGCACCAGGAATCCCGCTGTCAGCAGCAGGGAGCAGGCAATGGCATGGCTGTCAATGACGCCACGGCCCAGCGGCTCGAAGTTGCGCAGGGGAGCAAACACCTGAAGAAAGGCCGCGGGCACGCTCCATCCCCGGGCATGCAATGAATCACCGGCAGTATCGCCCGCGAGGAGCATGGCAAGCAGCAACCCGAAAGCAATCAGCGCTGCAGCAACCGGCTGTGCAGTCAGGCTGGACGCATAAAGGCCTACGGCTGCAAAGCCGGCAGCCAGCAGCAGCAGGGCCAGTGTCAGTGCGCCGAGCAATCCGTAATCCAGCGTTGTATTGACTGCCAGCAGCAATGGCATGGCAAGCACCTGCAGCACAACGATCATCAGGAAGGCGGTCAGCCCGACAAATTTTCCGATAACGATTTCGGTCATCGAAATCGGGGCCGAGATCAACAGTGTCAATGTCTGGTTGCGGCGCTCTTCAGCGATCAAGCGCATGGCCAGCAGCGGAACGGCAAACAGCAGTATTGCCGCCGCGGTGGCGAAAATGGGCGCTGCCACCAGTTCTGTCACGCCCGGCGGGCTGCCCAGGCGGGCAAGCTGCGACTGTATCTGCAGGAAATCATCGAGTCGTTTCAGGAATCCGTACCCGAGGATGATCTGCACGGCCGTCAAAACCAGCCACGCCAGCGGCGAGGCGAACAGCGAGCGCAGTTCCTTGGCTGCTATCGTGAATATCATGACTTGTTTTCGCTCCCGGTGAGTTGAGCGAAAATTTCCTCAAGACTGGAGTGAGCCGGAACGAGCTGGTGCAGGCCCCAGTTTTCCGTGCCGGCGCGACTGACCAGCATCGCTGTCGGATCGGAGCCGGGTTCGAAACGAAGGAGATAGCTGCCAGAGCCGCGGTCTTCGACTGCGGCAACGCCGCTGATGCTGCGCAGGATTTCGAGGGAAGGCGGGCGGTGCAGGCGGAGACTTATCGCGCGGCTGTTGTGTCCGGCACGCAGATCGTCGACGGTGTTGCTGAAGACCACCTTGCCGTGATGCATGATCTGCACGCGGTCACAGACGGCCTCGACTTCCTGCATGATGTGGGTCGAGAGGATGACGCTGTGCTCCCTCCCCAGTTCACGGATCAGAGCGCGTATCTCGAGAATCTGGTTGGGATCCAGGCCGACGGTAGGCTCATCGAGGATGACGACATCGGGTTCGTGCACAATGGCCTGCGCGATGCCCACCCGTTGCTGATAACCCTTGGACAGCGTTCCGATCAGCTTGCGGGCAACGGTTTTCAACCCGCAACGCTGCATGGTGCGTTCGATAGCGCCTGGTCGTTCAGCCTTGCCGACCCGGTGCAATCGGGCGGCAAAATGCAGGTATTCCCCGACATTCAGTTCGCGGTAGAGCGGAGGGGTTTCCGGCAGATAGCCGATGCAGGATTTGGCGCGGGTGGGTGACTCCAAAAGATCGTGTCCGCGGATGAGGATTTCACCGGAGCTCGGGGCAATATTTCCGGTGAGCATCTGCATCGTGGTTGTTTTTCCGGCGCCGTTGGGTCCCAGCAGCCCGAGAATTTCGCCCCGCTTCAGATCAAGATCCAGTGAATCGACAGCGAGGTGGGTGTTGTAGCGGCGCGTAAGACCCCGGGCGCGAACGGTCAAGTCAGGGTCGTCAGGAGTCATCAACGGCGAATAGACTGTTGCGGTTGCCAAAAGGCCAGTTGTCTTGTGGTGGGCATCAAATATACCTAAGATGTGCTTCATTATGAAGGCGTTTTCGAAGCACACAGCGATTAATGGCGGAGCACGATCCGGTCTTGCAATGGCACGTCTCCGTTTCATTGCTGCAGGGGGATGTTTGGTGCTGGCTGCCTGTAGTCAAGCCCCCATCAAATCCGAAACCGTGCCGACCGCGTCCAAGCCGCTGCCCAAGGTGGTTGGCCAGGCACCTGCGCCGCGGACGGTACCTTTGCCCCAGGTCGAGTTGAGCGAGGAACTGCTGTTCAAACTGACGCTGGCGGAAATTGCTGCACAACGTGGACAGCCGCATGTCGCGGTACCGGCTTTTCTCGAGGTCGCGCGCGATACCAGGGACCCGCGGGTGGCACGCCGTGCCACGGAAATAGCCTGGAACGCCCGCTTTCTGCCGGCGGCGCTCGAGGCAGCAACACTCTGGCTGCAGGCCGATCCGCAGTCGGTGCGGGCACGCCAGACCGTTATCGCATTGCTGGTCAATCAATCGCGACTCGATGATGCAAAGCCTCATCTGGAAAAATGGCTGGAAGGCGATCCTGCCAATATCGGCAAAAATTTTCTGCAGCTGACCTCGCTTGTGGCGTCGCATCAGGACAAGTCGGCGATCTTGCGGCTGTTGCAGTCACTGGCTGCAAGTCACCCGACGGTGCCTGAAGCGAGCCTCGCAGTGGCTCAGGCGGCCGACAATGCCCGGGATCAGCCCGCTGCGCTGGCTGCTGCGCGCCAGGCGCTCAAGCTGCGTCCGGGCTGGGAACTGGCTGCGCTGTTCATGGCCAGGGCACTGCAGCGGGGATCGAACAGCGCAGCCATTGCCTTTCTCGAGCATTTTCTCAAGGAGCACCCCGGCGCCAAGGATGCCCGTCTCAATTATGCGCGGCTGCTGGTCACTGTGCGTCAGTATCCGGAGGCACGCCAGCAGTTCGGCATCCTGCTGGGAGAGGCTCCTGACAACGCGGATATTGCACTGGCCGTCGCCACTCTTTCGATGCAGGCCAAGGATTATGCGGCCGCTGAAACGCAATTCCGGCGGGCACTGGAGATCAAACCGAAAGATCCGGATGCGGTACGCATCTACCTCGGTCAGGTCAACGAAGAGCTCAAGCGGCCTGATGAAGCGCTGAAGTGGTATTCCAGCGTGACCCACGGCGAGCAGTTCGTGGCGGCGCAGGCCCGCTATGCCGGGGTGCTGGCGAAACAGGGAAAGCTGGGGGAGGCGCGCAAGTACCTGCAGGGGGTCAATGCCGGCACTGCGGAGCAGCGCAACCAGCTGACGCTTGCCGAAGCCAATCTGTTGCGGGAAGCCCATGCGTACCAGGAAGCATTCGATTTCCTCGGCCAGGCTGTGGCACGGGTGCCCGATTCGCCCGAACTGCTTTACGACTATGCGATGGCGGCAGAGCGCATCAACCGTATCGACGTGCTGGAAACCAATCTGCGTCGCGTCATCGAGATGCGACCCAGCCATGCGCATGCCTACAACGCACTCGGCTATTCGCTGGCTGATCGCAATCTGCGACTGCCGGAGGCGCGCGGCCTGATCGAGACTGCCCACAAGCTGGCACCCCAGGATCCGTTCATTCTCGACAGTCTGGGCTGGGTGCTTTTCCGCCTGGGACACAAAGAGGAGGCGCTGGGGCATCTGCAACGCGCCTACGATCAGCGTCCTGATGCCGAAATTGCCGCCCACCTGGGCGAAGTACTGTGGTCACTCGGGAAGCAGGACGAGGCGCGCAGGATCTGGTCGGGTGCGCTGCGCGACACCAACAGGAACGAGGTACTGCAAGGCACCGTTAAACGTCTCGCACCCGGCATCCTCCCGCCTGCGCAATGAACCCCTTGCGTTTGCCGGCGCTGCTCGCGATCGCGCTGCTGCATACGGGGTGCGCGGTGCTCGACAATGTTCCTCCCGCGGCTGCTTTCGATGTCCTGGGGCGGGTGCTTGCCAGCGGAGAGGGTCGGGCGTTTTCCTCGAATTTGCGCTGGCGACATGACTCAGATGAAGATGAAATCTGGCTGATGTCCCCGGTAGGCCAGACGCTGGCGCACATTGCAGTGAATCCTTCCGGTGCCACCCTGACCGCTGCCGACCAGCAGGTATACCGCGCACGTTCTGCCGAAAGCCTGACCGAGAGTGCGTTTGGCTGGACCCTGCCCCTCGCCAGGCTGCGCCACTGGATCCGCGGTGACGCGGTTCCCGGAGGTGCGAATGCAGTGGTCCGGCATGATGCGCGCGGCAGGATCGAGCAAATTGATCAGGACGGATGGGCCGTCCGTTATGCCTATGCGGATGAACCGGGCGCTGCACAGCATCCGCGGCGACTCGACGTTTCCCGGGGTGACCGGCGCATACGCCTGGTCATCGATGACTGGCGCGATGGAGTGAGGCCATGAACGGCTGGATCGGTTTTCCTGCGCCGGCCAAGCTCAACCTGATGTTGCGTGTTACTGGCCGAAGAGCTGACGGCTACCATGAACTGCAGACGGTATTCCGCTTCATCGATCATGCCGACATCGTCCAGTTGCGGGTGCGTGCGGATGGCAAGATGGTGCGTGCGCAGGAACTGCCCGGTGTGACCGAGGAAGCAGACCTGACTCTGCGCGCGGCGCGCGCCTTGCAGGCGGCATCGGGTACGGCGCTGGGAGCAGACATCCGTGTTGAAAAACGCCTGCCGATGGGAGGCGGACTGGGTGGAGGCAGTTCCGATGCCGCCACTGTTTTGCTGGCCCTGAATCATCTCTGGCAGTGCGGATTGCAGCGCACGCGCCTGCAGGAAATCGCCTTGCCGCTGGGTGCCGATGTCCCCGTTTTTGTCTATGGCAGGAGCGCGGCGGCGGAAGGGATTGGAGAGCTGCTGACCCCCCTGGAGCTGCCCCCGGCCTGGTATCTGGTTCTGGTGCCGCCGGTGGCGGTGTCCACGGCCGATATTTTCCGGCATCCGGAATTGAAAAGGGACTCTAAAAAGGTTAAAATACAAGGCTTTTCTGTGCCCGTTGGCAATGATCTGGAGCCGGTGGTTTGCCGGGCTTATCCGGAAGTGGCCAGGTACCTGGATTGGCTGAAGTCGGCGGGTGCGGCACAGATGACAGGTTCTGGCGCTTGCGTCTTTGCGGAATTTGCCGGTGAGGCAGCCGCACGCAACGTGCTTGCAGGCTGTCCGCGGGACATGCGGGGTTTTGTGGCACGGGGGCTTGATGTGCACCCGTTGCATGGGCTCGCTGCAGACGGGTAAGAGTGACGGACGGCAAGTCCGGGCGCAGCAGTGGTTTCGGTTGGGGAGTCGCCAAGCTGGTTAAGGCACCGGATTTTGATTCCGGCATGCGAAGGTTCGAATCCTTCCTCCCCAGCCATCTGGTTGCGGCATGGCAGCACTTTGGATCGGGGGGACTGTGGTGGCGCTAGACAGGATGATGGTGTTTACCGGCAATGCCAACCCGCGGCTGGCGGAAGCCGTGGTGAACCATCTCGACATCCATATCGGTCGTGCCAAGGTCGGGCGCTTCAGCGACGGCGAGGTGATGGTGGAAATCCTCGAGAACGTGCGCGGCAAGGACGTGTTCGTATTGCAGTCGATTTGCGTCCCCACCAACGACAACCTGATGGAACTGCTGGTGATGGTCGATGCGCTCAAGCGTGCTTCTGCGGGGCGGGTGACGGCGGCGATTCCCTACATGGGTTACGCACGCCAGGATCGCCGCCCGAGTTCGGCACGGGTGCCGATCACCGCCAAGGTGGTGGCGAACATGATGAGCAGCGTCGGGGTCGACCGCGTGCTGACGATGGACCTGCATTCCGAGCAGATCCAGGGTTTTTTCGACATTCCGGTGGACAACATTTATTCCGGGCCGATCATGCTCGGCGACATATGGAAACAGAATTTCAAGGACCTGGTGGTTGTGTCGCCGGACGTCGGCGGTGTGGTGCGGGCCCGGGCGATCGCGAAGCGGCTCGAAGCCGACCTGGCGATCATCGACAAGCGCCGCCCGCGTCCCAACGTGGCAACGGTGATGAACATCATCGGTGAAGTGGCAGGACGCACCTGCGTGATCGTCGACGACATGGTCGATACGGCGAATACGCTTTGCGAAGCGGCGAGCGCGCTGAAAAAGCAGGGCGCGGCAAAAGTCCTGGCGTACTGCACGCACGCGGTGCTTTCCGGCCCCGCGGTCGAGCGCATCAGTGGATCGGCACTGGATGAAATCGTGGTCACGGATACCATTCCGCTGACAGAGCCGGCACGTCAGTGCAGGAAAATCCGCGTGCTGACGGTTTCAGGGCTGGTGGCCGAGACCATGCGGCGGATCAGTGCCGAGGATTCGGTGAGTTCGTTGTTTGTCGAGTAGATTTTTGCG
>Ga0222713_10001742_pt1 | contig 24016 bp, 21 predicted proteins | sample C33_649DmetaG_FD_165061 | JGI IMG/M metagenome (GOLD analysis project Ga0222713, IMG submission 165061) | Estuarine water microbial communities from San Francisco Bay, California, United States - C33_649D | ecosystem: Environmental > Aquatic > Marine > Unclassified | place: USA: California...
GATGCCGTTGGTGCCGGTGGCGGTGGGGGTGAAGTAGGTGGCTGTGACGTTGGAGGCGAACGCCACAGCGTTCGTAGCGGCTGTGACCACCATAGTATTCTGGACCAGGATGTTGTTATAGAGTGTCCAGTTCCCTTGGCTCGACCCCGATAAGGTCTGATACGCCTGCCAATGCGCCGTACCGGAAGCGTTAGCCCATTTAAATGCAGGTTGAGTATTGTTATCGCCTTTAGCAACGAAACTCGGGTTTGTTCCAGTAACATTTACCGTAGTGGTGCCCGTAACAGCCCCCGTCGATGTAATCGCGCCCGAGGCAATGGTGCTGCCGAACGTCGCCGCACCCGCCGGGGTAATCCCCAGAAGTCGCGTCCACGTAAGCACCCCGTCAGCCGCGCCTGTCACCGCTGTTTCTGCTACGAAGTCGCCAGCAGCATCTTGTCCGAGCGCGATGCGCGACGAAGCGTTTGCCGTTCTGCGCCGGAAGCTGCCATCATAATAGTAGTTGGCCCCGTAAGACGCCGCCGAGCCGGTGTCCGCCTGCATAGAACCGACGCCAAAGAATACGTGCGGGTAAGAGGCTATTGCAGGGGCCGTAGTACCAACAGCGAAAGAAACCGCGCCGCTTGTGCCGATCTGAGTATTTACCTGGGCCTTAAGCAAACTTGTCGTTGACCGCAGCACCTCCGTCGTCGAGGCGTACAAAGCAGGCGTGTTAGCGGCGGCGAGGCCGAGGCCGTTGGTGCCGGTGGCGGTGGGGGTGAAGTAGGTGGCGGTGACGCTGGAGGCGAAGGTGGCTGCGCCTGTTGAGCCGATAGTAAGGTGGTTCGTAAAGGTTATCGCAGTATCCACTGTGCCCGCCGCCGCCGACGCATAGACCAAGCCGCTGCTGTCAATGTACAACTGCTCTGCCCGCTCAGTTCCGTTATTATATTTGGCCGTGCCGCTGTCTAAATAACCGTTGACGATGATGTTGATAACACCAGCGTTCGTTTGCGTGCCGATAGTGACGCGACCTGCCGCAGAGCTACTTCCTCCCATTTGAATTTGCGGAAAAAGACCAACGGTTCCTTTGTAGGCAGTCGCGTCAGTCGTGACCATTACCCTGCCCGCATTGACACTTAGCAGGCCCGCAACAGTGGTTGCCAATTGAAGCGTCGTCAGCGCCGAAGTCGAACGCATCACCTCAGTCGTATTAGCGGCGAGCGCAATCGTATTCGCTGCCGTGAGGTACAAGCCGTTAGCGGGAACGGTGGCGCTGCTGGGGATGAAGGCCGTGCCCGTTACTGCGCCACTCGCCGTAATCGTCGCAGCCGTCAGCGTCCCAGTCAGAGTCGGGGATGCACTCAGCACCATGTTGCCCGTGCCCGTGACGGCGTTGCTTAGAGTGATGCCGCCGTAGATCAAGGCGTTGGAAAGTTGCAGCCTGCCGCTGGTGTCGAAGCGGGCGGCTTCGGTAGTCCCGTTTACATAAATTGCAGGCGTCCCAGCCGCCGCGAGGCCGAGGCCGTTGTTGCCGGTGGCGGTGGGGGTGAAGTAGGTGGCGGATATATTCGCGGCGAAGGTGGCTGCTTGCGAAGCCCCAAACGTGCAGGCAAGCGTGCCTCGATTGTAAATGAATACGTCGCCGGTGGCATTGAGAGCAGAAATTACTGTTCCGCCCGCACCATTAGAAAAGAACTCCATACCGGCTGCACGTTGGTTGTTAAGGGTGGTAAACGATGCCGCATATCCGAATACGCCGCCAGCGTTAGTCGCTGAACCACCAACGCCCCAACGCATCCCTGTGTAAGAGGCTGTTCCGTCAGTCTGGTTCTGGAACTTAAACTCTAAGCCGCTGGCGCTGTCGTACCGCAGAGTCGTCGGGAGGTTCAACGTCGTCAGCGCCGTCGTAGAACGCATGAACTCAGTCGTGCTCGCATACAGTGCAGGAGTATTTGCAGCAACAAGGCCGAGGCCGTTGGTCGCTGCAGCGGTGGCGGTGAAGTAGGTGCCTGTTACTGCTCCAGTCGATGTAATCGCGCCTGAAGCAATGGTGCTGCCGAACGTGGCCGCACCTGTCGCGCCAAACGTGCTGCTGAACGTGCCAGCCGCAGCCGTCAGCGTCCCAGTCAGAGTCGGAGATGCACTCAGCACCATGTTGCCGGTGCCAGTGACGGCATTGGAGAGAGTGACGCCGCCGTAGGTAATGGCCGCATCAAACTGCGTTGCGCCAACGTGGCGGCTAGTCGTGCCCACCCACAGGGCCTTTTGCATCGATATACCGCCAGCCGTGATGATCGAGCCGGTGGTCGCGCTCGTCGCGTCCGTGGTGAGCGTCGATGAGATTGCGCCGCTCGATGTAATCGCGCCCGCATTCCACGCGCCTGTCGTGATGGTGCCAATAGAGACAAGCGACGAAAGCGTTGTGACATCCGTCGCCACCAGCGTTTTCGTTCCGGTCGGGAGCGTGTAAACGCCGGTATCGTCGGCGGCAGTAAAAGAGATAGATTTGAGCGCGGTAAGCGTCTTAGCTGCGGCTATCGTCAGAACACCAGTACCTGTCGTGAACGTGTTACCGTTGACGGTTAACGCGACGAGAGCCCCAGTGAGCGTCATAGCAACAAGGTTGCCTTTGATCGTTCCTGAAGAGTCAGTCCACACCGACAAGCTGGCCGGAATAGAGCAGCGGATCGTCTTCGTACCAGCCGAGAAATTTACGGCAGACCCGCCGTTGGACGAAGTAATAACGGTTGTGCGTTGAAACGTGTCCGGCGTCCCGGTGACAACTGTGCCGATGCCGTTTTCCCACTCCGTGCCGGTCACGTTCTCCGCGACATATGGAACAAGCGTACCGTTGCTGAGCGTGCTGAAGGCGACACGATTGAGGGCAACCGCAGCTAACGTAAACGTGCCCGTCCCCGTTGTCGTTGAGGTCTGCTCAATCCTGTTGCCGATTGAAGTTGCCATCAGAGTTCCTGCTGCAGAGAGTATGTTTTGCTGTAGCGCGCTGTAGAAGCGTCGTTAGGCTGGCGTAGCATTGATGTTGACGCCACGCGCGACAGCATGGCTGTTTCGAGCGCACCCGTGTCCCGCATGAAGACGAATTGCGTTCTTTTCCCAAGCGCCTTCTCTATGGTCAGCGCCTGCGTCCTGTCGGCTTCACTCATCACATCGTAAGTCACGTCGATGACGCGGAACGACGCACCTTCCGACGCGAACGCGACACCGGAGTGCCGCGACCTGTCGATTTGCGCGGTGTCGTCAAACCCTTCGCCCCATCCGAGAGAGAAGTTTGCGGACGGCTCCCACAACTCCCCCGCCCAAGCGCGGCCAATATCGAAATAGCCCTCGACAGAACGGCTTGCTGCCACGATGTCGCAGCGCCAATATCTTGGGCTTACTTCGGCGGTTAACGTGTCCGCGTGCGCACCATACAGGGGGTCAACGCCGCACGCCACAACGCCAGAGTCGTATAGCTCTGAGTTGCCGGAAGCCACAGCAGAAAGCCTGTGCCGCACAGTGTCTGCGCTTGCAAGCGTGCAGCCAAACAGAGCGAGAAGCTGGATTGGCACCGCCGACCCGAAGTCAACGGTAAAATATGTTGTGGTCGATGTCCCTGAGCGCCAAAGCTGCTGGACTATGCGCTCGCCAAGGTTCGTGGCGGGCAAGCCAGACGATTCATCGCCCGCCGCAATCGTCCCGTCGCTGACATAATCGGTATATCCGAAAGCGGAGGTCATCGATCAGCCCCACAGAACAAAGTTAGCGTGGTCGGCGGAACCGTCCACCTCTTCCGCGATTACGCGCGCGTACCACTGATCGCCGCCATTAATCCGCGTATGTGTAATCGAGACCATCCCACCCGCCTCCACAAGATTTCCGGCAGGCCCCATTAACACCTTAACAACTTGACGCTGAAATCCTAACATACGGATGAGCCTGTCGCACTCTGTTTGTGCGTCAGCTTCTTGATCAAAAAACGATTCCAAGACCGGAACGTCTTGCCAGTTTGGAAAGTCGTATTGCGCTTCTGGGCTCTCTGACGACACGACGCTATATGCTTCCGCAAGAAACTGTCTGCGTGCCGCCGACACGCTCGATGCCAAATCTTCGCCGCGCTGAACAGTCCAGTTTCTTGCGTAGGCGACTCGCTGCCGCCCTCGCGGCGGAGATGTGCCCGCTGGCGGGTCTATGTAGTAGGCCTCCTGAATGTCCCACGACATGAAGTCAATGCCGGGCTCTGTCTCGTCCGGCTCTTCAAGACGCCCAACGGTTATCTGCTGATCGAGAGACCCGCCCCACCATGCAGCACAATGCCGCGCAAGCTGTGAGAGCGCATCTTTGGCGATAATCGTTTCCGAAGTCCGATACCACCCGATTACGCCGGTAACATCCACGTCGAGCGCAGTAAACGCCGCTGTATAAATGTCGGCAGCGGAGATTCCTACAAAGTCTTCCATCATACGCACCATGATTGCGCCGGTCGTGTTGATGTAGGAAACGACCGCATCGCCTTTAACATCTGCCGTGACAAGCCCTGTCGGGGTCGTCTGCAGCCGGATAAGGCCAAGAGCTTTGCAAGTAGCGTAATAGCCAGCCGGTATGACCCGAGCGATCAGGGCGGCATAGTCAGCGACATCGGCGTCGAATGACAGCGCAGCACCACGATCATAGGCAGCGTCAATCGCCTGTGCCTGCCTCGCATGAAACTGGTAGACGAGGTTCGTCGGATCGACGAACACCGGAGTGACGTTTAAGCATTTACCGAAGCAAAGCGGCAACGGCTTGCCCGCAAGCTCAGATGTCCCGTTGACGCCACCGGAGCCGTCGTAAAACGACTGCTGCAACGTAACGTCCAGGCGGTACGATTCGTCGCGCGCAGAAATTGACAAGCGGTTTTGCGAGCCACGCCAGCCTGTGCCGCGCCCCGAATAGATCGTCTCAAAGTCGGAATACGCATAGGTGTCGAGACCGAATTTCACGACGACCTTCCGCCCATCCAACGTATACTGGCGCAGATAATCGTCAAGGCCACCGTCGTTATTCTGAAGCTCAATGCCAACCGTTTCTGAGGCAACATTGCGCTCACCTTCTGGGGCGACCGGCAGTGACCGCGTCAGGCGCAGGGGCTGTTCCGCGCGCCCGACAAAATACTCGCTGCCAAAAGTTCCTCCCGGCGGCGTGACATACCCGATGTCCGAGAAGAGCAGTGTAACAACGTCCGGCGCGGGCTGATCCCCGGCGTCGGGGATTGTGCCAACCATATCAACGCCGATCATTTGCCCGAACTGCCGCAGGTCGCGCGTGGCCGCAAGCTGTGCTGGGTATAGCTCGATAAGAAAGCAGTGCCCTGTGTCCGCGTAGCAGGCGGTCTCAAATGCGGTTGGCATCGCTAGGCCACCAGTGCGCGGTCTTGCGCGAATTGAAGTTGACGAGTGAGTTCACGGATCGCAGAGAGCAGGGCGGCGTTGTCCTTGCCGCCAGAGCTTGTCGATGTAAGTTCTTTGCGCAACGCACGAAGCTCGTTGACCATCTCCGACGTGTCGAACATCGACCGACTGTCGGTGTTGCTGTAGACGCGGCTCCCTTGCGGAAACTGCACGATTTCTGCGCCGCGCTCACCGACAAGCGACATGCCGCCCTGCGTGACACCGCCAGTGGCGTATGTCGGGAGACCGTATTGAGAGGCAAGACTATTGATCATATCGAGCGCAGAGCCCGAGTATGAGATGATTGGATCAAGGTATGCCACATTTCTCGGATGCGTTGTCGTCTTGCGCTGAGTGCGCAGTGCGGTGTCCACAGCGCGAATACTTCCCCCCGTATCAATCATGTTCGCGATAGGCATGCCGCTGCCAGGGGAAGCAGCGTCCCATGTGAGAAGGTCTGCTTTGATCTTAGAAAGCGATGTCGCAATTAGGGCAGCTACTTGCTCGCTGGCAGAGGGCGGTGCTGGGCTACCACCACCGCCACCACCGCCACCGCCACCGCCACCACCCACTGGGAGCGCGTCAGCAGGGGGAGGAAGTGCTGCAAGCTCGTTGATCGCGGCGATCACCCGCTGCAACTGACCAACGACCGATTGTGTCCCGATATAAATCTGCTGGACAATATTAACGCCGCTGCCGCCATCGGCCTGTATAGCCTCCAGGATAGCGCGAGAAATCGCATTATCCGTCCCAGCGACTTGCGCGATAATTTGTTGCAGGCTGGCCGAGGCCGAAAGCTTGCTCACAATAGCCGTAGCGTTCGTGTCCGCAGCGCCGGTCAGCACGCTCAGCGCATCACGGACCTGATCCGCTTCGGCGACATCGATAAGCCCGTCAGCCGTCGTTCTCCGCAACGTATCGACCGCGCGCACCAGAGCACTGCTCTCCTCGATGCCAGCGCCAATCAACTCAATGCGAAGCCTATCAAGGGCTGACGTGACGGCAGGAAGCTCGTCTACAGACAGCCCGTCTGCCAGAGCCGTGGTGATCGTGCGCGCGTTCTCCGAGCTTCCTATGATGACGCCCGCAAGACCCCTTTCCAGGGCGGATGTATTGCCAATCGAGGTTTGCCGCAGCGTCTCCAGCGCGCCGCGCGTTGCTTCCGCTTCCGCGACATCGATCAGGCCGTCCGCTGTGGTGTTCAGCAGCGTGTCGATAGCGGAGACGATACTTGAGGTTGACGCGACACCAGCGCCGACCAGCGTCTCACGAAGGCGGTTCAACGATGTCGTGACGCCAGCCACTTCACTTGCGACCAACCCATCAGAGAGCTTTGCTACGACCGACTGCGCGTCAGCGCGGGCCGTAGCCGACGCGGATATGATCGATTTGGCTATGTCGCCAGCCGCCATACTGAGTATGCCGAGTGCTGCGCGTGTCGGGCCAGCCTCTTCAACGCTGATCAAGCCGTCTGCTGTAGTGCGAAGCAACGTGTCGATAGCGGAGACGATACTTGAGGTTTCTGCGACACCAGCGTTGACCAGCGTCTCACGGAGGCGGTTCAACGAGGTCGTGACGCCAGCCACTTCATTTGCGACCAACCCATCAGAGAGCTTTGCTACGACCGACTGCGCGTCAGCGCGGGCCGTAGCCGACGCGGATATGATCGATTTGGCTATGTCGCCAGCCGCCATACTGAGTATGCCGAGTGCTGCGCGTGTCGGGCCAGCCTCTTCAACGCTGATCAAGCCGTCTGCTGTAGTGCGAAGCAGCGTGTCGATAGCGGAGACGATACTTGAGGTTTCTGCGACACCAGCGTTGACCAGCGTCTCACGGAGGCGCGTCAACGAGGCTGTGACACCAGCCACCTCGCTTGCGACCAGCCCATCGGAGAGCTTCTCCACGACCGACTGCGCGTCGGCGCGAGCCGTAGCCGACGACAAGAAAATCGCTAAAGAGATAGCATCAGTGGAATTGCTGATAAGCGCACCGATGTTGTTCAGGGCGGCGATCTGCTCAAGCAGCAGCGCCTGATCGACCGTCTGCTGGGACATGTTGTCCTTGGTGAGCTTTAGCAGTTCGGTCTGCACGTCATAGAGCTTCGCCTGATAGTCGGCGGTCGCGCCAAACGTGTCTGCCGAAAAGCCCGCCGACTTCAGCAGGCCCTGCACAAACGAGAAGTCGTCGGCATAGGCTGCGGTGCTCGCGTTGACGCTCTTCGACTGACCAAGAAACGCCTGCGCCAGCCCTCCGAGGCTTCGCAATGCATCCATGTCGCCGCCACGAGCAGCGGTACCCGCCGCCTCAAGCTGGGCTTTCGACGCGGAATACTTCCCCATCGGGCTAAGCGTCGATAAGTCGCCCACCATGAGCCCGCTCAGGGTTTGTTTGATCGATGCGCTGACCGATGCGTATTGCTCAGAAAGGCTGTGCGCAGACTGCGCGGCGCGCTGCGAATTACCAATGAGCGCGTCTATTGCGGAGGACGCGCTAGAGATCACGTCCTCAAACAAGCTCTTTGCAGCGTCCGCCACGCGAGCGAATGCAGGCGCAACGGCCATCAGACTGGCATAAAGCGCAGCGCCCGATTGCGTCGAAACGTCAATGCCTAAAACCAGCGCCGCAAATTGGTCTTTCGACGTTACCGCCGAATAACCAAGCCTCGCCATCTCAGACGCTGTCGCAGCAATTATCGGCGCAAGCTGCTGAGCTTCGGTCAAGAAGTTTTCTACAAAGAACTCTGCCTGTTCCGTGAATTGGTCTAAGCCGCCCGACAATTGAACAAGCCTGTCCCTGGCCTCAACCGAAGCGAGGCCAACCGCGCCAAAAGTTTTCCCCATCGACGCCAGCGTGAGATCGACAACTTGAAATTCACGGGCGACACGCACAAGCGTTTCAAACGCGCCTTCGCCAACCATCTGCATTTTCTTAAGACCGGGCACAACAGCCGCAGCTATATCGTCGCCAACTTTACCGAAGATCGCATTAAGCTGTTCTTGAATTTCTGTGCCAGTCATATCCTTAAACGAAATTTTGCCGAGCGAAACCTTAAAGCCGTCGATTATCGCATCTGCGCTGGTCACGCCAATTTCATTGGCCGCAGTAAGTACACCAGTCCGCAAGCTTGCTATAATTGTGCTGAATTGATCCGCAAGCCCTGCGTCAAGCGGGCTGTTAGCCGTCGAAACCTTCTGCGAACTGCTGACTTTCATCCCGAGGAAGCTAGTTGAGCTTGATTTTAATATTTGATTGTAAACGTCACCGGCAATGCCACTAACGATAATGTCTCCGACCTTTTGCGATCCGAAATTAACGCCGAAGTCTTGAAGCGTTTTTGTAGTCTTACTGCTAATACCAAACAGCAAAAACATCGGGTCGAGCATGCCGGAACTTTTAGAGCCGAGCCCCAACTTACTTGTGTCGAACGCGCCGCCCGTAACGCCAATCGACCGCGCGAGCGTTGCAGACAACGAACCTATGTTCGTGTCGATGCTCCGCAACGCCTGCAACATATCATTACTGTACTCGAGCATTTGGTTCGAGTTTCTGGCAGCAAGCTCAAGCGACTTTCCAATGGAATCTGATTTCCCAGCGGCATCGCCAAGCACGGAGCCTGTACCTGCCGCTCCCTGCCGGTCCTTGGCATCAGTAGCGCCAGGGGCAGCAGCGCCGCCGCCGCCGCCGCCGAACATCGCAACGCCAAAAGACGCAAGCGCCGCCGCAACGGTAGCCATCGCAATAAGATTATAAGGAAACGGAACGCTTGAAGCTGTCTTTGCTACTGCCGCCGTTCCGTCCGCCGACGCACGGACGCCTGAATTGGTAAGGCTGGAGACGGTTTGCGCGGCATCTTGCGCCATATTGGCGACCATGTTTCCCAACTGAAATGCGCGGTAGGCTGTTTCAACTGCTTGGAGCCCTTTGTACAGGGCTGTCTTTTCGCTAAATAATTGTTTGGCCGACCCCAACACATCGGCATTATATTGCAGTTCGTTGTCGGCGTTTTGTTTTGCGGCATCGGCTTCAGCCGCCTGCATTTTTAGTTTTGTCGTGTTCTCGTCGTACGTTCCGAGTTTCTTCTCCTCCTTTGCTGCTATCTTTATTTGCTTTAGCGTCTCATCTAGGGCCGTTACGACCGTCTGCTGCGCGACATTATAGGAAGCCATAACAACGCCCATATTCCCAATGGCCGCGCCAACGCTGCCAAACGCATCGGCCATACTCGTGGCGACTCGTTTAGTTTGCTTTTCTACACGCTCAAGAATTTCTAAATATGCGTTTGCCTCTGCAAGCTCGAACGTTCCGCCCCCGTCCTTCTCTACCCCACGCGCATTCTCTTCAGCCGTCTTCTTAATGCGGGCGCTGTTTTCTTCATTTATCTGAGCGACAACCCCATCGGCCTCTATAAGAATTCGCTCAGCTTCGTCCGCCTGACGCTGGAACTCACGCAAATTCTCGTCCACTGCCTTCTTAATGCGAGCGGTGTTTTCTGCATTTATCTGAGCAACGATGCTGTCGGTCTCTTTAAGAATCCGCTCAGTTTCGTCCGCCTCCTGCTGGCGGACTTTGATGTTATTTTCAAGCACCTTTAGTGAGCGATTAACAGCATCCTCCACCGAGGATTGGCTTGGAATTAAGCCCTGTGTGGTAATTACTGGCATTCTGGCAGGAACAGGAACAATGGGATTTTCGGCTGATCGAGGCTTGCCGCCTCGTGCTGCCATTTCAATAGGACCCCACACGTCGCCGTAACTAAGCGCCGCCTCCGCTGTCCAGACTTTCATATGAGCCCAGAACAACGACCACTTTCTGTCAGCAGCGTCTGCTCGCTTAACGAGGTCTTCATCAATAACAAGCCCGAGGTTCTTCATATTCGCCACAATGTTCGGGTCGGCCCACGCCTCTAGGACTTGCTCAATATCTTGCCCTGACTTCCCAAAAAGAACAGCTTCCACAGTCGCTCGTTTCGTTACATCCGAAATCTGAAGCAAAGCGTTTGCAACCAGGGGTAAAGAAGATTCAGGCGAGCCCGCCAAGTCCGCAGCCGTAAGGCCAATTTTGTCCAGCGCCTCAGTAACCGACTTCGATCCTTCTTGCGCTTCCCCCATGGTTCGGGTGAATTTTCTTAGCGCAGCGTCACCAACATCAGCGGACGCTCCGGAGTTAAGCGCAGCCGCTTTAAACGCTTGAAGCGCGTCCGTGCTTATTCCAATGCTCTTGGCTTGATCGTCTAGGTCCGCGACAGACTTAACAACGGAGGTGGTCCACGCCACAAGCGCACTCACAGAAAGCGCGCCACCAAACAAGCCAAGGACTTGATTAAGCTTCCCCAGCCCAACGCTGAAGGAAGCGGAAGAGGTCGTTGCACCATTGCCTGCCGCATTGAGCTTACGATATTGCTCCTCTGCCAACCGCATCGCGGCTGTTGATTTTTCCGTAGAGATAATTCCATCAGCTTGATATGCAGCGATTTTCTGAATGGTCCGCTCATATTCCTGCTGCGCGCGGATTGTTGGGTTGAGCCTCCCAAGAAGCTTTTCAAAGCCCTGCTCTGTGAGCCGAGTCGCGACTGTCGTCTTCTCTTGAGAGACTGTGATCCTCTCGGTCGAAGACACAAGCTCGTCCGCAGCCTTCCGCGCAGATTGCAATTTCTGCACAGAGTCGCCGACCTCGTACCCGAGGCGATAGACTGCGGTTTCGACAGTTTCAGTCAAGAGTCATTGGCCTTTCTACTTCTTCTCCGAGGAGATAGCCGCCTGAAGTCTGGACAACATAACAAGAGCCTTCGCCTCCCATGGTTCTAGATCAACCTCGTTCAACGCGCACCATGAGAAAAGCACAGACCACGAAATGACAGGGGGGGCCATACCCCCTAACTCAACGCCAGCCATCACCAAGTGAAAGTCGTCCCAGAGGTATGCAAGCTCCTCTGGGATCGGCGGTCCGGTTACTATTGGCGATGCCTTGCGTGGCTTACCAAGAGCCGCCCACTGACGATCTGCGGCCTCTTGGTGCGACCGTTCAGAGGCCCCATCCACGCCTGATTTGCCGAGCCTAAATTCATACTCGGCAAATTCCATCAACTGGTCGATGAGGCTCGCGAGAAATTTGCGCGTTCACCGGAGAACGCATCGACCTGATCGCGTATCCACGCCATCGAGCGTTCCGCATAAAGCTCACGCGCGTTCTCCGAATTGAACGGCACATCGATGACGACGCCGTCGAAGCCGACAAGAAACCAGCCAGCAGAAAGCTCTGCCAGCAACTCCACACTGTCGGCTTCAGCTTGTTCGGGGTTCATTCGAGCGCGTCCACGAGAATTGATGGCGCGCTGTTGAATCTTACGGATGTGTTTGCGCGCAATGACGGAGTCACCGGAATACACATCGACGTAAGCTTCGGTGCCGTCTGCTGTGCGCAGCGGCTGACCCGTGAACGGATGAATGATTTGCATCCGCGCGGGCTTGTCAACTTCAAGGGCGAGATTGTCGAACTTGCTCATTTTTATTTCCTTTGGCGGTAGGAGGAGAGGGTGCCCGCCAGCACCCTCTCCGGTTGCAACCACCCCTGCTGGCTCCGCAATTTTGTCGGGAGCCAGCACGAGTGTCTCTCCTCGTGTGCGGCGAGGATTACGCTTCTGAGTCACAGATTTGGATCGTCGAGCCAGTAATGCCGGTGCTCGCCTCTGTGCCGTTATATTTCAGTGCCTGGAACGGCAGCGTGATCGATTGACCACTCTCCCCCTGCACCGGATTGTCGTCGCCCGTAAACTTCACGCGCGGTACATACAACGTCATCGCTGGCGAGTTTACATCACTCGTGGTCGTCAGGTAAGCAAGAATGCTGATCTCGGTTTCGTTCTTGAAATCGTTGATCAATGTGGCGTCTTCGAGAAAGGCGGTCATCTGCCCAGTCAGGTTCGCGCGACCGAGGAAGATTTCGGGCACATAATTCTGACCAACAACAGACGCTGTGGACGGATTGAGGTTGTACGCAAGGCTCAATCCCGTAACGACGCCGACCGTGGTGCCGCCAACCTGCAAGAGGCCGTTCACAGCGGCGAAGATGCCGGTGTGGTTTCCGCAGTCGGCGAAGTAAAGAACGGCGCGCTTGCTCCGGTCGTCACTTCCATGTCGCGGCCCATCAGCGTGAAGTCGCATGTCGCCATACCTTCTGCGGGCAGGCCGATGTTGAAGCCGCCGACGCGGCATTCTGTAAACAACTTCGCCAGATCGATGTCTTCGTAATAATGTTCGACACCGAACTTGCGCTCGACCAAGCTGGACGAGGGCTGCACAAGGCGCTGACCAGCGCTCGTAACAGTAAACGAAGAGTCTGGTGTGGCGTCCGTCGTCGGTGCAGGGTAGACAGCCACGACACGATTGCTGGTCCCGCTGAAGCCGGTGATCACATAGTTGGTCGCATTGTTTGCCGACGTTGCGAGGTTTGCAAACCGAAGAATGTGGCCGACGCGCATCCCAAGCGTCACCGGAGCGCCGCCAGCGAACGTAAACGTGCTCGTGACGCTGCTCGAAATAACCGAAGTCAGGTCGGTGTTGCTCAGAGACAACGCAGCCTCCCACGTTCCGCGCGAAGCGGCTTCAAAAAAGTCCTTGTACGACCCTGGGGACAATTCTCCGGTGATTGATCCAGTGACGCGCTTAGAACCGAGGCGCACATCCAACAATTGACGGTCGTTACGAACTTCCGCCGAAGTGTACGGCGGACGGTCCAACTTCAGTGTGCTCGAAACGCGCCGAAGAATCTGCGCGCTGCCTGCAGCAGGGTCCGTTGCCGATACCGGCTGACTGTTGGAGGTGATAACACCCGTGGAATAGGCTTTATAAGTTACTCGCGCTGCTGCGCCGTCTGCGACAGACATGGGGCTTTCCTTTCGTGTTCAAATTTGCGCTGCTGCGCTATCGGTTGCCCAAGCCAGTTCGGGCTTAAGCTAGTGCGGGCTTCACACTAGCCAGTCTGATCAAAGTAGAGGGAGGCTTCTGCCATTGCCCAAAAATAATTATCAACTTCTGACGACAATCCAGGGGGCGTAATGTCGGACCCGTTGCCTCCTGGTCGCGTGCTTGCATCAAAGCAAGAAACGTCGGCAGTCCGATAAGACCGAAGTGCGGCAGCAACTGTCTCGGCAAGATCGGTGGCAACCGAAAGGCCAACACCTCTCGGAACAAACACATAGGCGTCCACGCGAGCGACGTTACGATAGCGATTTGACCCACGACCCCCACCATAAGAGGCAATAAACGCGCGCTCTGTCAGAAACTCGACGTAAATAAACGAAGTGGGCGAGTCCTCAAGCGGGTTACTGTCCTCATTCTGCCAGCGCAAGGGAACCGCCGTAATTTGCGATTCAAGTCGGTCGCGTATAGCGGCATAGGCTTGAGTCGTCGTGGTCATCACAAAGCCCGAATGATGATCGCGGGGGCCATAATCACCCGCCGAGAGGCGCTCTGATCGCGCTTGCGAAGACGCAGCGGAGCACTACTGCCACCACGTTGATTTCCTTTGGAGAGGTAATGTGAAGTCATTTTTCCCTTACCCGACCCAGCACCAAGATTGATGTATGTGAACTCGATCTTCGCGGCGTTCCGGTAACGTGGCGCAAGAACCTTCTTAGCCACACGCTCATAAATGTGGTCAGCAACCTGTACGACGAAGCTTCGCCCAGCCTTCGTCTTGCCCACTTCAATCCGGCGAGCATATGGGACCGGATTTGCAATCATGACCACGTCTGTCGCCTTCAAATTAGCCGGAAGAACGTCCACCGGAGCCCCATTCAGGAACAGCGTGTGGCCCCGCGCATAATCACCGCTTCGCACTGGGCTCGCTTCTTGGAGAGCGCGTAACCCAACCGCCGCAATCTCGCGGAAGTAGAAGTAGCGAAACACAATCGGCCCTGGAAGAATGACGGCGCTGATATCCGTCTGACCAACGCGGTTCGCGTACCCGACAGAATCCGGCTTTACACCAAAACGAGTTGTCTGTTCTTGTAAGGTCTCCGCGTGACCCTCGCGCGCGAGCTTTATCAGCCGAGCCTTAGCCCCGGCCTCTTGATGTTTCGGCCAGGAGATGGTGACAGTCTGGCGAAAAGCAGAACTTGCCATTTAATTTATGCAATGCTCTTCGAGGATAGCAGTAATTTTTACCGACGCTCTCATCCTCGCACCTGTAGTTTGTAGACGAGTTTATCAACGCCGAGATATTTGGTCTCGACAGCCTTCACCGTCTTCTCGACGCCATCGACGATGATGTAGTCGTTTGCGCGCGGAGGCCCAGGCCACTGACGCTCTCCGATCTCGGTATCGGTGACAATTACTTCGGAATCACCCTGAACGATAGTGCCGATAAGTTCTTGCGGTGCGTAATTCTTGATAGTTCCGTAAACTACGACATCGAGCGGCTGAAGCACGCCGCCAGCGGCAAGATGTTTGCGACGAAGCGTCATCTGCCTACCAAATCTCGTCAACGCGCCGTAGATTGATGTGGCAACGCTCACCGCGCAACGATCCTCGCCGACAATGATGTGTTTCCAGCGTATGTGCCCGTGCTGACGACTTTCATGCGCAGGCGATCCCCAAGGAAGCCGTCGAGCGCGGTGTCGTCCGCCATCGACCCGTCTGTCGGGACAACTTGTGTGATCTTCGGTGTCAGGCCAGAGAAGTTCAGCACCCCCGTCTCCGTTGCGGTGGCGAACAACACACACGCAATGTCGATCCACGAATTTCCGCCGTCAAGCGATGTCTGAATATACGCCTTCGTGTTGGTCCCACCCGACCCGTAGGTGAACTTTAGCCAAACGCTGCAGGCCAGCATGCCTGTCAGGCTAGTGACAGCCGTGCAATTTGTTGTCGCAGCCGTCGTCACCGTTAAATCGGTGGCGCTGCTGTTTGTTGAAAGACCGAATTGACCGAGCGCCATGTCGCTGCTTCCTTCAGTTTGCGGTGATCAGGCGGTAGCGATTAAGCTTCTGCATGATGTCAACCGGCACGCCACTCTTGAAATCGTCAGGGGCGAATAGTTGGTAGCTGTAAAGCCCTTCAAGAATGTTCTCGCTCTTAAGCGTCGGATCGCGAGTCCGATTAAATCGCGCCAACTTAACTAGCGCGATAGCCGCAGCTTCGATATCGAGCGGAAGGTTGCGGCCCGTGTCATCCGGCAACAACCAGCCAGCGACATAGGTGACGACAACCTTGTCGTTGTCCCAGCTAATTGGGTCATCATCGCTCAACTGAGTAAGCAAGCCAGAGACCTTGCTCACTTCGTAATCGGCGGCAACGAGCGTGTCGCCGTCAGCAACGACCGAAGTGATCGACACTGTCGGTGCGCGAGGTAGCAGCAGTTTGCTGTATGCGCCGTTCAAGCGGAATGTTTTCACCAAAGTCTCTCGACCCAACGTCACCGTTCCATCTTCCGCGACAGCGGCCCCTACTATCCCGCAGATATCTAAGCTCACACGCTCGATAAGACTCTCGATGTAATCGTCCTCGTCCGTTGATGTAAGGCCGAGGTCGTCCTTGACCGCATCAAGCGTTGTCAGGTTTGTACTGGTGGCTGCGGTTGTGACTGTGAGCATCAATAGTCCCCGAGGTTCGCCCAGATAATCGTGATCGTGCCACTGACAAGCACAGCACCGGTCGCGGAAATGTGGGCATCGCGTTCGGCTCGCGCAAGGTCACTTTGTAAAAGCGCCGTCATGGTGCCCTCCGCTGAGAGCGTGGAAGTTGCAGTGTGGTTTTTGCTTTCATCATCCGGTTCACCGGAGCCGCGCTGATTGCTTCATCAAAGTATTCAGCCTGTCCTGCCGCGATCATGTGTTGCGCCTGCGTAGCAGGCATCGCCGTAAAGACGTGCCCTTTCGGCCAATGCTGCCACGCATATCGCAGCCTGACCGGCTTCAGCGTATTCATTTCCACACCTCGTCTGGGAGACCGTTTGTCTGAAATTTATGCGGAACTTGAAAGATCGGTTTGAGTTCGTTGCTGGGCCAAAGAATCATAAGCTCCAGGTGCCCGACAACAACCCTGTTCGCCGAGAACAGTTTCAGGCCCGCCTCATTCCACTGCTTCCAGAAGTAGATGTCGGCATCGACGCGGCCTTCGCCCCAGGTTTTATCCGGCGCAGGCTGGCTCCAGAGCCACGGCTTCGGCAGCTTGAGCAATGACGATGTCCTGATCAGCGTGAGACCGAAGTGCGCGGTCTTTAGCCGTGTAATGTCGTCTGCGAATGCTCCAGGGGGCAAACGGTCATAGCCAGAGACGCCCAACGGCATATCCATTGTGAGCATCGGCCCGTGGCTGTGCCGCGCGGATTGTATCGGCGCAAGCGCATCCACTTCTGGGCGCTCCTGCATGATTTTTATCAGCTTCTCGACGTGCGCCTGCGTGTAGACGGTGTCGTAGTCGATTGTCAGGATTGCGTCTGGCTGATCTTCTTCGATAGTCGCCGTTAGCGTCCGCTCAAGACACGCTTCCCAGTATGCACCCATGTGCCTACGGAGCTTTATGCCGGTAGAGCCGAGCGCCTCGAACGCGCAGAAGAAGTTGTCCATAAAGCCAAGACGTGGAACCGACATCACAGCAGAAACTTTGAATTTGCCGGAAACCTCGCGCTTGCGAGGCTTTGTGCCCTCAAGATTCAGGGACACGGGGAGCGCGGCGCAATCGTCTGACAATTCAGACTTCCATTTAACAATGTCGATGAGCCCGGCCAGTCGCATCGCTTCCGAGAGACACTCGTCGTCAAAGATCGCCTTGTGATGGTCGTCAGCGTCTACCTGCCCGCCCATCACATACCCCTGGACCGGGATATTGTCGCCTTTCAGGTAGTGCTCTGCGACCCACTTAAAATCCGGCACAGCAATTTTCATCGTGCCACCGGGCTTCAACTTCGACACCCAGTGCGTAAGCACTTCTACGGTCTCGCCCCCGCCGAAATGTTCCAGCACATGGCTTGCGCGGATCACATCGACGGATGCGTCCTCGTAAGGCAGCGGATAAATTTCGCTGTTGTGCGCTCTTCCGAGCGGCGTAAATCCTTCCGGCGATACGGCACCGGCACCTAGATCGAGTTTCAACATTGTTATTCCTCTGGCGGGAGGGAACAGGGGCGCGGTTTTGATGCGCGTCCCTGCTTAGGTTGTGAATTAGCCCTGAACGAGATTCAGTGCATTGGCTTTGGAAGCAGTGATCGGAGCTTGTTCGCCTCGATGGAGGTTGGCGACACCAGCAATCACCATCGTTGTCTGCGGACTGGCCTTCACTTGAAGATACCGCTTGCGGGCACGACAATCGATGTTGAACTTCCAGACGTTTTGGTTCGTCGTCGTTGTGTAGGCGTTGGTCGCGATAGTGAAGTCCGTTCCAGACACCAGCCCCGAGATATTTGCAAAGCCGGAAGTGGTGTCGCTCTCTTGGAGCGTGAGCACGGACAGCGTGTTGCTGACCACGTCGGCGGTGCTGGCAATAACGTCGATTGTGACGAAATCGTACCCCTTCGTGTCAATGGTTTCGCCGGTTGCAGTCGCGCCGTTAGTTTTCGAGATCGGAATGATCGCGATGACAGCCTTGGATTGGGGAAGCATCTTATTCTCCTTTCGACGAATATTTCGTCGATTTCTTGTTTGTGAATCTCATTGCGGTGTCATCTTCGGCGGTAGCCGCTTCGACAACAGGGTCCGCAACAGGGCCGACTTTCAGGGCGTCGTGGACTGCCTTGGCTTGCGCCGGGGAGAGATCAACACCGATCTGCTCACCAGTGCTTGAGCGAAGGACAATCCAGAAATGACCGCTGCCGACAGAGCGCACGTTCACTTCAGCCTTCATCATTCTCATCAATCACCAATGAGCGCGATGAGGGGTCCGGCGTCCGTGTTGTCGCCGAGATCATGGACATTGATGTCCACTCGTTCGGTCGCCTGAATGCCGATTTGGTCATATTCAAAGTAGCGGTCGTCCGAAGTCTTGACGCGGACGCCGCGACGCTCGCCCATGCGTGTAGACAACGACAGATCGCCGAAGAACAGCATGGCAACATCGGAAAGGTCGCCCGTGCTGGTCGGAAGCTTCTGGTCGATGACGACTTCATAGCCGAGATAGGCGCGACGCGGCTTGCCGCCCGAGAGTTCGCCGATAGTGACGCCACCAGACGCCGCCATAAGCCGCTGGAACACCAGCGCCCAAGCAGGCTGCGAGCAGTACCACTTCGCGTTGCGTTCCGCGTATTTCGGGAGCGCCGCCATCACCGTCGCGAGATCGCTCGCGTCGATTTCGGCAAACGTGTCGTGGTTTGTCGCTGCATCTTTCGCCGACGCCGTGTGCGTGCCATCGATGATTTTGACGCGACAGCCCGTAATACCGCCATAGGCGGACGATCCGGTGCCATTCCATCCGCAATCGTCTTCGAGAGACGCGAACGCATACGCCATTTCCTGCGCCAGATCGTCAGCGATGTTAATCACCGCGTCTTCCGCCAACTCCGTTGACATGCGCGACAGCGCGCCGATCTTCTTCGCCGACAGAGAGATTTGGTCCCACGACTTCTGGCTTTCGGTGATCGCCGCGTTTTCTCCGACGAAGTAAGCCGTGACGCCGCCGCTACGACGCGGAATCGTCATGCTGTCAGAGCCCATCGGCACCATGCGGCAGTTCTGCCGGAACATGCCGTACTCTTCGCGGAGATCGATGATCGCCGTCTCGAATTGCGTCGGGACAAGGAATCCGCCCGCCGTGTTCGTGCCTTCGGACTGCGCCTTCAGATGAACGCCGAGCCCGTTGTTGCGGCACCACTCAGCGGCCTGCTCGTTCTTGAACAGGGTCGCGCGGATGAACATGCCGGAGAGGTAGGCATCGTCTTCTGCGGTCGTGCCCTTGAACGCGACCAGCTTACCGTAGCGGCGCTTCGGCACCGGGTAAGTCTTGGTCTCGGTTTCGATGACGGTCTTCGCCGTCGATGCGGTCAAGGCGTTCGCCTCTTCGGCGCGCTTGATCTTCGCGTCGAAGCCTTCGATGTCCTTCTTCAAGGCGTCGTAAGCAGCTTGATCGGCTGGCGCATCGACATAACCATCCGCATTCATTTTCTCCGCGAGTGCGGCGAAACTGTCAACTTTCTCCGCACGCTTAGCGCGAAGTTCTGCGATCTTGTTCATCTGTTTACCTTGGATTGCGGTGGCCCAATGCCGCCGTTGCCGCCTGCCATGATGCAGGGATGAGGCTAAGCCTCAGCGTGCGCGTGCGCGTATAACGTCTTGATCGCGGGCGCGCTTTTCCTTTAGGCGCTGCTGACGTGCAGCGCGTTCGATGCGTTCGATGCGTTCGATAGACGCGGGGACCAAGCCCTGCTTCGCGAGAATGTCGGAGGCCCACCTAAGCAAGCGTGCATCGTCGCCGACGCCGCCGACAATATCTTCGGCCAGCTTTAAGATGCGGGCAATGTCGCCACTGCGGAGAACTTGGTCGGTCGCCCAATCGAGAAGCGGCCCAACAGGAATGCCAGCGGCCTTTCCTTCAATCAGAGCATCCGCGTTCGCCGGGACAGGGACAGCGGAAAACTCCAAAAGCTCTTGTTCCAAGAAGTCGATGCCGTTTCTGCGCTCTGGCGCATCGCTGAAGGCGTATTTTCGCGGGAGGAACCCGACGCTAGTCGCCGACAGGAAGCCTTGCTTATACATTTCGAAGACGGTGTCGTTGAACTTCGCCATGCCGAGCGGCGTAAATTCAGCTTCGGCTTTCAAGGCACCGTCCTCGATCCAGACCTTCGGTGCTTTCGCCACGGGCAGCATACGAGAGTCGTGCGCCCACAGAACCACCGGGTTCTTGCGGTACGCTTCCAGCTTCCAGCCATCGACAGAGATCGTGTCGCCCATCCGATCTACGCTCGCGGTGCTGATCTTGAACAGTATCGAGCGCGTCTCTTCCTGCGCTTTTACTTCCGCTACAAACGCGCTGCGGAGCGTTTTGTCGTACCCAGCCAAAGTAACAGGTACGTTAGAAATAGGCACTGCGCTCTGTTGTTCTGCACGGAACTCTTCGACAGAGCCGACGCGCGGCAAATCACTATTGCTCATGTGTAGCTCCATTGATATGGCCGTTTGGGCGCGCAACTTCCTCGCGCGCAACAATTTCTTGTAAAAGTGCAATAGCCGCCTTCGCGGCCTTCGGCGAAGGCTCTGTTAGCGGCGGCTCCGCTGGCGTGGTGGCTGGCGGCGGCTCCGTGCCAGCCTCAATCATATTCAACGGCTGTAAATAGATGTCGCCGTTCTCAATATGGTTGAGGTTTTCGCGCTCGCGGATGTCGTTGACCGACAGCACGCCCCAGTTGCGCGCGATGGAGTAAGCATCATAGCGGCTTTTAAGGTCGCCACGCAGCAACGCATCAGGCAAGAACTCGAAGAAATATCCCTGACTGATTTCTTTTTCACTGAGCAGCGACATTTTTAGCGTCTGTTCCCAACGAACAAGCTCTGTCATCAGGCAGTCGGTAACGTATTCTAAGGACTGTTGCTCGATGTTGCTGAACGTCGCCTTCTCAAGATCACCGACCTTATGCGCGGGCATCCTATACATGCGCCAAATTTCGCTATTCTGAAACTTACGCATCTCCAAATACTGCGCATCGTTGTTGTTCATGCCGGTCTGTTCCCAAGCCATGCCGCCATCGAGAATGGCAACGCGGTTGGCTTTTTCGGACCCCTTGTGCTGCTGCTCCCAACTTGAACGAAGAACCGCCGCAGCTTCCGCCGTTATGGTCGATGGAACTTTCAGCAAGCCGGTCGGTTGCGCGCTGTTGCCGAAAAACGACGCGCCATATTTCTGCGCCGCGATAGCGAGACCCACCGTCTCTTTGTGATAGGCAATAGGCGATAGGCCAACGATACCATCGAGCGAATTGCCGCGAAGATGAAACACCGTCTCCGATGTAAGCGTCCGCGAGTTCTTCCCATCGACACGATAAAAAAGTTCGCGCCCGTCTTCCGACAGCAGCACAGTTACTAATTCTGGATTAAGCGGCCATAGTGAAATAACTCTTCCTCGCGCGTCGAACTCTTTCAGCGCATAGGCGTTGCCACGAAGATCGACCTGCGCTTGCATAAGCTGGCGGAACTCAAACGCCGTCATGCGCGGGTTCGGGCTGCTGCGGATCAAGTCAAACAGCGGATGCTCGACTGCTCTGCGTTTACCGCCGTCCGCCGCACGCTGATATAAAAAGCACGGCAGCTTGCCTACATCTTCCGAACGAACACGGACGCAGGCCCAAACGGCGGCAAGCCGCATAGCCGAATCCACGTTCACGGCAACACCCGAAGTAGTGTCGTCACCACGAACCCAATCAATCAGCCACGACGCGGGTGCGCTGTTTGTCGTTGCCTTCCAGGGCCACTGCCACGCCATCAAGCGAGCCCCTGCCGCGCAATGATCGCGCGGCTTAGAGCTTCGCCGGGGTCTTCCTGCTTATTGAGCGCCGCGCCATACGCCATGATGGCGGCGGTGATGCCGTCGATGCGCCCGGTAGATTTCTTTTTCGTCGGCATCATGTTTTCGTTTTTGTCTTTCTCGACAGCGAGGTTGGACGCCATCCATTTCAGGATCGGATTTCCTCCGTGCTCCAGCTTCCGCGCGAACACGAGGTTCAAAAATTCCTTCGTCGGCAGGGAATATGATCGTAGGCCTTGGATAAACTCGACCACCGGCACACCTGCGCCCTGTAGTTCGATGGCAAGCTGCGTGGCCTGCCACGGATCGTAGGGGCACATCTGAATCTTATAGAGCCGGTGCCACTCCAGAATCTGGCTGGAGATCGACGCCTGATCGACAACGTCGCCGGGCGTTGCTTCAACCCAGCCCTCGCCGACCCACCGCTGGTATTGGACGCGGTCGCGGTCTTCGCGGTCCTGAATGTTTTCTGCGGGGCACCAGAACCTCGCCAGCAACTTCCAACGTTCGTTCGGACTTTGCGGCGGGAAGATCAGCGTGGCGGCGGTCAAATCGATCTTTGACGACAAGTCGAACGACGCGAAGCAGGGACGCCCGCGTAGCGCCATCTCGTCGAGCGGCGCTTCGTGGCAGTCGTTCCACCGCTCCATCGGGATGGCTTTCACCGCCGATGCAGTGCGGACATTCAGGCGTAAGCGTTTAAACGCAGCCTGCGCGGACGGGTTGCCTTTCGCCTTCGCGCACTGGCGGCGCATGTCGTCCAGCTTGACGCTAACCCCAAGGTTCGGGTTCGCCTTGATCCAGCAAGACTCGTCGTCCCAGCGATCTTCGGCGTCTATCGTCGCGATATAGGCGAAGTAAGTGTCGTCTTCGAGCGCGCCGGTCAGCACCTTTTCGGCGTATTCGCGCTCCTGCGCGTAGACCGTCTCGACCTCGTCATCGCCAGCGGTCGTGATGATCCACAGCACGGGCTGGCGGCGGGCACCCAAGGCGGTATCGAGAACGTCGAGAAGCTCTCTCGTCGAATGTTTATGCAATTCATCTACAATAATGTGGTGCGGATTGAGCCCGTCAAGCGTTCTAGCATCGGACGACAGCGGTTCGAACTTAGACGACTTCGCTTCGTGTACGATTGCTAACTTCAGTACACGGAGCTTTTTCCTTAATTCCGGCGAAGCGCGCACCATGCGGCAGGCTTCGTCGAACACGATACGCGCCTGCTCCTTGCGGGTAGCTGCGCTGTAGACTTCCGAGCCCGGCTCGTTGTCGGCGACGAGACCGACGATGCCGACGCCAGCGGCCTCCGTACTTTTTCCATTCTTACGCGCAACTTCGTGGTACGCCACGCGAAACCGGCGCGTGCCGTCCGCGCGCTGCCAGCCGTAGACGCTCCCTACACGGAACATCTGCCACGGCTCCAGCGTGAGCGTCTGCCCAGCGAACTCGCCCTTGCTGTGACGCAGCCAGGAAAACACGTTTATATAGTGCGCCGCAAAGTCTGGACGCCAGACCAGCCCTCGTGCTGGGCCGTTCTCTAGGTCGCGAAGGTGCCGGGCGCACGCGGCACGCGCCAGCGCACCGGCAATCACCTTCCCGGCAACCACGCGCCTCGCATAATCCGTAACCGGATCAGTTGAGATTTTGCGGATTGGAGTCGAGGAAGGCATCTAGGTCTCGTTCTTGTTCGGCTGGCGGGCCGGGGGTGTTCTGCGCGAGCCGGTTGCGCGCGGCAGGCGTCCCGCCGAACTCGCTGAACAGGCGCATCAGTGTCGCTTCGGCGTCGCGGCGGATTTTGATGTAGGGCGAAGCCTTGCCCTCCTCGTTCAAGTAGCCGTTGCGGTCGATTTCGGCGGTCGCGGTCTTGAACGTGACGCGGGCGGTCGCCCAAGAGCGCAGGCCGTCCTCATCGATGGCAGCGAGCGTGTCCCCCTCCATGATGCTGACGAGGTCGAGCCATTCGGCGCGCACTTCGGGCGACAAATCTGCTGGCGGCTTGCGCAGTTTCTTGGCGCGTGCCTGCGCTTTGGCCGGTTTTTCGTGCCGGTCGCGACGAAAAGTGCCATTCAGCTTATGTACGCTGGCGGGCTGTGCTTTGCGTCCTTGCGTACCTTTGTACCCAGTCATCTTGTGAATTGCCTCATTTTGCCGTTACGGATTCAAGGG
>Ga0222713_10001743_pt1 | contig 24002 bp, 30 predicted proteins | sample C33_649DmetaG_FD_165061 | JGI IMG/M metagenome (GOLD analysis project Ga0222713, IMG submission 165061) | Estuarine water microbial communities from San Francisco Bay, California, United States - C33_649D | ecosystem: Environmental > Aquatic > Marine > Unclassified | place: USA: California...
TGTGTTGGCATCTGAGTTACGAGCTTGCGGGGTGGATTTTAGTTTTACACCTGTATTGGATTTGGACTTTGGACGCAGTGGTGTGATTGGTGATCGTTCGTTTCATCGTGACCCACTAATTGCAGCTACCTTGGCTAAGAGTTTGAATCACGGTCTGCAATTAGCGGGCATGGCAAACTGCGGCAAACATTTCCCAGGGCACGGTTTTGCAGAAGCGGATTCTCATGTGGCTATTCCTGTTGATGAGCGCTCTTTGAAGCAAATCCTGAGTGATGATGCAAAACCTTATGAGTACTTAGGTCTTGGTTTGGCATCGGTGATGCCAGCTCATGTGATTTATCCAAAGGTTGATAAAAATCCAGCGGGCTTTTCTAAGATTTGGTTGCAAGAGATCTTAAGAAAGCAGCTACAGTTCACGGGTGTGATTTTTAGTGATGATCTATCGATGGAGGGTGCGTCAGTGGCTGGAAGCGTCGTTAAAGGCGCTAAGTTAGCTCTTGAAGCAGGGTGTGATCAAGTGTTGATTTGTAATCGCCCAGATTTGGCAGATCAGTTGCTCAATGAATTGACCTATGATGAAAAAGCGTATCAGGTGTCACGAGCCAGAGTTCAGAAATTAATGCCCACATCTGTTGCGATGACATGGGCTGAGTTACAAGTCAGTCCGGATTATCTAAGAGCAAAGCAACTTCTTAAACAGCTGAAATTGATTGCTTAAGGGTTAAGCTGGCCTGACTCTGGCAGTTAATGACTCGGCGCCACCACGCTCTTCTAATTCGGATAAACGCAAAGCTTCATGTTCGAATTCAATGATGCCCGAGGTGAGACGATTGCGATCCAAAGAAATCACATAAGTCCAAACCAAGCTGCGGTCTTTTCTTTTAAATACGTCGACTATTTTTTTCATAGTTAGGCTTAATAAAGCTCCTTTTAAACTACCAATAACTTAACACGAACTACTAGATATAGTTATCAGTGTTTGCCATAACTCTAGCTATTGTGAACCTTACACCCTCATTTGACATTTAAATCTTTATTAATATATAATAATATATATTGTATTGAAGCAAATTAATAAGTACTTAAAAAGGAAGGTAAAAATGTCAGAACAAGTCCAAAACAAGGGTGGGGAGTCCACTGGTTGGAGTCCGTATCTAGCTGGAGCATTGGTGGGGCTCTTGGCAATTATTTCGGTTTACCTCACCACGACCTTGATGGGTAAGTCTAACTATCTAGGGGCTTCAACAACGTTTGTGAGAGCGGCAGGCTTGTTGTTCCAAAGTGTTGACCCAGCTCACGTTGCTGAAAATGCTTATTACGTCAAAGAAAAAGTGAAGGTTGATTGGCAGTTCATGATGATCATCGGTATCTTCTTTGGTGCCTTGATCTCTTCATTGATGGATAAAAGTTTTAAGTTGGAAGCAGTGCCGCCAACATGGGAAAAACGTTTTGGATCATCGATCGCTAAGCGCGCCATCTTTTCATTCTTGGGAGGTATTGTTGCGATGATCGGAGCACGCATGGCCGATGGTTGTCCGAGTGGCCATGGATTGAGCGGCATGATGCAGCTATCCATGAGTTCATTCATTGCTTTGGCCTTCTTCTTTGGAGTCGGAGCTTTGGTGGCCAACATGATGTATAGAAAGGGACAATAACATGTCAACAGAACAAATTTTAGGTTTAGTGACCGGCATCTTTTTTGGCTTCTTATTACAAAAAGGTCGTGTTTTACGTTACGACAAGCAAGTGGGTGCGATGTTATTTAAAGACATGACAATTTTTAAGTTCATGTTATCCGCCATCATTGTTGGTATGTTTGGCATTCTTGCGATGCATGACATGGGCCTCATCAAACTCAGTCATAAAGCCATGAACGTCGGCGCTATTTTGGTGGGCGGTTCATTGTTTGGTATTGGTTGGGCAGTGATGGGCTTTTGCCCGGGTACATCTGTGGGTGCAATCGGTGAAGGCCGTTGGCACGCTGTATTTGGTGCGATTGGCATGATTGTGGGTGCTGGTGTTTATGCTGAGTTATTCCCATTCTTCAAATCCACTGTTTTATCGTGGGCTGATTTTGGCAAGATTGGTTTGCCAGAGGTATTGGGCATTAATCACTGGGTGATTGCCGTGATTTTCACAATCATTACTTTGATCATGTTCAGATGGTTTGAGAAAAAGGGTATTTAATACTTAAGCAAAAAATAAAAGCCACTGCATGGATGAAAATCTATGCGGTGGCTTTTTTAATTCAGTCAGTCATGCGCTCAAATCAAGATATTTTTTGCACCCTTATGGCACATGAAAACAAATCTTCTCGATGAGTTATCCACAGAAAATGTTGATAACTACTATTGAATTCAATTTAAACCTTCTCGATTCAAGATACTAGGTTGTTTGCTTAAAAATTAATCAGAGTGCACCAAAGAAAAAACCACTCCGAAGAGTGGTTTTAGATTGATTTTTTAGCATTCAATTAGTTAGCGCGGCTGCGGTATTCGCCAGTGCGTGTATCAATTTCAATCTTGTCACCCTCGCTACAGAACAATGGAACTTGTAGTTCGTAGCCGGTAGCAATTTTTGCGTTCTTCAAAACACGGCCTGAGCTTGTATCGCCCTTAACAGCTGGCTCTGTGTAAGTGATTTCACGAACAACAATGGTTGGCAATTCAACAGACAATGCCTTGCCTTCGTAAAAAACCACTTCAACTGGCATCGCATCTTCTAAGTAATTCAAAGCATCGCCCATGTTGTCTTTTTCAACTTCATACTGGTTGAATTCTGTGTCCATGAATGCATACATTGGATCTGCGAAGTAGGAGTATGTGCACTCTTTGCGCTCCAAGATCACAACTTCAAATTTGTCATCAGCTTTAAAAATGCCTTCGTTAGGTGCTTCAGTGATCAAGTTCTTGAACTTCATCTTTACCACTGCAGCATTACGACCTGAACGGCTGTATTCTGATTTCTGAATCACCAAAGGTTGGCCATTCAACATTACAACGTTACCTACGCGGAGTTCTTGAGCAATTTTCATCGCGATATTTCCTGAGATTTCACAAAGTCTAAGATTTTACCCTCTAAATGCCCAAGACCCATTAAGTTCTGTCTCCAACCCTCAGAATGCTTGGTCCAGGCACTTAAATGTGGCCACCAATCAGAAGCAGAGCCCCATTTCATGGCAGCTACCCCTGTGGATCTTAACTCAGCAGTAGAAGGCTCAAAATAACGCTCTAAAAAGGCATTTAACTTCACTTCATGAGCCAAATTCGACTGCGGATAGATGTCCCAGATGAATGGTTTGCCTGCCCATTGGGCTCGCACAAAAGAATCTTCTCCGCGGACCAAATTAATATCGCAAATGGACAGCAAATAATCGTAATCTTCCTGAGGGATGAAGGGCAGTTGAATCAGTTGCACTGCTGAGTCATTCGAGTGAGTTGAAGCAAATTTTTTCAATGTGGCGGCAGATACGTTTTGATCGGCACACAAAAACACATCCACCTTATTGTCATGAGCTAAAGCGGCTTGATTCACTGAATCAAGCCAGGTATCCAAAGGTGCCTGTTTGTAATTAAAAACAGATACTTTTTTTGATGTTGGGTGACATGACTCAAAGGCCAAAGACAAAGATTGTGGAATTTTTAAAGAATTTGATGTCACTTCATCCCAATCACCCAAAAGAACGCCACCTGTTTTAGGGGTGAAGCCAGGGAAATAAAAATACTTGTTCAGGCCATTATTTTGCGGAGACGGCATCAAGTGCATGTTGTCTGCCCAAGCCTCCGCCGTGAGGTATTCAAGATTGATCCAAATTGGCTGCTTGGTAGAAGCCTTCTGAGACGTTTTTTGAACCATGGCCTCAATATAAGGTTGCGGTAAGTGACAGGCAAACGCCTCAATCACCACATCACCCACGGAAGCTAAAACAGTTGGTGACTCAGCAGCCGACCATGGTAAGACCTCGATACCCAGACTGGCGCCGTGACTCACAGCGTCTCCGTGGGCAATCACATTTAAAACATTTAAATCATCGCAAAATAAACGAATGCGACTATCATCACAATCAATAGAACTTACAGTATTAATAGATGAGGACGATAATCGTGACAAGGCCCTGGCCAGACGCCAGCAAACACCAGCATCACCATAGTTATCGACGATTTGACAAAAGATATCCCAACGCATGTCGAATGAGACCCCTGAATCCCTCTTAAATGATGTTAAAAAATTACCTGGTTTGCCAGGTGTGTATCGCTTTTTTGATGAAGCAGGACAAATCTTATACGTTGGTAAGGCCAAAGACTTAAAAAAGCGCGTCAACAGTTATTTTCAGCGCAATCTATCATCACCGCGCATTGAGCGCATGGTTACCCGCATTCGTTCCTTAGAAACCACAGTTACTCGCACAGAAACCGAGGCTTTGATTCTAGAGAACAACCTCATCAAAGAACTATCGCCGCCATTTAATATCTTATTCAGAGATGATAAGTCTTACCCTTATGTGATGCTCTCTGGGCATCAGTATCCACGTTTGGCTTATTACCGTGGACGTGTGGATAAGCGCCATCAGTATTACGGACCGTTCCCCAATTCATGGGCCGTCAGAAACAGTATTCAAATATTGCAAAAAGTGTTTCAGATACGAACTTGTGAAGACACTATTTTTAAAAATAGAAGCAGACCTTGTTTATTGCATCAGATCCATCGGTGCAGTGCACCTTGCGTCGGAAGAATCACTGAAGAAAACTATGCTCAAGACATCCACAAGGCAGTTCAATTTTTAGAGGGTGATCACGCCAGTGTCATGGCTGAGTTCGAGCAGGCGATGCAGTCTTACAGTGACAACATGCAGTTTGAACAAGCTGCCATGATGCGTGATCGAATCGCAGATTTGTCACAAGTGCTGCAACAACAATCCATGGACACTGTTGCCGATGGTGAGGGTGATGTTGATATCTTGGCCATTGCAATGAAGGGTGGCTTGGCTTGTATTAACTTGGCCATGGTAAGAGGTGGTCGTCATTTGGGAGACCGTGCGTACTTTCCAAAAATGGGTCGCTTCAAAGAAGATGCCATGCCCAATAGTGATGAAGTGATGCAAGCATTTATCACCCAACACTATTTGAGTGATGATGCTGAATCACTCAAACTCATTCCAAAAGTCATGGTCATTCAAGACTTCAGCGACTCTCCAGAAAATGATGAGTTACAAGAACTCTTAAATACCAAAGCCAATAAAAAGGTGCAGATACTCAAGCAACCGCAAGGTCAACGCAAGCACTGGTTGATCATGGCGCAAAACAATGCTGAGCTGGCCCTGACCAAACGCCTCACAGAGGCGGGTGGGCAAGAAGCTAGAACACGATCATTGATTGAGGTGCTCAATCTTGATCTTGAAAATGCCGAAGATTTACGCATTGAATGCTTTGACATCAGTCACACCTCAGGCGAAGCCACGCAAGCCAGTTGCGTGGTTTATCAAAAGCACGACATGCAAAGTGGTGAGTACCGTCGGTTTAACATCAACGACATCATTCCAGGCGATGATTATGCCGCCATGCGTCAAGTGCTTCACAGGCGTTATGCCAACTTTCAAGAAATTCCTCCTGAGAAACAACCTCACATTGTTTTGGTTGATGGTGGTAAAGGGCAGGTCAGCATGGCCAAGGAGGTCTTTGATGAATTGGGCTTGGACATTCACATGATTGTTGGTATTGCCAAAGGAGAGGGCAGGAAAGTTGGTTTAGAAACCCTCATCTTTGCTGATCAGCGTGAGCCCATGACCCTGGGCTTAGAAAGTCCTGCACTCTTACTCACTGCCCAAATCAGAGATGAAGCTCATCGCTTTGCCATTACTGGTATGAGAGCCAAGAGACAGAAAACCAGAAACGTCTCGCGCCTAGAAGAGATTGAAGGCATAGGAGCCAAGAGACGTCAAAAACTCTTGGCGCGATTCGGCGGATTAAAAGGTGTTACCAGCGCCACCATTGAAGAACTTCAGCAAGTAGAAGGCATTTCAAAAGCTTTGGCTGAGATTATTTATAAGCAATTGCACTGAAATTCTACGATTTACAAAACTGCTTCAAGCCCTTTTCTTTCAAGTAAGTGAAGTAGTTTTAGTGATGAGCCACTTGGATGCTTTTCTCCAATTTCCCATTTTTGAACCGTTGACAAGCTAGTGTTTAAAACTGCTGCTAGTACGGATTGACTCAGATGCAATTGGCTTCTGAGTTTACGAATCTTTTTGCTGTCATAGTCAGGAATTGGATCAAGGCACAATAAATTATATTTATGCATTTTTCTTTTATCAATAAAACCCAACTCATGTAAGTCCTTTGCTGTTTCATGAACGGCGGCCAAGATGTCTGTTTTGGCTTTGACTTTACGGACCATGGCAAATCTCCTCTAATTTTCCTGCTGAAATAGCTTCTTCAATTTGGACTTGAGTTCTTGCCAATAGATCTTTTGCAAGATCCTGAAGTCCTTCTAATTCATTATCAGCGATATTAGATTTATCATTTTTTTCAAATCCGTACATAAAAAACCATTTACTCCCTTGGTTGGTTGCAATCAAGGTTCTGGCGCTGGATCTTCTTCCTCGATTTCCCATACCAACTCTTTTTTTGAATACATGACCTCCCAGATTTGCGTCGAATAAACCTTGTGTCATCTCAATGACGGCTTTGCACAATGATTGATCGGTCAGCTCTGTTTTTCTCATCCATCGGCTGAAGTAGCGTGTTTTAAGTACTCGTCTCATTTCATTACTATATCACTTAGTGGTATAGTAATTAGAAGGGTTATTTTTTGAATTGACTAATTCTCATTGAATGGCTCTTCAAAGCATCTCAAGAATAAGAAATTCCTTTATCCTTGCGTCATGCCCTTTAATTTACCGATTTTCCTCACTTGGTTACGTGTTGCGACCATACCTTTGGTGGTTGGTATTTTTTACTTGCCTGAATCTTGGTTAGATGTTCATGAAAAAAACCTTTGGGCAACGATCTTTTTTGTTGGTGCAGCCATCACAGATTGGTTAGATGGTTATTTGGCTCGCAAGTGGGGTCAGGTATCTGCCTTTGGTGCATTCTTAGATCCAGTGGCGGACAAACTCATGGTGGCGGCAGCATTATTGGTTTTACTTAACTTTGATCGTGTAGAAGTTTGGGTGGCATTGGTCATCATTGGTCGTGAGATCACAATTTCAGCTTTAAGAGAGTGGATGGCGCAAATTGGCGCATCGAAAAGTGTGGCAGTGCACTTTGTGGGTAAGCTCAAAACAGCTGCTCAATTGATAGCAATTCCATTCTTGCTTTTTAACGACACCTTGTTCAATCTTTTCCACACGAAAACGATTGGTAAGCCCCTCATTTGGATCGCAGCACTTCTGACCGTTTGGTCGATGTTCTACTATCTCCAAAAAGCCTGGCCCATGATCAAGGCTAAAGCTGAACTCTGACCCCGGATTCATTAAAAGTCAGTAAAAACAAAGACTTTGGTATGGTTAATATCAATAACTGAAGACAGCTCAAAAGCCCATTTATTTGACATAGGCTGAAATTATGGTAAAGTAACGGTCTTGTTGTTATGCGGGATTAGCTCAGTTGGTAGAGCGATACCTTGCCAAGGTATAGGTCGAGAGTTCGAGCCTCTTATCCCGCTCCAAATTACGAGGGAAGCTTAACCAGCTTCCCTTTTTAATTTAACAACTCATCCCAGGCGGGATGGCAGAGTGGTTATGCAGCGGCCTGCAAAGCCGTGTACCCCAGTTCGATTCTGGGTTCCGCCTCCAACGATTTCTCCCAATAAATAAGATGGTTAGATTGCATAACCAATTCTTTTTAATCCTCCAGATTATTCTAAGTAAGATAAATCGTATCTATGCCGCTAAAAATCCTAGGGGTACATTTTAGATGCGGTGTTTTAGTGAATTTCAACCTATCCTACAATCCAAGGCTACAGAGTAGAGTTCTAATTTTTCAAATTTCAAAGGTGTTTGATGCGTGTTGCTTTAATTACTGGTGCAGAGATGGCCAAACCAGACCCCGAATCCCATTTACTGATTCATGAATTAGGTATTTTAGGCATCTCATCTGAATTGATTTCTTGGCGCGCATCTCTGGATTGGTCTTTGTTTGATTTGGTTGTTATTCGAACACCATGGGACTATTTTTTACATTTAGAAGAATTCTTATCTTGGGTTGAGGATGTTGAGCAAGTTACAAAAGTTCTGAATTCAAGTCGCATTCTTAGATGGAATAGCCATAAAAAATACCTAAAGGAATTATCAAGTTTAGGTGTACCAACTGTGCCAACGCTATGGGTAAACAAGAACCAACAATGTGATGATTTAATAGACTCAACCGAATGGCCCATTGTGGTGGTGAAGCCCGCAGTGTCTATTGGCGCAATTGGAGCCTTGAAAGGTCAATCCAAAGATAATCATGTGAAGCAGCATCTTGAGGAAGAAGTTAAAAAGGGCGATGTCATGATCCAACCTTTTTTAGAAAGCGTTGCTGATTTTGGTGAGCTGTCATTGATTTATTTCAATGGGGCTTATTCACATTCGATTCTCAAAAAGCCTCAACAAGGTGATTACAGAGTTCAGGATGCATATGGTGGAACGAATGCTTTATATGAGCCAGAGATTGAGGCACAAAAGATTGGTGATCAGGTATTAAGTTATTTGCCAGATTTTTCACTCTACGCAAGAGTTGACTTGGTGAAGTATCAAAATCAATGGTTATTGATGGAGCTTGAAGCCATTGAACCAGAGTTGTTTTTACCTATTGCTCCTCAAGCATCAATTCGATTGGCTGCAGCAATTAAATTTCATCTCAATTGACCCTCCAGTTTTTTGACGTAGTGAAGTTCTTTAGCGGTTGTGGTGATAAGTTCTTTGAGCCACTCAGCATCCTCCCATTGATCCGCTGGGATCAAAAAATAAGGCTTGGCTCCAGGGTAAGGAAAACCAATCAATTCTTTAATTAATAATTGTTTGTTAGTTTTGGTGGGCTTAATGAATAATTGGTCGCTGCATATAAATGCGATTGGTACGCCATCAAAATACAAACAATACTCACCAAACATTCTCTTAGTCGACACAGTATGCAAACTTGCAAGTTGATCTGTTAAATAGGCGATTGTTTTTTTGGAGGTCGGCATGAGTCAATTTTTTTATTGGTTAACCTCAATTGTAGGTGTCTAAATAATAAAGATTTGATTTGGCTCAAATAACAGCACTAGGGAAAATACTGATCACCTATAGATAAGTCAATAAGCCCTTTTTAAACTAACTGAGCACTTGATCAATTTGGTTGAGTTACTTTTTTGGAGAGAAATATGGCAATTACAGGCGTTTTAAGACCAGGGCATGCGCAGTTGCGTGTACTTGATTTAGATGAATCAGTACATTTTTACACCAATGTAATGGGATTAAAAGAGACGGGTAGGGACACCTCCGGACGTGTTTACTTTAAATGTTGGGATGAGCGCGATCACAATAGCTTCATCATTAGAAAATCTGATAAGGCTGGCTTAGATTGTTTTTCTTTTAAAGTTCAAAATAAAAAAGTATTAGATCAATATGAAGCCGATTTGAAAAACTATGGTGTTGTGACAGAAAAAATCCCTGCTGGCGAAATGCTTGAAACGGGAGAGCGCATCAGATTTAAGATTCCTACCGGCCATAACATTGAAATTTATTCTGAAAAAACATCTGTGGGCAATGGCTTAAGTGACTTTAATCCAGAGGCTTGGGTGCCAGATTTAAAGGGAATTGCCCCACTTCGCATGGACCATGCATTGATTTATGGCGGCGACATTGATGGAGCTAGAAAATTATTTGAAGAAGTGTTCGGCTTTGTGTTGGTAGAGCGAGTCAAGATGGAAGATGGTGAAACGGATTTAGCTACTTGGTTAACCTGCTCTAACAAAGCACATGATATAGCTATGGTTCGTCATAGTGAAGACGATAAGCTTCATCACGTTTCTTTTCTTTTGGAGAGTTGGGAGCAGGTATTAAGAGCCGCTGACATCATGACTATGAACCGAGTTTCCATCGATATTGGTCCAACCAGGCATGGCGTTACCCGAGGAACAACTATCTATTTCTTTGATCCATCAGGCAACCGCTTAGAAACTTTTTGCGGTGGGTATCAATGGTATCCAGATATGAACGCTATTACATGGACTTGGGATGAGGTCGGCAGAGGTATTTTTTATCATGATCGTAAATTAAATGAAGCATTCTTAAGTGTCATAACTTAAAAAATGCAGTAATCAAGATGATCAATCTTGATCCAAAGTTGTATGCTGGTATTTTGGGCGCATCACTGCGTTAAAATAGTTAAATGTCTTTCATTCATCAAAATACCAGTTCAGTCAGAATGCCAACTTGGTTTATTCCTCATGGGGCAGGGCCTTGTTTTTTTATGGATTGGAATCCAAAGGATGCTTGGAATAAAACTGGCAAGTTCCTAAAAGACTTGCCATTGACCTTATCAAATCAACCAAAAGCAATTTTGATGATTTCAGCACACTGGATGGAGTCAACAATTAGTCTGACTGGGGCACAAAATCCAGAGTTAATTTATGACTATCATGGTTTCCCAGCTCACACCTATGATCTTCAGTATCCTACCAAAGGTGACCCAGCGCTCGCTAAAGAAATAATAGAAACTTTGGCGAGTTCTCAAATTAAAGCCAAGCTAGATGCTTCACGTGGTTTTGATCATGGCATGTTTATTCCAATGCTAATGATGTTTCCAAAAGCAGATATCCCGGTTATACAGTTATCACTCCACAACAACCTTGATCCCCAAACTCATTTCAACCTAGGAGTGGCTCTTGAAAAGTTTCGTGATCAAGGAGTTTTAATTATTGGCAGCGGTATGAGTTTTCATAATATGCGTGGATATGGGCAGCCTGCCTTTGGGCCTATTTCTGATGAATTTGATGAGTGGTTAGCCAAGACTGTTGAGTCAGATCCAGTGACAAGAAAGCAATCCTTGATTGATTGGGCCAATGCCCCTTCAGCAAGGTTGTGTCATCCTCTTAGGCAAGAGGAACATTTGCTGCCTCTCATGGTGGTGGCTGGCGCTGCTTCAAAAGAACAAGGTTATAAGGTATTTACAGATCGAGTATTAGAAACTTCCATATCTGCATTTGTTTTTCGGTAAGAGCAGAATAGGTGAAATTAAGATATCGAATCGCAGATGTGATTCGGTGGTAAAAATATTGTTATAAATCATGGCGGTAACTTCAAATTCATATGCTTCGATTGAATATTAACTTCTGTCCCTAGTTGCTTTAAAGAAACTCAAGCTAAACTACAAATCGAAAATTTTTTAAATAGACCAAGCTCCACACCTTTTAATCGCTCAAAAATGAAATTAAAACTAACTAGCCAATTACTTCTGATTGATTTGGCATTGCAGTTATTGCCGGTTGCTTACTTTGCTTTTAGTTCGCCGTCATTTGCGGAGAATAGTCTGAACGGCCCCTTGGTCCAGGCAGCCTTTTATTTATTCATCATTTGGAAAATTTCTGGTGGAAGTAACCTCGCCAGATATCTATTTTTGGCTTACGCGCTTGTGATTTTCTTGCCATTGAGCGTGCTGTTTTTGATGCACGGCAGCAGCCTTGGTATGGCCTTACTTGTATTGATTCAATTAGGTATCAAAGCTTATTGCTTGTACCAATTGTTTTTCACACCAACAAAATTGGCATTCATCAAAGTTGTGGATGATGAGAGTGAGTTTCCTAAATTCTGATGATCAGTTACTTGATCAGTTGCTCAAAGGCGCTGATCAGTGACTCTGGTTCTTGTGCGCCTTGTAGTAAATACTCTTCATTAAGAATGAGTGACGGCACTGACTGAATGCCCAAGTTCTTATAAAACTCTTCTTCAGCTTTGACTTCGGCAGTGAACTCATCGCTGGCCAGTATCTCAGCAGCTCTGACTTTATCCAATCCTGCTCGAATCACAGCATCTAAGATGTTTTTTTCATCATCAAGGCTGACGGCCAAGCAAAAATAGGTATTGAGAAGCTCTTTTTTAAGAGTCGCTTGTTTCTCAAGATCTAATTCATTGGCAGCCCAGTACAACAAGCGATGACTATTGAATGTGTTGTACACACGTTTGCGACCATCTGGATGGAATTTAAAACCTGCTTCAAGAGCTCTGGCTCTGATTTGAGCTTGATTTGTTTTAACTTGATCAAGACTCAAGCCATACTTTTGAGTGAGATGCTCCATAGCATCTTGGCCACCAGGAGGCATGTGGGGATTCAGTTGAAATGCACGGAAATGAACTTTAAAGTCCACCACCATCTCTAACTGGCTCATGGCTTGAGATAAATTGCCAAAACCGACAGCGCACCAAGGGCAGGCAATGTCGGAAACAAAATCGATGTTGATAATTGGTTTCATGTTTTTTTGGGATAAAAGCTAATTAAAACATTAAAAAAATAATTTGCGCATAAATTACAATCAAATTCTGTTCTAACTCATTAGAAATCACGGCAAATAAAAGTGTCTGCAAATAATAGCTTTGAATGTCGTATCCTCAATAGCATTCATCTGGTCTCAAAAGAGGGCTGGAATCATCTTTTGGGGAAAGACCCAACTCCTTTTTTACGCCATGAATTCTTAAGCGCCCTAGAGGATTGTGCTTGCGTTGGTGGCAATACCGGTTGGCAAATAGCGCACCTGGCCATTTATGCATCTGATCATGAAAATCCCATCGGTTTGATGCCTCTGTATTTAAAAAGTCATTCTTATGGCGAATATGTCTTTGATTGGTCTTGGGCTGAAGCCTATCAACAACATGGTCTGTCGTATTACCCCAAAGCACTCTGTGCCATACCCTTCACGCCAGTCAGAGGTGCGCGTCTATTGGTGGGTGAGGGCAAGGAGTCTGATGCAATACGTATTCAGCTGATAGAGCAATTAAAGCAACTATTGATACAAAATGAGATTTCATCGGCACACGTTCTGTTCGCTGAGAAAAATACGCAAGAACTTCTATTGAAACAAGGATTTATGGCCAGAGATGCCATTCAGTTTCATTGGCAAAACCATGCTTATCAAAGCATGGAAGATTTTTTGAGTCAGCTCAATATGAAGCGCCGTAAAAATATTCGAAGCGAACGTTCTCAGGTTCAAAAGGCCGGAATATCGTTTCGTCATATTGATGGTCCGGATGCTACTAAAGAAGATTGGGCATTTTTCTATCGTTGCTACGCAAACACCTATTACGAACACCGCTCCTCACCTTATTTGAGTGAGTCATTTTTTCAAATGCTTGCCCAAACCATGCCGGAAAATCTTCATCTGATTGTGGCTCATAGAAATGAGCAAGCAATCGCAGCATCCTTACTCTTTGTTGATCGCTCGGGACAAACTAAAACTGCTTATGGTCGGTATTGGGGTGCATTGGAGTATGTGCCTTGCCTGCATTTTGAAACAGCCTATTACCAAGCGATTGAATACTGCATCAGTCATGGCATTGATGTTTTCGAAGGAGGGGCTCAGGGTCAGCACAAAATGGCCAGAGGCTTCATGCCTGTCAAGGTGCAATCTGCGCACTGGATCAAGGATCCCGAGTTTTCAAAAGCAGTTGAGCGATTCTTGATTCGAGAGAGCGGTGGTATTGAAAACTACATTGATGAACTGGCTGAACACTCACCACTCAAAGCAAGTAGCGTGACTCTATGAATATTTGCTAAAGTATGACCATGTTGAAACAATATTCCATGCATCGATTGAGTAAGCGCATTGCTTTACTGGCATGGGTGCTGCTCAGTGGCTGCGCCTCTTTGACTTCACAGCAGATCACCCAACGCATTGATACCATGAGTGACTTCCAACTTTGTTTGGGAGCTCAAACAGGCATGGACAGTCAAGCGTTTGATTTAGATGTTGCGATTGTTGCTGCTGCCAAAGAGCGCATCGCACAACGCAAATTAGATTGCTCTAGCAAGCATGATGAAATCGTGCGCTTCTTGGTCACATCTCTTAAGCAAGAGCAGAAGTACCGAGAGATTTACTTCTCTAGACCAGGTTTTTGGCGCTTTTAAATTGCTGGCTCTTTGAGCTTCGCTGGTAAAAATCATTGGGCTTGGATTGCACCCAAGCAATGAACTTTTGCATTTCTGCTTTTTCTTTGATGGCTTCGGCCGTGTTCAATTCTCTGGCTAACTGTGTTTCTGTGAATAAGGCATGTATTTGCCTGTGGCAAATACGATGCAAATACTCAGTTGCTTTACCGCCTTTTGATTTTGGAACAAAGTGATGCGCATCTTTTTGGGCAGTTGGGATTGGGCGATCGCAAATAGGGCAAACAAGTTCAGTGACCGAAACTTCTTTCGGAAACGTATCAGCAAGTAGTTTTTGACGGATTTTCCCCAACATGATGGGATCTATCTTAATGTTGGAATAACAAATTTGCTGAATTCGACTTAATTCATATATACTGTATAAATATACAGTACTATTATGACTCAATCGATCAATCAACTTCTTCATCAAACCAGCTTGAGCCAGGTACCGCAAGGCTTGTCTGGTGATTTATCGGTGAATGAGACACCACTCATCATGCACCCATTATCGGCAGGATTTCCAAGTCCTGCGGCTGATTATGCGGCTGATGGATTGGATCTGAATAGCTATCTGATACAGAATAAGCCAGCCACTTTCATGTTTACTGTGAGAGGTGAATCAATGATTGTGGCTGGCATCCATCATGGCGATAAGGTGGTCGTTGATCGAGCCTTAAAGCCTAAACACAAAGACATTGTGGTGGCAGTGGTCAATGGTGAGTACACCATCAAACGTTTGTACAAACACAAGGGACTCATTGAATTGCGTCCAGAAAACCCTGACTACCCCAACATCACATTCAGTGAAGGCCATGAGCTACAAATATGGGGCGTGGTCATTGGGGTGGTCAGACGTTATTCAAGTAGTTCATCTCGGGTCTGATCATGAGCTCCCCCAATCAAAACTCCACCCATGCACCATTGTTTGCTTTGGTGGATGTGAATAATTTCTATGTTTCTTGCGAACGAGTTTTTGCTCCTCAGCTAGAAAAAACACCCATGGTGGTGTTATCTAATAACGATGGCTGCGCTGTCGCACGCAGTGCTGAGGTCAAAGCCTTGGGTGTCAAAATGGGCACGCCTTGGTTTCAGATGAAAGATTTGGCGAAGCAGCATGGCATCTTGGCTTGTTCATCTAATTACACTCTGTATCACGACATGAGTCAGCGTGTGGTGGAGATACTGCGACAGTTCACGCCCAAGCTAGAGGTCTACAGTGTGGATGAAAGCTTTCTGCAAATTGAATCTGTTTTAAATGCTCACGAATCTCCTACTCATTTGGGTGCTGAGATCAAACAGCGCATCAAGCAGTGGACTGGTTTGCCAGTGTGTGTGGGCATTGCACCGAGTAAAACATTGGCCAAGTTTGCCAACCACTTGGCTAAAAAGAATCCATCATTCAATGGCGTTTGTGATTTAAGCAATATGCCCAAACAAGAACTCTATCAATGGATGAGCGAGGTATCTGCTGCTGAAGTGTGGGGCGTTGGTAGAAAAATTGCCAAACGTTTAGAGGGCATGGGCATACACACAGTGCTTGATCTGGTGCAAGTATCTCCGCAAATGATGAGATTGCAATTTGGGGTGGTGATTGAAAGACTTTGTTATGAATTACGTGGACTCTCTTGTTTGGCTCTGGAGGAGGTGGCGCCACCCAAGCAACAAATCATCGCTTCTAGAAGTTTTGGCAAATTAGTACTGAGCTTGGATGAACTGGCTGAGTCAGTTGCCACACACACAGCCAGAGCCGCTGAAAAATTAAGAGAACAAGAATCATTGACCAGCTCAATCAGTGTGTTCATTCAAACCAATGTGTTCATGAGAAATGAACCTCAGTACAGTCAAAGTATTCAAATACCTTTGGTGCATCCAACGGATGACACCTTGGTGTTGACTGAAATGGCCATCAAAGGACTGAAAGAAATTTATAAAAAAGGCTTCAGATATAAAAAGGCTGGCGTGATGTTAGGTTTGATGACTGATAAGCCAGTAGTTCAGTCTTCATTGTTTGAAGATCATCAGGCCAAAGGAAAATCTCTGCGTCTTATGAAAACTTTGGATTCAATCAATACGCGTTATGGGGCTCAGGCCTTACGAGTGGCTGCTACAGGTACGGACCAAGCTTGGAAAATGAAGTCAGAGAATGTTTCACCTAAGTACACCAGCGATTGGGATCAATTACCCGTGGTTCGTTAAGAGCTTCAAATTACTGATGAATAAAACAATAGCCCTGTCACTTGAGGGGCTATGGGCCCTCAGCTAAACGTCACAATTTCTGCTAAATTAAATTTTTAGATTTAAAGTGAACATCATGAAATTCTCTCTAGGCCACATTGCTACTTTATGTAAATACACCGGCATCAGTTTTATTGCTGGGGCTGTGACTCACGGCGCATTCAGTGAGCAACGATCAATGATCACAGCTGCAATTGGTGTGGCCATTTATTTGATTGCTGGTGTTTTAGAGAAAATATCAAATTCTCAAACAAGTAATACATGGACCAATTTATTGGCCATTGGCGTGATTGCATCTGTGGGTTTGGGATTTTTCACCGGCGGTCTTCAGCATTTCCCGGATTCTCCAGACAGAAGCTTATGGGTTGTGCCCGTTGGATTCTTAATGAGTTTGATCGCAGTGTATTGGATGGAGGGAAGACCTCATGCCAAGATCAAAGGGGTTCTTATTTATGGCGGCATCAGTGTCATCATCGTCACAATCGCATCGATCTATGCAGCCAATTACTTCAAAGCTCACCCATCTGCCGGCGGACATGCTCATGGTGCAGCTGAAATGTCTTCAGAAAAAGATAACAGCAAAGGGCACGATCATTCAACTCACAAGCATTGATGCAACATCAGTATTTGTATCAATACCTTTGCTTCATGAGTCAAAGAGTCTGAGTAATTAACTCAGGCTTGACCACCCGAATTCTTTCATCAACGTAATAACCACCATATTCGGTGTAGCGCAAATAAACGGTTGAACATTCTGGGCATTGGTGAACCGTGCAGCGATTGTATGGATGGAAGTTCACCGCAATCGGTGCATTCTCTGACCAAATGGTGGTGCCATTAGGGTGGTACTCATCCCAATTTTCTTCTGCATCAGGATGCTTGAGTGTGCCAACTGTCTTCAAGCCATCGCGATCAAAGGTGCTCAGAATTGTTTCCCAGCAAGAGAAATTATGAGAGGCGCAATGTGAGCACTGCTGATTGTGTTGTTGTGAGGCCAGCGCCAATAATTCTTGATCATTTAAAACAGGGATCATTGGGTTTCATTTCTTAAGGAGTGCAATGCATAAATGGCTGGGATTGCATAAATGAAGCAATAGGCAGCTGGGCCCCAAGACCAGGCATTGATTTCAAGGAGCCAAGCTGTGACCATCGGCGCTGTGCCAGCAAAGATGGCAACCGCCAAGCTGTAGCCAATCGCAAAAACGGAGCAACGTTGTTCAGGTTTGACCAAGCGACTGATCAAAATACCTTGAGCACCAAATAGCATCATCACTGGGGCCACGATCAAAGATTGACCAATCGCTAGACCTACCACGCCACCCAATTGAGAAGCCAATATGGCAGGAATACACAAAATAGCACCGGCCCATGTGGCATACCAAGTGATCTTGATTCTGCCCATCTTATCGGCCAGCCAGCCACCCAAAACCACCAAGGGAATGCCCACAAATTGAATCACAGTGGCCACAGTGTTGGCTGATTGCATCGAGCCACCATGTTTGGCGGCGTAATCAACAAAATAAACAAACTGAACATAAAAGAGCACATTAGAAAAAGAAATCAGCGCTGCAATTTGAACCAATACCCGCCACCCATGCGCAACTTCTTTTAAGCGCAAGCTAATCAAAGCAAATAATTCTTTAAAGCTGAGCTTGTGTTCAATGGCGGTCTCAAGGGTCTCAGGCATATGAGCTCTTAGCTTCCAGCCAGCAATCGCTACCAAGGCACCTAAAAGAAAAGGTAGGCGCCAAGCCCAATCATTCACAGCATTTTCGCCAAACACAAAAGCAGTCAGAGCTGCTGTCAAAGAGCCTAAGAAAAATCCAAGCAATGCTCCTGCGTGAGCAATGCCAGACATCAAACCTTCTTTGCCTTGTGGTGAGGCTTCAGCGGCGTACACCATGCTGCCCGTGTATTCACCACCAATCGAAAACCCTTGGGTCATGCGCAGGAAGAGCAGTGCATACGCTGCGATAGCACCCACTTGAGCGTAGCTTGGAAGTAAGGCGACCATGAAACTGGCCACCCCCATGATCATGATGCTCCAGATCATCATTTTTCTTCTGCCGAGCAAGTCACCCACTGGACCCAAAATCAAACTACCAATCGGTCTTGCTAAATAACCAATGGCAAAAATGCCAAAAGAAGCAATTGTCTGAAGCGTGGGATCGCTGGCGGGGAAGAATACTTTCCCAAGAGCTGTTGCGAAATACCCATAAATGGCAAAGTCAAACCACTCCAACATATTGCCAGTAGCACCGGCAATAGCAGCGGAATAACGTTTAGGAATCATGGCCATAATTACCCATCAATGTAAGTGATATCTTTATTCTATTTGATGGATGATGAATCTAGAAAAAACAAAGAACTAAGACTGACTTTGCCCAGTCATCTCTTCGATCAATTCTTTGACTAAATCAAGGCGAATTTGAGCATTATCAATACTCAATAAGTGATGTTTTTGTGCAGGTGTCAAAGGTAGGATTTCGCACCAGCGGTTGGCGACCCAGCCGCATTGCTCTAAATCATAGGGTTGGCTAAAAGGCATCTGATCTTCTCGCACGCCTTTTTTCTGCAATGATGCAATGATGGCGCCGAGATTATCTGCTAGCTTATGGTGTTCAGCTTGGATTGGATAATTGCCATCCTCAGATAAAAATTCAACATCGCCCATCCATAAACCATTTTTTTCTCGCTGGCTTTGGTGTACTTTAAAGCGTCTTGTGCCACGGCATTTAATAAAGAATAAAGAAGGTTGTGGTGTATCAAAATAAGTGATGTCTACCAAAGTGCCCGTTGGAAAGAACACAGCAGGTTTATCGATAGGTTCAGCCACTTCTTTACCTTCATCCAAAGTCACAATGCCAAAAGTAGTCGAGTTCGCAATACAGTCTTTGATCATGTCCAAGTAGCGCACTTCAAAGATCTTCAAATCTAGTGCGCCAGAGGGGTAAAGCGTCTGGCCAAGGGGGAACAAAGGAATGGTGGTGAGTTTGGTTAACATGAATCCATTGTATTCAAGACTGAAATAAATTGCTGATGGCCATCCTGTTTTAATATCTTGACCATGACTCCCGAATCTTTAGAAAAATTGATCAGCATGAAAATGCCCTTTGGTAAGCATGCTGGACAATTGCTTTGTGATTTACCGGCCAATTATTTGTCATGGTTTGCTCGCGAGGGATTCCCGCGAGGGGAGATAGGGGAGTTGTTGCACTTGATGCACGAGATTGATCACAACAACTTGCGGCACCTGCTCACTCATTTAAAAAAGTAATTTTTTTCCATAGTAAGAATTCTCGTTGAATAAATCAGCAATTTCTTACTGAACTCTTCCTGCGGATTCGGATCAACTTAATTCATCATGATTTCTTTAAGGAGAAAACGTGATGGAAATGATCATGAGGAACATTGTCAGAAAAGCACCGCCCAAGAGAAACAAAAAAACCTCGACCAGAAGGGGCCCCAGTGTTTTGTCTAAAAGTATCAAGCTGGTAAAAAGTGCGAGCTATGGCCTGGGTAAGTTAGCAACCTTGGTTTTCATTGGCAGACTATAAGGTCATGTCATGAGCCAGGCGATGTGCGAGTTATTGGTTGATAAATTGATTAATTCTGATGAGTTAGGGGAAATCACAGAAACGATTCAGGTAGGTGTTGAATCAGGACAAGGTATTTGGCAACTCTTGATGGATAACCCGATCGTCTTTGGGATGCTGGTGGGAGGTGGTGTTGCCACCTACATCAGGAAATGGTTCTTTAAGCGTTACAGAGAGGTATCTCGATGATTGATGACTTTTATTTTCTTATAAAGAATGTGAAAGTCTTTGTCTCACATGATCAAGTAGACCATCGCAAGCATCCTCGACCAAATCAAGCACTTCCTCAAACCCTTCACTGCCTTTGTAATAGGGGTCTGGGACCACGCTGGCCTGATTAACTTTACAAAACTCTGTCAAGCGTCGGATCTTATATTTTTTATTCTCAGGACAGCGCTGCTCTGTCAGTGCATAGTTTTCCCAATCCATGACCAGTAATAAATCATAGTGATCAAAATCTCGATCATCGAGTTGCCGAGCTGCTAGATCTGATAAATCATAGCCACGCTTGAGCGCATGTGTTTGAGATCGAGCATCTGGCGCTTCGCCGACATGGTAAGCATGCGTTCCAGCAGAGTCGACTGTCACTTGATGGGATAGACCAGATTCATCAATGTATTGACGAAACACGCCATGGGCTGTTGGGCTTCTGCAAATATTGCCCATGCACACAAAGAGAATATTCATAGAGCTCATTTAAAACAAATCCTTTTGCGACTCTTTGCGCAATAAAAAATGATTTTGTTCTTTGATGCTCATTTCTCTGCGACCAGGTGTGACGATGATGGCGTCACCAGCTTTGATGTTGCCACCTTTGTGAACTTTGAGATACCAACCTGAGCGAGTGGATTGAATCATCGCTTTGGATGCACCTTTGTAGCCCATGCGCGCATTGAATTTAAAGCAGGGCTCTCTTAATTTGACAACCTCTAGCTCAACATCACCAATCTGCCAGTTATCACCCACCCAAACAGCATCTTCAAAAAATCCTTCAACGCTCAGATTTTCTCCAACAAAGCCAAAGCCAATTGGGCTGGTTCTTTTGGCTTCTCTGTTGAGCAATTCATTCCAGAAAGGGTAATGCTCGCTTGGGTACGCGTAGATTGCCTTTTCAAGCCCGCCATGCACGCTGAAGTCAGCTTGTTCATCGCCATCCAAGCCAACGGTTCTGACTTTGATGCTGATTCGATTATCCAAAGAGCTGACGATCTCTTTTTTAATGCCTGAATTCACCACACGATGATCGGGATGATCAATGCCAAATAAGGGTGCAATCTTGCCTGTGGAAATTGAAATGATGCGCATGCCATAATTAAATCACTGAATTGATAATTAGGTCATTTATGCCTCGTTTTGCCGCCAATCTCTCTTTGCTCTATGCGCACCTGCCTTTTTTGGAGCGAATCAAGGCTGCAAAAGATGATGGCTTTGAAGCCATTGAGTGCCAATTTCCATATCAAGAGAATTCTGGTGCGGCCTTACAGGAAATAGCAGGGTCAATGGTGCAGCATGGATTACCGATGGTGCTGCATAACTTGCGTGGGGGTGATTGGTCCAGAGGTGATCGAGGCTTGGCTTGTCATCCAGCCAGGGTAGATGAATTTAGGAGTGGTATTGCTGATGCTATTGCCCATGCCCAACATTTGGGCGTGAAACAATTAAATTGTTTGGCTGGCATCTTGCCTGAGGGTCTTAGTCGCAATCAAGCCCAAAAAACATTTGTTGAAAACTTAACTTATGCAGCAGAAGAGTTAAAAAAATCAAACATCAAATTATTGATTGAACCCATCAACACATTCGATATGCCAGGATTTTTCTTATCCAGCAGTCAACACGCTTTAGAAACCATCATGGCAGTTCAATCTAATAATCTATACCTTCAATACGATGCCTATCATGCCCATCGCATGGGTGAGGATATTTTGGACATTGAAGAGCTGATGCCTTTTATTGAGCACATTCAGATTGCAGATCATCCAGGTCGCCATGAGCCTGGCACGGGAGAAATTGATTACCCTGAATTTTTCATGTTACTTGATGATTTGGGTTACGAAGGTTGGGTTGGCTGCGAATACAAAGAACTGCATCAAGCTAATTTTCTAAAAGCTTGATGGTGCTGTTTCATTCGGAGAAATAAGGCTTTGCCCACAAGTGGGGCATTCAGGAGATAATGAATATCCAAGAATTTATTGAGTCATTACTTAGCCACTCCTATCAATTTCTGACATGCTATTAGATCCACCACAAACATCGCTGGCCTCTGTGCCAAAAATTATTCAAGACAATGGCTATGTCGCCTTATCCCCTGAGCAATTTTTTGAGCTGTCTCAACACAAGCTGAACGAATGGCAAGATCTATCTGGTACTTGGAAAAATTTACCCGCTGATGCCTATTTGAAAGATGGTGGTCGTTACCGTCAAAGAAGGCATGCCAGTTTTGTGATTAAAAATAATTCAGTAACATTGGCTCCTCACCGTGCCCATTGGCAACCAGTTTCTTATAACGCTTTACATGGCGGCATTGATCGATGGTTTGAGCCTTGTGAAGAAACTTTTGCAAACTCAGTGGCACTCAAAGATTTTTTATTGAACTTGGCTCTTCAGTTTGATCAAACACAAAACAATCTTGATGAATCAAAGCCTTGGTTTGTGGAGGTTCATCAATTCAGAATTGATACGACCGATGGCATTGGTCGACCAACACCTGAGGGTGCTCATCGTGATGGTGTTGAATATGTGGCAGTTTTGATGCTTGAGCGTCACGGTATCAAAGGTGGAGAAACGAGGGTATTTGAATCAAATGGACCGCAGGGTCAGCGCTTCACTTTGCAAAAGCCTTTTAGTTTGTTGCTGCTCGACGATGCTCGCGTGGTTCATGAAACCACACCCATACAGCCGATGGATCCTAAAGCTTCAGAGCAAGGATGGCGAGATACTTTGGTGGTCACCTATAGACGTGGTGGCTTTCAGGACAGTCCCAGCACTTAATACTGAGAAGCTCTCCTCAGGGGTGAGGGTGGTTGATCAGTTGATGGGACATGTACTGACCAGATGCGTTGACTTTCACCAAGACCATGCTGCCTGAGCTCACAGATTGGCCTGCAAAAGCCTGAATGTTCACCTGATGAGTGACCATGATCACTGGTTTGCGCGGGGATACTTTTAAGAGTTGTGCAATCTTGATTTGAGTTAATCGAGTTTGTTCTTGGCGATTTCCGCGATTTTCAAAAAATGAGCCAAGGCTTGGTTCAACTGTCACGGAGCCTTTATTCAATAGAGTTGCAGTGTCTTTGCAGCGACACCAAGGGCTGCTAAAAACTTGAGCGTTTTCGATACCTTGACTGTTCAACCATTGCCCAATCATCTTTGCTTGGTTTTTACCAGTGGCGCCCAAATTTCTTTGAGTACTGCAATCATTCAAGTTGTATCCATCAGGATCACTGTAGCCCGGCGCATCGGCATGGCGCATCATCAAAACATAAGAACCAGTTTCTAGATCTTCTTTCAAGCCTGCATGAGTCAACTGACTGGCCGCCAAGAGAAAGCAGCTGAGTAATAAACGACTTAGTCGAATTTGCCAACCTTGCCAACTTTGCGAAATACTTTTCATAGAAATCACTTTCTTTTAATTTCTTTTGCTTCTTTTTCTAAGCGTTTTTTGTTTTGAGCGGCAATACTTAAGTCAGGTTTTAAAACAGAGGTGTGAACAATTTTGTTCGGGTTCATGGTCAAGGGTACATATTCTTGCTTAGCCCAAGCGTTTGCATAACTGGAGTAATGACGACTATTCACCCAGCCTGATTGACCTGTTTGGTAAATAAATTGAGACTGATCTAAATTGGATAAGTCATAGATCACTCGCATGCTGGCCCCTTTGTTCACGGTGAAGGGATTGGTGGCGTTGCCTAAGTCCATGAAACCCAAATTCACTGTGAAGGCATCGCCAGGAGTCGGGCGCGTGATCTCAAATTTATTTTTCAATAAAGACACTTTGCTGAATGGGCGATGTTCTGAAACAGCCACGTGCACCTCGCCCCACTTCCAAGATTGAGGTGATCCACTCATGCGC
>Ga0222713_10001744_pt1 | contig 23996 bp, 27 predicted proteins | sample C33_649DmetaG_FD_165061 | JGI IMG/M metagenome (GOLD analysis project Ga0222713, IMG submission 165061) | Estuarine water microbial communities from San Francisco Bay, California, United States - C33_649D | ecosystem: Environmental > Aquatic > Marine > Unclassified | place: USA: California...
CGTTTGAGGTGGACTGGAAACTATGGAAGAAGTGACGCCAAGAGAAGTGTGCCTTAAGTCTGCGCTTAGTGCAGTTAAGGTTCGACCCGATAACTACGGAGATCCAAAGACAAACTTCCAAGACATCGCAAGACTGTGGAACAGCGTGCAGCATGCTTCTGTCTACGAGCCAGAAAACGTGGCGTTGTTCATGATTCTTGTGAAGGTGGCTCGTCTAATGCACGACCCGTCCCATGAGGATAGCTGGATTGACATTGCAGGCTACGCTGCCTGCGGATATGAGGTGACTCAGTAATGGGCGGTATGCTTCCTGCAAAAGAGTTCGAGTTCCGACATTTCAATCCTAAGGCGAACCTTAAGTATTGTAGTGTCGATGACTGCACTCGCCTTGAATCTCGTCATGGCAAGTGCGAGCGCTGTCATGCACTTGACTGGTACCATCTAGAGCTAGCAAAGGAGCGGTACAATGCTAATTCTCGGCGTTGATCCCGGCGGCACCATTGGTACTGCCTACCTTCTTGCCGACAAAGAGGGATGTTCTTGGCGGCTAGCCGAACAGGTCAAAGATAGCAACCTATTTAGCTGGCTAGACCATACAGAGAAGCCCGATACTGTGGTCGTGGAAGATTTCATCGCCCGTCCTACACTTACAGATGGACGATGGACCCAGCTTCCTGTAGCTAAGCAGATCGGCGCGATTGAATACTGGGCACACATCAACAAGATCCACTTCGTCCTACAGCAGCCCAGTTGTAAGCCTGTAGGATATGCGAAGGCGGGGCTTGAGTACAAGAAAGGAAAGCAAGGGGTACACATGATGGATGCTATGGCGCACGCCGCGTTCTACGCATCCAAGATTGGCTACCAAACGAGAGAGCGTAACTGATGGCATTCTACACGAGAGCACAGATCGGCCTAGTTCCACCCAAGAGCACCACGTTTCTGGGCATGGTCGATAACCTATACATTCACCATAGTGGTAGCGGCGGGCCGGGAGCCTACAGCGTAGAAGAAGCTATGTCTTATCTCCGTGGCGTGCAGCAGTACCACATGAGCGGGGAGTACGTTGACATTGCTTATAACTACGGGTTTGACCAGCTCGGAAACATCTATGAACTCCGAGGTTTTGGAGTCATGGGAGGCGCTACTTACGGCCAGAACGACAGCTCATACGCCTTTCTTTGGATTGGCGATAGCAACGTTGATACTCCTGCAGATGCTTCTCTGCGGGCGATGGCCGCGCACGCAAGGGCCGGAGTAACTGGCGCCTACTTCTCACCGCATCCGAACTTTCGGGGGCATCGAGATGCTGGAGGAACCTCCTGCCCAGGAGATACCCTCTACAATCTAATTCCTGCAATCAAAAACTATTTCAATGGAGGTGGATCCGTGGACGAAGCAACCGCTCGCCAATGGGTTAAGGAAGATTACAACACGATTCTTGGTCGGGAACCCGATCAGGAAGGCTGGGACTTCTGGACGCAGAAGCTAATGGATGGAGCACAGCGTAACGATATTCGCTGGATCTTTCTCACAGGTCCCGAGGGGCTTCCGGCACTTAGGAATCGAATCGCCGTACTAGAGAGCAAGCCAGCGGCAGATCCGAACCGACCTGAGTCTGGTGCTCCGCAATACACGTTCCAGCAGATCGCCAACGACATGGCACGGCGACTGCTGAACGACTGATAGAAAGTAAAAGGCCCCCGGTCCAATGGACCGGGGGCCTTTTTTATATCCTACGACCTAGTGGTCGCGCATCAAAAGCTGCAGGAGACGATGGCGTGTACTTCCCACCTTCTTGCGCTGCCTTCTTTTTCTTACTGTATTCAGTAATAAACTTCTGTAGAGACTTCTTTGTTTCAAGAAGATTTTTGGCGTTAGGATCTTCGTAGACCCAACGATTCCTGACCTTCTCCCTAGGCATTTCAGAGAGGATCTTCTCCAACTCTTCCTGCCTACGGATTGCTTCACTTACCTGCTGACCTTCAGTTACGGTCCGAATGTCAAGACCTGTAAGGAAGCGGCCAAGTTCTCCACCAGAGAGGGCGCCCTTTAGGAAACCTCCTACACCGGGGTCGGTAGAGGGATCAATACCTCGTCGCCCCAAGTTGTAGGCTAGGTTAGATTGGGGTAGCTGCTGAGTTAGCCAGCGTCCCCAGCCCTGCTCGCTCAAATCCTGTCCGGTAAAGACAGACTTGCCCGTAGAGCGCTCAACAAAGTTCTTAATCAGCGGGTTGGACTGACCAGCAATGATGCGAGCCGTTTCCCCAACGCTTGATTGGACAGAGGGAATGTCTCTTTGGGCCAGATCCTGCACGACCTGAACAGGAGCGTCAATGTTTCGCAAGACGTCTACAGGCAGACCTGCTGTAGACATCATTACATCTTGCCCTGGCTGAATCCCGAACGCTCCCCCCACCACAGAGCCTACCGGACCCGCCTTATCAAGCAGTTCTTGCAATCCGCTCTTTTGATTCTGCTTTTGGTACTGAGCTTGTAGTCTGAATGGCGCCATTTCGGTCATCCATTGCGGCACTAGTGGGTCCTCTTCGGGATCCGCCATGTCTGCGCCCAGCAGATTAGTGATTAGGTTCTGACCCTTCGGATAAAGGGCCATGAATCCAGGGTTTGTAAAGAGCAACGAAATTTGCTGGGGCAGAGCCTGTCGCAAATAGCTATAGAAGGGAATGACTCGCGACATTACCTTCTTCTCAAAGACAGTCTTGTTGCCGTAGTCAAGGTTTACCCGACGTACAGCGTCACCTGCACCCGTAGCGGTCTTTACAATGTCGTCGTCCCAACCACCAAGCTTATTTCGTTTAATCTCTTTAATGTTCTTTGGAAGGTCCTTGTCTAGGCGATCCATAAAGTGAGCTAGACGAACGAAATCTTCCTGCTTGTCTGCAAGATCTCCGGCAAATCCCTTCATCTTGCCGTAGGGCTTGCCAAGCTTTTGACCAATAGCCGCCCTCTTGCCAGACTCTGCAGTCAGAAGCTTGTCAAGACCAACAATATCACGGTATAGCAGGGAGGAGATCTGCCCAGCTTTGCCGCCCATTGTGGTGTAGAGTTCCCAGATATCCCTAGTAGAGATCTTTCGATTCCCTATCTGAATCGTCCTACCCTTAAAGTCCGTAAGGCCCTTAAGATCAGCCTCTACAAACTTATCAATATCCTCGATAACCTTACGAGCCTGCGAATACCTCTCGGGATTATATACTCCGTCAGAAGCATTCATAACAATGTCGCTGATAAGGTTACGAATACGAGTCTGAGGCGTTAGAGTTGCAAGAAAGCGCCATTCATTGAGCGCTTTATCCGCGGTCCGCATGACCTTGCTGGCTACAGTAGTATCGTCAAAGATGCCCATCGTAGATTCAAGAGCCTTCATCTGCTCTACAGGCATGTAGAGGTCCTCGAATTGATCTTTGAAGTTCTTAAACATCGGGTGTCGAAGAACATCATTGACCGGCAAGTAGTTGTACTTCTCAAGGAAGTCCGCATTCCGCTTAGTCTTGCGCACTCCAAACGTAGCTAGGGCATCTTGATAAACGCGAGCCTTAGCCACAGCTTGATGGTGCTGGGCTAGACGAATCGGAAGCCACTCTGCCCAGTCTACAATAGGATCTAGTCCTAGACGCTCTGCTTCTGCTAGGGTTAGATCCCCTTCACGCTTGTACTGGAAGGGCTGCTTTGATCGACCCGTAGTCTTGACGGGGAATTTTTCTACACCGTCAATAACTACAGCGCCCTTACGATTCCTAATGACTCGGTGCGCGTAGCTTTCGACTTTCTGGTCAGGACCGAGAATACCGAGATTTCGTTCCGTTCTATAGATCTGGTCTAGAAACTCTCTAAAAACGTTTTGCATATCTGCTGCGTTGTCGATACCGTACTCGTTATCGGCAGCTTTGCTAGAAGGCAGCGCGGAAGCTACAGGGCTGTCCGCTTCGTCTAGCGCAAACGTGATGGCTCGCCGCTGTTCAGGGGTAAACAGCGATGCCCACCGGTTAATCTTCATTTGGTGGATACGCATTCCCTCGGTAGCGCGCATCTCAGCGCGACGAGTGACGTCCGCCAAGCCTCCAGGCATTTCTGCCTGTCGGCTAAATGCCTTAGATAGGGTGCCGTATTCGCCTTCATCATTCGTAAAGAGGTTCTTTGCGCCCTTAGACAGCTTGTCGTAGACCTTCGTACTCTTTAGAATCGGCTTCCCACCAAAGCTTAGGTAGGCATAGCCTGCACTATCTGCGGCTAGGTCGTCTGCAATGCCCTTTACTAGTTCTTCGTATCCAGAGGTCTTCCCTTGAAACTTCTGATATTGGGCAGGAATAGCCCTACCCGCAGCTTTAGCTTCATAAAGCTCGTCTGCCTTCCTAGCAGCTTGCGCTTGAAGGGCTGCCCTGGGGGTCGTACCCTTCTTAAGCCCTACACTGGTGTAGGTAAGAGGATCAGCAAACACGTCGAAGCCAAAGCCCAGCGTGCTGCTCAACCAATCGGGAGTATCCTCACCGAACGCTGTTTCTACAACGTCCTTACCTGAGGCATAAGTATCGCCTTTAAGCCCGGCTCCGATACCGGAGACGAAACCGCCCAGGCCCTCACCTTCTAGGGCCCGGACGGTTCCTTCCGCTACACCTCTAGACGGCCTAGAAAGGAAATCGAACAGCTCAGGCAGAATACTGCGACTACGCTGCAGCTCCTCCAGTTCGCTTTCGGTGTAGTACTTTACCATTACTTGTTAGCCTCTCTCGCTCGTTGAGCTTTGATTCTTTCCCATTCGTCAGGAGTGTAAGACTTCCTAGTTACCTTGTCATAAATCTTTTTGTTGCTCTTAGCCTTATAACCGGTTCTCTTAATGGTCTTACCCTCGGCCTCGGCCTTAGCTTCTCGCTCTTTACGGTCCTTGGCTTTTTCTTTTGCAAGCCGTTCGTTTGTGTAATCATTCCTACGCTTGACCATGAGCTTCTCAAGATCAAGGGGGTCCATCCATCTGCCCGTAAATGGATCTTGGGCTTTCGGAGTAAGCGTCTCACGTAGAAGCATCTCTACCTCGCTTTGGTCTCTAGTACCAAATCCAAGTCGCTTAGCAACCTCTTTGTTTTGGACAGACCCAAACCAGGGACGGCCCTTAGGATCTGCAACATCTTCCTTAAAGAGCATCCGCATCATGTAGCGCGCATCGCTAAGCCTAGGCTCACGCCCTAGCTTTTTGGCTGCCTCTTGATACCAGGGTGAAAGCTCATAATTCTTAAGGGGATCAGGCCCTTGATTAAACACCTCACCAGTACCAATATTCCGTCGGACCCCAGCTGTTGCCTGAGATTCACGGAACTCGTTAATCTCTCTCGGACTACGGAAGTAGCTGTCTAGGATCTCACCAGTTAGCTCATCAACTTCGTCTAGTACCTCTGCGTCGGGATCCAGGGTACGACCAACGTCGCTGGCTTCTCCACCAGCCAACTGATTCATGACCCTACTATAGCCTTGTCCCTCCGTTAGCTCGGCTCCAGTACGATAGAAGTCTGGAAGCTCCTCTTCTACAAGGGCAGAAGTAGATGCACCGGACGGGCGCTTAATAGTACGGTTTGCAAGGTTCTTCAAGTACGCATCGTACTCTTCGGGATTGCTGGCTCGGCTAATAACTCTAGCATCATCAATCCACTCAACCTCACCTTTGCTATTGACGCGGGTAGGCTGTTCTCCCTTGATAGTCGGGAAAATCTCAGGATACTTCTTTCGAGCTTGCCAGCCTGGAATGTTTCCAGTCACGCGCTCCGTGCCTACGTAGGGAACGGCCCCCCTGACTGCATTAAGCTGTCCCGGCTTCTTATGCTTTTCAACCCAGTCTTTCCAGCCAGGAGTAAGCTCCATACCGGGAACGGTAGGATTCTTACCCTGCCTACGAAGATTTGAAAGATGGCGAGCTTCTCGCTGAACTAGCTCGATCTTGCCCGCGTCCCTAAGGTTTAGGTTCTTTAGAGATGCATTTTCTGGAATCTCATCAATAAGCCGCATTAGCTGCTCGGTGGGCATGCTCTGTAGATACAGGGCATCCTCTTCGCTAATTCGATAAACGTTTAGCTGTTCTGGAAGTCGCCGTAGGTAGTCTCCGGTTAGCTCTACAGGCTCTCCGGTACGGGCTACCTGTATCTGTCCAAGATTAGGCTGAGTAACCGCAGGCACCCGTCCTTCTTGCCCCAGAACCCTGTTATACAGTTCATACGGATCTGCACCATAAGGAGCAGGAGTTTCTGGATACTTGAAGATTGGACGTTGTGTAGGCGTCCGTCCAGTTCTTGGAGATAGCGTTTCTGCTACGAGGTTAGTAAAATCTTCTCGCGTGTCAGGGATCTCAAATCCATAATCTACGTCATCAGGATTGACGTTGGAGAAGTCATCCAGTACCCGCTCCTCTGCATTACGTGCAGCAATCTCTTGAAGTTCCTCTAGAGAGGTGAACTCCCATCCTTCTCCAAGATCCCCACGAACCTGAATATTAGACAGGTCGTTGGGATCTGCAAGAATCATGTCTTCTAGCGTCAGGTCTTGCCTGGCCCTAGCAAGAGAATTGACAAGCTCAGAACGAGTCTTTGCAAACTCTTCCTGAACTACTCGCGGTACGTCTGCTTCCTCAATCTCAAAATTATTTACCCTAGCTCTTGTTGTAGCACGGGCACGGGTCCATGCTTCATCGGTAAGGGCTTGTAGTTCGGGATCGTCTACTTTTAGAGCCTTAGGCAGCTTACCTAGGGCAGTAACCTTAGTTAGCTCAGGAACTGCCGGAAGTGCTTCTTCTACACGGGCCGTGGGAAGGATCACTTCTTCTACAGGATTAGGAGTAATCTCCTCCAGTAGAGATTCAGGCGCAGGCTCCTCAGTTGTAGGCTTCTTTGTGCGAGGCTTGCGAGTGCGCTTTGCCTTCTGCTTCGCCGCTACACCCAGCCGTGCAGCTACTTCTGGGTCCGCCAAAGCTACGCCTAGCTTATTGGCAACGTCTGGATTACGCATCGCCACACCTAGAAGAATCTCCTCCATAGAAGCGGGCATATCAGAACGCTGTTGAGCAATAGCTCGGCCCGGCGCTCGTGTAGGCCCTGCAAGAAGTTCGCCTAGGCTCTGTCCTAGTTGTTGGACGGGAGTAGGAGCGGGCCCCATTGGACGTGCGAGACCAGGCCCCGGCATTAGTGCGCGAGGCGGAACTACAGGTCCCATTGGTCGTGCAGGTCCCGGTCCAGGCATTAGCTCCCGAAGTCCAGGCATTAGCTCCGGCGGCAAAGTGGGGGGAAACTCCGTGCGCTGCGCATCGGTAAGCCCAGTGATTCCCCCACGAGGACGAGAAAACCCGTAAAGCTTTCCAATAAAATCATCAAGCCCAGCAACTGCGCGGGATTTGTTGCGCAGCGATCGGATACCCCCTAGACCTAGGGTCATTCCTAGACCTAGGTCTAGATTTCCTGCGCTAGCAATATTGCTGAGGATTGCGTTCTCTAGAGTTCGAGGAGAAGTTACGGCTCGACCGGCCTTCCCCGCTACCTTGGCAATCTTTCCCGAATCTTCGGCCGTTCCTGCAGTTTTAATCGCCTTGCCCGCTTTGGCGGCTCCAGGGATCTTGCTACCATACTTAGCAGCTTTTGCGCCGATTCCTGCACCGCCCAAATAGGTTAGCGGATCGGATGCGATATCTCCTACGATTGTTGTAGGAACAGTAAAGAACTTGCTCTTAGTCCACTCTGCGTCGGGAGCTGCAATCTGGGACAGGCTTACAAGGCTTCCGCCACCGCCCTCTGGCTGCTTTCCGGTAGCCGCATCCAGAATGTTCTGGGCTACGCGCTTCATATTGCGCGTATTATCTTCGGTGGCTTCAGTGGGATCTGCAAAATTGGGCGTTTGCATGAGCCCTAACCCTGTAGGGTCAAAGAGTCCGAAACCCGAGCCGGTATTGTACTTATCCCTAAACTCATTACGGATACGAGAGAATCCCTTATCCGTATCGGGGTCCATGCTGCCAGCCTTGATCTTATCAACGGCTGTAGCAAGAGTTAGTAGGTCGTCGAGTTTCTCCCGGACAACCATCCCACCTAGACCAGAAGTAGCCCGAAAGACTTTCTGGGGAACAGAGTAAATCGCCTTTAGAGGGCTTAGAGGATTGAACCCTCCGTCATCTTCCGTGTCCTCTTCAAAGTCAACGGGGAGCGTACGACTACTAAGCTTCCGTCGGTAGTTGTATTCTTCTGGCGTTAGGACTCGGGCTCCTACACGCTGAGATACCTGTGCATTAAAGTAATCAATCGGGCTCACTTTATCTTGCTCTAGAGCCTTCTTATAAATCTTTTCTAGATCCTCGTCAGAGAGGAGGACTTTATCTTGTTTTGCCATCGTGCCTCCCTAGCTTCCTACGAGATCTATAAGTGTCTGAATGTCTTTGTCTGATAGGTAACGATTTCCAAAGCCGCTCCATCCAGCTCCGCCATTAGGAGTGGCCTCCGCGTTCCATGCTGGAATAGTGAAGCGGCCGCTTGCGGGATCATAGTCAGGAGAGGTTAGAAGTTCATTTTGTAGCTTCCAACTACTAAACGTTGGATTGCCGGAGGCATCTTTACCAGTGCCTAGATTTAGAATAAAATCTAGGCTATCTCCAGCAACCTTATTGTTGCGAGCCCATTCAAAAAGGGATTCGGGCTGACCTAGGCTGTCCTGCATCTCAGCTAGCTTGGCTCTCTGCAGAGCTAGTTCAAGCTGTCGCTCTGGGCTTGCCATTCGCTCAGCGTACTGCTGCCTATCAAACTCAAACTGTTCACGAGCAAGAGCCGCAGATGCCGCACGGGCAGCCGCAGCCGCCGCAGCCTCTTGTTCAGAAAGATTGAATTGAGCGGCCTGAACTAGCTGATTCCAGTCACGTTCATCAAGCTTATATCCATAATCGGTAGCAAATGCGCCACGCTCAGTAAAGATATCAAGCAAACGATTCCGAAGCTCTCGCTCACGGTCGGTAGCATCAAAACGAGCCTGCGCCAGAGAGCGACCTAGTTCCGACTCAAAGTCGGAGATTTCTCCAGCACGCTCGCGCTCTCCCATAGAAATGCCTTCACGCATTAGGGCATCCTGCTGGGCGCCCCATGTGGAGAGGTTTCCTACAGCGCCAGCCTCGCTCATTCCCATCTGCTCTAGCATTCGCTGGGCGGCTTGTTCCATTGGAGTAGCGGCAGCAACCATTGCTTGCTGTCCCGCCCCGATGTTTCCGCCTAGCTCAGCAAGACGCTGAGTAGCAAGCTGTCGAGCAGTCTCACTTACGTTACGAGTTCCCGCATAGACGTTTTGGAGATTAACTACTTCATCCCCAAGCCGCTTTTCGGTGGCGGCTCGGTTTTGCTCCATTCGCTCGCCAGCGAGTTTGTAAGCGTCTTCAATGGCGCCCTTGCCTCGCGTGCGATAAAATTCGAGAGCGTCAAGATTTGCTTGAAGATCTCCAGGAATAAGGGCAAGATCGCCTTCAACGCGCTGAATGGGGGCTTTGTAACGCGTGTCTACAGCGGCGTTTACTTGACCTTGCCTATCATTCTGTGGTGGTGTAATAGGCATTAAATGACTCCAAATTCTAGCCAGGAGTAAGGATTGGCAATAAGATTACGAATCTGCGTTACGGTCAAGCCTCTACCTCCAGCGCTTGTTAGCGCTGAGGTTACCGCACTTAGTGCGGTTGGATTGGATGCAAGCGTGGGCGATACGTTGTTTAGCACCCACTGTTGTACAGAATTTACATTGCTACCCTGAGCTAGCGATGGTAGAGCAATGGTGGTCTTATCGGGGTTAGGAACACTGTTCCGAGTTATATCAAAACCATCCCCTCCCCCGAACTCGCGAGGATCGTACGTTCCTCGTAGCCCAGGATTAATGGTAAAGTTCCGAACCGCGTCAGTAAGTGTAGCAATCCGAGCGAGATCGTCTCTACGTTGCTGCTCTAGAAGATCTAGACGCTTTGCTTCTGCATCAAGACGAGCACGCTCCATCGCCTGCTGCTGCTCATACGACCGCTGGCCCTCAATAAGGCCCATGTATTCCGAACCGTAGTTCCGCTGGGCTGTAGAGAACTGGTCGATCAGGTCCGCCAAGCTGCGGTTCGCTGTCCGATTTAGATCAAAGAGGTAGTCCTGATAGTTCTTCTGTACATCAGCGGAACTCTTTAGGTTGATTCCAGAACGGCTAAGACCCCGAGCAGACATTTGCTGCTGTAGTTGCTGTGCAGCCTTACGAAGGCTCTCTTCTGAACGACCTAGAGTAGTCTGATAGTCTTCAAGCGTTCGATTCCTGTTGGTCTGTAGCTGCTTCTGCAGATCCGTGAGACCAGTTCGGAGTTGGACATCCCTCCGTGCAAACTCTCCAGAAAGGCCTGGGACTTGTTGTCCACCAGTTGCCTTATTCTGCAGATTTGTAATGTCTATAGTCGTATCGAGCGCAGAGGTATCTACACCGGGGCCTTGACTCTGGTCAAGGGTTGTGTAGGTTTTCCTGAAAAGATCTTCGTAAAGCTCAGGAAATTCGTTGGGATTCTGTTTGAGATACTCGGAGATTGCCTGCATCTCTCCAGTAGCGGGTCGCGCTTCTCCTTTGCCTCCCACGGGGCCAAAGAGCTTGTCGCGAACTGTGGCGTACTGCTCCATGATCTTGCTCTGTGCAGGAGTACGAACCGCTTGCTGTAGCTGCGCCTGAGCAATCTGCTGCAAACCGGTAGTAGGAGCGCTGTAAGAAACTGGGGCGCTCCCTGGCAACGCTTGAGAGGTTTGAGGAGCTGGAATAGAAGGGGTAGGCGGAGGAGCCTGCCCCTGCTGCGCCATATTAAACCCCTGTTGGCGCTCCATGTCTTCTTCTGTTGGCTGTGAAGGAAGTCCGCCGTATGCGGGCGCTCCAGCAGTAAGCTGGGCCTGGAGCTGCTTCTTCTTTTCTTCTTCTTGTCGCTGTAGCTCACTTAGAGCTGCATCTGCTAGGGCCACTATCCCTCCTTCAACATTTTTCGGGCAGCGTTGCTGCGACCACTCTTTGTGCTCTCGTACCGATCAAGCAGGTTGCGTCCCTTTGCAGCCAATCGGGCTGCTGCCGCATCATTCGTAGGAACAGGCTCGCCCCAAGCGTTTGCAGAAAGTGCAAGTCGTGTGGGCTTGCCATCGCGCTGCATTGGACCAGACGGGTTCGTAAAGAAACGAGTAAGGAAACTTCCCTTACGCCGCATTTTCTCTGGAGTGTTGGCTGGCCCCTTCACTCCTGGCTTTAGATTCGCACCTTCTGTGCGTTTAAAGTGTTCGCGGCCCGCTTGCGTAAGCCCGCCGCGAGGATCTTTTAGGGGTCCGGCCATTACTTCTTAAACCTATTCATTCCTGGGGGCTGTGCCCCGAGCAGCCTCTGCGCCGCTCGGGACATTCCCTCTCGATTAATTCCATTCTTCGACGACATTCCTACACCGTTGTAGACATTAGCTCCACGGGAGAGAATGCCTCGCATCGACCGAGGATCGTTATTCATCAGCCTAGGAATCGGGGGCGCTGCGGTTCTGGCCTAAGCAGATCCATGATGATTTTGAGAGTTTCGTCAGGAAGATTGTCTGGAATGTACGTTTCTGGAGTAATTCCTCCTCCAGGGTTTCCGGTAGTCGGAATCGGAGGGGTCGGGCGTCCTGGCATCTGAGAATCTACGGCAAACGGGTTCGGTCGCATGGGTAACGAATCAAGCCCTGCTGGATTCATTCCCCCGTTGTACCGAGGATCGCCCTTACCCATAAGCTCCTGGGGGTTAAAAGGAGACCCCACATCTCCTCGGGGGCGCCGCTCGCTCGGCTCGCTCGATGCAAGCATTCGCTGAGCTGCGGCCCGTGAATTTACTTTTGTACCAGGGGTCCGCTTCATCCGGCCCCGCATTTCAGTTTTAGCCATTTCACTTACCGCCTTCTGCTACGCGCTTACCGCACTTTTCGCACTTTGGTCCATTACCGTACATCTTACCACAAGTAGAGCACTTGGCGCTCTGCCCGCAATGGGGACAGGTTTCGCCTTCCTCGTACTCTTCTTTCTCTCCGCCTTCTTCGTAATCTTCGTTTTCAGCGATGAGTTCTTTGAGTTTACCTAGTAGCTCTTTCACTTAGCTCCTAATACTTAATCATGATATTAGCTGCGGCCCAGGGCTGCATGTTGTTGTGAGCCTGTCCGCCACCAGCATAGTTGATGTAAGTGGGGTCGTTCTGCAGAGCGTTGTTGTATCCAGCCGGATATTCAACAACTTTATTCTGCACGCCTAATCCCGTAGTGCCTCCCCACGCCACATTGTGATTGTGGCTAGGCATTTCGTCAATGGTCAGGGTGTGAGTTTCTGAACCGCCAGTAGTTGCAAGAACTCTGTTCGTCAGACCACTTCCAGTACCTGCTCCTACAAGAACTCGTCCAGCCCAGTTTGGTAGCGTGATTGTTTCGCTTGCTACCCAGGCTGCGGGGACTACCGAAGCTAGCTCTTTGTAGACGTTTGCAGATACGGATTGTCCATTCATTAGTAGCCAGCCCTCTGGGGCTGTTGCTCTAATGGTATACTGCAAAGTTCCTACAGGTGCTGATTGACTCTCGCTGTTGTCTGAGTTTAGTGCTCTGGCAATTGCCTGAAAGCTCTCGTTTAGGTAACTGAGCATTCCCTCTTCGTACCGAGGTACCATAAGAGGGGTGAATCTCTGCGCCATTACGAGACACTTCCAGTCATAGAGCGTCCAACAAGTCCGTCGGGAGCCATTACAAATCCCAGACTGTTGATCTCAAAGTTATCGTCAGACGTGCCATAAACTTTAACACCGAGCCATCTACATCGGCCTGGCCCCTTAAACCTCCACATCGCCCGGTATTCATCTGCCTGTGCATCTTGTGTGGCGCTGTATGGGGTTTTGCCGTCTCTCTTATAGGTCAGAGTTAGAGTACGATTACCAGCGGAATTGGACGGGTCGGTGTCTACCATGACCGTATGTACCCGCTTCCATTCGTAGGGTTCACCAAAGTCAATTAGCTTGGTTTCTACCTGAAATGGAATGTTTTTACCGTTAACAGCTCCGTTAACGGCATTTCCGTCAGATGTGTGATACTGGTTCAGCTCCCAGAAATACGCCTTATACGTATCCTGTCCGTTCTGGTCCTTCGACGGTGTATACTTGTAGTCAAAATATACAAGAGCAGACATGGCTGCGGAGGAGACGCTTGCTCCACCCCCGCCAATTGCCATTGGGTAACTATTGCCAGATTCTCCACTACCTGTGGTGGCGGTGTTGCTGTAGATATTAATCATTGGGCCAGCGTAGGACGGCATGTCCCATAGGGTCCACGTCTGAGTTTTCCAACCATATACAAAAGCTAGTTTGTCTGCAGTGTAATTTTTGCGAACAATGTACCAGTCTTTCCATCTAACGGCGGCCGCCCTATTGCACGTATCAGGAGTAAACGCGATGTTTACTCCGATCATTGCGGGATCTACAGGATTGCTGAGATGCTCAAACGTGGTGCCGTCTGTGCGATATACGCCATCGCCAGCTAGAAAGTACAGGAAGTTCTGAATGACAAACGGCGTATCGCGACCAGTACATCCTACAGTAGCGTGTGCTTTACGCAGCGACCACCCTGCTGGAGCGCCATCAGTGTAGAGCACCCATGTGCTAAAACGCTTAAAAAGAATTAATTGATCGCCAAAGCTTGCTGCGGAAACTAGAAAATCGCCATTCCCAGGGTCTACATCAACATAGTTTAGCGGGTCGTATGCCTGAGAAGTATCAAAGTTGGCATCAGCCCATAGTTCCGTAAAATACAATCGAGACGTATACGGTCCCGGACTAGCTGATGTATCCTTGTTGTTGAAGTAAAAGATCCTATCTTTGTGTACGATAGAGAATGTAGCGCTAGCGTTGAAACTCTCTAGGTTTCCGCGAGCCCCGTACACGCCCATTGTGGTATCTGTAGAGGTGGTACCTGCGGTACCGCTTAGGGTAAGAACACCAGTACCTGCATTAATGTTAGTGATCGTACGATTCTGCAACCCTGCTGCAATTGCTCCAGTGGAGGTTACCCGAATATCTACCGCTTGACCTAGAGTAAAGACAGAAGTGTTGCCTACGCCTACAGTAACCGTGTTCCCTGCAGAAGTAGTAGCTGTTAGGGGCTTAATAAGGTTAAATCCTACGTCTACAAAAGTACCAGTAGTAGCTCCAGTACTAGTATAAACCGTGGGTCTACCCGTGCTGGAGAAAATGTACGCTTTATTTTCAAACTGTACGGCTGTTTCAATATCAACTACAGCAGAAGAAGGCCCCAGGGTTAGAATTTCTGTGCCAGGATCAGGATAGTACCCGTAAACATTCGTACCGTTTGAGACGAAAACCATTGTCGAAGCGGTTGCGGAGTTCGCGTATCCTAGAATAATAAAACTTTTTCCAGAAATACTAGAAATTCCCTGATGCGCGCTTTTGATATTAATGCCGGGGCGCTTTTTAATCGTGCCCTGATCCCCAATTACTACGTTTTGGGCATCAACTAGTTGGCCGTCGGCAAGCATCGACTTCTGTTGTAGATTGATGCCCTTAAAACCGGTTAGAACAGCAGTCTCTGCTTTCACTCGTAGATCACCTCCGGCTCAAGATCGGGCTGCTTGACTGTGGCAAAGTCGTACATTACAGGGTTCTGGCGATGGTAGTTGATGTTAGCGACTTTACGGCCATAATCTGCAACAGCAGCTCCCGCCATTGTCGTATCCCCTACCTTTAGATAAAGAAGGTATAGAGCGTAGCGTATTAGGGCGTCCTCTACCTGACGATCAAAGCCTGTGGCGTTACCTAGCGTTACTAAGTCTGCCGGAACGACTACACCTTCTACAGTCTGCCAGTAGGGCTGTGAGATTACACGGGGGTAAAGCTGAACTGTTCCCTGCGAAAGCATCCAGTAGCCTAGAGGCTGAGCTGCATCGTAGCTATCTCGATAGTTGGCTGGATCAAGTGCTGGAATTCGTACCGCTGTTCCTGTACCGGGAGTAGAGGATCCAATGTAGATGCGGTACGAAGAGACTCGCAGCATGTCTACATCTAGACTAATAGTTCCGGTAGCAGAAGTAGTACCGCCAGTAGACAGAGTAGAAAAGAACCCATCAGTATCTTGAGCAAACTGTCGGATAGCTTCATTGACATAATCTACAACCTCAGCAACAGTAGCTACAGCAGCATCCTCGTCACCGAACAACCGCTGTACCCGAGTTACGACCTGCTGTAGCGTTGACATACTCAGACCTCAGGGTTCTCGCGACGACCGATTACAGGGGTGATCGGGTCAGACTTCTTGGCGCCAACGGTGTTGCCTGCCACATACCCAAGAACCGTCATAAGAGCGCCAGAAACGGCTTCTGGGGGTAGCACATCGGTAATACCAAGAACCACAACTGCAACCAAACTTAGACCAAGAAGGATAGCCTTCTGCCAGTTTACTACTGCCACTTTCTTTCTCCAAACTTTTCTGTGATTCGCTCATCGTATTCGCTCGCAATCTCTGCGACTAGAGTCTGAATCAGACCGTTTCTTGTTCGCTGGGCTGTTGCTGGCCCAATGTGCTGCTTATACAGCATCTGTGGAATATAATGATACTTTGTTTCTAGAACCGTTCGCACTACAAGCTCGTAGTCATCGGCTACAGGTAGCTGAGGATCGTGCCCGTCTAGCTTACGGTAGACATTCGCTCGCCATGCTCTTACATGGTTTGGAGCAGATACAATGTGTCGGATCGTTGTAGCGTTGATAGGCGGTGCCTTCATTGCCCATACGTTGTGTTCTTCACACCAGTAATGCGATCCATATCCGAAAGCCCACCCATCCGGATAGATTCCCGATTCTCCTGAAAGCAGAATCTCACACCAATCTGAGTAGACAAAGCCTACAGTCTTGTCAGAAAACGCGATATCCAGAACTGATAAAGCGTCGGGGGTAAGCTCGTCATCGTGATCCAGTTCTACTAGAATGTCGCCATCGGCAACCATGAAGGCGTTACGCTTGACTTCTCCGATCTTACCAGAATGAATGAGAGAACGGTGGGCAGACAGCTTGTATCGCTCATCTGAGGCGAAGCCGTACAGTTGTCGCCACACCTGTTCCCCTTCTGAATCATCCCACACAACCCACTCCCAGTCTGTGAAAGTCTGGGCTTTGAGTGAAGCCCATGTACGAGCCAGAACTTCGGGAGGCGTATTGTAAGTTGGAGTGATGACAGAAATCATGTTGGCGGATCAGGGATAGTTACTTCGTCCCCGTTTCGTGTTGCTAGAATTGCTGGGCCGTCTCGCAAGGCTGCCCGATAAGCTTCCCATGCAATCTTGTCTGACACAACATCTGGAAGCATTTGGAAATCCGAAGCCGCTAGCGCCCCCTGCCTAACAATTAAAGTTCTCCACGCAAACTCATCGTCAGGCATCGGATTGGGCGGCTCAGTAATAATCCAACCATCTCTTAAGTTGACTACTGGCATAACTTCCTAGGTCTTAATAATGTAGTTTAGAACCATGCTCGGCTGCACGTTGTTATGCGCGCTAGACGCATTTGCGGCCGTAGAGTTTTGATTGGTAGCAGTAGTGCTCTGGTTTGTAGCTGTCGTGCTTCCGGTTTGTGCAAGATTAGCCACGGCCTGTCCAAGAACAAAGCCGCTAAGCACTCCGCCTGTAACGCTAGTGTAGTCTACATAGTGCAAGTGAGAGTTCTGGGTATGTCCGTGGCTATTCTGGGTGTGAGTGTGAGAGCTTGTACCGGACTCCGCTCCAGTCAACGTGTGCGTTTGCGCGCCACCACTATTACCTAGAGTTGTTGCACCACCAGTAATTGTAGTAGAAGTAAGTCTATTTGCTGCGGTTCCACCCATGTTGTCTAGACCAGCTACCGTTCGACCCCGTAAATCAGGGAGTCCGAAAGTGGTTGATCCATCGCCTACACCGTAGGCAGTTCCAATTGCGGTAAATAGATTTGGGTAAGATGCACGGCTTACTACTTGACCGTAACAAAGCAGCCAGCCTGTAGGAGCGGTACTACCGGCGTAGGCGGTAACAGTACCTGACGGTAGCTGTGCATCAGTACCGGCGGCACCCTGTGGACCTTGTGCTCCCTGTGCCCCCTGAGGCCCCTGTGAGCCTTGTGGGCCGTAGTCACCCTGCGGTCCAGCAGGACCCTGCGCCCCTTGTGCTCCGTTAGCGCCCTGCGCCCCTGTAGCCCCTGTAGCACCCTGCGGACCGGGGACCGTACTAGCGTCACCCTGCGGACCTTGCGGTCCAGTATTACCTTGCGGACCAATATCTCCTTGCGGACCTTGTGGACCCAAGTTTCCTTGTGGTCCTTGCGGTCCAATATCTCCCTGTGGTCCCTGAATTCCTTGTGGTCCCTGAACTCCCTGAGTTCCTTGTGGACCGAAATCTCCTTGGGGACCTTGACTACCTTGTGGGCCAGTAGAACCTTGCGGGCCTTGTGCTCCCTGAGGACCGATATCTCCTTGGGGTCCTACAGGACCGAGCGGACCTACAGGACCGTCTAGTCCTTTCTGGCCCCGAACTGAATACCAATCGGGGCGTGACAATTATCGACCCTGCTGTGCAGCGAGATTTACTTTAATGCTGCCGCCATCTGCGATCATGCTATACTGAGTCCGCCAAGGAAGCACTACTGCTTCGCCTGGACCTACAGCTTCGCACTCGTCTCCGAATTGAGCGGCCACTGTACCGTCAAAAAGAGCTACCCAAAGAGTATGGGTGTTGTCGAGGTTCTTGCACTTGATTAGCTGCGGAGTTTTGTCGGGCGCTGCGTAGTTTGCGGCAGCGGTATGCACTACAGTGTGGGTTACTGCTACGTTAGCCATTCTTTACAACCTTTAGATCGCCGGACTCTTCGTCACGGAAGGTAAACCGAAGCTTACCGGAGCTAAGATGCTTCATTCCTGTAGCAAGCAGGTCCTGATTGACGCCAGCCTCTTCGGCTTTCTTTGCGTCCTTCTCGGCCTGTGCTTTTGCTACTTGATCGTCGTACAACTTCTGCACATCGACGTTCGCTTGGTCCATCATGTGCAGCTTATCTAGAACAGAACTGTCCATGTTCCACACCTGTAGAACGACTCGCTCTCGTCCATCTTGTGTGCGCTCTACGATTTGATACGGAGCGTCTACAATCCCGCTTGCTCGACTAGGATCTAGGTACTGAACTCGAAGATTGGGCCAGCGATATTGGATTTCTTCTACAACTCCTAGCATATCGCGCTCAAAGGCTTGGCCTGCAATAATGACATATTGTTCTAGATTTAGATTTTGCATAGTCCTAAATGAAAAGAGGGAGAGTCCGTGGGGCCATAACCTCCCACGGACTCTCCCTCGATCGGAGGGCTGGAGCCCTATTAAATTGTAAGGTTTGTTACGCCTCGGTGATACCGGTCATTACTGCGTGACCGTTACGCCGGTAGGTCGAAACGTTCCAGTAACGCTTCATCATGACGTCGTAGGCATCGTAGCCGCCGACCCACTTGAAGATGCTACCGTCCCGGTCGTCGAAGTGCCAATCCTTCGTCTGCCGGATCGTAAGGTCCTTCTCGGTGAGGAAATACATTGTCGAAGCCGGGCAATCAGGATCTTCCACGACGGGAATCTCGGTACCGTAGTTGAACGGTAGACCGGTGTAACCGCCATCGAAGGTCTGAGTGTTGACGAACTGGCGATCCTGACGAAGCAGGTTGAAGTATGCACGACGCACGCCAAGCGAAGTGAAGATCGCGGAGATCTTCCCACCGTTTACACGAACTTCGTCACACCGCTTAATCATCGCCTCTTCGGTAAGAGAGCCACCAAGAGCGACCGAAACGGCCGCCCACTTTGGCTCGGAAGAGGGGTTGATATCGTGAAGAATACCAGTCGAAGCAACGATCTTGGCAAGACCGTTTGGCTCACGCTGCGTACCAGACGAGTAGTTACCTGCCCGGTAAATACCGTCGGTCGTAGCGGTAGCTACGGTTGCACCGTCGAAAGTAACTACGCCAGTGGTGTAGTTAATTGCGGTGATAGTACGGCCCGTTGCAACGGCAGCACCCGTCGAACGGGTGAGAATGTCAATTACTTGACCAACCTCAAGCCAGTAAGTACCAGAAGCACCTACAGTTACGGTGTTTGCAGCAGGCGAGGTGGCTGCGGAAACTGCGGCGAGAAGGCCAGTGCCATCACCGTAGAGGATCCGCTGCTGATCCTTAAGAAGCGAAGTCTTAAGCGACTCCATCTCAAGATCGGCTGCCTGAGCAAAAGCCTGCGGGTTCTTTGCGGTCTGATCGAAAATCTGACCGTTGAACCGAGCGCGGCCATAACCGTGGAAAAGGGTGACCTTTGCCTGGTTGTACTTTGCCGCACCGGGATCGCCAAGAGCCTCGCCCTCAGCACGGTACGAAATACCCTGGTTACGGCCTACGATTACGGGGAAGTAAACGTACTTACCACCAGTGGTATCAACTACACCCTCGGAGGACTTTTCAATCCGCTTACCGAGGATCATCTCATCCTGAAGCTGCGAAGGAATCTTCGTCTCGTAGACTTCCTTGAGCAGCGACGAGATGGACGTAAGAGTTACGTTTGCCATCTTAATTACTCCCTAGACATTTCTGAGAGCATCTTCGTAAGGTAGTCCTTAGTGTCCTTAGAAGATGCGTTTGCCAAATCCGGTTTGTTTACAGGAGGAAGCCCGGATCCACTCAATACCTTTGGTGCAGGTGCCTTAGCGCGCTGATTGACAACATTCTGCACGAGTTGGTGAAATTCTTGAACAGCCTCTTCTGGATCTGCCCCGGCAGCAATTGCACGCAGTACCCAAGTGCGATCATACTCGCCGTACTGCTGCTTTAGCTCTTCCATAGTGGTTTCCAGCATTTCCCGTTCATAGGCTTCCTGCGACATGGTTTCCTGATTCTGGATCCATGACGCCATAGCAGCGATGTACTTCTCATATTCTGCAAGTCGCTGCTCTGTCGGGTCTGGCTCTTCGGAGCTTCCCATTTCTTCGGCAATAGCTCTAGCTTCTTGCTTGCCATAGCCTTGGTTTACCAGATAATCATAAATTACCTGGGGTTGGTTTAGTAGAGTATCGTAGAGACGACGGCTGTTTGTAAGGGTTTCGTAATCGCCTAGTTCGCGATAGCCCTTTAGCTCGCCTTGCACCTTCTGAGCATACTTTGTAAAGTTACTATCCCACTGTGGGAGATAGTTCTGCAGTACGGGTCGATGCTCTTCAGGAACGGTCTCTAGGAAACTCTTGGCGTAACCGCTGAGTCGCGGTTCAGAAGTTTCTTGAGCTGGCTCGGACGAATACTCATAACCGTCCGAGCTTTCATAGCCTTCTGATTCGCCTAGTTCATTTTCCATATTGGATCTTAGACCTCGTTTTGGTATTGGCTATCCTGATCGCTTTTGCCTCGTCCCCAGTTTCCTTAAGGATTGCGTTAGCGATTGATGCCCAACGGGATGGATTCTGTACGTCTTTTTTAAAACGTTTTGCGTCGCCAGAATTCCACGGCATTACTGCTGAGGTCCTCCTTGTGGCGGTGTGCCTCCGCTAACTTGTAGCAGAGTTGCCAGCCTCCAAAGTTCAGTTTCGTAATTCGGATCAATCGCGCCTGGGTTCATCGGATCTGTCATCTCTTGAACCTGCGGTTGTAGACCGAAACTCATAACTAGGAACTTGAGGTGGATGTAATTGTGCAGGCGGAACAAGTACTTAACTTGTTCGTCCGCATTCTCCCACTCTTCACGCTTCATCTGATCTGTATGTTCAGCCAGGTGAGCCAGGTGGTCGTGCCAAACTTCTACAGGAGCAAATACCCCCTGCATAAGTTTTAGATTCTCTCGTTGCGCTTGACGCGCGTCTGCTTGTAGTTCTTCGTACAAGCGACCGAGTTCAGGCATATCGAGATAGGCTAGACCCTTGTGAGCGGGAATTACACCCATTTTCATTAGCTCCATCAGCTCTGCCTTCTTAGCAGCTCGGCTGACAGGGATTGCTGATCCGGGAACTACACGGAAGTCTGTGTTTCCTCGGAGATCTGCGCCAGAAAGAAGAAACGCTTCAAAGTTTTCGTTCTTTCCTACAACTTGAATGGTTCGCTGTGCGTCCCAATACTGAACAACCAGCGAAAGGAGTTGGCGTCCCACCTCTTGATAGCTACGCTCCTTAGAGCGAATAGCTGGAACAAGAGCGGAATCGTCGCGTTCTTGTAGGTACGCGATTGCCGTGGCCGCTTCTACGCGGCCTGGAACGGTGCCCTTGCTCACTTCGTTCTGCGAAGCGATCTCGTTCATCTCTTCCCGTACGCGCTGGATATTGTCCAGCACATAGCTGGGAAGGGGAGAAAGCTGTGTTTGCTGAGGCCGCGAAGCTCCAGGGATCACCTGAATAATTGCACCTGGCTCGCTCGTCATCTGACGAACGTCTACGGTGCCCTTCTCTACAACCCATTGTGGCTTGGTCATTAGGTTGACCGACTCCACAATCTTAGACCGCTGCTTGTTGTATTCCTTCTGTAGCGGAATAAGATCGTCGATGAAGCACGATCCGTAGAAGCGGTTGGTTGGAGTATGAATCCGAGGGATAAAGGGGAAGTGGCCGTGAGCGTAGGGCCACGGGGAAATCGAGTCTCCGAGAAGCTTGCCCTGCGCTACGGCGCATAGTGCGCCGTCAGGGAACGAAGCGCACGGAGCGATCCAAACTTCCTTAACAAGGATGCCCTTCTTTGTTGCATTCTTGTCGGTGATGCCCATTGCGTTGAACAGGCGCTCTTCAAGAAGATCGGTTCCGGCTTTATCTTCCGGCTTCATCTCGATACCGTAAGTCGAGTAGACCCAATCGGGACTCTTGACCGCTGCGTGCATTACCCACGGCTGCTTGTTAAGTCGGGGTTCATCAAGCGCAGGAACAAAAAGATGGAAGGGGGAGATCGGCTCTACGCAGATCTTTCCCATCATCCCCGTTGCTGGATCTACTTCCTCGGAGTAATACACTTTAAGGTAGCCGTTACCCGTAAGGATGCACCAGAGGTCTGCGATCTCTTCCTGTACGTCGAGTTCTGTAGACTCAATAAGGTAAGAGTGCAGGCTTTCTGCTGCGCGTGCAGCAGCCTGGTCCGCACCGTCACTCGTGGATGGCATGACATATCCACGAGGAGCGTTGTTCGATAGTCGGGCCAGCTCCCGTCGAACATAAGACCGTAGGAGGTTGATAGTGAGTCGAACTCTCCACGGTGGTGCCGAAGGCTCAACCAACTTAGCGTTGGCGAACGAACCAGACTGCGCCCAGGTCACCCATTGCTTCCCAAGGTAGAAAGCAATGTTGGTGTACCACTGGCGTTCAAATGAAGTTCGTGCAGTCTTTGCCTGATCGAACTCCGTGTTTACCCAGGAAACGATCTCCTGGGGAGATGACTCCATCGAGATCATTCGTCATCTCCTTCTAGGGACTTGAGGAAGGCAGCGAGATCAACTAGGATCTCGCCACCTTCCTCATGCAGCGCGTCAGGATCGCTAAAGTCAATCTCCTGAGGAGTTAAGATTGACATGGATCGTTCCGCAGCCGCGAACTCGGACCAACTGTGGCTAGATAGCCGGTTTAGCAGGCTTTGCTGGTGGTCTAGCTGAGTCTTTAGAATTTCCTCCAACGACATCAGACAGCTCTGCAATGCGCTGCTCAAGTTGTTTAGTGACGCTCGCGAGATTTTCCACGTTAGCAAAATAAACGCGGTGATAAGCGAGTTCACCGACAAGACTGTCAAGGCTAGGGGCCAAGTCACTGATTTTATTCCTTAGCTCTTTGGAAGTATCCTGAGAATAACCCAAGTGCTTTGCAATCTCATCGAAGATCTTCCCTGCGATCAGGATAGATCCGCGCTTGGCGTCCTTGGTGTAGAGGCGAACGTACCACTCGTCCTCCACGATGCCGGACAGACTGCAGGCAGCGGGCTGCTTCTGAGGTACGGTTTCACGCTCGTACTGGCTCATAGAGCCAGTTAGCGACAGCTATCTTAACTTGTCAAGGGGAGATAGGATATTGCCACTACCAGTCCGAGCCAAGCTCGTTATCATAGACGTGGTGCAAATTAGACTGTCTCCATTGGTAATCTGGAACGTAATTATCTACAGGAACTGCAACGCTTGCCCCGGTAAGGGGGAGGTTAAACACCGGCTGAGCTACAGTAATCGTGCTGAGATCGTCGAACGGCCGCGACATTACTCCGTAGCGCAGAGCGTCCATCGCGTGGTCATCCTTCTTCTTTGGACGAGCTTTAGGATCTTTCCGCGTACTAGTCTTGCGACTCGTGTACTCGTCCCACCGATACGACTTAATCTCTTTCTTGAGATGTGTGCAGCGGTCCGAAATGTAGAGACGGTTTGAGTTGAACCATTCGTTGATACGATTGATTCCTACACCCATCTCATTGTTTCCGGGCTGAATGAAAATTCCGTGGTTCGCGTACTCTGTCTGAACCGACTGACCGTTAACCGCGTTGCGGTTAACAATCGAGGGATCTCCTACACGGTACGTGGGCTCAAGTCCGAGGGCGCCTTCAATCTCGCGTACGATGCGCGCGTGGTCAGAAACGAGCATGTCCGTAGCGTAATGTTCGGCTACAACAAAAAGGTTTCCGTCCTCATCGGCTTGAAACCAGAGCCACGCAGTTGGGTTACGGAGTCCGTGATCCATCGCAGCAAACGTGAACATTCCCTTGCGGGGTTCTACAGGAACGAAGTTCGCCTTCGGGTAGACGAGTCCGCTGAACGAGAGGAACTCGCCTTCTAGTCGCGTACTTAGTTCTTCTGCGCCAAGGGTTGTCGTGAGCATGTCAATTGCGCCCTTAGAAAGGTAGCTGTTCTCACGAGTCTTGAACTTGAAAATGTCTACGAAAAGGTTCTGGTCTTCTTCCATGATAGGAACGTAGAACCGTTCGTAGAGCCAC
>Ga0222713_10001745_pt1 | contig 23991 bp, 25 predicted proteins | sample C33_649DmetaG_FD_165061 | JGI IMG/M metagenome (GOLD analysis project Ga0222713, IMG submission 165061) | Estuarine water microbial communities from San Francisco Bay, California, United States - C33_649D | ecosystem: Environmental > Aquatic > Marine > Unclassified | place: USA: California...
TTTTCATCACTGAGATAATAAAAAATATGTTTATTTGTTAAATAATCAGGTAGCTTAGTTTCAAGCTGATTCACGGGAAAAGACTCGTCTGCACCGTATTCTCGACAAGCGCGTACTTGACCAATATATTCACCATTCCAAATCGCCGCGGCCGGATCCTCTGGGCGATTGAATAATATAAATCTATCACCTTCAGCACCAGTCATCAGGATTCCTATCGCCTCAGGTTCGGGAAATGCCGTTAAATAATAAAAATCGCTATTTTGATGATAAGGATAATAAACATCGCCATTACGTAAATATTCTGGCGCTGCCATTAAGACAATCAGTTGGTCGTCTTGTACGTGTGATAACAATTGCTGACGCCGATGCTTCAATTCCGAAAGCTTAAACATAAATCATGATCAGTCGATAACCCTTCTTAATGAAGATAATTAAAGCGAGAACTCCCTTCTATTGTATAATGAGTTAATTTTTCGTAGATCAAGGGGATAGCATGTGTAATAAACTCAATGGCCTCATCATAAGCCAATTCATCAAGATCAGTCACTTCTAAATGATTAATTTCAAGCCTGGCAATCTCGGCAATACAATACAAAGATTCATGTATGACATCGGGTGTTTCTTCTTCAATCGAGCTACCGCCTAAACCTATCCCATATAAAAACCCCTCACACCATAGACTTAAGGCTTCAGCACGCTGCTCTAACTCGTGCCGCTCATCAGGTAATAACAACTGAAAGGTTTGTAAACCACTTAACTGACGACAAGCCGCATCGTACAAGCTCACAATAGCACCTTGTGATCCCAGCATAAGCGCCGGCCGAGTCCCTAAACGCTTTAACAAAATATCGATTAAAAAACCTCCGTTGAGCTTAGAACCGACACATATAAAACCACACAGCATACCATGAATTTCCGATGGAGAAGTCGCCACTTCTGCCTGAGTCAATAAATGGTAAAAATCGTCAAAAGCGGGGGATTTGGCTTGAGTTTGCATGGGCGTACTCGATAAAGATAAGTAGTCATAGTTATTTTACCATTCTAAACGGGGTTAATACAGTGAGATAAAACCTAATATAAAGAAAGTCAAATAGGTCATGGAATCTTAAACGTGTATGAGGTCACTTTATAGCGCTAGCTGCCAATGAGGTCTTCTATTCCGATTAATAATCTTTGTAGTAAAAAATACTAGTGAAATTTTTTTATACCACTCGATCTTAAAATAGATTTAAAATAGAGTATACTAGCGAAGTATCTGACTCAGTCCATCGTTTTTCGATCGATACTTTCATAAAGTTAGGGATAAATGATTTATTGACGGTGTGCATGCTTGCAGGATGTGCGTTATATTTAGCATCATGCCAATAATGACCCTCTAGCAAGAAGCCTAAAGTGGATAAACTTAATCCCACCTGCATCCTCGGATCAGGAAACATCGCTGAGTCAGATATTCTTAATAGTAATTTAAAGAATTATGGATAATCGCCAACTATCTCGCAAAAAATTACAACAACAACGCGCTAAAATTACCTTAAGCGATCAAAAAAAAGCTTCTTCGATGATGACCGAACAGCTGAATCAGCATCCCGTATTTTTACAAAGCCAAACAATTGCCGGCTATTATGCAATGCAACGTGAAATTGATCCCTCCGCACTCATTCATAAGGCTTGGCAACTTAAAAAAAATTGTTATTTACCTGTTTTACAAGGGCAACAACTTCTATTTTGTGCTTATCAAGCCGATACGTCGTTAAGAAAAAATCGGTTTAATATTCCCGAACCTTTGTTATCTAGAGAGGCCTGTATTGCACCTCAAGCTATCGATTTAGTATTGGTTCCTGTTGTAGGTTTTACTGAAAAAGGCCAACGCTTAGGAATGGGCGCTGGTTTTTATGATCGAAGTTTTTCCTTCTTATTACATTCACCTAGGTCACTTCGACCTTTCTTACTGGGTCTTGCCTATGAATGGCAAAAACTAACCTCTTTTACTGAGAAAAGTTGGGATGTCCCTTTAAATGCCGTAATAACTGAAAAACAAATTTATCTATGCCCTACCTAGAATATTTCTAACATTTTATCTATTTTTAATGAAACCTTTGAAATTGATGATCTAAATGCTGGTCAATTTAAAAAAACATGTACCATGAGAATAAGCCACCAAAGTGTATTCAAAGTACCTGTGAATTGCAAACCCAGTGGTAACACAGACAAAAATTCAAGCGCGAAGAATAGAGTTAATGACTGATAACTTGCCATGCCCCTTGGCTATTTCGACAAGCGGTATAATTAAAAGTGGAATGCTCAAAAAAACCCCGAATTAATTTCATTTCATAATCTCTGCAACCCTGTCCTTCTGAATTAACGAAAATTTCTTTACTGGTAAATGCAAATCGTGCGCCAGTAGAGTCACTCGTCCAATGGGTAAATTGTTTAGATTGCGCCGTCGCTACTAAATCCCGTAATTTATTATGATCGGCATTTCCCATAAAATGAGCAATCGAAGGATCAATAAAAATATCCTGATTATTATCTTGTTGTGGCGCTACCGAGGTTTGTGCTGGTTGAACTTGATGGCTTGCGCAGCCGGAAAAATTTAAAACAAACATTCCAATCAATAAACATTCAATGATCTTATTTTGCATCATTTATTTCCTCTATTTCCTCTATGCGCGTACGCAATAATTGTCCTCGATTAATGCCACAAAGTAATTCATAACGAAAAGATGAAGTACTCTCTGCTATTTGTTCAACAGATAACCCCGTTCCCCAAAGCACAACAGGATCACCTCTCTTTGCCTCCAATTGATTTGATAAATCAACGGCCAACATGTCCATAGAAACTTGACCTACCAGCTCACTGAGCTTGCCATTGACCAAAACAGGCGTACCGTTTTGAGCTTGATGCGGATAGCCATCTCCATAGCCTATGGCCACAATACCGACACGTAATGGTTTAGGAGCCAACCAAGTTCCTCCATAACCCACTTTATCGCCAGATTCTAATTGATGAGTCGAAATAATTTTAGATTTTAAAGTCATCACTGGTTTTAATGCATATTGTGCACCGGATGAATCTGAAAAAGGGGAAACCCCATACAAGATTAACCCCGGACGAACCCAGTCCGCATGCGTGTTAGGAAAAGCTAAAATGGCAGCAGAATTAGCTAAACTGATAGGAAATTGTCCTGCTTTAATGGTTTGTTTAAATAATTTTATTTGGCATTCTGTCGTTGTATCCCTTGTTTTATCGGCACTCGAAAAATGGGTCATAACACAAGCTATCTTGAGCCAAGGACAGCGATATATTTTTTGTAACACGGCTGTAAAATCTTCAGGTGAAAAGCCCAAGCGGTTCATGCCCGTATTTATTTTCAACCATACATTAATTGGCTTTGATAATGGATGTTCCGTTAATAAACTGAGTTGATTTTGGTTATGTATCACCGTAGCAAGTTCATAATCCGTCAATAAATGAATTTCATCTTTAGAAAATAAACCTTCCATTAGAACGATCTGTTGCTTTAATCCTGCCTGACGTAAATACAACGCCTCTTCAGAACAAGAGACACCGAAACCTTCAACATCCGTTAATGCTTTTGCGATAGGAAGCAAACCATGCCCATAAGCATTCGCCTTGACCATCGCCAATATTTTAGATTGTGGAGCAATTTCATGTACGCGTTTAACATTATGACGTAGTGCTGTTAAATCAAGTTCTACAGTAAACGGTCGGCTCATGCATAATTCTCAGCATGATAACGTTGCGGAGTAAAATTTTCAAAACGTGTATATTTTCCTAAGAAAGTTAATCGTACTTTACCAGTAGGTCCATTACGTTGCTTTGCCACAATAATTTCTGCACTACCCTTATCTGGACTACCTTCATTATAAACTTCATCCCGATAGATAAAAATAATCAAATCGGCGTCTTGTTCAATAGCACCTGAATCCCGTAGATCCGACATCACAGGTCTTTTATCCGCACGCTGCTCTAAGCTGCGATTTAACTGTGATAAGGCAATAATAGGCACGTCCAATTCTTTAGCCAACGCTTTTAATCCACGTGAAATTTCGGATATCTCTGTCGTACGATTCTCTTTAGAGCCGGGTACTTGCATCAACTGAATATAATCAATAACTATTAATCCTAATGCACCTTGCTCTTTTGAGACTCGGCGCGCACGCGCACGTACTTCTCCTGGACTTAATGCGGGAGTGTCATCAATAAACATTTTTGCTTCAGATAACATACTCACCGCTGAAGTCACACGAGGCCAGTCTTCATCGCCCAGCTTCCCAGTACGAATTTTATGTTGATCAATTCGTCCTAATGAAGACATCATACGCATCGCTAATGCCTGGCCTGGCATTTCCATACTAAAAATTAATACCGGCTTATCTCCTTGAATGGCGGCATGTTCTGCGATATTCATAGCAAATGTGGTTTTTCCCATAGAAGGTCGACCGGCTACAATCACCAGATCAGCCGGTTGTAAACCCGATGTCATTTCATCTAAATCTTTATAGGCCGTTGAAAGTCCAGTAATCACTTGATCCGAGTGGAACAAGATGTCAATTCTATCGACGGCTTTTGCTAAAAAATCACTAATTCTAAGTGGACCGCTACCCCGTGCACCTTGATCAGAAATCTGAAATACTTTTCGCTCCGCCTCATCGACCAATTCAGTAATCGAACGACCTTCTGGCATGAAGGCATTTTCAGTAATTTCCGATGCAATACCAATTAACTGACGTAAAACAGAGCGTTCTCTTACGATGTCTGCATAAGCAACGATATTGGCCGCACTGGGTGTATTACGTACCAGTTCAAATAAATAAAGATCGCCACCTATTTCAATCAATTCATTGGTGTTTTTTAAAGCATCCGTGAGTGTAACGACATCAAAAGGTTTAGCTTGATTAGCAAAACTAACAATAGTACGAAATAAAATACGGTGTGACAAAAGATAAAAATCTTTTTCTTTTAAGCGATCAGCCACTCTATCCCATGCTTGATTATCCAACATTAATCCGCCTAAAACCGATTGCTCGGCCTCAAGTGAATGCGGTGGTAACTTAAGATGATCGGTTTTTTGCATAGCAAGAATTGCCTAAACTATAAGCCAACACGAAATCTTGATACGAGATTTATATTAAATCTTTTACTAAAAAGTAGTCATTATAAGAGTCGCTGTGTTGACATAAATAATAGAGCTGTCATTCTGAAAATACAACCTCCTTTGTCATATTAACCTGCACTATTCTCTATTTTCACCGTATCTTTCCAAAAGACTATCTGCCAATAATTTTTGAGCCAAAAAAACTTATTTTTCTGCAACAATATTGACTTTCAGTATCGCAATAACATCACTATGTAATTGCACAGAGATTTCATGTTCCCCTAATTGACGTAAAGGACCATGAGGTAATCGAATTTCGCTTTTTTCAAGAGCAATACCTGCCGCATCGGCGGCACGAACTAATTCAGATACACCAATGGAACCATATAAACGGCCTTCCTCTGCTGACTTAACGGGTATCGTCAATACAAGCTCATTGATAGCCGCTGCTCGTGTTTGCGCCGTCTGTAATTTTTCTTGTGCGATTTTTTCTAACTCCGCACGCTTCTTTTTAAATTCAGCAATCGTTTCCTTATTGGCAGGCACTGCCTTTGCGTGAGGAATCAAGTAATTTCTCGCATAACCATTGCGTACTGTAACTTGTTGCCCTAAATCACCTAAAGAATGTATTTTTTCTAATAAAATTACTTGCGCCATGAAAAATAAACCTCAAAATTTACTGTTATCCACATATACCCAGAGATGAAACCATTTATTCAACTCAATTCTCACTTTTTTGCCAACTTAATCTTCGTGCAAAATTCAAATTAAGCATTACCTTGCAACGCAATAGCGTAGATTTACCACACTATCAATGAACGCCAATAATATTAGCGCGATCGCTACATAAGGAAAAAAAACAACCCCTAATACATAAAATAAAAAAATCCATTTATTGGTCACATTTTTTAAACCCATCACAGCATGAAAAACACTTAAACCTGCCAATAAGAAAATTAGCCCTATCACAGGCAAAGCATCTTGTGCCATAGCGACACCTAAAAAGCTCAATAAACCTATGACTAAAAAAATCAATACGTCCCATAAGCTGAGCCGAACTGCTTTTAATTCCGGGCGAAGCTGGCCTGGATTATATAGCATTGACTGCAATCCTCGTGCAAGTATTAAGTTAATCAGTACCGATAAGGATATAAATGCAACTTGAAAACCCGTAGCAAACTTAGTAAATGATTCTAAGTGAGTCGTATTAATGACGATATTAAATTGATTCTTAAGCAATACTGCGTAACGATCAAACTGTTTTATCCATACTCCATCAATATGAGGTATCCATAAATGAACTAACAGTATCGCCGATAAACCTAGCCATAGTCCGGCTGTTAATACCGATTTCCAGCTCTGAGTTCGACGTAATACTAATGCGAGCACATAAGTAAATAAGCTGCCGCCAATAATGCCATACAAAATAGCTAAACGATTACCTAAGCTCGCAACAACGACGGCAGGCAAAACTACCCAGAGTAATACGATAGCCCCTTCTTTAGCACCCTTACGTAGGCTTACTAAAGAAACGACCACATTACTTACCCAACCAAATAAAGGAACAATAGTAAACAATAAACCTGCTATAATTGCTTGCCGACGGCCACGCATCACATAGCTTGCAAAACGATTCAGGATACCTTGCACACTCGAATTTTTGTCGCCGTTATTGCTGTTCAATTCCCAACCTCATGCACTTTCTATAAAACCAAAAACCTACTTCTCGCCCCCCTATGGGTACTGCCAAACGTCTCCGCCCGTAAATAACAAAATCGCTATTCCATCATTCTTTTAGCAAGCTTACCAAACATTAACTCATGTTTTGATGTTTATCACAGTAAGGGAGTAAACCTAAGAAACGGGCACGCTTAATCGCTTTTGTTATTAAGCGCTGAACAGATGCCGTCGTACCTGTTGTACGGCTAGGAACTATTTTTGCAGTTTCCGTCAAATAATTTTTTAAAAGAAGGATATCTTTATAATCGACTGCTGTGCCTTCAGTAGAAATTCGGCAATGCTTACGACGCCTATTTTGATAATTATTCATAAAATCTCTTTAATCTTAAAATTAAAACCTAAAATTAATTAATCCTCTCATGCGACCTTCCTTCAATTTCAGCCTCTCTGGAGTACTCTCGTCTATTATGCTCCTGACCTTGTGCTTCTTTTATTTTTGCTATTGGAGACATTTCAGTAATAGCCCGTTCCACTTTAATAACCTGCTGACGTAACACCGCATCATTAAAACGAAAATTGTCATTGAGCTCAGCCATTGCCTCTTTCCCGCATTCAATATTCATTAAGATATAATGTGCTTTATGAAGCTTATGAATAGGGAAACAAATCTGTCTTCGACCCCAGTCTTCAAAACGATGAACCTGCCCACCGCTATTTTTAACGATGCTAGTATAACGCTGAACCATAGCCGAAACCTGATCACTTTGATCAGGATGGATTAAAAGCACAATTTCATAATGACGCATAGACTTAACTCTCGGTTAGAGCCTCCCGTAACTGCGGTGAGGCGAGTATATTTAAGGATTGCTTTAAAAAGTGGCTCATTATACGGCCGGACCCAACAAGATGCAATCTCAGCTTACGCGAAAACCTTAGTTCAGAGAATAAATCCTGCAGCTGCTTGACAGCTCCTCACCTGCCGCCTAGCATTCAGCTTTAAATTTAAACATTTTTTCTAACCAACCTATGGATTTAGCCCCCATAACAGCTTTAGTTAAAAACGACTTTGACCAAGTTGATGCCTTAATCGACCAATGCCTTTACTCTGAGATAGCCTTGATTCCAGAACTTGCCAAACATCTTATCGAAAGCGGAGGTAAACGATTACGCCCTTTAATTGCCCTGCTAAGTGCGAAGGCTATTAATTACACAGGGAAAGGGCATGTGCAATTAGCCGCAAGTTTAGAACTTATCCATACCGCAACTTTATTACATGATGATGTTATTGACGGATCTGAACTGCGACGTGGCAAGAAAACAGCGAATAGCTTATGGGGTAATTCAGTCAGCGTTCTCGTAGGTGATTTCCTTTACTCACGCGCCTTCCAAGTGATCAGCCAGATTCAAAATTCGCGGGTACTTACCTCACTTGCGGATGCCACAAACACACTCTCCCAAGCAGAAATTTTACAATTACTCAGTTGTCATAATACCAAGATTGATGAAGAACACTGCTTAAAGATTATTGAAGGTAAAACGGGGACACTCTTTTCCATAGCCGCTGAGCAACCCGCGACGTTAGCGGGTCGACCTGATACCGAAATTTTAGCTTTAGCGCAATATGGATTACATCTCGGTATCGCTTTTCAATTAATTGATGATACACTTGATTATTCCGGAACCAGTTTAGAACTGGGTAAAAGCTTAGGTGATGATCTCGCAGAAGGTAAACCCACATTGCCTTTAATCTATGCTTTACAACATGCCAACCCTGAGCAGGCTCAACTGATAAAAACGGCATTAACTCAGTATAACCAAACTCATTTAACGGCTGTAGTTGAAATCCTACAAGCGACACAAGCAATCGCCTATACGCAACAACTTGCTCAACATCACATTCAGCAAGCTTTAATTCATTTAGAAATTATTCCTGATTCAGACTATCGGCAAGCACTCGCACAATTAGCAAAATTTTCGGTTGAGCGTAGTTATTAATTTAATACTAACTGTTCTTTGTATAAAGTTAATTTAAATAAAAATTTGACCTATTTCTCCCTAAGTATCCTACTTCAATTGAACTAACTAGTCACGAATTTTTCTTAACTATTTCTTATAAATTAATTTTTGATTTATGAAATCATTATAAAAATTTTTTAGATTAATATTTTTTTATGTGTATAATTCTGCGTTCTACTATATTCTATTTATTAAGTTGTTATTCACTATGCGGTCTCCAATTTTAAATAAGTTATTTAAAATCATTAGGCAACCTGTTAGATATTCTTCTACGGGAAAAAATTTTCTTATACGTGATTTAAACGATTCAGAATTTAACGAACTAACTCAGCGAGCAAGAAGAGAAGGATGGAATCCAGGTATCTATGAGTATTCCTCAGTTTTTATGGCTTACTCTAAAGGATTCAAAGGACTTTTCTCCACTGATAATCAGTTAATCGCATCTTTATCAGCGGTGCCTTACGACATGACTTCTAAAAAAGGACGCGTAATTTTTTTAGGCAATTATATTCTTCTTCAAACTTACAGAAAATTTGGAATAGGAAAATTTTTTGTTAACACAGTCTTAGCCGAATTTGAGGATGAAGTTTTATTAGGACTTAATGCTGTAAAACAACAAGTTGGCAACTACCAAAGAAAATTCGGTTTTTATCCTTACCACAATATTTTTAGATATGCTGGCATATTAAAAGATCAAGGGTTTAAAAACTCTTTTTCTGAATCTGAAGAAAAGATCCAAATCATAGGTCATGAAACTTTAGATATTAAACAACTCACCAAATATGACACCGGTGTATTTTCATGCCCTCGAAACGATTTATTACTAAACTGGATCAAAATGCCTGAATCCCAACTATTCGCAGCAATTAAAAATAACCAAATCTGTGGTTATGCTGTAGTCAGTAAATGCTTTAACGGCTATAAGTTGGCCCCTTTTTTCGCTAAAGATAAGTATGCGGCAAAGTCTTTAAGTAAGGCCATTTTTTCTGCTTTCACAGGTAAACCAATGCAAATAGATATCCCTGAAAAAAATCACTTCGCCATAGAATTAGCTACGCAGATTGGTTTATACAAAACTTTTGAAACCACAAGAATGTATAAAGGTGAGTCTGAACAAATTGAACATTTAGAAAAAGAAATTAATCAAGTATATGCATTAACTTCCTTAGAGATAGGTTAAGTTTCTTTACACTTAAATTAAAATAATAATAAATTATGCTAAATACATTGTTTAAAAATCACTATTTATCCCATCCAGAACGTCCTGCGTTGAATTATAAAAATCAGATTTATTCTTATAAAGAGTTAAACCAACGTTCGAACCAACTCGCTCATTATTTAAAAAGTAAAGCCGTAAAGAGTGGAACCATCGTCGCTCTTATTTCTACAAATTATTTAGAAAGAATCGTTAGCATTATTGCACTTTGGAAATTAGGAGCCGCTTACCTCCCTATTGATCCAAATTATCCAATAAAAAGAATAAATTTTATCATTCAAGATTCAAAAGTAAATTTCATAATTACCGATAAAGAAATTTATCAAAATTTTTTTTTAAACAGCGCTTATATTCCCATTTTGCTCGATGACCAAAATACTAAAAAAGATACTTTTCCAACAGATGATTTATCCGACTTTAACGATACGGAGGCTATTGCCTACATCGCCTATACATCCGGGTCAACGGGTAGTCCAAAAGGCGTTTCTATAACGCATGGCAATATTGCAAGTGTTTATGACGCTTGGGAGCAAGTTTACGATTTAACGTACCGGGATCGTCACTTACAAATAGCCAATTTTGGCTTTGATGTCTGTTCAGGTGATATAATAAGAGCGATTGGCTCCGGCTCACAGTTGGTGATCTGCCCTACTGAAGTAATATTTAACCCAGAAAAACTATATCATTTATTAAAAAAAGAAGCGATAACTATAGCTGAATTTACACCGGTTATATTAAGAAAATTAATTCAGTATCTTAAAACAAAAAAATTAGACTTACACTTTATGCGCCTACTTATTTGTGGGTCAGATGCTTGGTCTCTAAGAGAATATAAAGAATTTAAATCTTACTTAAATTCAGGTTCTCGCTTAATTAACTCTTATGGAACTACCGAAGCCACAATAGATAGTACTTATTTTGAACTTAATACAGCTATGCCACCACTCAATGATCTTACTTCAGTACCATTAGGAAAACCCTTCCCTAATACCAAAGTAAAAATCCTCAATGAAAAACTTGAAGAATGTCCAACAGGCGTCCAAGGGGAGATTTATATTGGAGGCAGTGGCGTTTCTCTAGGCTATTTAAACCAACCTGAACTAACCCAACAAAAATTTATTTCTCTCTCATTAGATAACAAAATAAGTGAAGTTTTTTATAAGACGGGGGATGCTGGATATTATTTAACCGATGGGAATATTGTTTTTTTGGGTAGGATGGATGCTCAAAGCAAAATCATGGGGCTTAGAATCAATCTAATAGAAATAGAAAACACTTTAAATAGCTATCAAAACATCGAAAAAGCCATTGTTTTACCTCATTCTTCTTTAGACGCAACCGAACAATTTTTAGTTGCCCATATTAGATATAATAAAAAGTTTAAAATTAATGAATACATTGATTTTTTAAAAAATCAACTTCCTTCGTATTCAATTCCTGCTGTTTATTTTCCACTTGGCACTTTTCCTGTCTCCCCACATGGAAAAGTGGACCGCTTAAAATTAAGCAATTTTTTAATTAGTTCAAAACTAAATAATCAGTTAGAAATAGAATCGGATGTTGAAAAAAAATTATTAGCGCGCTTACAATTATTTTTTAATATTCCTAGTTTAAATATCAATAATTTTTTCTACATCAATACTAATTTATTATCTAAACTTTTAAAAAATTTTAAGCTTGATGAGTCAAAATTTGATTTAAACAAATTTGAAACCATTCATACTGTTTCCGATCTATCAATATTTTTGGATATAAACTAGTAACATAAATTTTTATTAAAAAATATTAGATTTAATTAAAAATATTTTTTGGCGTTTAGAGTTCAGATTCTGAAAAATTGGGAGAATTATTATGGAAGAAAAAAAAACAATTGAATATTTAAGAAAATTGACCTTCAAACTTACAGGAAACTTATTTTCAGAAGAAGCTTCAATCAAAGATTATGTAGACAATATAGTCAATTACTTTAATAATATTCTACACTCTATGCCAAATAATGTTTATTGGCTAGATCGAAATTGTATATTACGCGGGGGTAACGATGAGTTAGCCCATAAGCTCAATTTAAAATCAGGATTAGATCTAGAAGGATTAACGTATGAACAAATGGCCAAAGCAGCTAAATTACCTACTAAAGAATTTGAACCGTATCGTACTACTGAATTAGAGGTAATGAAAACAGGTATACCCAGTATCGCTAAAGAAGAGCCTCCCATTAAAGCGCAAGGAAAAACTTTTTACTACTTATCCAACAAAACGCCATTAAGGAATAAGGTCGGTGAAATTATTGGCGTTGTCGGGATTTCGACTGATATTACTAAACTTAAAGAAACTCAATTAGATCTCGATATGGCCTTAAAAAAAGTAGAAGCTGCGAATAACGCTAAAACTGAATTTATCATGAATATGAGTCATGATCTCCGTACGCCTTTATCTGGTATCATAGGTATCTCTAATATACAAGCCAAAGAAGGATCAAATGAAAAAGATAAAAAACTAGGTGCATGGGTACATCATGCCGGAGAACAACTATTAGAACTGCTTAATTCAGTGATAGAAGTTATTGCCGCTGAACAACCATTAGACCGAATTAAGAAAAAAAAGATTGATCTCATAAAATTTGCTAAAGAATTACAAGCTTTAATGCAACCTACTCTCCAAAACAAAAAATTAACATTTCAGCTAAAACTTGATCCTTATCTTCCTACTATTATTAGCGATAAGATTAAATTAAAAACGATTTTTCTTAATCTTTTATCCAATGCAATTAAGTTTACTAAACATGGGGTTATTACTTTAGAGATAAATTTATTATCTCTAAGCCACGAATATGCCAAAATAGAAACTCGAGTCACTGATACAGGGATTGGTATTGCTAAAGATAGTCTTGATAAAATATTTGACCGTTTTTATCGTGCTCATCCATCCTATAAAACCCAATATACTGGTTATGGTATTGGTTTGTTTTTAGTTAAAAAATCCGTTGAAGGCTTAGGCGGAAAGATAAAAGTCTTTAGTGAAAAAGGAAAAGGTAGCTGTTTTACTTTAGAATTCAGTTTTCCTATAGCTAAAAAAAGATCTCAAAAAGGAATAGTTAAATCAATTGATCCTACTTCTGATATAAAGGATACTAAAAAAGTAAAAGAAACTGTACTTGTAGTTGAAGATAATGCTTTAGCGCTTTATGCAATTCGAAATATTCTTGTTAATTTAGGCTATGATGTGATTGCAATTACGGATGGAAAAAAAGCATTGCACACTTTAAAAAATCAGCAATTTTCTTGGGTATTATTGGACATTGGTTTAGTTGATTTAGATGGCACAGAAGTTGCAAGACGGTATCGTCAATGGGAACAAAAAAATAAAAAAACTTACCTTCCAATCTTTGCTTTAACCGCACATGTAAAAAAAGAAGCTATCGAAAAATATAAGAAAATAGGTATTGATCATGTTTTCCATAAGCCTTTTACAGAAAAAAATATAAAAACGATTAAAAGATTACTCAAAAAATAATCCTTGTTATTATAGGATGAGTGAAATAGGCGAGTTTCTAATATTCTAATTTTTTCAAATACAGTGAACTCCATAGCAGTCATCTCAAAAAAAGCAGCTGATCATTTAATAACAGGTAAAAATTTGGCACATGGGCAAAATATTAAGCGGACTTGAAGCTGGCTGAATGAAACTAAAGCTGATAGAATTCCCGCGGCTTTTTGATCTAAATTTATCAAATACGGGGTGTAGCTCAGCTTGGTAGAGCACTAACTTCGGGAGTTAGGGGCCGGAGGTTCAAATCCTCTCATCCCGACCAGCATTTTTAGTAAAAAATCTTGGGGAATAGCACTTTAAAAAGCACAAACTATGCTCAAATAGATTCTTCCTAATTTCATCTATACTTTCATTAAGGAGTAAATATCCAACGGATACCCATAAGAGAAATAAGTATTTTTTTAGATCAGATTTTACTTAACAATAATTAACATAAAATAGATTTTTTTATTAATTTATTATTTTAAGCTAGTTATGTTTAAATTAGTTCATATAAATTATTATATATTTCTTTACTTATTCATTTTTATGGTTATAAATGTTTTTGCGGAAGAAAAGCCCGATAATTTTGTTTATGTCACTAAGATTATTCCTAATATTAAGCAAGATATACGCTATTTGGGTAATAATAATTTTGTGGGTCGGCCGATTACCGGTTATAAAAAACCGGTTTGTATCTTAACCCGTGCGGCTGCTCTTGCTTTATTAAAGGTCCAGACCGAATTAAATACCCAAAACTTAGGTTTATTGGTCTATGATTGCTATCGCCCGCAAATGGCCGTCAATGATTTTATCCTGTGGAGTCAGAATCCTGAGGATCAAACAACCAAAAGTCGATTTTATCCAAATATGGAGAAAAGAAATCTATTTAAATTTAATTATATTGCGCGTCGTTCAGGTCATACGCGCGGAAGCACCGTTGATCTCACGCTCGTCGATCTGAAAAATAATCAAATACTTGATATGGGCACACCTTTCGATTATCTTGATCCCTTATCACACCCGGATAATCGTGACATCACTGCAACACAGTTTAAAGACCGAATGTTATTACGATCAGTGATGATCAAATTTGGCTTTATGCCCATAAAAACTGAATGGTGGCATTTTACTTTAAAAAATGAACCTTATAAAAATACGTATTTTAATTTTTTTGTAGAATAACTTATTTTTATAAACTTGAACAAAAACCTTTCCTAGATTCTTATAAGTTGAGTTAAATTTAAATTGTTTGCAATAAGTATTCAGGTTTTTTGTTCCAAAATTGCATTTGCCATTTTCGGTTTTCATAAGTAAGCAAACAAATATTGCCCGTTGCAACTTTGAACGCTTTATCCTGAACATGCTGCTCAAATAAATCAGGAATAAGTTTCAAGAAGTATCGTAAGCGACCATTACTGCTAATAACTAAAATAGTGTCGGTTGAATCATACTTGCTAGTGAGATCTTTGCTAAACTCTCTGATTTCTTTAGTCAGATGTGTAGGCGAGCCTTCCCATCCGGCATATTTTGGCCAAACACTTAAATTTTCCCAAGCAGACAACGCTTCATCTTGATCTATTTCTTGAATTTGCGTAGTAGTCAAGCCTGCCCAATTTCCATAATTAATCTCAGTTAAACGCGTGTCGACAATCGGTTTTTTAGATGAGTGTAATTGTTCTAACACAATGACGGCATAATCACGGGTTCTTTTTAAAGGACCACAATAAACTGCCTTAGGCTTTATATCGGCTTGTTGTAAGGATTTTGCCAGACAATGCGCTTGTAATATACCTGAATCAACTAGCGGTAAATCTTGTGTAGCACCTACCCAAACGACAGGATCAGTTACTGAAAACGTATTACCATGTCGAGATAAAATAACTCTCATATCATTTTCTACTGCAATTCGACCAATTCGCCTTCTGCTTCAATTAATTTTTCAACCCTTATAATATCTTCTGGACTGTCCACTGAAGCATGGGTATGTCCTTTATAATCGACTAAGATCACCCGAATGGGTTTGCCATTTTCTAATATTCGCAACGATTCTAGACCTTCTAACTTTTCTAAGGGTGTAGGCGGTGTTGCTATATATTTTTCGAGCGCTGAATAACGATAGGCATACAGACCAATATGCCGATAAAGAGGAGGAGATTCCATCTGTGTATTTCTTAAATAGGGAATCATACTTTTAGAAAAATACATCGCATTTAAATCTTTATCACACACCACCATCGTACCACCCACTTCACCTTTTAATTTTGCCTTTTTCATTAGGGAATAGGATTTTCGGCTAATTAGCGCAGCCGGTGTGGTTATCTCTAATTGATCATCTGCAATCATAGCATTAATTAATGCTTGAATAACCCAAGGCGGAGTTAACACGGCATCTCCCTGCAAATTTAAAACAATCTTCGGTTTATCTGGTAACAAAGAGAGTGCCGCAAAACAGCGCTCAGTGCCATTATGACAGTTTTCGGTCATTAAAACTTTTGCGCCAAACCCTAGCGCATGATTTTGTATATCCACATGATCCGTTGCAATGTAAACTTCATCAACACCCTTAATGGTCTTAGCAATAGACCAAACTCGGTAGATTAAACTGTGCCCTTTAATCAACGCTAAGGGTTTACCGGGGAAACGAGTCGATTGATAACGTGCTGGAATAATAATGACATTTTTATTCTGCCTAATGGCTATTAGCTTATCCATTATAGACATGTTTTATACTCCTGTTGTCAAAACGACCAAATTTAAGAAATTTTTTTAAGAATGCGTATCACTACTTGCGACTATTGGATTCATCAACTAACCTTAAAGCTTAAGCCAATTATACAAAGGAGAAATAGTATGTTAGCGTGGGCATTTATCTTTTTAGCGATTGCTATCATAGCTGCCATTATTGGATTTACCGGTGTTTTTGCTGTAGCGGCGGGCGTTGCAAAAATCATCTTTTTTATATTCATCATATTAGCCATCATTGCATTTGTATCGATGTTATTTCGTAGACGACAATAAAAGATTGTCGCTGGCGGTAAATAAAAATAAACTCAATTATTCATCTAAAATTAAACGCCGAATTTGTTCACAGACATGATGCATGATATGGATGTTATGTATGCATGCCAACTGGTTGTAAAGTGACGACCCTTGCTTAAATAAAAAGTGTAAATAGGCCCGAGTAAAGTGTTGACAAGTATAACATAAACATCCTGCTAAAATGGGACTTTCGTCTTTTGCATAAATGGATTTTTTAATCAAAATTCTTGCTTGGTTTTTTTCACTGCTAAATGCTAACCAGCTACCTTTTTTGATAACATTTCCATGATAAAGTGCGCCATGGCGTGCATTGCGTGTGGGAGCAACACAGTCGAATAAATCAATTCCTTTAGCGGCCACATCAATGAGATCTTGCGGATTAAGACCCACTCCCATGGTATAACGCACTTTATTTTCTGGTAATAAAGGCCGGACCCAATCAATAACCTCGGTGGTTTTTTGAATATCAAAACCAATGACTTCTCCACCGATAGCAATACCATCGAGCTGTGCAGATAAAATAAACTGTGTACTCATCTCGCGAAGATCACGAAAGCTTCCACCTTGAATAATACCAAATAAAGCTTGTTGATGACCATAAATTGAATCGGAAGCCAAATAAGCTTCTTTTGAAGCAAGTAACCAACGATGCGTACGATCTAGCGCGGCTAACGCGGCCTCTCTTCCTCCCTTTTCAGGCGTGCATTCATCAAAAGCCATAATAATATCGGCACCAATAACTCGTTGTGCTTCAATAGAACTTTTGGGCGTCAAATGAATGATTTGACCTGTAACTGGATGTTTAAAACGTGCTCCATCGGCATCAATTTGACAAATGTTAGAATTTTTTGACAAACTAAAGACTTGAAATCCTCCACTGTCAGTTAACATGGGTCCTTTCCAAGCCATCAACCGATGCATTCCTTTATTCGCCAAAATAACATCCATACCTGGATTAAGTAGCATATGATAGGTATTGCCACCTAAAATAATTTGTGAACCTGCTGCAATAAGGTCATTAGGGGTTACATGATTAACAAAAGCGCGTGTTCCAACGGGCATAAAAGCCGGTGTTAATACACGCCCATGTGCTGTATTAAGCTGAGTGATACGGGCAGAGCCCTTTTTACTTGCTTTGATAAGCTGGCAATTAAATGGATTATTCATCAAAATAGACAGATTTATAGCTTAGAAGCTAATTTTTTTTCAATCGTGCTTAATATTCCTCGTAAGATTCTCACTTCACTTACCTCTAACCCCGATCGACTAAACAAACGACGTAATTTACCCATAATTTGTCCACTGCGAAGTGGTTTTAAAAATTCAATTTTATTAAGTATATGTTGAAAATGTTGATAAAAATGTTCTTGCTGTTTGACATCCGCCAGCAAGATAGATTTTTCTTCTTGCTCATTTTTTTTCTGTAAAAAAGCCATGCGTAACTCATAACAGACAATTTGTACTGCGGCAGCTAAGTTTAAAGAACTATATTCAGGATTAGCGGGAATATTAATTTGGAAATGACAGCTTTGTAACTCTTGATTGGTCAAACCACATCGTTCTCTTCCAAATACTATGGCTACTCTTTGCTTTGAGTTAATAGCCATTTTTTCCGCTGCTGCTCGGGCAGTTAAAGAAAGCCAATGAAGCGCCCGAATACGCGTACTGGTTCCAAAAACTAAATGACAATCTTGCAGCGCATCGGCTAAATGATCAACAACGACTGTTTCCGCCAAGACATCAATCGCATGACTCGCACGTATTGATGCATTCATATGCGGAAAAGACTTTGGCTCAACAAGATAAAGTTGCTTTAAACCCATCGTTTTCATCGCACGAGCGGTAGCACCAATGTTGCCAGGATCGGTGGTATTCACCAGCACGATTCGGATCTGTGAAAAAGCCATGATTTACCCTATAAACCCTTCAATGTGAGTCTTTTATACTTTATATTTCAATACAATTTAAAGGTGAGTTGCATCTAAAGATATTTTAGATGCATAAGCTATGGTATCATCTTACACTTTTAAAAAAATAGTATTAGTTTTTACTCTACCATCAATCAATATCCATGCACCCTTTTTTAAACATCGCCGATCGTGCTGCTCGCCTGGCAGGCAAAACTATTCTAGACGGTCTAAACCGTCTAGACCGACTTCGTTTGCAACACAAACAAGACAATCGAGGTCTTGTCACTGAGGTCGATCTAAAAGCTGAAAAAATTATTATTGCCACTGTCCATGAAGCTTATCCCCATCATGGAATCATCGCTGAAGAAAGCGCACCGATACACGGTCATAAATATACTTGGATTATTGATCCGCTCGATGGAACCTGTAATTATGTCCATGATTTTCCACATTTTGCAATATCTATCGCGATTAAAAACGATGAAAAAGATTATATCGAACACGCCTTGATCTATGACCCTTTACGTCAAGAAACGTTTACAGCAACACGGGGTCAGGGTGCTTATTTAGATAACACGCAGCGTTTCACGCGTCGCTTGCGTGTCAGCACGCGCTCAACGATTTCTGAATCCTTGATAGGAATTTCTATTCCAAGTCGAGGATTCAATACACTCAGTGCCTCTATTAATAAAGAGGCTTTACGCACCATGATGTCTCAGGCGAGTGGTATCCGCCGAACCGGATCCGCAGCACTTGATTTAGCTTACGTGGCTGCAGGACGTTTAGATGCCGCTTTAGAGCTTGAACTTGCTCCTTGGGATATGGCTGCGGGCATTTTGTTGGTTAGAGAGGCCGGTGGTATAGCCTGTGATATAAAAGGCGAAGAAAACTACTTTGAAACGGGACATATCCTTGTCGCTAACTCCAAACTCTGTCCTTTAGTATTACAAGCTATCCGTTCAATTTAGCGTTAATTATTTTTGGGATAATAATTGTTTAGCAGAGGTTAAAAAAAACACGTGGAATTAAGGTCTATCATCGACAGCTTTTGCTGAAGGTAAAAAATTTCGACGATCTAAACCTAAAGCAACTGCGATAGTTCCTGCCACATAAATCGAAGAATAGGTTCCCACAATAATTCCTATGACTAAGGCTAAAGCAAAACTATGGATCATTGTTCCGCCAAATACGCAAAGCGAAAGTACAACAAGTAAAGTGGTAGCGGATGTCATAATCGTACGCGATAAGGTTTGGTTAATCGACAAATTAACTACTTCGACAGCACTCCCCTTACGGAGTTTACGAAAATTCTCACGAATTCTGTCAAAAATAACGATTGTGTCATTTAATGAATACCCGATTACTGCTAAAATAGCAGCCAGTGCCGTCAAATTAAATTCTATCCCAAATAAAGAAAAAATACCTAAGATAACGATAGGATCATGAATCAATGCAATGGCTGCACCCACAGCAAAACGATATTCAAAACGTAATGCGATGTAAATCATAATGCCCAATAATGCAATAAAAACGGCCAGTGCACCTTGTGTGGCCAACTCTCGACCCACCTGAGGACCGATATATTCGATTTGCTTGAGCTGGGCGCCAGGTAAGGCTTTTATAATTTGCGCACTCAAATCCTGTTGTGTCGTTCGTTGACGGGGAGGTAAAGTAATCAATACATCCTTTGAAGTCCCATAACTTTGGACCAAGGTATCTTTAAATCCAGCTGTCTCCAATTGTTTTCTCAATGAAGGAATATCTGCGCTATGATTAAAAGAAACTTGTAATTGACTACCCCCTGTGAAATCTAAGCCCCAATGTAAACCTTTAGTAATCAACGCCCCCGCTGAAATAATTACTAATAGTAAAGATAAACCCACCGCCCAGCGACGTAAGCCTAAAAAATTAATATGCGTTTGTTTCTTAAAGAATTCCACAACTTCTACTCTTCAAAGAGATTAAATACCCATGGGCAAACGTTTTAGAGTACGTCCTCCATAGCATGCATTGATCAAGGCTCGAGTTATCATAATTCCAGTTAACATTGAGGTAAGTAATCCTATGGTTAAGGTCACTGCAAAGCCTTTGATTGAGCCCGTCCCTACGCCAAATAATATTAGTGCAACAATCAAGGTAGTGATGTTGGCATCAATAATCGTTATTAATGCACGATCATAGCCCGCATGAATACTCGATTGTGGCGAAACGCCATTGCGTAATTCTTCACGAATGCGTTCAAATATTAAAACATTCGCATCAACCGCCATACCGACAGTTAACACAATTCCCGCCATGCCTGGCAGCGTTAAGGTCATACCCAATAAAGAAAGTAAGGCGACTAATAATACGAGATTAAGTGCTAAAGCAATATCGGCAATGAGACCAAATATTCCATAATATAAGGCCATAAACACGACGGCTAAAATAAATCCTACCACAATAGAGATAATCCCTTTATGAATATTCTCAGCACCTAACTGGGGGCCTATGGTACGTTGTTCAACCACATAAATCGGTGCTGGCAAAGCACCCGCTCGTAATAATAACGCCAAATTTAATGCTTCCTGTGGATTTGTTAAACCAGTTACCTGAAAATTGGGTGGTAACGCCGTCTGAATCCGAGCGATACTAATAACTCTCTCTACTTTTCGCGGGATGTGGATCACTTTTCCATCCACAACTTTTACACTACTTTTAGTTTCCACATAGACAATCGCCAATGGCTTCCCCACATTTTCACCCGTCACTTGATGAAAGTAACTTTCTCCACCTCCACCTAAGCTAATACTCACAGCGGAGCGCCCTGACTCATCAAAGCTTGTTGAAGCATCGGTAATGGAATTACCGGTTAAAATCACTTGTTTACTCAATAATACCGGCTGATTTTCATAGTAATAGCGTTGCGAACCCGCAGGTATCACAGGGTTCACTTTGGCAAGCTGCGGATCATGAAGCGTATCCACTAAACGAAACTCTATCGTCGCCGTTCCACCTAAAATCTGTTGTGCTCGCGCAATATCCTGAACACCGGGTAAATCAACTAAAATTCGGTTGTTACCTTGTTGTTGCACGATGGGTTCAGCAACGCCCAGTTCATTAATTCGGTTACGTAATGTATTAACTGTTTGATCGATAGCCAGTTGCCGTAAATTATTCAAGCCTTGTTTTGACCAACCCACTACCAGCTGTTTAGGATTATTTATAGCTTCCGTAAAATCAAAACTTGGAAATTGTTGCCGCAGCAAACTTTTTGCTTGTTTTAAGCTACTAACCTCTCCAAACAAGAGTACTAATTGATTTTCTTTGGGTGTTACTCCGGCATAACGAATACGTGCTTGTTGCAGATTTTCATTAATATTTTTTGCTAAGCCTTGCATACGTTGAGCAACAAGATTGTTAATATCTACTTCTAAAGCAAAATGTACACCGCCGCGTAGATCCAACCCTAGCTTCATAGGCGCTGCACCAATCGCTTGCATCCAGCGCGGTGCTGATGAAATAAGATTAACGGCGACAGTATAATCATCACCTAATGCAGTCGATAAAATATCTTTCGCTTTAAGTTGAGTATCGGTATTAGTAAACCTTAATAAAAGGGTTTGTTGGTTTAATTCTTCACTCAGAGGAGAAATAGGCACTGTTTTTATCAATGCGTTGACTCTTGCTTGTAGCACTTTCATATTCGCATGCATGATAGCCGTCGAAGGAGAAATTTGCACAGCGGGCTGCTCGGGAAAAAGATTAGGTGCAGCATATAAAAAGCCTAAAATCAACAACGCCAGCAATAATAGATTTTTCCACAGAGGATATTTATTGAGCATAAAGACTTAAGACTTTATTGTCCCTTTGGGTAAAACACTAGAAACAGCCGCTTTTTGTAAATTAATTTCGACGTTTTCTGCAATTTTTAAACTAATTAAATCGTTATTAAGACGCGTAACTTTCCCAATTATTCCACCGGTTGTGGTCACTTCATCACCCATCGCTAAGTTAGCCATTAATTGACGATGCTCTTTTGCACGTTTTGCTTGGGGACGCCATAATAATAAATAAAAGATCACTACAAAACCTAATAAAATTAAAATTTGAGAAAACCCATTCGATTGAGGAGTGATAGACGTTGTGGGTGATTGGGCAAACACATCAGTAATAAAAAAACTCATATTTTCTTTTCTCCTATGAGATCGATGATATTAAGCCAAGCAATTTACCTCGTTCGCTGAATATTCGCAAATTTTGACGCGATAAACGATAAAAGAGTATTAAGTTTAACTAATCCACATGGCATCGCCATAGCTAAAAAATCGATAATTTTGCATAATCGCCTCTTTATAAGCTTGCATAACGGAATCATACCCTGCAAATGCACAGACTAACATCAACAAAGTCGATTGAGGTAAATGAAAGTTACTAATTAATGCATCGATACACCGAAATTTAAAACCTGGATAAATAAAAAGGCGCGTATCGCCGATAAATGGTTTAATTTCGCCCTTTAAAGCTGCTGTTTCTAAACTTCTAACAACAGTTGTTCCTACGGCAATAACACGCTTATTATTTTTTTTAGTTTTAACTATTTGCTCACAAACAGTCTCTGACACCGAAACATATTCATTATGCATACGATGATCCTCAAGGCACACACTGCGAATAGGCTGGAAAGTTCCTGCACCCACATGTAGCGTAATAAAAGCAATATTAACCTCGTTCGCTTTTAATTGCGTTAGCAAATTTTTATCAAAATGTAAACCGGCGGTTGGCGCCGCAACAGCACCTGGCATCGAAGCAAAAACAGTTTGATAACGCTCGCTATCAAAATATTCTTCTGCTCTTTGGATATAAGGTGGTAAGGGGATATGACCCACCTGGTTTAACAGGGCTTGAATGGATAGGTCAGATTGAGTTAAAAAAGCTAATTTAAATAAACTTTCAAATCGGCCAACGACTTCTAAGCACACTCCATTTTCTAATATAAGCAAAGTTCCTAATTTAAGTGATTTACTGGTTCTTATTTGCGCGAGAGCATTTTTTTTATCTAAAATCCGCTCAATCAAAATCTCTGCTTTCCCGCCCGTCATTTTTTTAGCAAACAAACGCGCAGGAATAACTTGTGTATTATTTAAAACTAAAAGATCACCGGGGTTTATAAAATTTAAAATATCATTAAATTTTTTATGTTGGATAACGCCGGTTGTTTTGTTTAAACAAAACAACCGGCTATCCGTTCTTTCCTTTGCCGGATAATGGGCGATTAATTTTTCAGGAAGTTCATAAGTAAAATCTTCCAGTTTATAGTGTGTTTGAATTTTCAAGTAAAACTAACTATTAAAGAATCAAATTAGAAAGAAAAAACCCGCTTAAATAGCGGGTTTTTATTCAGTAGCCTGGCAATGTCCTACTTTCCCATGGAGGAACCCCAAAGTATCATTGGCGCAGAGTAGTTTCACGTCTGAGTTCGGAAAGGGATCAGGTG
>Ga0222713_10001747_pt1 | contig 23988 bp, 19 predicted proteins | sample C33_649DmetaG_FD_165061 | JGI IMG/M metagenome (GOLD analysis project Ga0222713, IMG submission 165061) | Estuarine water microbial communities from San Francisco Bay, California, United States - C33_649D | ecosystem: Environmental > Aquatic > Marine > Unclassified | place: USA: California...
CTTATCTTCTGTCGTATGTCTTTTACCTTTCATGGTCTGGGTCCTTTCTGGGGCCCAGACTAACATCAAAGGTGGCTCAAAATAGCGAGGTCAGGTCACTCCCAATGATGGATGGATCGCTCTTCAATATTTACTTCAACAAGGTTCGGCGCAAGGCGGCCCAGTTTGCGACCAAGCGTCTGCAAGAATCCAACGTGCCAACATTTGGCGCGATTCTAAACGGCCTGAATGTTGCCGTTTCGGGCTATTACTACGCACAATACTACGACAAGTCCTACAAGGATTATTACGTGGTTCAGCCTGGCGATGAACAAGGGCGGACCTGAGATCCGTTTGGTTTTGATAGTCAGAATCTGACTAATGAGCAGCGGCTCTCCGCAAACGATCATTTATCGCCGCAGCCATCGGGCCAGCCGGCGCCAATTCGGCATGGATAACTTTGAAGCCCTGTTTATCCAAACTGCGCAATTGGCCAAATAAGTTCCGTGCAGCCTCCGCTTGATTATTATTTTGGCACAGCCAGTAGGATTGCTTGTTTCGAATGAACTTGGGTTTTGAAAAATACAAACACGCTTCCTTCGGGCTCAACTTACCCACATGGCCGTGATTCAGATCTTTGTGCAAAAGAACCTGGGCCTTGGGGCTGTAGTGCTGCTTGAGCAAACCGGGTGAAACTTGATTGTCCGATACCTGCGCGCGTTTAGGTCGATATTCAATGACTAGAGCGCCAATAGTCCGGCTGAGTTGCTCGGGTGTGACCGCCCCGGGTCTCAGCACACGTATTTTAGACGGATTGCGAGCATCGACGATGGTCGACTCCAAGCCGATTTGCGCGGGGCCTCCATCCAGGATGTAGCCAATTTTACGTCCTAATCCGGTCTTCACGTGGTCAGCGGTGGTAGGACTGACATAGCCGAAAATATTGGCGCTCGGTGCCGCAAGCGGGAGTCCGCACTCGCGCAATAATCTGCGCATGATCGGATGGCTCGGCATGCGCACAGCTACACTATCCAAGTCCGCAGTCACGATATCTGGGATACAGGGTTTTTTGGGCAGGATCAGGGTCAATGGTCCCGGCCAGTATTGATTGGCTAATAGCTCCGCAACTGGGTTCGTGGTGGCAATCGATGTAAGCTGATCGTGATTATGAATGTGCACGATCAACGGATCTGTGCTGGGCCTGCCTTTGACCCGGAATATCCTGCGACAGGCTACGGAATCCAAGGCATTGGCCGCCAATCCATAAACGGTTTCCGTAGGCACACCAACCAAAGCTCCGTTTTGAAGCTTACGCGCCAGCATGGCCAAATTGCGTGGCGTGCTGCGAAAAATACGTGCGCCGGATCCTTGCTTCATTGCATGAAAAAGCCGGAGGCGAATGACTCCGGCTCGAGATGACAGTGTGGTTACTGTGGCTTAGAGCGCCAACAGGTTATTCCGGGACTGCTTGATGGTCTTGGTCACCGCGCGCTGCTGCTTGGCAGACAGACCAGTATACTTGCGGGGGAGAATCTTTCCGGTGTCCGTGACGTAACGGTTCATCAACTGAGGGTCGGTGAAAGGGAAATTCTCGGGGGTCAGGCTCTGTTGCTTTTCTTCGGTGGTGCTCATGGCTTAAATGGAAGGGAAGAAGATTGGGCGTCAGTCTAGGTTGTCAACCCGGGAATTTCGGCTCGATTGGAAGGTTGACCGTCACTCGGGAAGGCCTGTTGATGGCTGTGGTCTGGGGCCGTAGCTCAATTGGATAGAGCTGTTCCGTCCTAAGGAAAGGGTTGTGGGTTCAACTCCCGCCGGCCCCACCAGTCCGCAATGGGATGATCCTGCTACATCGTGGGTTAGGTCCCGCCCGCCCAAACTGGTTTGTTGCGCAGATGATAGAGCCGTTCACCTGCTTTTGGCTCAAAAAGGATACCCTCATCCTCTCGATTGGCGAAGTCTTCCTTGTTGATGGTGCGCCAGTCCCGGTAACCCAAATTTAGCTCCTTGCATTCGGCTTCGTTCAATCCCGTCGCCAAGGTCACTTTTACCCGTGGGGTCTCAATACCCGTTTCTGCATCGTAAGCGCCGATGCCATAAACGTGGGCGGAATGCGCCAGGATGCCCCAAGGTTCATCTTTGAATCGATCCCATTGATTCAGGATATAATCCCGACAATGATAGCCAATGCGGCGAATGTGTTCCCCATGAGTGATGGAAACGTGATCTAGGTGGGGCGCATAGATGATTAATTCGCCGCCATCGGCGACGACCGGTTCCAGCTTATACATGCACTTTCCCGCCACCCAGAGTTCGTCATACATCAGAGGGGCACAGGACAACACGGTATGAAATGGCCGGTCTTTGTAAGTGATGTGAAGTTCCTTGGAAAGTTCACTGGCTGCATCCCAAGCCTCTTCAGGCGTGCCGGCAAACAAGCCGGCCAATGCGCCATGTCCCTCCACGACGAGACTGAAGCAGAGTTTGGGCACGGTCACCATCGCACCGGCGCGATCGACGACTTTACGCACAGGCGTCCATTTGTTGCCGATTATCATCGGGTTGGTCACTACCGCGCCCAGCCAATGGAAAAAATTCAATATGCCCGGACCACCTACTCCGGGAAACAGATATTTATTCCCTCCGGAAAATCCCACGACTTCGTGAGGGAAAACCGGTCCCACGATGATGATTTGGTCATAGTCATAGAGTCGTTTGTTTATGTGCACCGGCACATCCATCGAAAATAAACCTCCCGACAAAGCTTTGATTTCATCGGCTGGGATTACGCCCAGATCCCGCAATGCGTTGGGATTATCCCACTCATGATTGATGAATTCCACGTTCCGGTAAGTGGTTGCGCGTTCCTCCGCCGTGATCTCGACCCGGGTATTGATTGCCTTGTCGGACATGGCGGGGTGGGTGCCCAGCGCGATCATGACATCAAATTTCTTTGTCACTCCACCGATCCGGGCGTGCAGGGCTTTAAACATCATGCCGATTGGGGCGGTCCGCGTGCCATCGGGAATGATTAGGAGCACTCGTCTACTGCCGTAATCAATCGGGTCACAAACCTGTGCCACGGTGTTTATGACCTCTTCACGGCTCAGCGGACCTGATTTCGGTTTCCTTACAATAGACGCACTAGGGCCATTCATATGGACTGACTGAATACTATTCGGCCAAATGTTTCACAATGTCGTAATATGCTGGCGTGCGTCTTTTGATTGTTTCGAGGGCGGGGATTGGCAGGATATGTCCACTCGTATTATGCCCTCATCTGATTATCTTTCACAGTTGTTCGGTCTCGCAGGTAAAGTTGCTATTGTAATTGGTGGCACGGGCGAACTCTGCGGGGCGATGGCTGAAGGTTTGGCTGGCGCGGGCGCTGAAGTTGTTCTCGTCGGCCGCAATGGCGTGAAAGCACAGACCCGACTCGATAAAATTGCCTCGGCCGGAGGTAAAGCATGGTTTCATGCCGCCGAGGCCACCAGTAAGTCTGAGCTCGTAGAGCTGCGCAATTCGGTCGTCCAGCGGTCAGGTCGAATCGATATCGTGATCAACGGAGCCGGCGTCAACTCGGCGACGCCGTTTTTAGATATCACTGAGGAAGAGTTCGACCGGATTGTTAACGTTAATCTCAAAAGCGTATTTCTCGGCTGCCAAGTTTTCGGTCAATACCTGGTCCAGCAAGGGCAGGGGGGCTCGATCATCAATCTCGGTTCGATGTCCGGCGTTGTGCCGCTCTCTCGCGTATTCACCTACTCGGCCACCAAGGGCGCCGTGCACAATCTTACCCTCAACCTTGCCCGCGAGTGGGCTCCCGCCAAGGTGCGCGTTAACGTCCTCGTCCCCGGTTTTTTCCCGGCCGAGCAGAACAAGAAGGTGCTCACCCCCGACCGCGTCGCCAGTATCATGGGTCATACCCCCATGAAACGATTCGGTGAGGCCCGTGAACTCATCGGTGCCACCCTCCTGCTGGCGTCGGATGGAGCCGGGTCCTTCATCACAGGCGAAGAACTGATCGTCGACGGCGGCTACCATTCGATGACCATCTGATCGTGAGTCCCAACAAGCCGATCAACGTCTTTTTGCTCAGGAATAATCTGCGTATAGCAACGAATCCCTGCGTCAGTCCCGACTTCTGCCTCGACTGGCCCGCGTTGGCCGCCGCTATCATAACCGGGGAGGTTACAGAATATCCCAAGAGTCGATTCGCCACCAAAGTTGGCGAATTTACACTCGTCGAAGACGCTAGTGGTGACTGTGCCTGGAAACTCCACGCTATAGCCTCACCGATGGACGAAGGTATGGTGCATGCCACCGCGACCTACTTTCCTGCTTCGTGGGAAAATTTGCTCAAACTCAAGAACTTGATCCAAGAGCATGACACCGACTCGTCCATCTTCCCTTCATCCGGTGCCAAACTCGGCCGATCGACCTTGGGGGTCGGCGCGCGCTTCACTACATTGCATTGGCCGGCGGTGGAATGGGCCATGAGTGCGCTCGAATTGGGCATGACTGCCAATCAAAATTCTATTCCGCGCGAGCTCGTCTACGATGTGGATGCGATGCTTGGTAACCGACTCGATACCGTTCCGTTCCCATTCATTGGGACCCATGTCCCCGAAGGGCACCAAGGCCAATGCGTCGAAGGAATGAGTCACGGCTGCGTGCTCTCCAAACTCAAGACGGGCTTCCATCGCCGACGAATTGCTTGGTCTTTCAACGCTGACCACCAGCCCATCGGCGGCAAGTTCGACAGTCGCGAGGATGCACTCGTGCGCGGCAGCCTGCTCGCCAGCTACATAACATTCGATCTTTCGCCCGAGTTGGCGTTGAACCGACCGGCGAATCTCGCCGACGTGCCTGCCGACATCGTCACGAAGACGCGGGCCCGAGTGTCCGCGGCGGGGCTGACGCTCGACGAAGCCGCCTTCAACCAATTGCTCGTCACTGTCTGGCCTTCGCTGGTGAAGATGAAGACCCGCGACGAAAAATACGCGGCTGCTCGCGCCGCCGCGTTTACGACGCCCGTCGGTTGCGCCTACTTGCGCGAACTATCGATCGACGAACTCCCCGGGCTGACCACACCGGAAACCACGGCGATTATGCTCGCGTTGTGTGAGGCGCTGGAGATGCCAGTCAATTTCGTGGCACCAGCCTTCGGCTTCCAGAAAAACACACCTTATCCTGACAACGCCGCGCTACAGAAACTGATTGAGGCCCAGTGGAACGTATGCGCCAAGTTTGGCGTCAGCATCGGTTTCCATTCTGGCTCCGGAAAATCTGCCGAAAACTACCAAGTAATGGGGCAGGTGACCGGCCGTGCACTCGAAATCAAGACCAGCGGCCGCTACACCTACGAGATGGGGGTAGCGATATCACAGGCCAAGAACCCGACCGATGTGGCCCTCTGGCACGACTGGTATCAGTTCACAGTTGATATGGCGGTTAAGGGTGCTTTCAGCACCGATGCGACCGAACAAAAGATGGCGCGGATCTTCGTTGAAACGTCGCTGAAGTCAGCCAGCAAGCGGACCGACGTTTTCGCATCGTCCGCCACCTGTCGGATGGCTCTCGATGCATTGCCGCCCTCGGCCGATCACATGATCTTCTTCGAATACAACTTTCTCTATGTGCTTGCCGCCGGAGGTAAACCCGAGAAATCGGCCCTTGGTAATCACACTCCGGCCGGCTATACCCAGCGCGCCCGTTTCTATGCTGTTAGTGCCGAGACTCAGCTGCTCTTTGCCAAACGCATCGCTGCCTACCTCATCTTCCTCGCCGAAAACACCGGCTTGGCCACAAAAGAGTGCTGCACCGCGGCGAGCAAGCTGCTTACTTCCTACACCAGCCTCGACGCGATGATGAATGACATTTCTCCATGAAGCCCTTCATTCACGACGACTTTCTCTTACAGACCGATGCGGCCCGTGATCTGTATCACAATTTCGCCAAGGCCGAACCGATCTACGATTACCACTGCCACCTTCCGCCTGCGCTGATTGCAGACAATCACCGATTCGCCGATCTGGCCGAGATCTGGCTCGGGGGAGACCACTACAAATGGCGGGCTATGCGCGCCAATGGCGTTCCAGAGCGCCTTTGCACCGGCGCTGCTGCGCCCCGCGAGAAATTTGATGCTTGGTGCGCGACCGTGCCCCACACCATCGGCAACCCGCTTTACCATTGGTCGCATCTCGAACTGGCCCGCTATTTTGGTATCACAGAAACTATCAACCCCACCTCAGCCGACAAAATCTGGCAGCTAGCCAATGAGAAACTGGCTGACATGCGGTCGCAGGATGTCCTCGCTGCTAACAAGGTTGCCGTCATATGCACTACCGACGACCCGGCCGATTCACTCGCGGAGCATGCCCGCATAGCCCGGCTGGATATCAAGACCAAGGTCTATCCAGCTTTTCGCCCCGACAAGGCTCTCGGCGTGAACACGCCGCCCGCCTACAATGCGTGGCTCGAAAAACTTGGTGGTGCGACGAAGATTACCATCAAGACTTTTGATGATCTACTTAACGCCCTGCGGCAACGTCACGCCGATTTCCACGCGGCCGGTGGTCGCCTTTCCGACCATGGGATGGAAACAGCACTGTCTGAGCCCTGCACCCATGCCGAGGCCGCAGCTATTTTCGCAGCTGCCCGTGCCGGCACCGCTGCTTCAGCCTCTGATTGGAGCAAATTTGGTTCATACCTCATGCTAGAGTTTGGCCGCTGGGACGCCAAGGCGGGCTGGGCCAAACAGCTGCATCTTGGTGCGCTGCGCAACAACAACACCCGCCTCTTACAAGCGCTTGGTCCCGATACCGGCTTCGACAGCATCGGCGACTTCAATCAAGCTCGTGCGCTCAGTGGCTACCTCAACGCGCTCGATCTCACGGGCGAGCTGCCTCGCACCGTGCTCTACAACCTCAATCCTGCCGACAATTACGTCTTCGCCACCATGGCCGGCAACTTTCAGGATGGTTCCATCCCCGGCAAGATGCAGTTCGGTTCCGGTTGGTGGTTCCTCGACCAGAAAGAAGCGATGGAGTGGCAGCTATCTGCGCTGGCCAACCTCGGTTTACTCAGCCGGTTCGTTGGTATGCTGACCGACTCACGCAGTTTTCTCAGTTACACCCGCCACGAGTATTTCCGTCGCGTGCTGTGTAACCTCCTTGGCGGCCAGCTTGAGCGTGGGGAACTGCCCGATGATCTCGCGCTTGTCGGTGGCATGGTGCGAAACATCTGCTTTGCCAATGCCCGCGATTATTTCCGTCTCGAACTAGCTCCTGAGTTTAGTTGATCCCATCACTTAGGTGTAGTGCTGCATCAGTTCACGGACTTCAGTCGGTAATGCCGGATTGAGATGAGCGACCGTCCAGCGGTAAAGCTGTCTGACCTCTGCTGTTTCCAAATCAGTGCGCTTCAATTCAACCCCATCGTAGAGTGAGGACGATTCCGGGGCACTCACGTAGATGGCCAACTTGTGCGGCTCTTTGCCGTTGCGCACATAATAGTCATTCATCCTAAATTCGAATCCGGTAATCGCCATATGCTCCTGGTCGCGCCAGACAGTAAGGAGTGTTTTGTTGATGCCGTGGAAACAGATGGTGTCGTAACCAGGTTCGGTGTCACGGCTTGGAACGGGCCGATTGCTCAGGCTCACGCCAATTGAAACGGGCTCCAATAATTGCAGGTAGGCTTTGCGGGCTTCAAAATCGGCAAATTCAAAAACCAAACCAACGGTTAAATCTGAATTGGTGGTCCTTGTATGGACAATATTTGCGGCAGTGGTGAGAGATTGTGATTCCAGTTTCAGGGTTACCTTAATGGTATCGCCCTTCCTGAGCGAGACATCAGGCTTAACAACAAGACTGGCCCCATTGCTTGATAGATTATTGATGCTACAGCTCAGATTCTGAGTGCCGTGGGTGATAGAACATTGAATGGGTGACCCACTGGGCAGGTCGTAGCGATTGTGGTGACGCTTTTCCCTTTGGTCCGCGCTCTGAGGATTGAAGTTCAGTATACGTTTAAAAAAAACCACGTGGATATCATGGCCATGGTGGTCCAATTGACAACCCGGCCTCACTAGGGATATTTCGACCCTGGCTCAAGCCATGGCGTATCGCCCCCAAAAATAATCGACCGGTGCGGTTGTATTTCAGGCCAATAAGATCGAGCTGTCTTCAGGCAGCGATAGCGTGGCGACAATAGCTGGCCAAGTGACGATCCGTAATGGCTGGCACACGTTGCAGCGCGAAAATGGTGCGGGGTTCCCAAAGTTGGGTGCGTAGTGGCTCCAGGAATCGTTTGGGCAAATCCGGAGACTCGAGCTGGGACAGGATTTTGAGCGTCTGACGCGACGCCGGCAGGCCCAGCCATTCAAGCACGCCGAAGACCCCATTTCGCTCGTGCACCGCCACAATCTCGGTCCAGCACGCTGCCGTGGCGCCGCGCAGGCTCACATGGTCGGCCAGAAAGGACGTCAAGGCGGGGGTATCAATCAAGTCGGGCAGCAACGCAGGGCAGCGGGCGGCGACTTGCAGGGCTTCCATCCGATTGAAGGAGAAGCCGGCGAGAAAGGTGCGAACCACCGTTGGCACGAATTCCAGATAGGGCCGCCAGTCGCGGTTACGGCAGGCCAAGGAAGCGGCTTCAAGCAGTTCGCTGGTCGGGTTGATGGCAATCCAGTCATCGCCGTAAAGGCGCTCAAAGCGGACTTCCGGCCACGGGGTTACACGGTGCAGTTCGCCGTAGTGGGCCCAACTAAGGGCGATGGGGAGGGTGTTTTTCATGGGACGTTGGGTAAGGATCATGTCCACAGAATACCAAGGGGGGTGGGACATTGCTTGGCCCAGGCCAAAAAATGTGCAGATTATTTTCATGCCCTCCAAACCGCAGCTTTCCCGGCCTCCGCTTGCCCGGATGATGAAGATCCATGATGCCCTGCGGAGTGATGCTTTGGTCAACTGCACCAAGTTGACCCGGACCCTGGAGGTCTCGCGCAAGACCATTGTGCGCGACATCGCGTTTATGCGGGACCAGCTGGACCTGCCGATCGAATTCGACTCCAAATTGGGTGCCTATCGTTATACTTCGCCGGTATCCTCATTTCCGACGGTCAACGTGACTGAAGGGGAATTGCTGGCACTGCTCGTCGCCCAACGAGCACTCGAGCAATACCGCGGCACACCGTTCCATCACCAATTGGAGATCGCCTTTGATAAACTGGCCGGCGCGCTGCGAGATACAATTTCCTTTTCCCCGGCCGATGAGCTCAGGACGGTATCTTTCCGAAACATCGGTCTTGGTAAAACCGACCTCGCCACCTTCAACCCACTCAGTGCGGCGGTGCTCCGGCATGAGGAAGTCGTGTTTTGCTATCGTAAACCGGGCACCGCGCAGGCCCCCGAACGTCGGGTGCACCCTTACCATTTGGCTAACCGGGAAAACCTGTGGTATCTCATCGGGTTCGATGTGGAGCGGCAGGCCCTGCGCACCTTCGCTCTGCCGCGCATCAGTGGAGTGGTCAGGACCAAGTCAAAGTTTGAGCGGCCGGCGGATTTTTCACCGGAGACTTTTTTTGCCAATGCCCTCGGGGTGCTGGGCGGCACGGGCAATTACCGGGTGATGATTCGTTTCAGCGCCGCCGCCGCCGAGCGGGTGCGCGAACGTGAATGGCATGAATCCCAGAAGTTGCGCGAACTCAAAGACGGTGAACTGGAATTGGAGATGAGGCTGGGTGCCTTGGAGGAAGCGGAGCAATGGATTCTCGGGTGGGGTGCGGCTGCAGAAGTGGTCGGGCCGCCCGAACTACGCGCCAACATCCAGCGCACCATTGCGCGACTCACTCAACGCTACCAAGCGCGAACCTGATTACAGGCTTTCACTTGCCGCTTCATCGGACAAATCTGCACGGCCATACTCCATGAATGATAACCGCAACTACGACTACACGGACTGGAAATTCAACGTGCGGGACGAGTATCAAGTCATTGCCGATTGGATCACCCCCAAGGCCAAGGTTATCGACCTGGCCTGTGGCAATGGATCCCTGATGAAGCTGCTGCAGGAGCAGAGACAAGCGGACTGTGAAGGTTTGGAATTGGCTCCGACGGGGGTGGACAATTGCCTGCGGCATGGACTCAAGGCCCGGGTCGCCGCCATCGATCTTGATTCCAGCTATGCGGACTATCCCGACCAGCAGTTCGATTACGCGGTGTGCAATGTGACTGTGCAAATGGTGAGCTTCCCGGAAGTGTTGCTCACCCAAATGAAGCGCATTGCGAAACGGCAGATCATTTCGTTTCCCAACTTTGCCTACATTACCAATCGCTTTGACCTGCTGTTTCACGGCCGCATGGCCAAGCCGATGATCTTTGGCTACGATTGGTATAGCACCGGGCATATCCATCAGCTCAGCGTGGCTGATTTTCGCGCCTATTGTCGTGATCGGGGCATGAACGTTACCCGACAGCATCATTTGGGCCCGGCGCTGGGCAAGGGGCGCTTGCCGATCATTCCCCAGGTCTGGCCGAATATGTTTTCGATTGTGGCCATTTTTGAATGTGAGTGAGCCGGCGCAGAACTGAAATTTGCAATGAGCAAACCCCCGGCAGTGCAGACCACAAAGGCCGCCATTGATTGGTGGATGTGGGGTTTATTAGGGGGTTTGCTGCTGGGGTTTGCCGCGGTGCGATTGCTCGGGGTTTTTAACGATCTCTGGCTCGACGAGATTTGGTCAGTCCGGATGGTCGAATCAATCAAGTCACCTTTCGAGATCCTGACCAGTCTCCGGCACGACAATAACCATCCGCTTAACTCCCTGTTCATCTACTATCTGCTGCCGGCCGATGCAGATTGGACCTTCCGGTTGTTATCTTGGTTTAGCGGCAGCTTGAGTGTCTGGCTCGCCGCCTTGATTGCCCGGAAGCAATACCGGCAACAGCATCCCCAGGCTTTGCCACGCAATGAAATGATTGCCGGCATACTGACCGCCATACTCGTTGGGGCGTCGTATTTGCTTATTCATTATTCCTCTGAAGCCCGTGGGTATGCTCCGGCGGTGATGTTCAGCTTGTTGGCGATCTTCGCCTTGCAACATGCTGGGGAGAAAGCCGGCCTCCGTTGGGCGATGGTATATTGGTTGGCTTGCGGCCTGGGTCTGCTGGCTCATCTGGCTACCGTGCAAGTGCTGATCGCTGGGTTGGGATTTTCGCTCTTGGGTCTGATTCAACCCAAGGTCGGGCGGCTGGCTGAGTTGCGCAAAATACTGGGGTGGCACCTGCTGCCATGGCTCGGCTTTGGCGTCTACTACATTGGATTTATCCGCAAAATCGAAATCGGGGGTGGACCCGATAGCACGTTGATGGGCGTCTTGGTTGAAGCCGCGGCCTATGTGATGGGGCTGCCTGTCGATTCAGGTGTTGGATTGGCTCTGCCTCTGATCCTTGTGTTGGTGGGGATGAGCTTGTGGTTGATGGGTCGGGTCGGGGGATGGCGCAACGCATTCCTATTCGGTCTTTTGATCTTCGTTACCCCTGCGCTCGGTATCGTCTTCAGTAAATTTAACCTGCTCTATCCGCGCTATTTTCTGCTCAACGCCACCTTTGCGCTGGTGGTATCAGGTTATGGGCTTACGTGCGTGTGGTTGCGCGGTGGATGGGCCCGCATCTTGGTTGGGCTGGGCCTGATTTGTTTTGTGGTCGGCAATGCCGTTCATGTTACCCGCTTGGTGCAATTCGGTCGCGGACAATACCGGTCGGCGCTGCGGGAAATTGCCCAGCGCACACCAACGTCGGACATTGCGATCGGGAGTGATCATGATTTCCGTAATCAAGTCTTGGTGGATTACTACCGCGGAGTGGTCGCACCGAAATCAATTACTTACCATCCCATGGATCAGCGACCGCCATGGGGGGTTGACTGGCTGCTGTTGCATCGCTTGGACGATGGCCCAACGCCACCCGAGATGATCGCGGATGCCCGTGGGAATCGTTATGTCCGGGAAATGGTTTACCCGCATGCAGCCCTCTCGGGTTGGGACTGGTTTATCTATCGCCGGCAATAGGTGTGGGCAGCTGCCAGCCGCGGTTGCATACTTCGCACTTGCGGCACCCGGGCCCCAGACCAACCTTGGCAACTGTATGCCGAACAGCTTCGGAACTCTTTTTACGATCACGACCTGGGGTGAAAGCCACGGGACCGCCGTCGGCGTGGTAATTGATGGCTGTCCACCGAATCTCCCGCTGACGATTGAGGAAATCCAAGTCGAGCTCGATCGCCGCCGACCGGGCCAGAGTGATATCGTAACCCCGCGCAAGGAATCTGATACGGTGGAAATTCTTTCCGGACTTTACGAGGGTCGCACGACCGGCACGCCTATTTCCCTTTTGGTGCGCAATGCCGACCAACGTCCCGGCGCCTATGACGAGATGGTCGAGAAATACCGGCCTTCGCATGCCGACTATACTTACCAGTCCAAATTCGGTCTGCGCGACCCACGTGGCGGCGGTCGCAGCTCGGCGCGTGAAACCGTGGGTCGGGTCGCCGCTGGGGCGATTGCCAAGAAGATCCTGCGCATGGCGGGTTCGGTCGAGATCCGTGCCTACCTGACGCAGGTTCACGACATTGAGATGCCTCCCCTGCAGAAATTTCCTACATTGGCGGAAGTAGAGGCCAGTCCCGTGCGTTGTCCCGATCCGTTGATCGCCGAACAGATGATTGCACGCATCAAGGAAGTGCGCAGCCAAGGTGATTCCGTTGGTGGGGCGATCGAGTGCCGCGTGCGCGGAATGCCAGTTGGTCTGGGTGAACCGGTCTTCGATCGTTTGGAAGCCGATCTGGCCAAGGCGATGCTTTCCCTGCCGGCGACCAAGGGTTTCGAAGTCGGGAGTGGATTTGCCGGTTCCCGGATGAAGGGTTCCGAACACAATGACCCATTCGAAATGCGGGATGGTCAGGTGCACACGACGAGCAACCGTTCGGGTGGGGTGCAAGGTGGCATCAGCAATGGCGAGGAATTGATTTTCCGCACCGCTTTCAAGCCGACCGCCACGATCCTGCAATCGCAGAAGACCGTGAATGTGAAGGGCGAGAATACTGAACTGGCTGCCCGGGGCCGGCACGACCCGTGTGTGGTTCCCCGTGCGGTCCCAATTGTTGAGGCCATGACTGCTCTGGTTCTGCTGGATCATTGGATGCGTCACTTGGCGCAAAACCGTATCTTCAAATTTTGATTCACCGGTGATTTCCACGGACAAGCCACTGGTATACTTCATTCTAGGCGCAGCCGGTTCCGGCCGTCGTAGCGTGCTACTCGACTTGATTGCAGATGGGTTGCCGAAAACGGATCAACCGGCCGTATTGCTGTGCGAGAACGAAGCCAGCACACCGGTGGACGAAAAACTACCCGCAGTTACCCGCTGGGCGTGGACCGGTTCGGCCATTGAGGCGGAATTTCCGGCTGCAGCGACCCATGTCTTTCTGATCAGTGATGGCCGGGGAAGTCCGGTGGATCAAATTGAAGCACTGAAACCTTGGATTGATCAAAATGGCGCCGAAATGGGCCGAGTTATCACCGTGGTAAACTGCCAGCTCGGGGAGGCGCACCCGCCCTTGCTGGCGTGGTATGATGCCTGCGTGCATTTCAGCGATGTGGTGCTGCTAAACCTGCGCGAAGGCGTGTTGAACAAATGGATTTCCGACTTTCAGGGACGCTATAAGGATCAGTTTTTCCCCTGCCTGATCGAATTCGTCAAAGCGGGTCGGGTAAAGAGTGCCTCCGTGGTGCTCGATCCGGTGGCCTTGCGGATCTCACATTATTTCGAGGAAGAGCAGGAGTGGATCATTACCGGTGGAGTGGATGAATCCGAGGCTGAAGGGGATGAGGAAATTCAAGCGGCTCCCGAGGAAGACCCTTACCTGACCCGTCACACGGGTGGCCGGCGCGTAAAGGAAATCCCCGGCATTGCCGATTATTTACCGGCAACGAAATAAGGCGTCGCAAAAAAGGCCGGCCAATTCGACCGGCACAATTTGTGACTGAATTGGCTTATTTGCAGGCAGCCACCGCCGCGACAAAGGCCTTGGCTTTGGCGGTGATGGCGGACCAGTTCTTTTCCTTGAGCGATTTGGCATCGACCAGGGAACTGCCGGCGGCGGTCGCCATGGCGCCAGCCTTCAGGAAATCGCCCACATTTTCCGCACTCACGCCGCCGGTTGGCACGATTTCGATGTGTGGTAACGGACCCTTGATCGACTTGATGTAAGCGGGGCCGAAGAATTCTGCCGGGAAAACCTTGGCGGCATCAGCGCCAGCTTCCCACGCGTTGACGATCTCCGTGGGGGTAAAAGCACCGCAAAATACCGGAATGCTGTAGCGGCGGCAGAGGGTAATCACGTCGGGACGAAGCGCTGGCGTGACCACGAACTGGGCGCCGGCGAGAATGCCCATCCGGGCGGTCTCGGCGTCGAGCACCGTGCCTAGTCCAAAGATAAAATCAGGTAGCTCTGCCGTGGCTTTTTCCAGCATACGGATGGCGCCCGGGGTGGTCATGGTTAGCTCAATACTGGTCAATCCGCCCTCAGCGAGGGCCTTGGCACAGTCGAGCAAACCGTCGGAATTATCGGCGCGAATAAGCGCCACGACCTTCTCGGCGCGGATTTTGGAGAGCACGGCGTCTTTTTTCATGGGGAGGGCCAGCTTGAGCGGCCCTGGGCGGGGAGGGAAATCTATTTTCTTGCGCCAGTCGCCTGCGCCGTATCTTTTGCCCCTTCCAACGCGCCCAGGTGGTGGAATTGGTAGACACGCAGGTCTCAGAAGCCTGTGCCTCACGGTGTGCGGGTTCGAGTCCCGCCTTGGGCACCATGCTACGCTCCGTTGGAGCTACGCATGGCACAGCCTTGCGACGACTGGCCAGGGTGGGATAGGGTTTGTTAAGTAAACTTACGCCAAGGATTGGGGTTGGCGCGGCCGGCATCCAAATTAAGCATCATCCCATGCTCTCCCGGAAACTTGCGACCCTTTTCCTTGTTCTGACCTGTTGGCTTTCGCCCATCATGCGCGCCGGGGTGCCGCTCGATTATTACCTGCCAGCAGGCACTGACTATGACCCCAAGGTGCCCACCCCCGAGCAGTTTCTCGGGTGGCAAGTGGGTGAGTGGCATTTGCGCAGCGAATTGATCGCCGGCTACCTCCAAGCGGTGGCAGCCGCAGCCCCAGACCGGGTGAAACTCGAAATCGCCGGTTTCACCTACGAACACAAACCGCTCATCGTGCTCACGATCAGCTCGCCGGAAAACCTCCGGAATCTTGAGACCATACGCACGCAACACCTCGCGCTTTTCGATCCGGCCAAGTCCGGCCAGGTGGACATCTCGAAGATGCCCGTGGTGGTGAATCAGGGTTACAGCATCCACGGCAATGAGCCGAGCGGAACCAATGCCATGGTGCTCTACGTCTATTATCTGGCTGCGGCGCGCGGACCGGCGATCGAGGCGCAATTGCGCGATGCCGTCATCTTGATCGAGGCCCAGCGCAATCCCGACGGCGGCGACCGTGCCGCCCAGTGGTTCAACCAGCACAAATCACTTAGCGCTCCCTCGGCGGATCCCGATGACCGCGAGCACAACGAGGCGTGGCCCAACGGCCGTTACAACCACTACCTTTTTGATCCCAACCGCGACTGGCTCCCCTTGGTGCATCCCGAAGCTCGCGTGCGGGCCGCACTGTTTCACCAATGGCGGCCTAATCTCCTCACGGACCATCACGAGATGAGTTCCGCCAGCACGTTCTTCTTTCAGCCCGGCGTGCCCAGCCGGAACAACCCGAGTTCAGCTCAGCGCGTGTTTGAATTGACCCGCAAGGTCGCGGCTTATCACCAGCGTGACCTCGATCAGTATGGCGTGTTGTATTTCTCCGAGCAAGGTTACGACGATTTCTACCCCGGCAAGGGATCCACTTATCCGGATTTGCACGGCACCGTGGGCATCCTCTTCGAGCAGGCGAGTGCCCGCGGCCATGCGCAGGAAAGCGACAACGGCGTGCTTACCTTTGCCTACGCGATCCGGAATCAAGTGTTCACTTCGTTCAGCACCCTCGAAGCGGCCGTGGCCCTGCGCACTGACCTGCTTGCGATGCAGCGTGACTTTGCCAAGGACACCGCCGAGCTGGCCGCCAAGGATGAAGTGCGCGCCTATGTGTTTGGCGACGATGGCGACCCGGCCCGAGCCTGGGCCTTCGTCGATTTGTTAATGCGCCATCATATTGAGGTTCGTCCGCTCAAATCGGAACTCAAAGTCGACGACCAAACCTTCACTCCCGGTCATGCCTGGGTCGTCCCTACTGACCAAATTCAATACCGCCTGCTGCACGAAATCTTTGTCGAGCGCACAAAGTTTGAGGACAACATCTTCTACGACGTTTCGGCTTGGACTCTGCCGCTGGCCTTCAACCTGCCATTTGCGGAATTGGCCAAGGTTCCGTCAAGCGGTGAGGTATTGGCGGCCGCACCATCTTTCCCGACCGGCCGGTTGGTCGGCGGTCACAGCGACTACGCCTACCTGATCGATTGGTCGGGTTACTACGCCCCCCGGGCCCTGCGGCGATTGGAGCAGGCCGGCATTCTGGTCAAGGGACTGACCGAGGCCCCGATCGACATAGTCGCGGCCGATGGCACCCCAGCGCAATTGGCCCCCGGCGCCGTGCTTATCCCGGTGGGGATTCAGACCGAGAAGGCGGCGCAGATTCGCGAGCTCATCGACACCATCGTGCGCGAGGACGCGGTTACGGTATATGGCTGTGCCACCGGGTTGACTCCCGGGGGAGTGGATTTCGGCAGCCGGTCCTTTGCACATCTTGAACTGCCCAAGGTCGCGCTCATCACCGGGCGGGGCGTGGACGCGCAGGAAATTGGCGCGGCATGGCACGTGCTCGATCAGCGTCTGGGTCTGACGCCGACCTTGCTGGATCTGGCGCAAGTCAGTCGGGCCGACCTCTCGCGTTATACCGTGATCCTGTTTGCCGACGGAACCTACGTCGATGCGGTGAGCGACAAGTCAGTCGCCGCCCTCAAGGCTTGGGTGCATAACGGCGGGACTCTGGTGCTGACCGGTAAAGCTACCGAATGGGCCGCCAAGAAGGGTATCGCCGCGATTGAACTCGTGGCTGACAAAGCCGAAGGAGACAAGAAGGCCGAGCCCGTTCAGCGCCAGCCCTACGGCACGGCCTGGGACCGCGAGGCCCTCAACCTGGTGTCCGGGGCCATTTTCTCCGCCTCAATTGATACCACGCATCCGTTGGGCTTCGGCTTCAATGGTGACCATCTCGCGTTCTGCCGCACCAACCGCATTTTGCTCAAGCCCGCCAAGTCGCCCTACGAGACGCCGGCGGTCTACACTGCGACGCCGCTGCGCAGCGGTTACGCCAACGAGGCCAATCAAAAGGCGATTGCCAACTCGGCGGCTGTGCTCGCGTTGACGCAAGGCAACGGCGTGGTCATTGCCCTGCCAGATGATCCGAATTTCCGCGGGTTCTGGTATGGCGGCAACCGCGTGTTCTTCAACGCGCTCTTCTACGGTCGCGCCATCCAAGCTATCCGCAGCACCGGGAGCGGTGACGCGGCGGAATCGCACTGATCACGGTCAGTCCTTGGCTGCGACGTAACCCGGCAGTCCGGCAGCAGCCGGGCTGTGGGCTAGTTCCAACGCCTTATGCACGGCTAGGGCGAACGCCGCGTTGTCGGTGTCGTCCCAAGTGATTTTATCGCGAAAGAAATCCGCCCAATAAAACTCCTGAAAGAAAATTTCAGGTGGTTTGATCTCCTTGAATCCCTCGGCCTGCATCACCGCCCAAGCGAGACCGCGATAGGGATCGGGTTTCATTTCGTTTAGGGAAACCGGCAATTCAATGGGGCTACGCATTTGGCCCGAGCTATCGCGCAAGAAGGTGTAGCCCTGTTTTTGCATCTTCGCCCAGAAATCGGCGGCGGGCAGGTTCGACCAATTGGCGAGGACGTGACCATAGACGGTCTTGTCGGGGTGCACGCAGGCGATCAAGGCGCTGATGGTGTGATGCCCGTCGGTCAGGTAGGGCACACCGCCCGGTCCCACGACGACTGGCACGTCCTTCTTTTGTAAGTAAGCGGTCACTTCCGCCCGGTCCATCTTGTCGAACTTGCTGCGCTTGTAATTGATTTCGCGTTGGCCGGTGGAGAACTGCGTGGGATGCAAGGCCAACGCGTCGAGGGTGTAAGCCGCGCCCGACGGCATGTCCGGCTTGAAGGGGGCATAGGTTTCCGCGGCGCAGGTTGCAGCCGAGGCAACGAATCCCACGCAGAACGTGAACGACCAAAACAACGTTAGCTTCATGATCCGAAGTTAGCGATTAGCCGGTCCGCGGGAAGCCCGCCTGCGTGACACTTGGGTTAATTATTTACCTGCGTCACACAGTCGACGATTCAGCCACCTTCGTCTTTTCGTCCACGATGACGGTGGTCACGAGGTCGCAACCGACGTTGACGGTCGTGCGAGCCATATCGAGCAGGCGGTCGGCGCCGAGCACGATGCCAATGCCTTCCGGCGGCACGCCAAAGGTGGCTAACAATCCTGCGATCAACGGTAATGAACCGCCAGGGATACCTGCTACAGCTATCGCACTGAGCACGGCCAAGACCAGCAGCGTGATTTCCTGCGCAAAGGTGAGGTCGACCCCGAAGACTTGGGCCACGAAGAGCACGACGCACCCTTCATACAAGGCCGTGCCGCTCATGTTCATGGTGGCCCCGAGTGGAATGACGAAACCGCGGGTGCTGGCCGATACGTTCAGGGTGTCGCGGGCGCAATCGATCGAGGTCGGCATCGTCGCGCTGCTTGAACTGGTGGAGAAGGCGGTGATGAGCACGGCCCGGATTTGTTGGAAGAACACTTTGGGCGAACGCTTGGTGAACAATTTCAGCCAGATCGACATGGTGCCGAAGAGGTGAAGCGCCATCACGGCGATACAGCCGATTACGAAGACGCCAAGGGCGAGTATGATATCGACGCCGATCTTGACCACGACGCTGTAAATCATTGCCGGCACGGCGTAGGGCGCGAGCCGCAGGGCGAAGTGGACGATACCCGTCATCAGGTCGGTCACGAGATCGAGACTGTCCTGCAGTTTTTTGCGTTTATCCTCCGGCAGCTGCGTGCCGACGGCCCCGACAAGGATGGCGAAGAGAATCAGCGGCAGCACCTCGCCCAGACCACCGCGGTTCTGGCCGGTCACCGCGCCAAGCAGGTTGCGTGGCATGAACATGTCCACCACCAGGCTGAAACTGAACTTGGGCTGGGTGGCGGAAGTCGCGACGTGCTTGAGGGCATCGCCGCCGAATTCCGCCATCAGCACGTCTTTGGCTTCGGGGCTGAGGTGGCCGCCGGGGTTGACTACCTGCATCATGATCAGGCCCAACGCGACGGCGATAGCCATGTTGGCGATGAAGAAAGTGAAGGTGCGGCCGGCGAGCGGGCCGAGTTTGTCGAGTCGACCGAGTTGGGTGACGCCGCTGGCGAGCGACGCGAATACCAACGGGATGACCACGAAAAACAGCATGCGCAGGAATACCTGGCCCAACGGGTCAAACACACTCGTCGACACCTTTTGCATGAAGCTCAGCAAGGGCGGGTAGAAGTGGCCGATGCCGAGGGTAATCGCGCCGGCGACGGCACCGATCACGAGTCCAATGAGAATCCGGTTAGCGAGCGTCTTGCTTGATCCAGCCATGGAGTGACTTTTTACGGAGCGACCTGAGCGGTGTCGAACGGTAAGTTGCGTGTGCGCTCACTTGCCGTCTAACTGCACTAATGTCCGACACCCCTTCATTTAGTGCCGTGCTGCTCGCTGCGGGCCGTTCTACCCGCATGGGCACGGACAAAGCACTGCTGCCGGTTGACGGCATGGCACTATGGCAAAGACAATGGGCGGTATTGGCGAGAACCCGGGCGAGTGAGATCATACTGTCCGTGCGCCCTGAGCAGACTTGGGCGCCCGCTGGCGTGAACGTGGTGCGGGACGCGTTGGCGGACGCCGGGCCATTGGGAGGGATCGCGGCAGCATTGGAAAAGATGCGGCAGACGCATCTCATCGTGCTGGCGGTGGATTTGCCGCAGATGCAACCGGTTTGGTTTGAGCGACTGAAGGAACTTTGCGAGCCGGGGGTTGGCGCAGTGGGACTGTGTGACGGATTCTACGAGCCGTTGGCCGCGATCTATCCGCGTGAACTCGTGGCCGATGCCGTGCGTAGATTGACGCGCGGTGAGTATGCCTTGCAGCGATTCATTGCTGCGGCAGGCACTGCGATGAAGGCAGTTGAAATCGGCAAAGAGGAAGCCGCTATGTTCGAAAACTGGAACGAGCCGGCATGAGCTTGATATGCCTCAAGCGTAGCGATCTTCGGTCCAGGGATCGGCGGTGTTGGAGTAGCCGCGGACTTCCCAGAACCCGAGTTTGTCCTCGGCGAGAAAGGTGATGGCTTTCACGAATTTCGCGCCCTTCCACGCATAGAGCTTGGGAATGATGATGCGGGCCGGGCCGCCGTGTTCACGTGAAACGGGTGCACCGTCGAATGAAGTGGCGACGAGCACATCGTCATCGAGGCATTGTTCCAACGGCACATTGGTGGAGTAGCCGTCGTAGCTGGTGAAATAGACGAACTTCGCGCCGACCTGCGGGGCGACCAGCTCATACAGGGTGGTGAAGGCGACACCTCCCCAACGGCAGTCATATTTGCTCCACGTGGTCACGCAGTGGAAGTCACTGACATCCTCGACCTGAGGCAAAGCATTGAAGGCATCCCAAGAAAGCGTGGTGGGCTTGTCGATCATACCATCGAGCGTGAGCGTCCAGTCCTTGAGTGGTATTTCCGGTTGCACGCCGAGATCGAGCACGGGAAAGCCGGTCGTGAGTTTCTGGCCCGGTGGCAGACGGTCGGCCGAGGCGACGGCTTGGGCGGTCACGCCTTTGGCTTTTTGTTTCTCGGCCCACTTTTGCTTGGCGGCGATATAACGCTCTTTCGACATGCCGCATACGTTAGTGTCTGGTCGGCGCGGTGCAAGTGCGAGCGCAGCGAAGGGTTGTCATTCGCAGCCGGAAGCGAAATCTCTGGATCTTCGTGTCCAAGCCGCCGTCCAAGCCATTTTCATTCCGACTCGATTTTCCACCCGAGCTGCCCATCAGTGCCCGGGCGGAAGAGATTGTGGCGACCATCCAACAGCACCCGGTGGTGATTCTGGCGGGTGAGACGGGTTCGGGCAAGACCACGCAAATTCCCAAGATGTGTCTGGCGGCGGGAAGAGGGACCAGGGGGCGGATTGCCTGCACCCAGCCGCGTCGGGTCGCTGCGCTGTCGGTTTCCCGACGGGTAGCCGACGAGCTCAACGTCGACTGGGGGCGCGAGGTGGGCTGCAAGATCCGCTTCAACGACCAGACCTCAGGTGCGACCGTGATAAAGTTCCTGACAGACGGCATGCTGCTTGCCGAGGTGCAAGGTGATCCGCTGCTGCGTGAATACGACACGGTGATTATCGATGAGGCGCATGAGCGTTCCTTGAATATCGATTTCCTGCTCGGGCACCTGCGCACGCTGCGCTACAAACGGCCGGAGCTGAAAATCATCATCACTTCGGCGACCATCGACACGGCGATGTTCAGCACGGCATTTGATGATGCCCCGGTTATCCAAGTTTCAGGTCGGACCTTCCCCGTCGAAGTGATCTACGCGCCCTTGGACGAATTCGGGAGCGATGCCGCTGAGGGGGATGAGCGTGAATCCAAATCAGAAGCACTCCACTACATCGATGGTGCGGTTGAGGCTGTCCTGCGCGTCGTGAAAGAAAGCTCCAGCGGCGACCTGTTGGTGTTCATGCCGAGTGAGCGGGATATACGCGAGGTTTGCGAATTGCTTGAGGGTCGGCGATTGCCCAACTGCGAACTCGTCCCGCTCTTCGGCCGACTAAGCAATGCAGAGCAGCAGCGCGTGTTTGCGCCCACCCAGCGCCGCAAACTCGTGATTGCGACCAATATTGCCGAAACCTCGCTGACGATTCCGGGGATTCGATTCGTGGTGGATACGGGCTTGGCGCGCATCAGCCGCTATTCACCGCAGACCCGCACGCGACGCCTGCCGATTGAGCCCGTGGCACAATCAAGCGCCGATCAGCGCAAAGGTCGCAGCGGCCGCGTGGCCGAGGGTTTCTGCATCCGGCTTTATTCCGAGAAGGATTACTTGGAGCGTCCGCGTTTTACCCAGCCGGAGATTCAGCGCGCGAACCTGGCGGATGTGATCCTGCGGCTGAAAGCATTTGGTTTGGGTGACATCGAACGGTTTCCCTTTATCAACATGCCTGCGGCCAAGTCTGTGAGGTCGGGTTACGCGATGCTGGAGGAATTGGGTGCACTGGACAATGAATGCGATGCAGCCACCCGACAGCTTACGCCCATCGGCCGGGAACTGGCCCGGCTGCCGGTCGATCCGACGATCGGTCGCATGATCCTGCAGGCGCGGCAGGAAAAGGCCCTGACGGAAGTGCTGGTGATTGCGGCGGGCCTTAGCATCCAGGATCCGCGTGAACGTCCGCTCGAAAAGCAAACCCAGGCGGATGCGGCCCATCGCCGGTTCCTGCATCCCGATTCGGATTTTCTGACGCTGCTCAACATCTGGGAGGCCTATCACGGCGAGTTCGAGACGATGTCACAATCGAAGCTGCGCAAGTTCTGTCGCGATCATTTTCTCAGCTACACTCGGATGCGAGAGTGGCGCGATATCCATGCCCAGTTGCGTGAGGTGGTGGCCGAAAAAAAGTCCGACCGACTGTCATCGGCCTACCACGGGTTGAAGACCGTGGATGAAAAGACCACCGCTTTCGGGTCACCGGCCTTCCGTGTGATTCATCGTTCCGTGCTGGCGGGATTGCTCAGCAACATCGCGCAACTCGATGAGGAAAGTGGTCTCTACAAGGCGACCCATGACCGAAAGGTCTCACTCTTTCCTGGGTCGGTGTTGTTTCGGCGGGAGGACAAACGAAAAACGAAAACCCCGGACGGCCCGCAACGAGGCGCCCAGAAAAAGAGTTCGAAGTCGCCGCGTTGGATCATGGCGGGCGAGATGATGGAGACCACGCGGCTGTATGCGCGCACCTGCGCGCGGTTGGACCCGACTTGGGCGGTGGAGCTGGGTTCGCATCTGTTGAAGGTCGCGCACAGTGAGCCGTTTTGGGATGAGGCCAAGGGCCGGGTGATGGTGAAGCAACGCTCGCGCCTCTACGGCTTGGAGCTCGAAAGCCGCGCCGTGAGTTACGGCAAAATCAATCCACGCGACGCGACGGAGATATTTATTCGCGAAGGTTTGGTGAACGACACGGTCAAGTGGCCCTTTGATTTTCTGGGCCACAACCGGGAGGTGCGTCAGAAAGTGGAGAATATTCTGACCCGCACCCGGGACAGTGGTTTTCTCAATCTGGATGAGGCGATCTATCGCTTCTACGCCGTGCGGTTGGAAAATGTCACCGCGGTGGCTGAACTGGTCGACCTCGTGCGCGAGCGAAAGGGTGCCGAACCCGACTTTTTGGAGATGCAAGCGGAGGACCTGCGCGATCCGGAAACCCTGGCGCAGGATACGACTGCTTTCCCTGAGGCGCTGCCTTTGGAGAATCGTGCGCTGGCGCTCAATTACGCTTACCGCCCGGGGCAGGTTGATGATGGAGTGACCCTCGATGTAAATGTGCGCGAGGCCGAGACACTCACCCCAAAGGCGATTGACTGGGCGGTTCCCGGGCATCTCCAGGCCAAGGTGGAACACTATTTGAAGGCGCTACCCAAGGAACTACGTCGGGCCTTTGTGCCATTGGCTGAAACGGCCAAAAGCGTGGCGGAACAATTGGCCGCGCGTGACCGGTTGACCGATCGGCGCGAGTCTCTGACCGAAGCACTGGCCGTTACGCTGAACGAACGGTTCCGGATTCGTATTTCGCCGG
>Ga0222713_10001749_pt1 | contig 23972 bp, 36 predicted proteins | sample C33_649DmetaG_FD_165061 | JGI IMG/M metagenome (GOLD analysis project Ga0222713, IMG submission 165061) | Estuarine water microbial communities from San Francisco Bay, California, United States - C33_649D | ecosystem: Environmental > Aquatic > Marine > Unclassified | place: USA: California...
TCCCCGGTCGTGGCAGACATGCCCTCCCGTCTCGAGGGTGCGGATAAGAGATAGATAAATGATAATGGGTTGACCACACGCTAGCTAGCAAGAATGTCATTTATTGAATCGCCGCGTGAAGGTTCGACTCCTTCCTCTACAGCACTTACCTTAAGCAGTGAAACTGTGTGATGGCCGATGAATGAAAGTAACGCACTTAATGGCCGTGGCCCATATGGGGATAAAATATTCATCTGGTAGGTACTTGGACTTATAGCTCAGTTGGTTAGAGCAACTGACTCATAATCAGTAGGTCCCTGGTTCGAGCCCAGGTTGGTCCACGTCTAGTAAAAAATAATAAAGTTCTATTTATAAGAGTATGATACAACTAGGCATTTCAGCATTTTACCACGACTCTGCAGCATGCATCGTTAAAGACGGTAAGGTTCTTTATGCCATTGAACAAGAAAAGCTATCAGGTATCAAACATGACGATAGTTTTCCAGTAGATGCGATCAAATGGGTTTTAAGAGCAAGTAAACTTACAATAAACGACATTGACGAAGTTTGCTGGTATGAGATTCCAGAATTAAAGAGAGCAAGAGTACTCAAATCTTTTAACAAATATCCTTTTCGTACATTCTTTAGAAGATTAAAATTTCTCAAAGAGAGAAAAGAACTTCACAATCCTAACTTTTTATTAGCAAAACATTTCCTATACCAAGGCCCTGTTAGGTATGTTGAACACCATTTATCTCACGCAGCATTTTCCTATTTTACTAGCCCTTACAAAGAAGCGGCAGTTGTAACTATAGACGGAGTTGGAGAGTTTGAAACAGTTACAATTTCAAAAGCAAAAGATAGTTCTATAGAAAAAGTATTTGCTATTAACTTCCCAGAATCTTTAGGATTATTCTACTCTACCTTTACCGCATTTCTTGGCTTCAAACCTAACGAAGGTGAGTACAAAGTTATGGGTATGGCTGGATATGGAGATGCTAGTAAGTATGTTCCATTCCTTCATAAGCTTTTTAAATTCGAAAAAGAATCAATTTTTTCATTTTACCCAGAATACTTTACTTGGGAGTATTCAGATAAGATAATGTTTACTTCTGACCTATGTAATGTATTAGGTAGAGGTCCTCGCCTTCCGGAAGATGAAATTACACAAGATGATTATGATCTAGCAGCAGCTGTACAGTTTATTTACGAAAAGCAGTTTAATAGAATTCTAGAGAAAGCTAAAGAATTAGTTAATTCTGATAATCTCTGTTTAGGAGGCGGATGTGCGTATAATGGATTAGCTAACACAAAAGCATATAAACATTATTCATCAATCCACATACCATTTGCACCTTCAGATGCAGGTTCTGCTATTGGTGCATGCTTAGCATCTTATAAAGGTCCTAGAAAGGATAATAGCGTTCCTTACACAGGTCCTTCTTTCAATGAAGTAAGTATACGTACTCAATTAGAGTACTTTGGTAACAAGATATACTACTTTAGATACCCTACAGAAGAGAGACTTCTGAATAAGGTAGCATCTATAATCCATAGCGGGAATATAGTAGGATGGTTCCAAGGTAATATGGAATTTGGAGCAAGAGCTCTAGGTAATAGGTCTATACTTGCTTCACCTCTTCATCCAGGTATTAAAGATAAAATCAACAAAGTTATCAAAAAGAGAGAAAGCTTTAGACCTTTCGCTCCTTCATGTATAGAAGAAGACGCTAAAATATTTTTCGATATAAAAGAACCGGTACCTTATATGAATCAAGTTGTAGAAGTTAAAAAGAACCACAGACTACCTTCTATTACTCATATTGATAATACAGCAAGAGTTCAAACAGTTACTAAAGAACAAAACCCAAGGTATTACCAATTGCTTTTAGCATTGAAACGTATATCAGGTTATCCTATATGTTTAAATACATCTTTTAATTTTAAGGATCAGACAATTACTATAACACCAAAGCAAGCAGTAGAGAGATTTTTAGATAGTAAGATGGATTTTCTTGTAATAGATAACTACCTCATTATTAAAATGAAACACAAATGAAATTTTTAGATACTATAAAGAAACTTTTCAAAAACTGGAAAAAGAAAAGAGAGTTTAAGAAGAAAATAGAAGAATTAAAAAAAAGAGACCCTTTTATTTATAAGAATTTTTAGTAAAAGTTGTTTCGTAAGATAATTATTCGTACATTAGTTTTAGACAATAGTGTCGTAGCACCACTTTAAAAACACACCCATGACAAACCCGCATGATGTAGTACACGCATCTCGAAATCTGAAAGGTAAAAAAGTAAAACCTGCAGTAACTTTTTATGACGATTTAGTAATAAAAGGTCAAAAACTTCCCGATCCAAAAAAACACCAACTAGTAAGTTTCCTTAAATCCGGTATTAGGATTGCAGGATATGTAGCTCTATTTTTTTCAATAGAGATTGCAGCCGTATTGTTAATTGTTTCCGAACTAGTTGGAATTTACGAAGAATTAGTTTAAATTATACAATATGAAATTTCAATCAACAAAATTATTTGACGGATACTCTACTTGTTTTCGTCAATGGAAAGCAGAAGGAACTCACTGTAAGTATTTACATGGATACGCAGTATCTTTTAGAGTATGGTTCGAAGGAGAATTAGACGAACGTAACTGGGTATGGGACTTTGGTGGAATGAAGAGAGCAAAGACTACTATGTACGGTAGTTCACCTAAAGACTTCTTTAACTACTTATTAGACCATACTACAATAGTAGCAGAGGATGATCCATATTTAGAGAACTTTAAGCAGATGGATGAAGACGGTATAATACAGTTACGTATACTTCCTGCAACAGGATGTGAAAGATTTGCAGAGTATCTGTATAACGAAATTAATGAGTTCTTAGAAGCAGAAACCGAAGGACGAGTAAAAGCTGTAAAAGTAGAAGTTTACGAACACGAAAGAAATTCTGCATCTTATCAAGCATAAAATAAAAAATAATGAGTTTAGGAAGAATTACAGATTATAGTAAAAAGTTACCTATCGTAGAATTGTACACTTGCGTACAATCAGAAGGTTCAAGAGCTGGCTACCCAACTGTAGCAATTAGAACTACAGGTTGTACTCACCGTTGTTACTTTGGAGAAGGCGGATGGTGTGACTCTTGGTATACCAGTATACATCCAGAAAAAGGTATTTATAATTTCAACGATATCGTTAAGATATACGATGAGAACCCAGAAGTGAAGGAGATGATGTTAACAGGGGGTTCACCAACAATGCATCCAGCTTTAGTTAACGAATTAACACATTTTGCTCATGAAAGAGGTATCATTATTACCATCGAGACTGAAGGGAGCCATTTCCTCGCTACCGACTATCCTATTGACCTTATTAGTCTTAGTCCTAAGTTTACCAATAGTGTGCCTGTATTGGGGGTACTTACTCCTCAAGGTGCAGTTACGGACCAGAAGCTTATTGACACGCACAACAGGCATCGTCTCAATAAAGAAGCAATTAAAGAGACATTGGCATACCATAAAGATTACCACGTTAAAATCGTAGCTAATCCAGTAGAGAGACCTGAAGAATGGTTAGAGACAAGAGCTTGGTTGGATGAGTTAGAGATACCTAAAAATAAGGTAATTATAATGCCTCCAGGAGATAATCGTCAAGAGCTAATTAGAGTATATCCTTTAGTTATAGAATGGTGTACTCAAAATGCATACCGATTTACAGGTAGAGAGCATATTATTGCTTTTGATACCAAGAGAGCTGTGTAAACCTCTATTTATATTTACTATGAACTTAGAAGATATATTAAAATTTGAAGTGGGTATAGACAACATGGGAGATGTTGAAATACTAGTAGATGGTTTGATTGTATGGGATTATAAAGTACAGAACGGTAACCTTCACTTAATAACAGAAGATTACGACGAAATAGAATTTGGTCCTGTAACTTTCCTAGAGTTAATTAACTACATAGATGAACATCCTGTAGATACTCAAAATGTTACAATTTTATCAGAAACCGATTATAAACAGTTAAACAATTACAGATGGGAAGAAAATCGAATTTGCTTCTTTTAGCATTTTTATTAACATTAACAACTGCTTACGGGCAATTACGAGATTCAGTACTAGTTAAAACTCCAATATTTGAAGTAATGTATTCAGAGACTAAAGAACAGCCTCTCTGGGTTAAATACACTGCAAGACCTATAGTAAAAGTAGCAGATAGAAAAGGGTTAGATTTCTACACAGAGAAAGATTACCATACATCTGATAATAATGACTACGCAGCAAACATATACGATAAAGGACATATGGCTCCTGCTGCACATTTTACCGACTCCAAAGAGAACTTAAAACAGACTTTTACCTATCTAAATTCTGCTTTACAGAATGAAAGATTAAATAGAGGAGAGTGGCGACTATTGGAAGCACAAGAGAGAGTATGGGCAGATACAGAAGTGTTAGAAGTAACAGTTAGAGCAATTTTCAGCGATAAGTCTATCAAACTACCTACAAATGCCACAGTACCTGATGCATTTTATAAAGTAATTAAATTTACTAAGAGCGGTAAAACTGAATGTTATTATTTTCCGAATCAACCGCCTACTAAAAAATGGCAAGAATATAAAATAAATTGTAATTAAAAGTTATGACATCAAAAGAATTTGTTACATGGATGCAAGGTTTTGTAGAAGCTTGCCACGAGTACGCACCAACTCCAAAACAATGGGATGCATTAAAAGATAAGTTAAAAGAAGTAGACGATTCAATACCACTTGGAGGTATCATTTCAGATCACAACACTTTTAGAGTACATGAATCATATCCAAGATGGCAAGAACCTCATAAGGTAAATCCATTTTATGTAGGAGATGTACCACTTACTAACCCGATAGGATTATCAGGAACATGTACTACGCAGGCAGTAGTTACAACAACACCGGGTGGTGGTTCAATTACATATGCTACACCGCCATTTACAAAAACATCAACTACTTTAGGATATCCGTCCGGAAGTTCAATTAGCTACACTACTTCTAATAAATGAGAGAAGTAATTATTACAAGAGACCTTACCTGGGAGTGGGTGGAGAGTCAAATTGATAAAATTGGAATGTGGCTAGATTGTCAAGAACCTATAGCATACGTTACAGGTTTACCTAGAGGAGGTTTAATTCCTGCAGTTCTAATTTCACATAGGTACAAAATTAATTATATAAGTTTAGCAGACGCTAAATTACTACCTACTCGACTGAGACATAAAACTCTAGTAGTAGATGATATATGCGATACAGGTATTACTTTTGCAGAAATTGATGCTTATGAATTTTTAACTTTATCATTAGCATTTAGGCATAATAGTAAGTACGTTCCGGATAAGTATTGCGAGTTAATCGATGATGCTAGATGGTTAGTATTCCCCTGGGAAAATAAAGACAGTGATTACGTTCAAGATTACTTGAAATAATTTGGATCTTAAGCAAAGTTTTCGTAAATTAAGTTATAGTAGTGTCGTAGCACCACTTTAAAAACAAACATATAAAATGAAGAAGAAGTATTCGTTAGAGGTAACCGAAGCAGGTTACGCAAATGGTTTATCCACACAGTTAGCTGAAAAGCAAAAAATTAGTAAAATGGTAGATGTTCATCTTACCGACTCTGAGAAATATGAAATTATCTCAAACGCTGCAGAAGCATTCGGTAAGTTCTTAGATGCTTTAGGGTGTGATTGGAGAAATGATCCAAACTCATCTGATACTCCACGTCGAGTAGCAAAAGCATACGTAAATGACCTATGGGCAGGTCGATTCTCAGCACCACCAGAAATTACAGCATTCCCATCAGACGGTTATGACGGATTAGTACAGGAAAGTAACATTCCTTTAACTTCGATGTGTTCACATCATCACCAGACTATTCAAGGTCGAGTTAGTGTAGCTTATATTCCAGGTAAAGACGGTAAGGTTATTGGATTATCTAAACTAAACCGTATTGTAGAATACTTCGGTCGTCGAGGAGCTATCCAAGAGCAATTAACAGTAGCTATTCATCATGCTATTGATAAGATCTGCGAAGGTAACGAAGGAGTAGCTGTAATGGTAGATGCAACACACAATTGTGTATCTTGCCGAGGTACTAAACATAATGGTGCTTCAATGCAGACAGCTAAACTTTCAGGAGCATTTTTAAAAGAAGATTCTTGTAGAGCTGAGTTCTATAAGAATATAGAATTAGCAGGAAAATGTCGCAACTAATAAGTTGCTTCCTATTGATTAATTTCGTAAATTAAGTATATGAAAAATAACGTACCTTTTGTGAACGAAGTAGAGCTGTTTAACGCTACCTTCGGTAAACCAAATAACTATACCCCAGTTATACCTGAACGTAAAGAGTGGGAATTTGTATATAACTTTATTCTAGAAGAACTAGAAGAGTATAAAGAAGCATGTGAGAAAGGTGATATTGTAGAAGTATTAGATGCTTTATGTGATATTACTTACGTATCGTTAGGTAATGGTGTAATGTTACACGGACTTAAAGATAAGTTTAATGACGCTTATGCGGAAGTTCAAGCATCTAATATGTCTAAAGCTTGTAAGTCAGAAGAAGAGGCTATCGAGACTGTTAATATACGCTCTGAGCAGCAAGGAGAGCCTTGTCATTACGAGAAGGTAGGAGACTTCTATATTGTATACCGAACTAGAGATAGAAAGGTAATGAAGTCGGTAAATTATTTTAAACCAAATCTAAAAAAGTTTTTCTAATGTCGTTAATAGAAGATATAAAAAAGCATGCTGTCTATGTACAAGCATACCAGACTGAAATGGTGCCCTTATCGGCAGTTATTTCTCTGTTAAATAATGTTGACCTAACAAAGCAAGCAGATGATTTACTTGACAAGTTAGCAGAGCAATTGCAAGATGTTCAAAAAACTCTAAACGATATAACAAATGATTAAGATAGCTCACGAATCTCCAAAAAGTATTTTTGAAACTGTTCAACAGTATACAGACTACGATTATGCTTTAGTGCATTTATTTGCAGAAGATTATGAGTACTATGACTTATTTTATGATGCTATTGAGAAAGGTAGAGAGGTAATTCTAGATAATTCTATTTTTGAATTAGGAAATGCATTTGATTCAGAAGAATTTGCATGGTGGATTAAGAAACTAAACCCTACTTGGTATATAGTGCCAGACGTATTAGAAGATAGTGTTAAAACTATGGCTTCTATGGATATGTGGAATAGTAAGTACTCGGAAATTAAAAATAAAAAGATAGGGGTAGTTCAAGGAAGAACATATAAGCAGATAGTTGAATGTTATCAACATATGGATAAGGTAGCTAACGTAGATATGATAGCTATATCTTTTGACTACTCGTATTATACACAATCAGTACCACATCCTAATAAGTATGTTAGCTGGATGTTAGGACGTGTGAAGTTACTTGGAGATCTACTCAAAGACGGTGTTATTAATGTAGATAAACCTCACCATTTACTTGGATGTGGATTACCTCAAGAGTTTGCATTCTATAAGCATGCAAATTACGACTGGATTTATTCACTAGATACGTCTAACCCGGTAGTTCATGGTATTAAAGGGATTGAGTATAAAGAAGAAGGTTTATGGGATAAAGAGTCTCAAAAATTATTTGAGATGATTAATGCTAATGTAGAAGACGTAAGTAAGGTATTATTTAACATTCAAAGATTTAGACAATTTGCAAACGGATCAACCAAATACTAGCAATCAGTGGGTAGCTTTCTTCTCTCAAACAGGTTCTGAGATAGTAGCATTGTCTGAGAAATTAGGTAGATGGCCTAATTTGATTGTAACTAATGAAAGACCAGAACATTTACGTAAGGTAGATGAGAGGATACTAAAATTACCTTTTTTCTATGTAACTCCGAATAAACCTACATTACAGGATTACGAGTACCTATTTAGTCATTTAGCTCCTCCTGAGAAACTAGTAGTTACCTTGCACGGGTGGTTGAGAGTAATGCCTCCTGAGATTTGTGATAGATATAGAATCTTTAACGGACACCCAGGACTAATTACAAAGTATCCAGAATTAAAAGGTAAAGATCCTCAAGAAAGATCGTATAAGCAGTATGTAACTGCAGGAGCAGTTTTACATAAAGTAACTGCTGGAGTTGACGAAGGAGAGGTTATAGATTATGAAGAATTTTTACAAGAAGGGTTGGATGAACGAGCTTTTTATCTTACATTAAGAGATAAGGCATTGTATATGTGGTATAAGTTTTTAAAAGTAGTTTTGTCATGATAAAAAGAATAGCATTAGTAGGAGCAAGTAGCACAGGTAAGACTACGGTATATGAGCTTCTTAAGAATAAATTACCTAAGTATGAGTTTATAAATGAATCTACTCGAACTGTAGCAAGTTATGGTTTTCCTATTAACGAGTATGGCAGTGATGCTACTCAGTTAGCTATTAGTTCTTTTCACTTAGAAGCTTTACTTAAGCCTTATAACTTAGTCTTAGATAGATGCTATATGGACGTTTTAGTTTATACTTGTTTCATGGATGGTATAGATAGAGGTACTCATGACTTTATTCAAGATACTTGGAATAGAATCAAAGGAGAATACACACATTATGTTTATTTTCCTATTGAATTCGAATCAGTAGATGATGGAGTGAGAAGTGTTAATGAAGAGTGGAGAAAGAAGATAGATGAACGTTTTAAATCAGAATTAGAAACAGTTAGACAACCTTACTTAACTATAACTGGTTCACCTATGCAAAGAGTAGATCAAATTTTAAATTTTATAAAATAATATGTCAAACGAAAAAAATCAAGAAGCAGTAGTAGCCATTGCCGGTAAGCATTTAGGTAAAGTCGGTGGTGAAGGTTATAAAGATACCTATGATCCGGAATTGTTAGTAAAGATTCCTCGATACTTAAATCGAGAAGCTTATGAGTTATCTGGTAAAGAATTCGTAGGAGTAGATACATGGAATGCATATGAGGTTTCAGCCATTACAACTAAAGGACAGCCTGTAGCAGGTATGTTGAAGATTGTATGCCCTGCTTCTTCAGAGTTTCACGTAGAGTCTAAATCTATTAAACTATACCTAAACTCATTTAATATGACTCGTATCGGAGAAACAGCAGCAGATTGTATTGCAGGTATTGAAGCTAGGGTAAAGAGAGATTTAGATGAGTTACTAAATACCACTACTACAGTTAGTTTCTATTCAACGATAGAAGAAGCTAATCCAATTACATTCGAAGGTTATGTAGATTTAGCTGATGCAGCTGATTTAGATCAAGTAGATTTTACTTCCTTTAAATCTGATGCTAGTCAGTTAGAAACTAAATTCGTTGCAGAAGTAGGAACAGCAGAAGTACGGTATAAGTCTAACTTATTACGTTCAAACTGTAGAGTAACAAATCAACCAGACTGGGGCGATGTTTACATCCGTATGGAAGGTACGAATATGCCTTCTCCTGAGTCTTTAGCAAAGTATATTGTATCTCATAGAACTGTATCCCACTTCCATGAAGAGATTTGTGAAATGGTATTCAAGCATTTAACTGATGCATATAAACCAGAGCAGTTAATGGTAGCATGTTTATACACCCGTAGAGGAGGTTTAGATATTAACCCTATCCGAGCTACTCATCAGAGCTACATCCCAGATTTCTTTACAGAACCAGAATACACTATCGCTAAAACGTTACGTCAATAATGGCAACAGAAGTAATTAAACAAGAATTCACAGAGCATATTGCTACCCGTGTTCCTCCTGGTGATAACTGGGAGCTGAACATAGATTTAGGAGTTGTTATAGAAGGGTTGGTTCCAACATTGACAACCTACCTACGTAAGACTAAGTTTAAAGGAGCATATAGATTAGATCCACTTGCCGGAAAGCTTTATGCAATCCGTGAGCAGGAAATCACAGTTACCCCTCCGGAACCAGAGAAATTTGATCTTTACGGAGAGTATTAAATAATAGGGGAAGCAGTTGGAACTTCCCCTTTTTTTTCGTACATTAAGGTATAATAATAAAGGTTATAATATGGCTACAAAAGAAGATTTTCAATTAAAGTTAGAGAAGGGTAGAGTAGGGGAATACGCAGTTATTCAAGCTCTAAGTCAGATTACAGAAGTAAAAGACCTAACCGATTACTCTGCATTCAAAGGCTATCAACAAAAAGGTTTAGATTTCGAATTTTTTAATCGAAAGACTAACACCTGGGATAGAGGTGATGCAAAGGCTAATATCGGTGAATCAGGACTTACGTTTATGGAGCTTTATAAAGGCACCGGTAAGTTAGGTTGGTTTAATACAACTAAGTCTGATTGGATATTTTGCTACAGTGTATATACTAAGAATATATACTTTTATAGCGTCAACGAGATGAGAGGTTACATTGATAAACGATTAAAAGATCGTAGTATTAAGACGTCTCATTTAAAAGATGGCAGCATTGGAGTATGGTTACCAGTAGATAAGAATCCTTTAATCGAAAAATTTGCATAATGAATATAGAAAAAAAATACTACACCGTAGACTCTATTGAATTAGTAGACCTACTGATCGAACATATTAATGCTTCTGAAGTTATAGCATTCGATACCGAGACTGACTCTCTTAATATGCGAAAAGGTAGCATAGTAGGTTGGTCAGTATCCGGAGATGAAGGTATAGGTTTTTACCTACCTACTCAAATGTGGAACGCTACTACACAGCAGTTAGAGGAATGTCTAATCGGTGGTAGAGGAGCTCATGCTATTACTAAGAAGCTACTACCAATGTTAAAAGGTAAAAAGCTTGTAATGCATAACGCCTCTTTCGATACTCGATTTGTAAAAAACTATTACGGTATTGACCTGTTAGAAGATCTTTGGGTAGATACTGGGTTACTTGTTCATACGGTTCAAGAAGATGGAGCTTTTGGTTTTGGTAATCCATTTGGATTGAAATCAATTGCTATTATGAATCAGAAAGCATTAGGTTTAGATGTAGAAGAAGCAGCCAACAAAGAGCAGATAGAACTTAAAGAATCTATAAAAGCTAACGGAGGATCTGTTACGAAAGAAAACTACGAGATCTACAAAGCCGATATGGAGATACTATCTAAGTATGCTGCTGCCGATACCGATTTAACGTTACGTATTTGCAACCTATACTTAGATAAACTAAAACAAGAGAATCTAGAAAAGTTCTTCTTTGAAGAAGAGGTTATGCCTATCTACCGTGAAGTTACTGTTCCGATGGAAGAGTATGGCGTTGATCTTGATATGGATTTATTACGTCAAGTTCACAGTGAGATACAGGCAGATCTTATTGAAAATAAGAAGATCGTAATGAAGAGTCTATTAGCTACCGATGATGGTAAGAATTGGGTAATGGATACTGCATTTAGTAACTACCCTCCTACTAATAAAGGTAACTGGGCTCAAGAGTTATGTAAAAGGTACTCTCTACCTTTACCTCGATCTGAGAAGACTGGTAAATACTCTATTACTAATAAGACTGTTTCTGAACTAGAAGATTCTATCTATAAAGAATTCTTACTTACCGGGGATGTTAAATTGCTAGATCCATTAGAGGTTGCTCGTATTTCAATGGCGATGTGGAAAGAAACTAACGACGGTGAGTATATTAACATTCAATCTAAAAAACACCTAGGTGAGATTGTATTCAAGTATATGGGTATCAAAGCTAAGTCTAAGACTACTAAAGGAACTGATCAATTTGATATGGAGATGTTAGAGGACTTATCTAAAGAATATACTTGGGCAGAAAACTTACGAATCTATAATAAGCTTCTAAAGATTAAATCTACCTACATTGACCGCTTTATTGACGGCTCAGAAGACGGACGTTATTATTTCTACTTCAAGCAGAACGGTACAGTATCCGGACGTTACGGTTCAGATGCTCAACAATTACCTAAACCGAAAGAAGAGGGGGAAGATGCTCCTATTATTGTAAAGTATACTAATATAGTTCGTGCATTTTTGATTGCTGGTGAAGGACGTAAGGTAATTGACGCCGATTACGAGTCTCTAGAACCTCACTGTTTTGCTTCTGTAGCTGGTGATATTAAACTACAAGAGATCTTTAATAATGGTTGGGACTTCTATTCTACTGTTGCTATTCAGACTGAAAAACTAGAAGGCGTATCTCCAGATAAGAAAGCTCCTAACTATCTTAAGAAACTTGACCCTGTTAAACGTAATCAAGCTAAGGCTTACTCGTTAGGAATTGCTTACGGTATGGAGGCTTATGCATTAGGTATGACTTTAGGTATCCCTCAAAAAGAAGCTGAGAAACTCGTACAAGGTTATCTAGATGGTTTCCCTGAGTTAAAGTCTTGGAGAGAGAACTCTAGAAAGCAAGTTAAAGAGCATGGATTTATTACTAACTACGTAGGGCGTATTCGTCACTTACCTAAAGTAAAACGAATTTACGATAGATACGGAGAAAAGATTATGGATTGGAAGTTTAGAAATGAACTAGCAACTCAGTACGGTAAAGATGATGTGATGGCTCTTTATAGAGACTATCGAAACGGCCTTAATAACTGTCTTAACTTTCAATTACAGTCATTAGCAGCTGCGGTAGTAAACCGAGCAGCAGTTCAAATTAACCGTAAAGCAAAAGAACTAGGCATTGATGCTAGAGTGCAAGCTCAAGTACATGACCAGTTAATTATAAACGTATCGGAAAAAGACGCAGAGATGTTTGCGCCTATAGTACGAAACATCATGGAGACTACAACAGTTCTTCCGGGTGTAACCCTAAAAGCACCACCAGAGATTTCTGATAACTGGAGAGATGGGCACTAAAATTATTATGTATAAATTATTACTAGAAGGAGCATTGTATGGAACGTTGGCTCAAATCATAACGTTCCTACAACTCCAAGGAAATATAAAGTGGGGGTGGTATGCTAAATATCCATTTTGGGTCTTATTAATATCAATTCCTATTTCTATTCTATTCATTAAATCAGTAGAAAAATTTGTAGCTGCTTTTAATGGAGAGATCTGGCCAAGCCGTTTGATAGGGTTTGGAATAGGTATTATAGTTTTTTATATAATGAGTTATGCATTATTTAATGAACCGGTTACAACCAAAACATTCGTATGTCTTTTACTTGCATGCGCTATTATTGGTGTGCAGGTTTTTTGGACATAAGATATTTATATTAAATCGACTCTAGGGCGAGTAGTTATATTAACCAAATGTTAAACCGAGGATCTTAGGACCTCACAAACTGTAAATCAAATGAGTACAAATTTCAATGAATTCGACATCTTATTTCACAATTTTTTCCACCCAACAAGTGGATTTCTCTCGGCCGCAACGGCAAAACAACCACACCCCTTAAACATTTTCTACACCGACGACAAACTTCACTTCGAAGTCGCATGTACCGGTCTTACAAAGGAAGATGTAAAAGTGAATATCGAAGAAGATATTCTCAAAATTAGTTATAAAAAACCGGAAGAAGATGATACGTTACATCCCGGAACAATACATAGAGGTCTAGCAAGACGTTCTTTCGATCTAGGATACAAAATCTCAGCAAAGTATGATCTAAGTAAAGCAGAAGCTAAGCTTGAAAATGGTTTGTTAGAAATTGCTATCCCTATTTCGGAAAAAGCTAAACCAAAAACTTTAAAAATTAAGTAAAAAACTCTGCCCTAGAGTTTGATTTTAAAGTAATAGTTCGTATATTAAATTTAATAAACAAGTTATAAACATCATGAAAGTATTAGAACCTCAAAATGACCGTGTGCTTATTAAACCTATCGAGGAAGATGAGCAAATGTATGGTAATATCGTAATTCCAGATATGGGTAAAGAACGTCCAGAAATGGGTCAAGTAATAGCTATAGGACCAGGACGTCAATCTGAATTTGGACATTATATTCGAGTTAATGCTAAAGTAGGAGATATTGTATTAGTTCCTAAGATCGGTACAATCCGTATCGAATTTGAAGGAGATGAATACTACATCACACAAGATAGAGAAATTTTAGCAACAGTAAAAGAAAAAACAGAATTAGTAAACTAATGGAAAAGAAAGTAACATATTCAAAAGTAGCTCGTGAAGAGTTATTGCAAGGAGTTAAACAATTAGCAGATGCAGTTGTAGCAACATTAGGTCCATCAGGACGTAACGTTATCATCGAACAAGAAATGGGCAGTCCTGTTTCGACAAAAGATGGTGTTACAGTAGCAAAAGCTATTGAATTAGAGGAAAGAGTTCCTAACATTGGAGCGCAGTTAGTAAAGCAAGCATCGATTAAGACTGCTGACGAAGCAGGAGATGGTACAACAACATCTACCTTGTTAGCTTATGCTATTGCTAATTCACCAATTGACGACTCAGATAACGTAGTAGAAATTAAAAGAGGAGTAGATAAAGCAGTATCAGCAGTAGTTGAATACTTGACAGAAAATTACTCTAAAGAAATCACGGACGAAGGACAGCTTAAACAGGTTGCTACCATCTCAGCTAATAACGACACCGAAGTAGGTGAGTTGATTTCCACTGCCATGGACAAAGTTGGCAGAGATGGAGTTGTTACAATCGAGGAATCACGTACCGGAGAAACCTATCTGGAAACAGTAGAAGGTATGCAATTCGGCAGAGGTTATAAGTCCCCGTACTTTGTAACAGATAATAGCACTATGCAAGCCGTTCTTCAAAGTCCGTTGATCTTAATTACAGACAAGCGATTAAACTCTGTTAAAGAGTTACTCCCTGTATTAGAAGCATGTTCTTCGCAGAATAAATCTCTATTAATCATCGCTGATGATATTGACGGAGAAGCATTATCTACATTAGTAGTTAACAAGATGAGAGGTATCTTATCATGTGTAGCTGTTAAAGCTCCTGAATTTGGAGATCGTAGAAAAGCAGTTCTAGAAGATATTGCGATATTGACAGGTGGCCAGGTAATCTCTTCAGAGAAAGCAATGAAGTTAGAGAAGTTTAACCCTGAGTGGTTAGGTAAAGCTAAGAAAGTAACGGTAGGAAAAGACACTACTACAATTATTGATGCTTCAGGAGAAGATGCAGCCATTACAGGTCGAGTAGAAGAATTAAAGACTCAAATCGACGAAGCTAAATCTCCATTCGAAAAAGAAAATCTACAAGATCGTTTAGCTAAGTTTATTGGCGGAGTAGCGATTGTATATGTAGGTGGTCATACTGAAGTAGAGATGAAAGAGAAGAAAGACCGAGTAGACGATGCTTTGCACGCTACACGAGCAGCTCTAGAAGAAGGTATCTTACCTGGAGGAGGAATTGCATTATTAAATGCTTCTAAGTACCTAGATGAAAACCCGGTAGTTACAAACCATTCTTCTCAGGACTTAGGTGCCCAGTTTGTTAAGTTAGCTTGCCGTCAGCCATTTGTAAAGATATTACAAAATGCAGGGTATAGCTTAGAGCAAATCTCAGAAGTAATTACAAAGATTAACGATAAGAATGATAAATGGGTAGGATATAATCCACGCACAGAAGAGGTAGTAAATATGTTTGACGAAGGTATTATCGATCCGGCTAAGGTTACACGTTTAGCACTAGAAAACGCCGCATCGGTAGCAGGTACAATCTTACTAACCGAAGCAGTTATCTCTAATATCAAAAAAGATAAAGAAGAGAAAAACGACTTTGGCGGTATGATGTAAAACCGGAGGGGGAAGCAGGGGGGCGTCTGTCCCTCTCTTCACCGAAGGTGTCCCGCGCGAATAAGGAGGTATCTCCGGAAATTTAGTAGTTGTATCTTACCATTTTATTTCGTATCTTTATTATATGAAGCAGCAAATGTATTACCCCGTTCATACCCGTGAGCAGCTCCTCAATACAAAGCTCAAAGGATTACGTAAATTAAATTATAATCCTTTTACGTGGTGGAGAATGTATGAATCAGTTAATAAACCTTTATCCTCGAGAACATTCTTAGGAGATAGGATTAAAAACGGAGACTACGACTACCCTCATTGGAAGTATCAAGCCGAATTGTGCGAGCATAACCTAAATGAGATGTGGGAGAAGATGACACCAGATTACGCCAAGTGGGTAGAAGAGTCTTCTTTAATGAGAGCAAGACGAAAGAGATTACTTGAGGATCATGAGAAAGAGGAGAATAAAAAGTTAGAAGAGTTGATCAAAGAGTTTACAAAATATTATAAAGTAACAAAGGAGAAGGTAGAAGATGAGATGATGAATTGGGATAAAGATTTATACAAGTTTTTCTTATACATGGACGACAAGTATAGAATCAAGCCAACTCCGATTCCTAAATTTTAAACAATTTAACTATTTATATAAACAATCAATTAAAAAACCATGACACTAATTGTATTTTTCGCTGCCATCGTATTAGTCGGTGGATTCATTTATCTTAAGACTTCGGCAAAAAACACCGCCGAAACAGTTTCTGACATCTTAGAAGGAGCTAAAGAAATTCAAGCAGAGGCACAAGCTGAAGTTGAAAAAGCTGCTAAACCTAAGAAAAAATCCGCGCCTCGTAAAAAGAAAGAAGGCATCTCTGTATCAACAGAAGGACCTATCAAAGGGGACTATTACAAGCAAATACGTTAGTAATGGAGCAAAAGTTAAATATCGGTATCGATCAAACAAGTCCGGTTATATGCGACAAATGTGGAGGACACTTTTTCAATCAAGTCCTCCATCTTAGAAAAGCATCTGGGTTATTAACAGGAACTGGAGTACCGTCTTATGTACCGATTCCGGTTTTTGCTTGCACGGCCTGCGGCCATGTTAATGTTGAATTCCTACCACAAGAAGTACAACAGTTAGACAAAAAGGATTAAAAACGGCCGGGAGGAGGGTAGGAGCAAGGCCCGGTCATATAGAGAGGGGTACGATTAATTTCGTGCTCCTTTTCTTTTTAGCCTATTTATAACAAAGAGTTGCGTAAAAGCAGTACATTGCGTGGTTGTAGCTTAATTTAAAACTTAAAACAAAAGCTATGGCATTTAAAGACATTTTCAAAGACAGTAATGATTTCAACGAAAAATCAATCGTTGGTTTTGCATCTTTTGCAGTAATGGTAATCTTCGCAGCAGCGGATATTATTACAGGATTTATGGGTAACTCGTTTGTAATCGAACCAATTATCTTTAATTCTTTTGTGTACATTACATTAGGTGCGTTTGGTATTGCTGAAGTAGGTAAAATCTTTGGCAAAAGAGAAGACAAAAAAGAAGAAAATCAAGAAGAAAATTACTAAATTAACTAACTATGAGTTTAAAAACTTTACAAACTAAATTAGGCTTAACAGCTGATGGAGCTTTCGGACCAGGTACTATGAAAGCAGCAATGAAATTATACAATCTTACTCCGGAAAGAGCAGCTCACTTTTTTGCTCAAACAGGACATGAGACAGGTGATTTTAAAGTTTACAATGAAAATCTAAACTATTCAGCTCAAGGTCTACAAGGTATCTTCGGAAAGTATTTCCCAGGTAACTTAGAAGAATCTTATGCACGTCAACCAGAGAAGATCGCTAACCGCGTTTACGCTTCTCGTATGGGTAACGGAGATGAAGCATCTGGTGATGGTTGGAAATTCCGTGGCCGTGGAGCAATCCAATTGACTGGTAAAGATAATTATACTCAATTCTCTAAGCATATAAATAAACCTGAGATTTTAACTAATCCAGATTTAGTAGCAACTGATTACTCATTTGAATCAGCGTTATTCTTCTTTGATAAGAATAAACTATGGTCTATTTGTGATCAAGGTGTGAACGAAGCCGCTATCTTAGCTCTTACAAAAAGAGTAAACGGTGGTACTCATGGACTAGAAGATAGAAAAGCTAAAACGTTGAAGTATTACGGATACGTTAAAGCATAAGAAAAAGTTGCTCGTCTGAGCATTTTTTCGTAAATTAATTATAATATGAATAAGACAAATTATATCTTAATAGGGATCATAGCGGTTTTGGCCGCTTACATCCTGTTCTTTGTACAATCACCTATAAAGGTAGATGTCAAAGGATACGAGGTTAAGATTGACTCTCTTCAACATACAGTAGATTCTATATATGTTGAAAACGGTAAACTAGATAACCAAATTGCTGAATACGAAACTGAAGTAGTATTCCAAGATAATAAGATCAAAAGTTTGAAAGACAAACTAGTATTAATTAAACAAGAAACAAATGAAAAAGTTAACTCTGTCGATTCTTATACTGATGACGAGCTTGAGCGTTTTTTCACAGAACGCTACAAAGGACTCATCAGCGATTCAACTGCGCAAGCCGATAGCACGTCTCGTAATTAAGGATTTGATTAAGGGTGATGGTTCTCAAGCAGAAATCGTTAACCTACAACATACTTTATCAGCTACAGAACAAAAAGTAGCTCTGAAGGATAGTATTATTGTAACGCAATCAAGTAAAATTATTAATCTTAACGAGATTATTCTTAGAAAAGATGAGCAGTTTGAACTACAGCAACAACTTTCTAAAGATTTACAAAAAGCACTAAAAGCAGCTAACACCAGAGTATTCTTCTATAAAATGGGAACTGGTGTAGCAATAGTATCTAGTCTACTATTGTTAGTTAAATAAGAATAGATGGAAAAGTTACGCAAAGGTATATTTCCTTTTATTATAGCACTCTCAGCATTATCAGTAAGCTTATCAGCGGCCTTTTACTCAGTATCAGGTCTTGGTAAGCTTTTTGCTGGTGCTTCTTTACAAGTTATTATAATGGCTTCATCTTTAGAAGTCGCTAAGTTAGTAATAGCATCTCTACTGTATCAGTATTGGAACACTATAAACAAGTTGCTTAGAGCATATCTTTCAGTTGCGACTATAGTACTAATGTTGATTACATCAATGGGTATTTATGGTTTTTTATCTGGGGCTTATCAAGAAACAGCTAACAGAGCTGGGACAGTAGATGCACAAGTCACTTTACTGGAAACTAAAAAATCTAACTATATAGGTCAAAGAGACTTACTTGTAAAAGAGAAAGAAGGGTTGGTAACTAGTATGACTAATCTCCAATCAGGATTAGCTAACAATAAAACTAGTTATGTAGACAAGAAAGGTAATTTAATACAGTCAAGTAGTTCTGCTGATAGAAGGTCTTTAGAAAGACAATTAGATGCTTCTAATACTAGACAAGAAAGTCTTAACGTTAAACTTGATGATGTTAATACTAAGATTTTTGACTTAGATAATCAGATTATAGAAGTAAAAACAGGTAATGATGTAGCTGCAGAATTAGGACCATTGAGGTACATTTCCGGACTTACCGGAATACCAATGGATCAGATTGTAAATTACCTATTACTTATAATTATATTTGTATTTGATCCTCTAGCTATTTCTTTAGTAATTGCAGCAAACTTTGCTTTTGCTCAATTGAGACCAAAAGAATCTTTATACGATGATAAAGCATATCATGAAGAAATGAAAGATTGGGACGCTACACTAGCAGATGGATTAGACGATGAAGACGACGTTCCAAACGAAGCATTAATGGAGGCTGCAGAAAGGTATAAGGAGTTAAAGAAACAGGGAGAGATACAAGAAGAACCTGTCAGATTACAAGAAGAAAAGGTATTAGAAGAAGATTGGAAGATCGTTGATGAATCCGGAAATGAAATAAAAGATCAACCTGAACAAATAAAAATAATTAAGATTCTACAAAAGACTCCTTCCAGAATGAGAGTACAGTATTCAAACGGAAAAGAAGGATGGGTAAGTAAAAATATAAAACGAGATGACAATAATTCTATAAGATACTTGTAGATATATTTGTTTCTCTGCGTAATAGTTCATATCTTTAAAGAATAAATAAAAGTTTTATAATGAGTAAAATAGAAGAGGCTATTGCCAAGAGGTTATTAGAGAGGGCTGATGTAGGCTTCCGGAAGTACGGTGTAACAATGGAGAGAGAAGATCTCAACTTTTTAGACTGGTTAACACACTTGCAAGAAGAATTATTAGACGCTGCGGTTTACGTAGAAAAATTAAAAGGTTATGCCCAAGAAAATACCACAACTAGTCAAGCTAGTACAGGAGAGTAAGATTAAGCAAACAAAAGCTAATAAACATATTTCATATAGCCAGTTATCTAGTTTTGAAAATTGTCCAAAGCAGTGGTACTTAACTTACGTAAAAAATTTAGCTCCTTATAAACCTTCAATACATGCTGTATTTGGTACAGCTATGCATGAGACTATACAATCATGGTTAGACGTTCTTTATAACGATACTATAAAGAAAGCTAATGAGATGGATTTAGATACTCTTTTATTAGAGAATATGCATAAGGCTTACAAAGTACAAAAAGTAATGTACAGTCATGAGCACTTCTCAGATCAGAAAGAATTAGAATCTTTCTATAAAGACGGAGTAGCTATTTTAGAGTTTATAAAAAAGAAAAGAGTATTATACTTCTCTAGTAAGAATACCTACTTAGCAGGTATCGAAACTCTATTGTATCAAGAATTAAGACCTGGGGTATTCTTTAAAGGATTAATCGATATAGTACTTTATAACGAAACAGTAGATAAGTGGTATATTATTGACTTAAAGACATCTACATCAGGATGGTCAGATTACGTAAAGAAAGATGATACTAAAATTGCTCAAGTACTTTTATATAAAGAATTCTTTGCTAAACAATTCAATATTGATATAGACAAGATTGAAGTAATCTACTACATTTTAAAAAGAAAAGTACCTATGGAAGCTGAATTTGCTTCTATGCAAAGACGGGTACAAGAATTCAAACCACCTTCTGGTAAAATAAAGACAGGTAAAGCTATCACTATGATGAATAGATTCGTACAGGAGACTTTAGATCAAGCTGGAAACTTTTTTGATAAAGATTTCCAAGCTACTCCATCAGAAAGTAGTTGTAGATTCTGCGTTTTCAGAAATAATCCCATATGCCCACAAGGCGTTTAGGTATTTCCTATATATTTATATATGTATATAATAATTATAAGTTATGAGTAATGGTTCAAAAAAATTAACAACAGTTCAGTTGGAAGAAGACCTTCTTCAACATTTCAAATTTACCTGTGTAAAATATAAATTTTCTTTTCAAAAACTTGCTTCACGAGCAATTTTTCTTTATATTACAGATAAGCAGTTTAGAGATAAGATTCACGAACAAACAGACACAAAAGTTAAATAAGTTACATGCAAGAAAGAATTGGTTATTTAAAGAAAGAAGAGCGCAAAAAGATTCTACTTTTATGCGATGATATTAGAGTACATTCTGGTGTAGGTACAATGGGTAAAGAAATTGTCTTAGCAACAGCGCACCGATACAATTGGGTTAATCTAGGAGCAGCAGTACAACATAAAGAAGAAGGTACTATTATAGAACTATCTGAAGATACTGCTACAGAGACAGGAGTAAAAGATGCTTCTGTTAAGATCTATCCATGTACGGGCTATGGAGATCCTTTTAAACTTAGAAAACTTTTAAAAGAAGAAAAACCAGATGCTATCCTTATTTTTACAGACCCTAGATACTGGATATGGTTATTCGAAATGGAAAGAGAAATCAGGTCTAAAATACCTATTATGTATTTGAACATATGGGATAACTTCCCAGCACCAATGTATAACAGGCCGTATTATGAATCAGTGGACTTATTGATGGCTATTTCTAAACAGACTAAGTTAATAAACGAAATAGTTCTTGGCGAAACAGCTGAAGATAAGGTTATTAAGTACGTACCTCATGGAGTAAATGAAAAGTACTTTTTTCCAATCACTGAAAAATATGAAGATTGGGATAAGTTTATAGAGTTTAAGAAAGAAGTGTTTAAAGGTAAAGATATACAATATGTAGTATTCTTTAATTCACGTAACATACATAGAAAAAAAGTAGAGGATTTAATACTAGCTTATAGATTCTTTTGTGATAACATAGGACAAGAAGCAGCTAAGAAATGTGCTTTAGTTATGCATACTCAAGTAGTAGACCAAAACGGTACAGATCTTGCAGCAGTAAAAGAAGCTCTATGTGATCCTTCTTATATAAATGTATTCTTCTCAGCAGATAGATTAAATACAGCTCAAATGAACCTGCTTTATAATTTAGCAGACGTAACAGTACTCCCTTCAGCTAACGAAGGTTGGGGATTATCTTTAACAGAGTCTATGATGACTGGTACTATGATTATTGCTAACGTAACCGGAGGTATGCAAGACCAGATGAGATTCTCTAAAGACGGCAAATGGTTAGAGTTATCTGAAGACTTTCCTTCTAACCATAGAGGAGATATTAAAGAGTGTGGGGAATGGGCTGTACCGGTGTTTCCATCTAATTTATCGTTAGTAGGCTCACCACAAACACCTTATATATTTGACGATAGATGTTCTGCAGAAGATTTAGCTCTTGCAATAGAGAAGGTCTATAACATGACACCAGAAGAAAGAAAGTCAAGAGGTGAAGCTGGACGTAACTGGGTGTTATCCGATGAAGCAATGATGACAGCTACCAACATGGGTAAGAATGTTATTGCAGCAGTCGACGAAACTTTTGAAAAGTTTGAAACTAGAAGCAACTATGATCTTATAAAAGTAGGTAGTTTAGATAAAAATTACATTAAACATAAATTAAGCAAATACAGTTATGAGTAAAACAAAGGTCATAGTAAGTTGCCCGATAGATACCTACTCAGGGTATGGAGCTAGAGCAAGAGATTTTGTACAAGCTCTAATAGAGTTAAAAAAATACGATGTACGTATCTTATCTCAACGATGGGGCAATACAAGACAAGGTTACTTGGAAGATCATAAGCGAGATGATTTATCAAGCCTTATTATACCTCAGATAACATCGGAACCAGACATCTGGATACAGATTACAGTACCTAACGAATTTCAAAGAGTAGGTAAATACAATATCGGAGTAACTGCAGGTATAGAAACTACTCTAGCAGCTCCTCAATGGATAATAGGATGTAATGTTATGGACTTAGTAATTACTTCTTCAAAACATTCTAAGTTAGTATTTGAAGAGAGTAAATATGATATGGTAGACAATACAAAAGGAACTTCAGAGAAAATTGAAATAAAAAAACCTATTGAAGTTCTCTTTGAAGGAGCAGATACAAATAAGTACAAACCTTTAGCATTACCAACAAAGTTTAATCTAAAAGATATACCAGAGAGCTTTTGCTTTTTAAATGTAGGCCATTGGTTACCTGGAGCATTAGGTCATGATAGAAAGAACATTGGTCTTCTTGTAAAATTATTTTTCGAAACATTTAAAAATAAACCAAATCCGCCGGCTTTACTTTTGAAGACAACTATGGTAACGTCTTCTATTCTAGATAGAAATAAAATTTTAAGTAATATTGAAAAGATTAAGAATGATATAAAAGGGACTCTTCCTAATGTATACTTACTACATGGTGATTTAACTGACGAGGAAATGAACGAAATGTATAACAATTCTAAAGTAAAAGCTATGATTAGTTTGACTAAAGGAGAAGGATTCGGGAGACCTTTGTTAGAATTTAGCTTAGTAAATAAGCCAATTATATCTTCAGCTTGGTCCGGACAGGCAGATTTCTTAGATAAAGAATTAGCCATTCTAATCGGAGGTGAATTGAAACCGTTACATAAAAGTTCAATAGCAGCAGAAGTCTTAGTTGAAGGTAGTAGCTGGTTTTTCCCTTACGATAATCATGCAATGGTAGCTATGAAAGAGGTATATAAGAATTATGATAAGTATAGAATCAATGCTAAAAAATTAGGATATAGAAATAGAACTAGTTTTAGCTTTGATAAGATGAAAGAAGCTTTGGACGAAATCTTAACAAATTACGTACCGGTATTCCCTAAACAGATAGAGCTAATGCTCCCTAAATTAAATTTACCAAAATTAGAAAAAATAGATTAATATGGATACGTTAACAACCTGTAAAAGATGTGGAGGTAATGCTTGTTATGAACAGCATATA
>Ga0222713_10001752_pt1 | contig 23951 bp, 40 predicted proteins | sample C33_649DmetaG_FD_165061 | JGI IMG/M metagenome (GOLD analysis project Ga0222713, IMG submission 165061) | Estuarine water microbial communities from San Francisco Bay, California, United States - C33_649D | ecosystem: Environmental > Aquatic > Marine > Unclassified | place: USA: California...
AATCTATTGAATCAGTAATTCAAAATGGTATTAAGGAAACTAAAAGGTTAAAAGATGAAAATCGTCCACAAATAGGAAATATTATTAAACAAACAAATTGGAGAAAAGTAGAACATTTTCCTGATTATACGGATAGAATTACTAAATAATATATGGAAATTGAAATTGAGTTAACTGACAAAGACAGGTACGACATTTGGTTTAGAAACAATTTTGAAACGGGGATGGAATATAATCCTGAATCCATTCCTGATTTTGATAATGAGTATTATGTTCCAACTCCAAAGACAAAGATAATAATATTAGATGAAGAAGATAAGGGGATATATAATGAAATTGAAAACCTTATCATTCGGTGGAACAATGATGGAACCAAGACTGCAGGATTTTTAACCCGACAGATTATGAGTTTACTAAAAAAGGGGTAGGGGATTATTTGGTTCCCGGCATCATAAAGATAATTACCGAATATTTATCACATAATGAACTTACGAGAATCCATAAGAAGAATATTAAGGGAAGAGGTATTAAATAAATCAAAATTCTTCCGTAGGAGGGTTGATTTAAATACTCTCAAAAAAATACTTCCAATAAATGCTCGAGAAGTATACTACGAAACTAAAAGTTATGAACAGTTCAAATACGAATTAACTTTAAGAGCGGTAGAAGCTATTATGTGGAATAAATATGAACTTGGATGGGAAGATTTACCTGAACAGGAAGAAATTGAGTTTGTAAATTATATTTCTGACATATTTGAAAAAGATATTAAATCATTGTATAATAGTTACATTTAAATTATTTCTTTACATAGACACTATATTCCATATTTTGTTAATATGGAAAGACAAAGAATATTAGTTACAGGAGGTGCGGGGTTTATTGGTCACCACTTAGCAAACAGATTATATGAATTAGGACATGAAGTCCATGTATGGGATAACCTTTCAGTAGGAAAGAAAGAGAGATTAAGTGAGGGGATTATCTTTAATGAGATAGATATTCTTACAGATAAATTACCACCATTCGAATATGATGTTGTATATCATTTAGCATCACCCACATCGGTACCTGAGTCATTAGAAAACCCTGAGAAATATGAGAGGGGTTGTTATCAGATGACAAGAAGGGTTGTGGATATGTGCAGAGATTTCAAGGTCAGAGATATGATATTCTCAAGTACATCTGCGGTATATGGAGATACGGATGAGTTCCCAACCAATGAAAGTTCCAAGTTAAATCCATTATCACCATACGCATCTTATAAATTATTGGCGGAAGATTATATAGATTCGATTAAAAACTATATGGACACCAAGTTCACCATATGTAGATTTTTCAATGTATTTGGTGAGGAGCAACACAATCAGGGTTCATATGCGCCAGCTGTGGCGATATTCTTAAAACAATATGGTGAAGGTAATCCTATTACAGTAACGGGTGATGGACAACAAACGAGGGATTATATCTATGTAAAGGATATTGTAGATTTCTTAGTAAGGGCAATGGGACAAACTCAGTATAAGAGGGAGATATTCAATTTAGGATATGGTAAAGATTTAACCATACAATCCATTGCGGAAGTGTTTAACCATGAGATTAAACATATAGAAGAAAGGAAGGAACCCAAGAAGAGTTTATCGGATATTACAAAGGCGAAACAATTCCATGGATGGGAACCGAAAGTTTCTGTAATAGAATGGATTAAAGAAACAATAAAGGGGTAGGGGATTAACCGTTGCCGGCATATGAAAGATTAGTGGTATGGTTTTTCAAATACAGATAACTTATCGTATTTAAAATCGTAAGTATCTTCAAACCAATCGGCAATCAAATCAATGGATTTATGTTCTTTAATGTTTAAATGAGACATAAAGAAAGATATTATCTTATAGTAGATGGCCAATGTTGCACTTGGTCCTTCCACAACATTACCTGACATATCGTGCTGTGGTCCATACTCATAAACACTAAGTAATTTACTACCTTTGTTTGTTATAAAATTATGGACGGTAACAGAATTATTAGGACCATCTGTGATAATCTTACCACCTTTCATTTTATCATTCAGGTAATTTACCACCACTCTATCTAATTGTTCGCGGGTAATTAAATAACTTCTTTTCATATTAATTTTCTATTACATAAAAATCTACTATGGTAAAATGAGGGGAAAGGTATTTCATAGCTTTTCTAACATCCCTCTCAATATCTATTTCAATAGTGTCCTCATTCTCATAATACTCAAAAGTATGGTATAGTTCTTTATCCATAATAACATCCACACCGACACCTGTTCTACCTTCATCATCCTGACGGAGGATTACATCATAATCGGCAATTAAGTCACCGTACTTAGGAGTAACCAAACTTGTCAAAAGACGTTTAACCATTTCAGGGGTGATTTTATTCATAAAGATAAATATATCACTATAATAAATTACCTATATGGATGACTAACAAACATATGAGGGGTAATCAGATATATAAATATTTTCAGAATACATCATGTAAGGGATAGTGGTATATTTTAACATAAGAGCATCCATATCAACAGTAGTACCACTAATGTAATGCGTGGTGGAATCATTATTAAGTTTAGTACTAATACTCATCAATTTAAATAAATCCTCAATGATATTAAAGATGGTAATATTATCATATACATCATGATTAACAACCATACTATAACCAACAGAGTATACACCGACATTTGTCGTACTACGTACAAGATTAATATCCTTACTAAAGATGATGGATAGGTTGTGTTTATCCATAAGATACTTCTTACAGAATACTAACTTCTTAGGTAGTTCCTTATCAATATACAATACACCATTACGGCTCTCTAAAACACTACTTGTGTTTGTATCATAATGTGCGAACTCAGTTTTCATATACACAATATAATAAACACAAATAGTATAATCAAATTAGTAAATAAATAATACAATCCATTCATTCACTACGGGGACCAAGCAGAACATCACTACCGTGATGTTGTCCCCTTTGTTCATAAATGTATTCTATTATTTATCGTAACCCACATTACGGTAATCCCCATTGCGATAATATACTTTATAGTTTATAGTAAACTAACAACTGTAAACTTCCCCCCCCATTAGTGAAGGGGGTTTATATGAAGAACCCCCCACAATAAGACACCTTAGTAACAACTAAAGGATGAGTGGTAAAGTGTATGGTAATGTAGAAGAGTAAACTCTTATTATACCATTAGGTATTATACCCGATAGTATAAATGTAATGTATGATAAATTACTCGTATGGTGGTGTTCCACCACTCCCATTTATTTGTCCTCCACATTTTCCCACCATAAGAAGGTGTTCACCTTGGGGGTTTCATTGAAGGGGTCATCTTAAATAATCGTTGAAGGAATATATGTGAGGGGGAATAAATTCTGACTAAAGGACTACGTCTCCCACGCTCCTATACTATTACTACCTTTTTTTACTGGAAATTATACATAGTAAAAAAATACCTCTTTACACTATCAGCAGAGGGGGAAAACCTCATTCCTGATACTGTCAGGGGGAATTCTACTATATAAATCCCTTCAATGGTTAGTGGTAGGTGGTGGTAGAAAGTGGGTGAAAAGATTATCCCCCATGCAAAGTCCCCCTGACATTTTGACAATTCCAAATAAAAATGAAAAAAGTTATCAACATTTTTCCCCCCTGACATACTGTCAGAAGGGATTGTGGATAAAAAGTTATTCACATTTTGTATGTTCATAACTATACTTTATTGTACCCAAGGTATTATGGGATTACCAATGAAGGACTTTTACACATTTATAACTGACAATTTTACACCCCTCGTCTCAGAGGATAAGAATGGTATGGTGGTTACACTCAACCATAAGAGGGGAACAATACCTGAGGGTAGGGTATGGATGGAGAGAGCTAAGAAGGGATGGACAAGGAAACCTCTTAACAAGACACAGTTCATCATTGTCAATGCTGACCTGATGGGACCCCTCGACTTCATCCATAAGTTTATGTCATTAGATGAGGGGGACTACGAACAACTCCGTAAGACCTTCATCACCATTGCGATGGAAACTATTGACCGTCACTTAGGTGGGGGGAATTAAGAAACCCCTTATAAAAAAAAATATAAGGCAGGTCGGAGTATACCCTCTGCGGGTGAAGACCCGAACCCTTTGTCCCCCCGAATGGGGGTGAACCAACACTACAAAGGTAGTGAAAAGATTTCATATAAACAACTTGTATATTAACTTTCTTCGCCGTATATTTGTGGGGGGGTTTTTTATATAAAAAAAAGTTATTAACATAGCTTGTATATTCCCCCCGTATGACATGACACCATTAGAGACACTCTACTGAAGGGAGGGGGGTTTTGGTTTGCAGACACCCCCCCGTTAAGATATCACTACAGAGGGGTCCCCATACCCCCTCCTACACCCCCTGATGGGGGGGTCCCTCCCGTATCCCCCCTCCCCCTGGGGGGTTTTTGGTCTGTTTGGGGGGGTTAATCCCGTGAATGAAATTTGTTTGGAAAAAAGGGGGTATACCCTTTGCAGAATTTTCTGGAAAATTTTTGGAAAAATTGGGTATTTATTTGGAAAGAAGATATTATGAAAAAAGGTATATTGAATGAGGTAAACGAAATCCGTAGAATGATGGGTTTGGTTAGTGAACAAAATGATTCAATTATGGATATGCTTTCATCAGCATTTAATAAGATGAACCTTGGTGGTGTTATTGATTCTATCGGTGATTTTGATATTGATGGGGTTATGGACGCAATTAGTGAATTGGACTATGATTTAATCTATGATGAATTATCTAAATTACCGAAGCCCGTATCTGAAAAATTAATAGACTACATTATTGAATATGTGGATAAGTTCAGTATTCCTGGTATTGTTGGTATTGTCGACAAAAAACAACTTATAGATATTAAGAACAAACTAATGTCCGTATGGAATGAAAGTTCAGTTAATGAACAAAACTCATCTGACAGACTTCCAAAGTCAGATGACAATGTTAGAGTTGAAGATTTTCAACCATTTATTGGAAAAGATTTATTTGGGGGTATTTCCTCACCAAAAGAAGGTAAACGAATTATTAAAAAGTTTGGTATTGAAAAAGGTAAAAATCCTGGTTGGGACGTACTTCAAATCTTTACTGAAAAGAATGAAACTGATGCTCAGCATGATGCGGATAATCAAGCAGATAGACTTCAAGATTTAAAACAATTTAGACTTCGTTGTCAAAGTTCTGGTCTTAGCTATTGGGATTATGGTGCTGTACGAAGTTGGCCTCTCGGACATAACGAACCAGATTCACCATTGGATAAACAACTAAGAAAAGTATTCTGTCTTGTTCCTGGTGAAAATCCTTATAATAATACTTCAGTTAATGAACAATCGGATATTAAACCATCTGCACAGAAATCTGGGTTTCCAAAGAATGATGAAATTTTAAATAAATTATCTAATACTCCTGACGGAGGAAAAAAAGTTACTCCTGACTTTGGGTCTGCGGATGTAATATATCCAAACGGTAAAACCAAAAGTGGAAAATGTTGGTGTAGTACAAAAGACGGTATAGTTGTTGCCGGTTGTGATGGTATTGAAAATCACTGTAAAGGTGCTACCTACCTACCTAACAGAATCTAAAAATTAAAATTTTAAAAACACGACCCTCTTCTGAAAAGAAGGGGGTTTTTTGTTTCTGGAATTTTCCAGAAATTTTGGTATTTATGTTTATGGTCAAAAAGGAAACATTAGATAAATTATTGGGTAGCTTGATTTTCAATCCGATTGGTTTGAAATATAAGTTAATTCAAAAAAGAACACCAAACGAATATGAAGCTCCGTTTGACATCATCATCTACTTTGACCCAGAAAGATACCATACCGAGGGGACCGACTTTGATGAAGAATATTCAACTTACATTTATGAAATTGAAGACCATATCAATGACGCTCTAAGGTATTTGGGTTCGGATGGTTTTGATATAATTGATTCAATATTTTATAAACCATTATCAGAGGATGTCTACAAAAGAATGAAAGATAAAATTGTTAGTGCCATGCCTGAGGTTACAAAAACATTTAACCGAATTACCGGAAAGTACCTACCTAAGTTGGGGGACGTACAAGTGGTCTATGATTACAACCCTAATATTCTTCGAGATTATATTGATTTCAATTTTACAAAATCAGGGATAGAAGACTTCGATACAAATTCAAAATACATTATGTTGTTTTTTAAAATATTAAAACAATATGTTAATGTTGACTCATTCGTAAATAACATTAATAGGATTTAATTTTTTTTAAATTAATGATATTTATAATTAAATAATTTTATTATGGGACAAAGATTAATCATATCAGAAAACGAAAGAAACCACATCGCAAAGATGCATGGGTTAATTAAAGAACAACCTGGAGACATTCGTCCTCCACAAGGACCTCAACCTAAAGCACCTCAACCACCTAAAGCAACTGCTGTGAACACAGTAACTAACGCAAAAGATTTGGTTGGTAAAACTGTTAATTTTTATGAGGATATTGAAAACAAAAAGGCGGTAAATGAATTAACACAAATGACGATTGATGCTGTAAGTGAACAATTACATGAACTAAAACTTAAGTACAAGAACGGTTCTCCAAACGCATTTCATTTAACTTTTGATTGCGCATCAAAAGCTTTCACTACACACAATAATCAGTTTAAATACTATAATAAATTTTTAGCTGATGCGTTAACTAAAATATGGTGTTCTAAAAACAGTGCGGGTTCAGATGCACCAAGAGCTGATTTCGCATCTACAAACACAGGTGACAGTTCTGTAGCATAATAAAACTTTAATATTAAAAACACGACCCTCTTCTGAAAAGAAGGGGGTTTTTTGTTTCCAGAATTTCCGGAAAATTTTTGAAAAAATCAGGTATTTATGTTTATAATAATTTTGACTATGGGACAACGTATTGTAATATCCGAATCTGAAAAAAATCATATAAAAAATCTTTATGAGTCTGATAAGTTATTGAATGATATTCAAAAACTTAAGAAACAAATTAATGATATGAAAAAATATAAAAAAACCGAAGGTCTTTCTGACTTGGAAGACGAATTGGGAAATATGATTGAGTTATATCAAAGACTAAAATATTTGAGGTCTTTAGGATACGATGTATCGGTTAATGAAGAAACTATTTTAGAAATTAATGATGATTCGATAAATAACTTATTACCAAAAAAATTAAAAGATGTTATTAATACTGTTAAAGGTTTTTATGATACTAATATTGATAAATTTTTAAATTCAGTAATTTCGCATTTCAAACTATCTGAAGAAAATGCTAACATGTTAACAAATTTGGTTAAAAAGAATTTACAGAATCCTGAGTCGTTTATTGAAAAGAATAAACACTATGCTGATAAGGTTAACCAAAACGACTTAAAGGAACAATCTTTAGTACACCCTCGAGTTTATACTGCAATAATTTTTGTTCTTGCAGTAGCAATACTATGGTTAATAAAAGAAGCAAGAAAATAATTTATACATCACATGATGACTCAACAACAAAAAACAGCTCTATTCAAAATATGGGATTCCATTGGTGTCAGTCCAATAGGGTCGAATTATGTTGGACATAAATTCAAGACAATGGAAGAGTACTTGAATACAATGGCTGAGTATTTTGGTGTTGATGGAATTCAAGGGTTGAAACAATTAATGATTAATGACGTTAATGAATATTTCAATAATCCTGAAAATCTTGATTGTCCAGGTGGAACCCTTAGAATGTTCGATATTGATATTGAAAAAGAAATGACTTCAACATCATATATGGATGGGTTTTATAATCAAAGATATTACAGTAAACCATTTGCTTATTTTGCTTACGAAAAAGACCCTAACCATAAGTGTGAAGATTTGGAAGAATACAAATACGAAAAATATCCTGAGGAACTTTGTTATGATGATGATTGTGTAAGAGGGGATATATATAATGCGTCTAATATTCTTAAGAAGAAGTACGGAATATATACAAACTACGATTCTCGTCCAGAGTCAGATGTTATTGGGAATATCAAAATTGATAAGTGGAATAAGTAACCCCCTACCTATACTGTTCCCCCCTTATTTCTGCAAAGTGTAAAGTAAAAGTCCCGCAAAGTGTAAAATAGAATCCCCTCTTATATGAGGGGATTTTTATTATGGGGAATATTTAATGTGTATGAAAAGTTTTCTATTAGGTTTTAAGAAGAGTAGTAAGATGGGGAAGAAATTCAGTAAACGTCTTAAGGAGAATGACTTGGTCTTAAAGAGTGTCAAAAATCAGGACCCCTCATAAGGAGGGGTTGTTATAACCCCATATATCTCCTGTATGGGGTTATTTCACCATAAGTGGGGTGTGGACACCTAAAAACATTTTAAATGTCTTATATGGTCTTAAAAAGGGGGGGTTCTTATAATTGTTTTGTTACCAAAGTATATACGTTAACACCATAAGGGGATTTAAATTTACCACCATCAATATCCAAGTAGTTTTTTAATAAACCAATAATTTCTTTTTTAATATCAGTCCCTTCATCATATACAACTCTAGGGTCATAGAGGTTTCCTTCCAATACATCCCCTACATCAACAATTACATTAATGTTTGTTTTAATGTAATCACCAACACCACCTTCTTTACCCCCATAATATCTTACAGGAGTTTCTTTGAAATTAATTGAAACAATATTAGGAAATGATTGTTTCAACATTTTTTCAACTGCATTGTTTAGTTGTTGTTCGGTGATAATAATTTTCATATTATATAAATATATTCTAATGTATATTTATCTTATATGAATTTGTCCACCCTAAATCGTTATTTTGACCGTTTTGTTTATAAACAGACCGGATTGGATATCTTCATTGTTAATAGTAACATTGATACATACAGGTGTAATGTTATTGTTTTCCCCAGTAAATTATTAAAGAACTCTCCTGACTTTAACCCCCAGTATTATAAGTTTTTAAATAATGATGAATTGGTTATTGATGTTATCGAATCGGCTTTTAGAGTATTGGGTATGAATACGAAGTATTTTGATAGAGCGTTTAATAATGAAAATACCTTTAGTGTTAGATATATCCTTGCCGATGACTTGGGGGATTATTTGAATAACTATATTAATACGATGACCGAGCTTATGGGTATGTATGGGGAATCGGATTATGGTCTTCGTTCTGCTGCAGGTAAAGAAGGTTTGTTATCAGGTGCCACCGTTACTGTTCAGAATATTTTCTTTGATAGGGGGAATGAGACTTTTGAAAGTGTTAGACCATCTCGTATTCGTGTGGAATACAATTACTCTTTGCCGAACAATTATTCTTTGGATTCCTTTGGACACTATGATAATATAAAGGAATATTTGTCTAACAATATGCAATGGGATGAGCAGATTTATCCTTGGTTTTATTCTTGATATAACTTATAAATCTTTCTGATGCCGGAAACGGGAAAATTCTTTTCCTTATCCCCCTACCCCCTTTTCATTCGTATGCCGGGATTTAACGGTATCTTTCATATGCCGGAAATTTTTTTTCCGTCCCTTCGGGACATATGATGAAACTACCTTCTTATGGAGGTATCTTATAAAAAGGGGTTCGGTTGTATATTTATATTATATGAAAATAATCATTACAGAAGAACAGAATAAAAGATTAATGGAACGAGTAAAATCTCCATTAATTCCTGCCGTACAAAAGATTATTAATCACACCATATCTTCATTGCGTGAAGAATCCGAGGATTGGGGTTTGGGTGAGATGGACGAAATCGAGGAAGTACAATCTGTTGATAAGGTCGTGGTTGTTTCTATGGATAAGGACGAAGAGTCCTATATTGTTTTTCATGTGGATTTTTATGTTAACCACCCTACTCGCCATGACTATGTAAATGTTTTGGGTGCCATTGACCACGAGGTCAGTAAATTGGTTCCGAATAGTATGGTTTATTTGGATGATATTATTAGAGAGAAATAACTGTAGTTTTTTCTTTTTTATTGTATTTATTAGTAAAATAACTTAATATGAAAAAAGTAATTCGTTTAACCGAAGCCGATTTGCAAAAACTTGTTGAAAAAGTTTTGAAAGAACACGATGGTGAAGTTAGTGAGCAGTTAAGAAGAACTGGTACTAAAACTATTCCCATTTTGAAAGCTAAAACAAAAGAGAAGAAAGTTTTAAATAAAGCTAATATCCAACCAACTACTCCTCAAGACCAATGGGAATCTTATGTTAATGGTCCCGATGCTCAAACGATGGTTTCATTAATGACTCCTGCCAGTGTAAACATTTGGGAGAAAATCAAACAAGAACAATTGCCTTTGGCTGTTGCTTCCCTTGAATCATTTAATGACACATATTCTGAGAGTAAGTGGAATAAAGTTTATTGTACTAAAGCTGGTACTGAAAAAGAAGTCGTCCCTCAAGAACCTAAGGTTTATCCTTCAGTTCCTATGACCTTCCCGGCAAATTCTGCTCCGTCATCTGATTTCTTTGTGGACAACTATTATGCAACTACACAATTATTTAAAGACCAATTTAAAGCGGATGTGGTTGACCCTGTGGCTCAACAAGCCGCAGCTATTCCAACACCAGCTGATGGTAAACCTAAAATGTATTTGAAGAGTTTATCTATTGCAACATCTTGTTCAAGAATTCCAAATACAAAATCTCCTGACGGTAAAACATATACATTCGAACAATTGGCTAAATTAAGAAATGATGAAGCTTTAAAATATATTAAAGAACAATTATCAGCTCTTGGTGTTTATATCGATAGTAACTCGGTTATCACACAAAATTCAGCTGGTCAAAATGGTGATGGTACCTCAGGTCCTGATTGGAAACCAGGTGCAGATAGAGCTCAATACGAACAATACAAATATTTGGTGGCTAACATCGACATTATTTTAAATATTCCAACAGGAGAATCTCAAGAACAAGGTGAAGATATTATTACAACTCAACTTTATAGAGTAGTGTTCAAAAGAGAGACCGGAGTAAACTTTAGTATTAAGATACCATTGTTTAGTTGGACACAAAAAGGTAGAAGAAAACCTAAACGAGGTTTAGGAAAAGACAGATGTCCAGTTTTTGATTAATATAAAAAGGAGGGTTTTCCCTCCTTTTTTTTTTAATGGTTTCTTATACAAATAACAAACCCACTATTATCTTGAGTGATTCCAAAACCAGCAACACTTACATTTGGTTTTAACAAAATTGCCATGTGTGCAGGACATCCAACAAATGCGTCAAAGTAACAATCGGCGATTACTTTATTGATGTCAACTTTGTTTGGGTCCAAGTGAGACAAAGACATTAATCTGATATTACCCAAACATTCGCTGTAGTTACCTTTTGAGTGAACCAATGGTTTACCAACCAAAGTACTGGAATAAAGGTTAGCATCCTTACTCATTTTCACATCTTCAGTTACAGGTGCAAGACCGTAGTCAGAACGAAACTGATTGTAAGAAGACAAAAGGTATTTTTTAATCTTCTCAACATCAACCGCATTTTTGATGTGGTCAACTTTGATTTGAAATGTTCCGTTTTTTGGTGACAACATATTGACACCCCCATCATTAGTCATAACCCATACATCAGAATGTAAAGGGTGGGTCTCTAAAGTATATTGTGCTTTTAGAGACAAACTTAACAAACCGATGATGATTACTATGATGTTTTTCATACATCAAAGATAACACTATTTTCCATAATTACAAAAAAAATCTAATATTTATTTAAAAATAAACCACTAAAAAAAATATTACCATGACAACATTATTTTTCATTTTAGTTGCCGCTGTAGTACTTTTTATCGGATATAAGTTTTACCAAGGTTATACCAAAGATAAAACAATTGAAGTAGTAAAAGGAAAAAGTATAGTACCGGAAGGTAACCCTCAAGATGTTGAGGAACCACATGGTCCAAAGGAACAATTATAATTTTTTAATTATAATGTTTATAAACCCCCCTTTATTAGGGGGTTTTCTATTATTAGTATATTTATGAGTATGTCAGTGAATTCAGTAGAAACCAAAGCTTTAGAAAAGTTATTCAAATCGTTGTATCCCGATATAATGGGATTCGACTATGATATTGAATTTAAGGATTATGACGAACCAAAAAAGATTTGGACAGATAGATATCGAGTTGCTGAGATTAGTGTTGATGTAAAAGGTGAATCTAATTTTGAAGTTTTTAACTCAGGATTGCTTAAAGCATACGTTGAGGAAATGGTAGATTCAATTCTAAAGTATGTGGGTATACCTAGAAATCATATTTATGATGTTCGTATAAACACTATTAATGGTAAACCCATGGTTGGTAACGATTATTATGGGCTTTATTTAAGTAAAAGTATTACAGATTCATTTAATTCTTTAATTAAAAAATATAAAGATAAAATTGTCATTAATTACAATACTTTTAAAATAGAATTACTGAATAATGAAATTATAATTAATAGTTCAGAATCTACAGACGATTTAAGAGTTGAATTTTTGATTAAGAGTAAAGGTTTAAAAATTAATAATTCTACAATATTATTTGATGCGTTTATAAATCGAGAAGATGTGATAGAAAAAACTATTAACGCTATTAACCGTTTATTTAGTGAAGATATGGGTACCAATGATTTTGAACAGGATTTAAATAATATAATTGAAAGAACTGAATTATTTTCAGGAAATCGAAAATTCTGGAACTACACTAATTTTGGTTTAGTATTTAAACCTTGGTTAATGGAGTTAGATGGGTATACTTTTGATTATTATAACGATAGTATACACATAACATCTCACTTTAATGAAGTTATGGATGCAGTATATTCTTACAAAGAATCTGGGTTTAAAAATAAAGAAGAGATATGAACCAAATAGATAAAGTATTACCGAAACTTTTTGACCAGCAATGGAAGAAGATGATTAATCTTATTCCTAAGTATTCTAGAATGGTTATGAATTATGACGGTATTATAAAAAATATTGAAAATATTTCTTTTGAGATTGTGCCGACAAATGATTTATATGTAGGACCATTTAAATATGTTGGTCCCGGTAATATAATAATTTATGTGGATGTTAATACCACCATATGGGATATGGAGGTTGATTACATCACTATGGCTCAGGATATAATTATTCCTTGGATTAATAAGGCATTTTTTAAATACTTTAATATAGATATTTTTAATTATTTTGCTGATATTACCGTATTGGTTAGAGGAAATGATGGTAGCGTGGCTGATTATGTTATTGATGGTAATGAAACCAATACAGATAAATTTGATAGAGAAAACCCCCCTTCATCGTGGAAATTTATAGGATGGAATGACGATGAAAATCCTTATTATAAAAATAGAGTTAAATGAACGAAGAACAAATAAAATCGGCAATAGAAAAGTTACTCAATAGTATGGGTAAAAAGATGGCTAAAGATTATTATGGTTTGGACCTTAATTTTAAGGTTGAAAATATCGAAGGTCACAATGTTATGGATGGTGGTAAAAAGCAATATACCTATAATGTAGATGTCAACACCGATAAAACTATACCGTCAGTTTTAGATGTTGTGATTCATCCTGATTTTAGTTATGGAAAATATTCGACTTATAGTGATTTACAAGCCAATTTAAATTATCTAAGTAGATATCTGGGTTATACCTTTTATGTCAATTTATTAAATAAAGAGGATTATTTCGAAATGGGTGTTCAGGATGGTGTATTACCACCTTATGTTTTAAATCCTGAAGCTGAAAGAATTAGTGATAAATTTAACTTTAAAGATTATTACCCTTTTGATGATAATGGTAGTGTCTTACATAAAAAAAGTGGCTATGTTTATCCTTTATTTACTAATAACAATATTGACGCGGATGATGGTTACCATATCGCATATATCGAAAATGACGAATGGTGGGACGCATTAGGTAGTGAAGATAAAGGTGTATTAAACGCTCTTTATTCTGCAGAATAATAAACTATTTTTATAAAAATACTCATATGAATCAAGAGCAAAAAGGACAGTTGTACAATCAGTTATTGGCTGAGTACCACAATTTAGAAAACCAAATCGGACAAATCAAAATGAATAATTTTGATTTAAATTCACAGCAACAACAGCAAGTAAATTTGTTGGAAAAGAAAAAGGCTTATATCATGAGCCGTGTTCAGTCGTTGTTCTAATTGACAAAATAATTATTTTTTTTTATTATGGATTTATCTATGATAAATCTGTCTACCATTGAATCCGTTTTAAATAAAAGGTACCCTAGTTCTGTGGGTAAGCTCTCTTATAAAATAGAGTCGATTACAAATACATCGTATTCACCAACATTATACATTTTAACTGTGAATGTTATGGATGATGGTGACCCTAATTTGGTTGGTGAGGTTTTAAGAACCTTCAGGTATTGTGGTGTTGATTTGAAAGAAATTTCATTTGATGGGTATTGGTATAGAGCCACAACGATGACATATGATGAAATAATTAATATGAACGAAAGAAAAACTTTTGCCCGTGCATAATAAAATACAAGTTTATGGTTTACCTCGAAGTGGAACAAACTTCATGGAATGGTCTTTAATGAATAATTTTAAAGACCTACAATATTTTCTTGGTAATACCTATACCGATGTTGAAGGTTTGTTTTTTTACAAACAGGAAATTGTGACATCCGTAAAACATTGTTACCCTTCATTAGATAATTGTGACTTTGCTCTCGTGATTTTTAAAGATTATGAAAATTGGTATAAGAGTATGTTTAAGTTAGGTTGGCACAGAGGTGAGGAAGAACAAACATATCAGAAATATTTAAAAACCGCCGAGGAGTTGGACCCCTCACGTACCATAATTGTAAATCACAAATGGTGCACTCAGAATTATGTGGAATGTCTTAATCTAATATCTGAAAAAACTAACACCCCTCTTAAAGAAGAGATTAAAATGCCAACAAAGAGGTTTCATATGTCCAACAACCCTACCGAAGATGAATATCAGTTATACTGATATTTAATGGGTATGAATTTATTACCAGTTACATTAGTTATGGTGGGTATTGGATTTTGTTTATGGTACATCGGAAACGCTATAGACAAAAAAAAGTGACTACCTCTTGATTTAATTTATGTTAACACTAATTTTAGTGTGTAAAAAACTATTGTATGAACATTACTCCTGGTTACGGAAATTACGAAGAATTAAAACCCATTATTGGTAAGTACAAAAAAGTACTGGTTACAGGTCCTCATGGAGCTGGAAATAAAATTACTACAGATGTTATTGCCCACGATTTTGGATTAGAAAGATTGAGGGGGGAGTATCCTTGGAAGTTAGATGAGTACGAAACTGAAAATGGTTTAATAACTTACCATAAGGGTTTACAGGATAGAGAGTGGGCAATGTTTGCACCATCTAACTCTTGTCACCTTCACAGGATTAAAGATTTGCTCGAGGATGTTTTGGTTGTGTTTATGTACAAAGACATTAATGAGATTAAGAGTTATTCTAAACGAAATGAATTCTTAAGAGAACAAACATATGTCTACGAATCTTTGGTTTACACACAAATGGTTTTGGAGGATTTTCCTGAGGATGATGAAACCTTTACTATGGGTATAGAAGAACTCACTTACTATATTTGGGAAAAGTATCAGAGAAATTTAATTCCAAACTGGATTGAGATTAGACATTCATCTTTAGAGGGTCATGAGCTTTGGGTTTCTAAAGAAGACCGAAAAGATTTCAAATCTTGGCAAACAAGAAAAAATCAATTGGGATACAATTAATAAAATCTCTATTGACACTATTGAATTGTAAATTATTTTTTGTGAACAACGAGAAAAATTTATGATTGTAAGTACCAATCCACCCTTTTTATTCACCCACATTCCAAAAACTGCGGGTACCTCAATCGAGGAGGCTTTATTTCATTATCAGGATTTTGAATATGCAACAAGTCCTCATAATATTATGCAACAATACAAAGATTATCTTCCAAGAGAACTCTTTGATTCCATGTTTAAATTTTGTTTTGTTAGAAATCCATGGGACCTTATGGTTTCATCTTACAAATATTGGATTAGACAAAATTCTATTGACATGACATTTGATGAGTGGATTGATTGGAGATATTGTGGTGGTGTGATTGGTGATATGTCAGACCGAGTTAAATACATTGGTGATGACCCAACCCAAACAGTTGCCACCGATACTTTTTCAAGATTAGCGGTTGCTTTCTACATGAACAGAACTCCACAGGCTTTGTTTATGGTGGATGAATCAGGAAATTATTTGGTTGACTACATTGGTCGTTACGAACACATTAAAGAAGATTTTGACTTTATAATTGACCACTTAAAATTAACCGATTGTTATTTACCACATTCAAACACATCACAATTAAAAGATAATGACCCTGAAGATTATCGTGGGTGGTACAATGAGAAAACCAAAAAAATTATAGAGTCCCGTTTTGCTTTAGATATCGAGTTATTCGGATATACCTTCGATGGGAAATCCCCTCATCCAGGAAAATGTGGTTTGGTTAAAAAAGGACATTCCACCATTAACGATAATGGATTTAAAATGCCAAAAAATTATTTTATAAATCTTGGTGGTATCCCTTACGGTTTGTATGATATTGCTTCAAGACATTATGAGTCAAATGAACAATTAGAAATTAAAAAATTGGATTTTAAAAAGGAACAACTTAGAATGAGGTTGATTTCTCTAAGTCATAACATAAGTTCTAGTCAACAAAATATTAATCAGTTAGAAGAAATTCTTTATACAACTGAAGACGATAATGAAGCTCTGAATTTACAACATCAAATTTTAAAATATCGCGAAGCTGAATTGGTGTTCAAACTTAAACAATCTAAGGTACAAAAAGAATTCAATAATCTATAATATTTATAGATTATATGGCAACTCCTAATCGACATTTAGTCACACTTTTATTTAATAAGCTAATTAAACCTAGGTTTGATTGGATTAAAGGTATATTTGTGGAGGAGTTTAAAGTGGATATCAAAAAAGAACAATTTAACCCAATCACAGGTAAATGGTCGTATGTCCCAAAAGTTAAAATGTATCTTAAAATTTATGTGAACCGTGAATTACCTGAGATAAACGATACGGTGGAAGACATAATGAAAGTGTTTGGTGAAAAAGAAGTGAATGATTTAATCGATATGATTTTTTCACCAAAATTATACAGATATATTGGATTAAATAATTTACATAATTCTTCATTTGACGGATTAAATGTTGATTTTGAATTTATTCCAGAAAAAATTAAAATGTCTGAACTCGAAGAAAGAATTGTGAATGTTTTTAAAACAAAAACACCTATCACTACGTTAGGTATGTTCTAACTTATACCTTAATTTAATCGAGAACCCACTTTATTTCATCTACGTTGGACTTTTTCCCCTTCGGGGTATACCTGTGGGTCCATCACAAAAAAAGTGTCTTAGAAGTCAAATTTTCCCTAGAACATATATATAATTCTACATATATAGTATATTAATATATTTATATTATAATATATTATTATATATAAGAATAATAATTATCACGAAATTCCTGAAAAGACAATGAAAAAGTCAGAAAGTAATATTCCTCCTGTAATTCTAAGAGATTTCTTTAAAATGCTCGGTCCAAAACCGCCTCGTTTTGTGGATTATTACGAAGGTTTAAAAGAAGACCAAGTTTATGCCGTTGCGTTTAAAATAAAAGACAAATTTGTGGAGGAACATAACCTATCACACGTCTTTAAAGGTAACAATCAGCTAACTTTTAGTGAATTAAAAACAATATTAAGTCATTACTCTAAACTTAATCCCGATTTTAAAGAAATTTATGAAAATTTTGAGGATTTTGATGATAAATTTGACAAATTCGCCATAGACGCCAAGCGTTACTTCTCTATACCATACGTGGTAGGTCTTTTTTTCTAAAAGACCATAAATTTTTAATCTTTTTACGATGAAAAATGAAGAAAAAACTTATAATGGGTTGGTATGTCCACAATGTGAAGGTAAATTATACGATAAACACCCCGGAACCGCAATAGATGTCGGGTACGACAAAGAAAAAAGGACAAAAATCATGTGCGAAGCGTGTAATTTTACACATTTTCGGATTCTTGACTAAAATTTTGTCTTTCTAACTCACATTTTAGGTGATTTGGGCCTATCATATACTCTTCTGAGACCCTAAATGTGGATTTTCCACAGATTTGACACGTATTTTCTTCCATTTTAAGGGGGTTTTACATAAAAATAGGGGTAAAAATCACAAAAAAAAGGGTTATTTACCCTTATTTAACTCATTAAAACGCTTTAATAATAATTCATTAATTTCCTGTAATTGTTGAATATTATTCTCTGAATTGATGTATTTTTTGATATTTTCTTGAATATTTTGTGTTTTTCTTGGTATAAATGATTCGTTAGTAGTGTTTGATACTTCTTCTATTGAAAATAATTCAGTATCTGAATCCCAAGTATCGGCTATTTCTTCACGTATTAATTTTCCATCATAGATATCTAATCCATTACCGATTAAATCACGAATATAGTTTTCATCGTAACATTCTACAATTAATTCATATGTATCATACTTTCTGGCGGTATAAGTTTCATCACCTATTGCTTTGAATGTTTTTAATTTTGGAAGATAATACTCAGAAGGGTCTGTAATACCCTGTTTTAACTTAGCGTCGTTATTCTCAATAAAAGCTCTTACAAAATCTCTATTTATATGAGTATCATCCACCCCAGCATATTTTAATGTTTTCATAGTGTCCATTATAGACGCATCCTGATTGTATGAAATATCAAGAGGACCTTCAAAAATATCAGGGTCCTTAGACATTTCCTTTAATAATATTTTTATAAGGACTGCAATTGGAACAGGTGCGGTAACAACCTTTTTTTCTTCAGATTGTTCCGATATAAACATTATCTCCTTTATTCTATCTAATGATGACATATATTGACTATTAATATAAATATCAAACTATTTATAAATATGGATTTAAAAGCAGCTGTACAAATATTAGATAGATGGGTTACCGTTAATATGAAACAACATGCAGGTAAAAAACCAGGTGTTTCATTTATCATTAGTACTATTTTAAAATACCCGACCACCAGACATATTGCCGAAGAATTTGGTGGGTACGGTTTTTTAAGAATCGCCTATATTATTTTTGAATTACATGAAGGTAGTACCTACGAAGAGGCACTAGCTAAAACTGAAATTATTTATTTTGTTGAATTAGAAAAATATGATGACATCGGATATATTGATGAGGGATGTGAAGAATGTGGTGGCTCAGGAAATATAGATTGTGATGAATGTAATAACACAGGTACTATTGAATGTCACACATGTGAAGGTGCCGGTGAAATTGAAAATGGTGATGAGTCGGAAGATTGTTCTGTTTGTGATGGTTCAGGTCAAGAAACTTGCAATGAGTGTTATGGTGAAGGTGAAACTGAATGTTACAACTGCGATGGTTCAGGTAAATCAGAAAGTAATGAAAAGTATTTTAGAGTAACTAAAACTGTTTGGACATTTTTATCAAATGAGATTTATGAAAAAATCAGAGATATTGAGGAGATGAATGATGACGATAAATACATCAGTGAAGATGACTTCCTTGATAATGTTTTTGGAGAAGGAAAAGATTTATTTCTATTAAGAAGTCATTACGATTCAGACGATATAACACACGACGACGCTCCTACAGATATTAGCGACGAAGATTCTGTTGTTGGAAGATATGGTGATATTAAACATGAAACACGTTTAGTACCAGTTATAATTGGAGACAGATTAAGAGCTTAATCCTCAATCAAAGAATAGGCTAAATTTAAAGGAACGCCTGATGTATTTGTAAAGGTGTGTGTAATACCGTCTTGAATAATTGCGGTATTTGTTGATGAACCATGTGAAATTGTAATAGTACCATGACCACCAATAATATTACCGTTATAATCACCACCATAATAATAAGGTTGCATGGGTGCGGGTACAGTTGGAACATATTGTGGGAATGGGTTGGGCCAAGTTGGAGTTGACTCATATTTGTCAATAGTCCAATCATCCATATCTTCTATCTTTAATAGAGAGAATAGTTCGTCAATGTCCTTTCTACTGAAAGAACCGTGAATTAAAATCTGTTTGTTTTCTAAATCTACTGTGAATTTCATTTTTCTACTCTTTCGTTAATTACCGTAGAACATTTGCTCTCATCCGATAATTTCCAAAAGAAGTATAATAAAAAGGCACCTATTAGTAAAGAGGCTGTCTCTACAACCCAAAACTGCCATTGAAATCCGCACTCACCGATTATTGTACCTTTTAATGTGTTAACAAAGGCAAATAAAGCGGTCGATAAAACGGCTATTGTAAATTTAGAAATTCTTCTCCCCAATTTTTCCATACGCTATAAATATCATTTACTAATGTAAAAAATAATATATTATAATATTATAGTTTCCCTCCCCTACGAAACTTTATTTTTCTTAAAAAAAGAAATGAGGACTTAAAGTCCTCATTTTTTGTTTAGAGATATTTGTCTAATGAGTGAATACCATCACTAAAATCATCTTTAAATGATTCATTAAAATCACCATCTTTTTTTAGATATTCTTGAGGTATTGTGCTAAACACCCAATCTAATGCTAACATTGCGACCAAGTGTTCATCTTTATCGTAAACAGGAATTGCTGCATGTGATTTAGTACCATTTGATTGTGCCAATGTTCTTAAACCGATATCATCCATTTTATTTATGTCGGTATAAAACATATTAAAATTAATTACGTCTTTGATATATTCGGTAAAGTTAGCTATAAAAAGATTTTGATTTTTTTCGGCTTTTCTTTCTAATCCATCAGAACATCTCTCATATGTGATTGATAATCTTTGTATTGGTGATGTCGTATAAAAGTTACCTCCATTATGAAACTGCCATATATACACACGGTCGGCATTATATTTTCTTCTAATTTCTCTTATTGCTAAGTGAACTATTTCATCTCTTTTGATTTGCTCTAAAAGTTTAGATTTAGAATCGGCCTGTTTTTGTTTTTCAGTATATCTTCTAAAAAAGCCGGCACCTACTAATGCGACTACTATTGATGTGATTGATGTAATTAAAACTTCGACTATACGTATCCAATCCATAGAAAAATTCATTTATAGTAAATAAATATTACAAATTCTAAAGTTGGTTGTAGGATTAATCCTTTTTGATACCAAAACTAGATTTATACCATATCCTTTCGTGTACAAAATACAATATCATTTTAGTTACAACCTCAAAAGAACCTATAGTCAAACCTACTTTTAAATCTCCCGAAATTACCCATCCGAGTATCATAGTGTCAATTGTTCCTACCACTCTCCAAGTAATTGTTTTTAAAATGTGTCGTTTTACTGATACTTGCGTTTTTTCCATAATTTTAATATGTAGTAATTAAATATTTTGTAAATAAAAAATCCTACCGATTTGGTAGGATTAAAAAGGATTATGTATTTTCTACATATTACTTTTTACTTTTGATAACCTCATCGATTATCCCGTAGGCGACAGCTTCTTCAGCCGACAACCAAAAATCACGAGTAGCATCCTTCTCCACAACCTCGGCAGGTTTACCACAAAACTCACCCAACAATTCAAATAGGATTTTGTTAACCTTTTCCCATTCAACAAAGTTGATACGAGCATCTTGGATGTTACCACCAGCACCACCTGATGTTTGGTGAAGCATCGTCTTTGAGAAACGAAGTGATGAGCGTTTTCCCTTCGTACCTGCACCCAACAATACCGAACCCATAGAAGCTGCCATACCCGTGTTAACAGTTGCAATATCAGATTTAATATATTGCATCACGTCAACCATTGACAAACCTGACTTAACAGAACCACCAGGACTATCAATGTGCATAGTGATATCCAAATTATCTACCGAATCAAGGTACATAAGTTGAGCCTGGACGACTGTTGACATATTATCGTTAACAGGACCCGCAACCCACAAAAGGCGGTCTCTCATCAAACGAGAGAAGATGTCCATCTGAGTGACACGCATCTCACGCTCCTCCAAAATATATGGAGTCATCGAATCTTCAATTTGGGTTTGGTAATAATGCATGTTCAAAGAAGATAGACCATGCTCACTCATTGCATACTTTTGGAAATCTTTACCGTAATTCATTTTTGTTTTTAGTTTTTAATAATAGTACAAATGTATAAAAGAAAATTCAAATAATCAAACTTGGCGGAGAGACGGGGATTCGAACCCCGGGTACCCTTTGGGGGTACGACAGTTTAGCAAACTGCTCCTTTCGGCCACTCAGGCACCTCTCCAAAAAAAAATCCCGACCTAGCTCGGGATAACACATCGGATGCGGAGGCTCAGGGATTCGAACCCCGGTTAGGCTCTCACCTAATTCAGTTTTCAAGACTGACGCATTCGACCGCTCTGCCAAACCTCCGTTTAATACTACAAATATATATCAACCTTCGTGATTTTCAATATTAGAATTAGAAAAAATTAAAAAAATTGCTATAATTAAAAATACTATCGACATAATCCCTTTAAACAAACCCTCAACTAAGAATTGGTTACTGATTTGCAAAAGTACCAAACCAAATGTAGAAGCCGTGGCATTTTCACCTAACAGTGCATTCATTCGTTTATATAGAGATGCGTAACTATACCAAATTGTTGGTGCCAATAGTGTAAGACCCAATACGGTTAGACCCATTGAATTTGTTGATAGTCCATAACCTATCATAAATCCGAAGAAGAAAGCTAAAAATACTGATAGCAAGTTTCTCAAGAAGTAGTTAGTTCCGCTGATTGTCCCAGAGAAACGAAAGTATTTTTCAATCTTTTCCATTTTCATATTAATAAAATTAGTACACCCGACAGGATTCGAACCTGTGACCCTCTGCTTAGAAGGCAGATGCTCTATCCAGCTGAGCTACGGGTGCAATTGTTTTTCTATACCACAAATATAGAACAGGTTTTTGGATTAGACAAGTTAAATTGAAAAACTTTCACCACATCCGCAGGTTCTAGTTGCGTTTGGGTTGATGAACTGAAAACCTTTTCCATTTAAACCACCTGAATAGTCCAATTCAGTGCCTAATAAGTATAACAATGATTTTTTATCAATCGAGTAGTTAATACCATTGTCAGAATCCATTGTATCACCTTCCACTGTTTTATCGTCAAAAGATAAATCATAGGATAGTCCTGAACATCCCCCACCTTTTACTGATACACGAAGAAAATGGTTTTCAGTAATAGATGAATCGTCACTCATTAATTTTTGTAGTTGTTTAACCGCACTTTCTGTTATCTTAAAAACCTGCATATATTAATTCATTAACCATATATACATATTCAGTGATGTTGCAATTTGTAACCAAATAAAATATGGTAGACAAAATAAATACCATTTACCGTGACGTACTCTAATGTAGTGGGTAATTGCGAATACCAATAATGATAGGTTGATTATTACGATTAAAGCCAATCCTGTTGATTGTAATAGAAAGAATAGCGGATTCCATAATAAATTCATTAACCACGATAAGATAAAAAGAACAATTAATTCATTGTCTTTTTTTCTCCACACCTTTGACATTGCAATACCAAAGGTGATTGCAATTAATGTCCAAGCTGCTCCAAATACCCATCCTGGTGGGGTCCATGGTGCTTTGAGTGCCGTGTTATACCAATCAGAGGTAACCCCCTGATTAGTCCATATCCCCCCGATAGCTAAACCGATAAAGTTTATCAGGATAAAAATTATTGATGGTAAAATATATTTTTTCATATGTATTAAGGT
>Ga0222713_10001753_pt1 | contig 23950 bp, 23 predicted proteins | sample C33_649DmetaG_FD_165061 | JGI IMG/M metagenome (GOLD analysis project Ga0222713, IMG submission 165061) | Estuarine water microbial communities from San Francisco Bay, California, United States - C33_649D | ecosystem: Environmental > Aquatic > Marine > Unclassified | place: USA: California...
TAAAACTAGCGAGTCCATTTCCAGTATTTGACAAGCCGCTTCGAAAGAAATATGACATCCTTACCATAACTCGATTCTGGTCTTTTACTCGATCGGACCTTGCGTTGATAACAAATTAAAAGAAGCCATGAACAAATACGTCGTTATAGGAAATCCGGTTGAGCACAGTCGATCTCCTCAAATTCACGTGATGTTTGCTTCGCAAGCGGGCATTAAGATTTCATATCGAACGTTATTAGCTCCACACGGAGCATTCGAACAAACCGTTCGAAGCTTCATCGAAGAGGGAGGAGCAGGAGCCAACGTGACCGTTCCTTTCAAGCTGGACGCGTTTCAAATAGCTGATGTCAAGTCTGATCGGGTAGCACATGCCGGTGCAGCGAACACGTTAATTTTTTCTGATAACAAGATTCGGGCAGATAATACCGACGGTATTGGGCTGGTGCGGGATATTACTCAAAACCTCAGCGAGGATCTCAGAGGAAAGCGAGTGCTGATGCTAGGAGCAGGGGGCGCTGCTCGCGGTGTTTTATTGCCTTTGGTACAAGAGCGCCCAACCGAGATAGTCATTCTGAATAGAACCGTGGATAAAGCGCGTGCGCTTATCGATTTGATTGCTGCGGAGGCAAAGGTTTTTGGTATAGAGACTCGTAGTGGTTCGCTAACCGATAGCGTCCGTGACTTTGATGTGGTTATCAATGCTTCGTCTAGTAGCTTACAAGATGCGGAGATGCCGCTTTCTATGAGTGCAATTCGGCGAGGTGGACTAGCCTACGACATGATGTACGGTAAGACAGAGTCCACATTTTTCAAATGGGCTCGCGAGGCTGGTGCTTCTCGAAAATCGGATGGACTCGGAATGTTGGTAGAGCAGGCGGCGGAGTCTTTTTTTCTTTGGCAGGGAATCCGCCCTGAAACCAGTGGTGTAATTCGTGCGTTGCGTAATGTATGAAAGCCAAGCAGCTATTCAAGCGCTTAACCTTGATACTCTGTGCAATCTTCATAATCTATGAAGCTTGGATTTTTTCTAGCGTGGCGCTCCTGCGTTGGTCCAATCCGACGACAACGGCTTTCATGAGAGCGTATAAGGTCGAGCAAAAGCGCAATCCTTCACTGCCGAGATTAAAGTTTCAATGGGTAGATTACGATGCAATTGCACGCCCCATTAAGCGAGCTATCATTGCTAGCGAAGATGCGAAGTTTAAACAGCATTCGGGTTTTGATTGGGATGGAATCCGAAACGCAGCATCCAAGAATATTCGTCGAGGAAAAATTGTGGCTGGCGGATCTACTATTTCTCAGCAGCTAGCGAAGAACTTGTTTTTAAGCAACAAACGAACCCCCTGGAGAAAAGCACAAGAAACCATTACGACACTCATGTTGGAGTCTCTGTTATCGAAGCGCCGGATACTCGAAATTTATTTAAATGTGATTGAGTGGGGAACGGGTATATACGGGATAGAAGCCGCCTCTAGGCATTACTACGGAAAGAGTGCGCATTCCCTCACCGCTGATCAGGCTGTTGTACTCACTGTATATGTGCCGCGACCCCGCCGCTATCCAGGGCACGAATCCTCGCCGGCATTCAGAAAAAAAGTTGCCGTTATTCATGGCAGAATGAATCACGTAAGTGTCCCTTGATAGTGAATAATTGAATATGTTTATTCATCCGCAGTTTGACCCAATAGCACTACAACTGGGGCCTCTGGCCGTCCGATGGTACGGGCTGATGTATCTTTTGGCTTTCTCTCTGGCGATTGTATTGGGCCGCATTCGAATTGCGAAAGCCGGCGGTGCTTTTATTTCCCGTAAAGAATTCGATGATCTTATTTTTTATGGGTTGTTGGGGGTAATTGTTGGTGGGCGAGTGGGTTATGTTTTCTTCTATGATTTTGCAAATTTTATTTCAGACCCAATTTCAATTTTCTATGTATGGCATGGGGGAATGTCCTTCCATGGAGGGTTGCTTGGGGTCTGCCTAGCAATTTTTATTTTTTCGAAGCGCATCAGAAAGGACTGGCTTCGTCTGATGGACTTTGTGGCGCCCCTGGTTCCGCTTGGGTTGGGTGCCGGCAGACTTGGAAACTTTATCAATGGTGAGCTGTGGGGGCGACCGACAGATTTATCTTGGGGAATGGTGTTTCCTCAATCCGGAACGATGATTCCTCGTCATCCGTCACAGCTGTATGAGATTTTCTTAGAAGGGTTTATCCTATTCATAGTTGTTTGGGTATTTTCAAAGAAACAAAGAGGAATTGGTGCGGTTTCAGGATTGTTTCTTATGATATACGGCGTTGTCAGATTCGCTGTGGAGTATACGAGAGAACCAGATTCTCACCTTGGGCTCTTGTGGTTTGACCTATCGATGGGGCAATGGTTGAGCGTTCCAATGATCGTGGGTGGAATCTTACTTCTTATGGCATCAAAGGTAAAAAAGCTAACCTAAGTTGATCTTGTCTCTAGCTATTTTTCCCAGATTTACCAGTCGATGATTTAAGTTTAGTATTTCGACGATAATTTTATGAATTACCGCTTGCGGTAACGTTAATTTTTTAATCCTTAATATGTTAAGAAAATCATGAGTAAAGAGACTGTAATTGGAGTGATGGGCGGTAGCGGAGTCTACGATATAGAGGGCCTCACTAATACTTCTTGGATAAAAGTTGAGAGCCCCTTTGGTAAGCCCTCTGATGATTATTTAGTTGGAGAGTTGGGAGGAAAGAAAATTGTCTTCTTACCGCGCCATGGTCGCGGTCATAAAGTTTCTCCGAGTGAGGTCAATTACCGAGCAAACGTTGATGGTATGAAGCGCCTTGGCGTTACAGATTTATTGTCGGTGAGTGCAGTTGGTTCGCTACGCGAAGACCTAAAGCCAGGTATGTTTGTCATCGTTGACCAATTTATCGATCGTACATTTGCGCGTGAAAAATCATTTTTTGGATCAGGGATGGTGGCGCATGTCTCAGTTGCCCATCCTGTTTGCAATCGTCTTGGCGATCATATAGAGGAGACCCTTGAAAAATTAAGTATCGAGTTTGTTCGTAATGGAACCTATCTTGTAATGGAAGGCCCTCAATTCTCTACCTATGCGGAATCAAACTTATATCGTCAGTGGGGATGTGATGTGATCGGAATGACAAATATGCCGGAGGCAAAGCTCGCTCGAGAAGCAGAACTATGTTACGCGAGTGTTGCGATGGTTACTGACTTTGATTGTTGGCACCCTGATCATGATGCGGTTACCGTTGATCAAGTCATCAAAGTACTTTTAACTAATGCAGACAAGGCAAAAACATTAGTACAAAACGTAAGTCCACTTATTTACGCTGATTCAGAGGGAACTGAATGTGGATGTAAAAAAGCGCTCGAGTACGCGTTGATCACTTCTCCTGATGCAAGAGATCCGCAAGCTCTAAAACGTTTAGACGCGGTTGCGGGCCGCGTACTAAAGGCGTAATCGTATTTGTTGAAGCAAACGTAAGGGCCTCATATGGATTTAACATCGATTATAAGAACGATTCCTGACCATCCTAAGCCTGGAATTATGTTTCGGGACATCACGAGCTTGCTCAAGCACCCAGCAGGCTTTAAATATGCGATTGATGCCTTAGTTAATCGTTATGAGAAAGAGTCGTTTGATTTCATTGCTGGTATCGAGTCTCGAGGATTCATCTTTGGGGCTCCAATATCCTACGCCTTGGGTAAGGGTTTTATACCGCTGCGAAAGGCGGGGAAATTACCTGGCGAGACCGTATCACAAGAGTACGAGTTGGAATACGGTACGGACCGAATTGAAATTCACAAAGATGCTTTCTCTAGGGGTGCGCGCGTTCTCGTGATTGATGATCTGATTGCAACGGGCGGAACAGCAGAGGCCGCAGTAAAGCTTATCGAGAAACTTGGGGGAGTTGTGATTGAGGCATGTTTTATCGTTGATTTGCCCGACTTAGGCGGAGCCAACAGACTCTCAAAGCAAGGTATTCCTACTTTTTCCTTAGTGGAATTTGAAGGGGAGTAAGTTTTTGTCTTTCGCAAAAGTTGAAACCCTACGCTGGATAGACGGTCGTCTTGAGATGATCGACCAAACCCGCTTGCCAGCGGTGTTTGAATATATGTCTTATGACGATGCCGTTGGGGTTGCAAAAGGTATACGTGACATGGTGGTTCGTGGGGCTCCTGCAATTGGCGTAGCAGCTGCGTTTGGAGTAGCGCTCGAGGGGCTGCGTTCAGTAAAACTTGAAGCATCAGCGTTTTATAAAGCTTTGGATGAGGCGTTTGAAGTTCTTTCGAAGAGTAGGCCAACTGCAGTAAATTTATTTTGGGCGCTGCAGCGCATGCGAGATCTCTTAAACAGAGTCCGAGATAAAAATACTCGAGAAATTGCTGATATTTTATTGGCGGAAGCCAAACGAATTTACGAAGAAGACATAGCGATTAACAAAAAGATTGGTATGAATGGAGCTAGTCTGCTCAGCGATAGAGCTCGTGTTTTGACGCACTGTAATGCTGGAGCTCTCGCTACCGCGGGACATGGGACCGCACTCGGGGTTATCCGATCAGCAGTAGAGTTGGGTAAATCAATCAGCGTCTATGCGGATGAAACTAGGCCATTTCTTCAAGGAGCGAGGCTGACGGCATGGGAAATGGTGCAAGAGGGAATACCCACGACGCTCATAGCGGACAATATGTCTGGATTTTTGATGAGCCAAGGCGAGGTCGATGCAATTATTGTAGGTACTGATCGTGTCGCTGCTAACGGAGATGTTGCGAATAAGATTGGGACTTACATGGTTGCGGTTCTCGCTAAGGAGCACGGGATCCCGTTTTACGTGGCTTGCCCATTGTCAACGATTGATATGTCAGTTGAGTCTGGGGCGGATATCCCAATAGAGGAGAGATCCGAGAATGAAGTGCTAGGCTACAGAGATATCAAATGGGCCGCTGATGGAGTTAAGGTTCGCAATCCAGCTTTTGATGTTACTCCGGCCCGATTTGTTACAGCGCTGATTACCGAGGTTGGTATCGTTGAGTCGCCAAACAAGTCTAAGCTTGAAAAATTATTTCTAAATTAATTTTTTGATTGTTTCTCGGGAGAGTATTTTGCTAAATCGATTCAAAGATAAAGTGATTCTGATAACCGGGGCTGGTAGCGGGATCGGGTTGGCGACTGCAGAGCGTATTACGCAAGAGGGCGGTCACGTCATCGCAGCTATTTTCGAGGAATCGCAGGCAGCAGCAGTTTCACGGTTTCAGTCTTTCCGGTTAGATGTCAGAGAAGAAACCCAGTGGGATGCGGTTTTTGAAGCTGTTAGCAAAGAGCACGGCGGTATTGATGTCTTGGTAAATTGTGCGGGGATTTCCCCGACGGGTACGGCAGAGGAAACCACCCAGAAGCTTTGGGATGACGTGATGGCGATTAATTTACGCGGTAGTTTTCTAGGATGTAAAAAAGCGATTCCGAGTATGCGTAATCGTGGCGGGGGTGCGATAGTAAATGTTTCATCAATCAATGGTATCCGCGGTAATCATAGATTAGTGGCGTATGCTGCTACCAAGGGTGCAATTGTTTCAATGACGATGTCTTTAGCGTTAGACCACACCGCGGACAAGATACGTGTCAATTGCGTGTGTCCTGCAACCATCGATACCAACATGGCTAGAGGTATGCTAGCGGAAGCAAATGACGTGGCACTCGCGGAAAAAATGATTATCGCGAAGCACCCATTAGGCAGGATGGCTCAACCAGAGGAAGTGGCGTCCACCATCGCTTTTCTAGCAAGTGAGGATGCGTCTTTTATGACTGGGTTAGCGATCCCAGTCGATGGTGGTCGAAGCGTCCGCTAATTTATCCTCCGCCAATAGGCGGGATTAGATGCACCTCACTAGAATCAGAAATAGGCGCAAACCAGATATCCTGGAATATCTCCCCGTCAATTGCTATCGCAAACCCTTCACTTTCAATGAGCGGAGATAAACGAGGAAATTTTTCTCGAATTTCTCCAAGCAACGACTTGATATTTTTCGCGTGAACCTCACACTCAGTTTGGCCATTAGTAAACTGAGTTAAGGATCCATTAAAAATTAACGTCGCCAACCCGTAAACCCTACCGACTCTCTATTGCAGCAAGAACTCTTGGCGGAGACAACGGTAGTTCATTGAATCGGATATTCGTTGCCCTCGACACTGCGTTAGAGACTGCCGCAAGTGGCGGAACAATTGGGGTCTCACCAACCCCACGCACGCCATAGGGATGCTTAGGATTGGGAACTTCGACGATAACTGTGTCAATCATTGGAACGTCCGAACAAACTGGCACTCGATAATCGAGAAATCCAGGGTTGAGAAGTTTTCCGTTATCGTCATAGACGTACTCTTCATTTAGAGCCCAACCAATCCCCTGGACGGCACCACCTTGCATTTGTCCCTCTACGTAGCTTGGGTGGATTGCTTTACCCGCGTCTTGAATCGCGGTGTAACGTAAAACCGTTGTACGTCCAGTTTCAGGATCTACTTCGACATCTACAATGTGTGTGGCAAGACTCGGACCGGCTCCCGTGGCGTTTATTGACGCACCACCAACGATTGGTCCACCAGTTTTTCCAGCGGCTTCCGCAAGCTCACGTAGCGAAAGTGATTTTGGATTTTCAGATCCAACTAATCGAGCGTGACCACTTACCCATTCAACTTTTTCGATCGACACATCCCACAATTGTGCAGCTCTTTTTCTAAGCTCTACGATGATCTCTCTGACAGACTCAACCACCGCCATTCCACTCGAGAAGGTCACTCGGCTGCCACCTGTTAAGAAATTAAAACCAAGTGAGCTCGTGTCTCCAATAATAGGTCTGATTGTCGACATGGGAACGCCGAGTTCCTCCGCAGCCATCATGGCCATCGAAGCTCTAGATCCTCCAATATCTGGAGTGCCAAGCGTTAGTCCTACTGTCCCATCTTCGTTTATGTTGATAGATGTGCAAGTTTCTCCCCCGATGTTGAACCAGAAACCAGAGGCGACCCCACGGCCTTGATTCGGTCCTAAAGGCGCGGAGTAGTGTGGATGTGCCTTTGCTGCTTCTAGAGTTTCAATCATTCCGATAGGACCAAGCTTCGGCCCATATGGCGCTTGGGTACCCTCTTTCGCTGCATTTTTTAAACGCAGTTCCAATGGGTCAAGATTGAGCTTTTGCGCGATTTCATCCATGACGCTCTCAACGGCATATTCTGAAATTGGACCACCCGGCGCACGATAGGCAGCCACCTTCGGACGGTTCACTACAATGTCGTACCCAACTACTCGCACGTTTGTCATCTCGTAAGGAGCAAATGCGCACATCGCACCAGGGCCGATAGGTGATCCTTGAAATGCTCCTGCCTGGAACTTAAGGACTGCATCTCCTGCTGTAATTCTTCCGTCTTTTTTAACTCCAATTTTTACCCAAATCTTCGCTCCTGATGTGGGGCCGCTAGCCATTAACACTTCTTGTCGGCTCATCACCATTTTGACGGGGCGGCAGGCTTTTCTCGATAGCGCCAAAGCCAATGGCTCGAGATAAATAACAGTTTTACCTCCGAATCCACCGCCAATTTCAGAGGCGGTTACACGAATTTGCGATGTGCTCATACCTAAAATTTTTGAGCAGAAATTGCGAACAACAAAGGGCCCTTGTGTTGTCACCCACAATTCTCCCTGACCATCCTCCGAGACACTAGCCAAACACGCATGAGGCTCTATGTATCCCTGATGAACCGGTTGCGTTGAGAATTTTTTCTCAATAATTAGGTCTGCTTCTTTAAAGCCTTTGTCTAGATCGCCAAATCCAAATTCAACCCGCTTCGCTACGTTGCTTGGTTTTTTGGGTGCCGGCTCAACACCAATGGTAATCATGTCATCATGTAACAGCGGGGCATTTGGTTTTTCTGCTTCTTCGACATCCATTACGTGGGGAAGCAACTCATATTCAACTTTAATCAATGCCATAGCTTCTTCAGCAATCGCGTCATTAATTGCAGCGACTGCTGCTACCGTATGTCCCTCATAAAGCACTTTTTCTCGGGCCATGATGTTGCGCGTCATGTCCTTAAAATTCACCATCATCTCGCCGGCTGGCACAAACTCAGACGGCAGATCTTGAAAGTCTTTCGAGGTTATGACGGCCTTTACACCCGGTAGTGCTTCAGCCGCTTTTGTATCAATTGAAATAATCTTGGCATGTGCATGCGGGCTTCGAAGTACGCGACCCACGAGCATATTTGGGAGCGATTTGTCTGCTCCGAATAGTGCACGTCCGGTAACTTTGTCAGCGCCATCTGGACGTAGCGGCCGAGTTCCAACAATTTTCAGATCTTTTTGAAGATTGGTTTGAGTCATATCATTCATGTTCGTGTCCTCGTTCAGATTCTTCCGTTACGCTGCACGCATATCCGCGGCTGTATCCAGCACCGCACGGACAATTTTGTCATACCCGGTACACCTGCATAAGTTTCCGGCAAGCCAGTAACGTACTTCCTCTTCGGTAGGGTCGGGCTTTTTCTCTAGCAGCGCTTTTGCGGCTATTAGTATTCCTGGCGTACAAATTCCGCACTGGAGTGCCGCGTGTTCCAGAAATTTTTTCTGAAGTGGGTGCATATCACTTCCGTTCCCCATCCCTTCAATCGTATCGATATTTTTTCCATCCGCTTCTACCCCAAGCACGAGACAACTACAAACCAACCGACCGTCAAGCATGATGCTGCAGGCGCCACAGTCACCTGTACCGCAACCTTCTTTGCTGCCTGTAAGCTCTAGCTCGTCGCGAAGAATATCTAATAGACTTTGCTCGGGTGACGCAAGGAATTCCATCGCATCGCCGTTGATCACAGTGGAGATGTGTTTCTTAGACATAAGTATGATCCTGTTTTATTTTGCTTGCGCACGTTCGAGTGCGATTTTGAAAGCGCGCTTCGTCAGCACTCCCGCCACCGTTGTTCTGTAGTCTACAGTGCCCCGTTTATCGTTTATCGGACTACACGCTTTGCGCGCAAGCTCGACTAGAGTTTGCACGAGCTCCTCGGAGGGTTGTTTTCCGATACACGTCTTTTGTAGATCAGGTAGTAAGACTTGTCGAGGGGCGACAGCGCCAAGACAGACTCGAATAGTCTCTAGGTTTCCTGCCTTATCAAGCGAAAGTGATACGCCTACCCCAACAACTGCTATATCCATTTCGGTTCGAGGTATAAGACGAAGATATGAATCCCCACTTCGACCTTGTGAGCGAGGTAATTTAAACCCAAGAATGAACTCACCTGGTTTCAAAGAGGTTACCCCCGGACTGAGCACAATATTTTCAACCAAATCTTCTCGTTCACCATTTTCAGTGGCGATTACACAAATCGTATTAGCTGCTATAACTGCTGGCACACTATCAGCAGCCGGCGAGGCGTTACACAGATTTCCACCGAGAGAGGCTCTTCCTTGAATTTGCGTCGATCCTATGAGCCCTAGTGCTTCGCAAACCCCTGGCCACTCTTTCGTTAATTCTTCATGCTCTGTAATTTCCGCGCAGGGGGTGGCAGCACCTATCCACCAACCAGAAGTAGTCTTCTCTATCGCCTTTATTTTTGGTAGAGCTTTTAGATCGATTACGACGTTAGGTTTAAGCATTCGAGACTTCAGCTTTACCAATAGGTCAGTGCCGCCTGCTAGGACGTAAGCGCCTTCTTTTTTCAAAAGAGCGGTGGCTTCAGAAGCCTGTGTCGGGGCAAAGTATTCCATCCCTAAATTTCTCCTCAATGAAGTGCCCTACTCAGTTGCTAGGGTTTTTATAGTTTTATTTTGGAACTAGGATATTTCTACGCTTAACTTTACACCCTTATCAGGGTTACGTGGAATATAGCCTAAACCCAAAGATATCAGAGAGGAGCCGATACTTTCAATGGGGGGCGGGGCAGTAAAAGCTTTACAGCTCTATTCGCGTTCCAAGCTCCACTACGCGATTGGCGGGTAAATTGAAAAATGAAACAGCGCTGGAAGAGTTTCGAGACATGACTGCGAAAATTTTTTCCCGCCAAAGCGCCATATCTTTGCCTAGTTTGGGCACTAAAGTCTGCCTGGAAAGGAAAAACGAAGTTTCCATCAGGTTAAACGATAACCCCTTCTTCCCACAATTTATGAGAGCAAGCGGAATATCAGGCTTATCTTTGAAGCCGTATTTGACAACGACACGGAAAAAATCGTTCGAGAGCTGCTCAACGTATATCTGATCAGGCCCGAAAACGTGTGGGATTTCTTCCGTCTTCACCGTCAAGAGTACTACGCGTTCATGAAGTACTTTATTGTGATTCAAGTTGTGTAGTAATGCATGTGGCACGCCCTTCTCGGACGCTGTCATGAACACTGCCGTACCAGAAACGCGTTGAGGGGGATAGCTCGTTAGGCTGTCGATGAAAGGTTGTAACTCGATAGAATCTGGAGAAAGCTCTCGTGCGACAGCTTGTCTACCGCGATACCAAGTTGTAAAAAGCACAAAGAGAATTATTGCTACTAAGAATGGGAACCATCCGCCATTCAGAATTTTTACTGTGTTCGCTGAGAATAGTGCAATATCGATAACGAAAAAAATTATTGCTAGTGGCGCTGCTATCCACTTTGACCATTTCCATAAGTTGGTAACAACGAAGTAAGCCAAGATAGTATCGATTGCCATCATTCCTGTAACTGCTACTCCGTAAGCGCTTGCGAGATTGCTGGACGATCCAAACGAAAGAATGAGAAGTAATACAGCAGCGAGTAATGTCCAATTAATCCAAGGCATGTAGATTTGTCCAATCTCACTCTCGGATGTGTGAAAAATATCTAGCCGCGGACAATATCCAAGTTGGATCGCCTGTCGCGTGAGGGAATAAGTGCCAGAGATAACTGCTTGCGAGGCGATGACAGTAGCAACTGTGGTCATACATATTAGAGGGTAGAGGCCCCAGGATGGCACCATGTTATAAAAAGGGTGCGATAGGGTTGACGGGTCGTTGAGAATGAGAGCACCCTGACCGAAGTAATTTAGTAACAAGTTCGGCCAGACCCATACCGACCATGCTATACGGATCGGTTTTTTACCAAAATGCCCCATATCTGTGTAGATGCCTTCGGTACCAGTTACGGCCAGTACAATTGCACCTAAAGCTAGGAATCCTAATATTTTATTGTCGGTAAGGAAGCTGATAGCGTAAACGGGGTTTATCGCGATCAATACATTCAGATCACCCATGAGATTGATGCATCCCAAGAAACCCAGAATACCAAACCAAATTACCGTAATCGGTCCGAAAAGAGCTCCAACTCCTCCGGTGCCTTTCTGTTGAAGTAAAAAAAGGAGGACGACTATGATCATCGTGGTCGGGATAACAAATGGTTGGAGTGCTGGGGTTGCAACTCCCAATCCCTCTACGGCAGAGAGCACCGAGATGGCTGGGGTAATAATTCCATCACCATAAAATAAGGCTGCCCCAAACAAGCCAAGACAAATCAAAAAAAACCGCTTCTTGGTGTTTTCACGCCCAGTGCGGAGCACTAGTGATAGCAGCGCCATCATGCCGCCTTCGCCATTATTATCAGCTCGCATCATGAAATAGACGTACTTGGCCGACACAACGAGCGCAAGACCCCAGAAAATTAATGAAAGACAGCCTAAGATGTTGTCTGCGGAGGGATCTAGACCATACCGGGGGCTGAATACTTCACGCATGGTGTAAATGGGACTTGTGCCAATGTCACCGAACACAACGCCAATGGCTGCTATTGTTAAAGCTGCAGTCCCCTGCGCGTGAGCATCTTTCGTGTGATTTTTCATTAAAAGCTAAACGACGGTGTTTGTTTGATGACTACGGTTCATTCGCTTATTTGCAATGGGCCTGAACGCAAGTAAAAATATTATTTGCTACTTGTCTATTTTATTATCTAAATTCATGCTCAGCTTGTTGTGTCGCGGCATTTTATACCTTGGAGAACTATATGGCTAACACTAGAATCACTACCAAGCTGGCCCCAGCTGCTGTTGGTGCTTATTCTCAAGCAGTTAAGGTAAATGATACGGTGTATGTTTCTGGACAAATTGGACTCACGCCAGATGGTGAACTTCTTGTTGGTTTTGAGGCGCAAGCTCGTCAAGTTCTAGAGAATCTGGAAAAGATAGTGAGTACATGTGATTTGGATAGAGGCGACTTCGTAAAGCTCACCGTTTTTCTCGTTGATTTAAGCCAGTTTTCTAAACTAAACGAAATCATGGCTGATTTTTTTGGTGAAAGTTTTCCAGCTCGATCGGCAGTAGAGGTAACGCGGCTTCCCAAAGATGCCCTCGTTGAGATTGATGCAATTGCTGTCGCCCAGGGCTAGTATTTCCCTTACCGTTTAATGATGCGTCGATTATCTTGAGACCTAAAACTTCAAAAAATCCGTCTCCCAATTCTGGTGATTTGTCGATAGCCTCAAAGGTCGCCTGGGAGAAATTCAAGAAGTTGGGTGTTGAGACGGCTGAGGATTTGGTGATGTTTTTCCCAAATCGCTATGAAGATGAAACGTCGGTTCAAAAAATAAAAGATGCTCCAACAGGATTATTTTTGCAGGTCGAAGTAGAGGTTGTGGAAGTCAAGGTGGAGTACAGGCCTCGACGACAACTGGTCGTTTACGTCAAGGATTCCTCTGATTCAGCAGTTTTTCGGTATTTTAATTTCTATCCCAGTCAACTGCGAAGTTTTGAGCCTGGCAGTCTGGTGCGAGCGGTTGGAGAATTTCGCGACAACCTGTTCCGTTTGAAAGAAATGATTCACCCTAGGGTTCGGCGAGTCACGAAAAATACCCCCTTGCCAGAAAAATTGACCCCCATTTATCCAACCACCAAGGGCCTTACGCAGCCCACCATTAGGACCGCGATTGAACGTGCCCTCAAAAAAATAGAGCTGGTAGACACCCTAAGTTTACAAGTGAGGGCTTCGCTTGGCTTAGACGAAATAAGTCAGAGTATTCGGGTTTTACATCAGCCTCCAAAAAATTCTGATCAAAGCAAGTTGGCAACTCGAGAGCATCCTGCTTGGATACGAATTAAGTTTGATGAGCTTTTAGCCCAGCAATTATTGATGCGTGTCAACTACGACCGCCGGAAGCAATACAAGGCTATAGCTCTTAATGAGGAGAAAAAACTTACGCAGACATTTTTGCAAGCGTTAGCTTTCAATCTGACACGAGCTCAGGAGGAGGTGCTATCGCACATTCGAGCGGATTTGGCTCAGAGCATACCCATGCGAAGATTGTTGCAGGGAGACGTGGGAAGCGGGAAAACGGTCGTTGCGGCATTGGCAGCGCTTCAGACGATCGGCGCTGGCCATCAAGTAGCAATGATGGTGCCAACAGAAATTCTCTCTGAACAGCACTTCAAAAAAATTGCGGATTGGTTTCTGCCTCTTGGAATCAATGTCTTGAGGCTCACTGGAAGCATGTCTAGATCGGAAAGAAAATTGATCTTGGATAAACTGCTGGTGGAGGAAAAGTTAATCATTATAGGTACTCACGCACTTTTCCAAGATGATGTGATCTTTAAAAGTTTGGGTCTCACCATTATCGATGAGCAGCATCGATTCGGAGTACGTCAAAGACTGAAGCTTGTCGAGAAAGGAGAAAATGTACTCGAGCAAACCCATCAACTCATGATGAGTGCGACTCCGATACCTCGAACGCTGGCTATGAGTTTTTACGGAGACTTGGATGTTTCGGTCATCGATGAACTCCCGCCTGGAAGAACACCTGTCCTTACTAAGCTCGTAAACAACAGCCGGAAGGCGGAGGTCTTACACCGAGTACGTGACGCATGCAGTGTTGGGCAACAAGTTTATTGGGTATGCCCTCTAATTGAAGAGTCCGAAACGCTTCAACTTGAAACAGCGATCGCCACATTCGAGCGGGTGCAACACGATTTTCCGATGTTGAAAGTAGGTTTGGTGCACGGCCGGCTCAAGGCAATAGAAAAAGCGGAGGTCATGTCACGCTTCCAACGCGGAGAGATTGATCTCCTTGTAGCGACCACCGTTATCGAAGTCGGCGTAGATGTGCCTAACGCCACAGTCATGATTATAGAAAATGCGGAGCGAATGGGACTTTCGCAACTCCACCAGTTGAGGGGAAGAGTGGGTAGGGGCGCTAAGTCCAGCACGTGCATTCTTATGTACGACCAAAAACTCACGGTACTTGCGAAGGAGCGACTCAAAATTATTTTTGAACATACCGATGGGTTTAAGGTGGCGCAGCTTGATCTTAAGATGCGTGGCCCTGGTGAGGTATTAGGTGCAAAGCAGTCGGGTGTTCCGATGTTGCGATATGTAGATCTCGAAGAGGATGAGACTTTGCTGTCCTCAGCTAGAGCGGCCGCTGAGGATATGATTGCAAATGATAAAAAATCTGCGATGAGACATATTGCTCGCTGGTATGGAAATAGAAAAAAATTAGTGATGGTTTAGTATGAGTTTTTTGGTATCTCGGCTAAAAAGTTATGCGCTGTTAATTCGTCTCCATAAACCAATTGGAACGCTACTGTTGTTGTGGCCAACCTTATGGGCGCTTTGGATGGCGAGCAATGGCGATGTGAGTTTTCATTTGTTCCTAGTGTTCACAGTCGGAACCTTCCTCATGAGATCAGCAGGATGTGCGATTAACGACTATGCAGATAGAAACTACGATCCTCATGTAAAGCGAACTCAATACCGACCCCTTGCGTCTGGACAGATCAAGTCGATTGAGGCTGTCTCCGTTGCTCTAGTTCTATCAGCTTTTGCTTTCATGCTTGTGTTGACCCTCAATAGACTCACTATTAGTTTGTCTTTTGTTGCACTTTTCCTTGCGGTGACGTATCCGTTTACGAAGCGTTTTTTCGTAATTCCGCAAGCTTACCTGGGTATCGCGTTTGGTTTTGGAATTCCAATGGCTTGGGCGGCACAGACGAATGAACTCAGTCTTACAACTTGGATTATTTTGCTTGCAAATATCTTTTGGGCGGTGGCATACGATACCGAGTATGCGATGGTAGATCGAGACGATGATTTAAAGTTGGGCATTCATACAACCGCGATTCTTTTCGGAAAGTACGATGTGTCGGCAGTTTTTGTGTGCCATGCGATTTTTATAGCTGGACTGGCGCTGGCTGGTTCCCTTAACCACAGTGGGGTATTGTTTTATATCGGACTACTTGGCGCGCTTATCGCATTGTCCTTTCAATATCCGATGATCGCAGGGCGGGAAAGAGATGGATGTTTCCGTGCGTTTAACCACAATAATTTGGTTGGAGGGATTGTCTTCATGGGGATTTTTTTAGATTCGGTAATGAATATCTAAAGAATCCATCCGCGCTCGTTTAATACAAATAATATCCAGCAGGGTGATATAATCTGAGTAACGAGTATCGAACTGAAATTAGCAAAAGTATCGACGTTTTAGAAAGGTAAATTTATGAAGAAAGTAGTTTTATCTTGCTTGGTGGCTTTAGGATTTGGGCTTTCTTTCCAGGCTCAGGCAGTGGACGCAGAAAAGGCTCAGGCGCTGGCTCAGGCCAAGAATTGCTTGGCCTGCCACAAGATTGACATCAAGATCGTTGGCCCATCTTATAAGCAAGTAGCGGAAAAGTATAAGGGTGATGCGTCCGCGGTTGACTCACTCGCGAAAAAAGTTATCAAGGGGACGAGCGGTACTTGGGGAAACATTCCAATGCCTCCTAATCCGGTTACCGCGGATGAGGCAAAACTGCTAGTTCAGTGGATTCTTAGCTTGTAAGTCTGCCTTATTAAATTAGCGAAAAAACCGACTCTTAGAGTCGGTTTTTTTTTGAATTCAATGGTGATTATGGCGTTTGATTCACAACAATACAGAGCTAGACGCATATCGGGTAAGATTCATATCGTAGCGGTATGCGTGAGTATATTTTTTGGGAGGTAAAAACCATGCAAAAAAACTTTCTAATAATTCTTCTGGTGGGGCTTCTCGCCCTTGTTGGGTGTGGAGATGGCGGCTCGGGAACGGATGACTCGGGCAAAATCATAAAAATTGGTCACGTTGCTCCGTTGACGGGTCCCATATCACACCTCGGTAAGGACAATGAGCGTGGGGCACAACTGGCAATAGATGAAGCTAATGCCGCCGGAATTACAATAGGTGGTGAGAAAGTTGAATTTAGGCTTTTGTCAGAAGACGACGAGGCGAATCCACAAAAAGGTACAGTAGTGGCGCAAAAGCTGGTTGATTCGGGTGTCGCAGGTGTTATTGGCCACCTCAATTCCGGTACCACCATCCCAGCATCAAAAATTTATCATGATGCGGGGCTAGCTCAGATATCCCCTTCCGCAACGGCAATTATGTATACGCATCAGGGATACAAAACGGCTTTTCGCGTGATGGCGAACGATGAGCAGCAAGGTAAGGTTCTGGGAGATTATGCTGTTAAAACGATCGGGGCCAAGAAAATCGCTGTTATTGATGACAGAAGTGCCTACGGAAAAGGGCTTGCTGATGAGTTTGAAAAGGCCGCTAAATCAGCAGGCGGTGAGATTGTCACAAGAGAGTTTACCGATACGACAAAAACTGACTTTACAGCGATACTGACAAAAATAAAGGGCTTGAATCCAGATGTGATTTTTTACGGCGGAATGGACGCTCAAGCGGGCCCTATGATGAAGCAAGTGAAGAATCTGGGAATCACGGCAACGTATCTAAGCGGTGATGGAATTCAATCAAAACAGTTCCTCGTACTTGCAGGCGAGGAGGGTGAGGGTGCTTACGCTTCGTCTCCAGGTTTGCCTTTAGAGAAAATGGATGGTGGAAAATCTTTTCAAGAGAAGTTTCTTCAGACCTATCATGAGGATATCCAAATTTATGCTCCATTTACTTACGATGCTACGAGTATTTTGATCGATGCTATGGTCCGAGCGGATTCTACAAATCCAGAATCATATTTACCGTTACTTTCTCAAACCGATTACCAGGGCGTTACCGGTCAAATCAGATTCGATGAAAATGGAGACCTGCGTGGAGGAAGTATTAGTCTGTATCGTGTAAAAAATGGTGCTTGGGAGTACATCGAAACAGTAGGCGGTGAGTAAGCCTTTGGTGAATAAAGCTTTGCTTGAAGGCGGCGCCAAAAGGCGCCGCTCACGTTTTTAAGTTTTGTTATGGATATTTTTTTTCAACAAGTTATCAACGGCCTCGTACTTGGGAGCGTCTACGCTCTAGTCGCGCTTGGATACACCATGGTTTATGGGATCTTAGGCCTTATCAATTTTGCTCATGGCGAGGTTGTAATGGTGGGCGCGATGGTCGCTTTAGCTACAGTTGCGTACCTTTTCGGCTATTTCCCAGAATTGAATCCGATAGTGATGGTGCTGATTGCTGCGACCACCTCAGTCATTAGTTGTATGGTGTTATCGTACTTTATAGAACGCCTTGCTTATCGACCACTTCGAAAGGCACCGCGTCTGGCGCCACTGATAACAGCAATAGGAATTTCCATTCTGCTTCAAAACCTCGCGATGATTATTTGGGGCAGGCAGTACAAAACGGTGCCCAAAATATTCTCGTTTGAGACGCGTGAGTTTCTCGGTGCCAATATCACCGACCTACAAATTTTTATCATCGTCCTCTCTGCAATCTTAATGACACTCCTTTTGCTTATTGTGAATTACTCAAAGCTTGGGCGCGCCATGCGAGCCACATCGGAGAGTCAACGTATAGCGGGGCTGCTAGGAGTGAACATCAATAAAATTATTTCCTTCACGTTCGTAATTGGTGCGGGACTCGGTGCGGTTGCTGGAATCCTAGTGGCGGCTAACTACAGCGTTGCTCATTACTCTATGGGATTTATGTTGGGCCTCAAAGCCTTCACCGCAGCGGTGCTAGGTGGCATCGGTAATCTTGGTGGGGCAGTTCTAGGTGGGCTGTTACTGGGCCTGATCGAAAGCATTGGGGCTGGATATATAGGAGATATCACTGGAGGTTTTCTTGGAAGCCACTACCAAGATGTATTCGCATTTTTAGTACTCATTATCGTTTTAGTTTTTCGTCCCACAGGAATTATGGGCGAAAGAATCTCTGAGAGAGCGTGATGAGTATTATTTCGAAAGGAATAGAAAAAATACGTAGCAATAAGCGTATTCTTTTTATTGGTTATGTGCTTCTTGGCATCGCACTGGTTTCTCTTCCGTTCTTGTTAAGCAATACGGTTGGCCGAACTTGGGTCCGTATTTTAGATTTTGCTTTGATCTACGCGATGCTCGCGCTTGGTCTAAATATCGTCGTTGGTTTTGCTGGATTATTAGATCTGGGCTACATCGCGTTCTACGCAGTGGGTGCGTATGCATGGGCACTGCTGGCCTCACCGCAATTTGGCCTGCATCTCCCGTTCTGGGCAATACTGCCAATCGGAGCTGGTGTTGCTGCAATTTTCGGAATTTTATTGGGCGCGCCAACGCTAAGATTGAGAGGCGATTATCTTGCTATCGTCACCTTGGGATTTGGAGAAATTATTCGAATTTTTCTCAATAATCTAGATCACCCGGTCAATGTTACAAATGGGCCAATTGGAATTAACAAAATTGATCCGATAGTCATTGCGGGTGCGGATCTTACTCGAACGCATGAGATTCTAGGCATCCAGTTTTCTGGAGCCCACATTTATTACTATGTTTTAGTTTTATTGCTAATGATCACAGTTCTCATTTGTGTGCGGTTAGAAAATTCACGGCTTGGTCGGGCGTGGATTGCGGTCCGAGAGGATGAGCTTGCCGCTCAAGCGATGGGAATAAACACGAGGAACGTAAAACTTTTGGCGTTTGCGTTGGGAGCAACCTTTGGGGGTGTTGCTGGCGGATTATTTGCTAGCCTTCAAGGTTTTGTTAGTCCCGAGAGCTTTGTGCTACTCGAGTCCATCATGGTGCTTTGTATGGTCGTGCTTGGTGGGATGGGGCACATTTTTGGTGTGTTACTTGGTGCATTGTTACTGACTACGCTTCCTGAAATACTTCGCTCCACAGCCTCTCCGATTCAAGAAAGTTTATTTGGTGCCGTTTATATTGACCCAGAGGCATTGCGTATGCTGTTATTCGGACTTGCGCTCATCTTAGTAATGCTTGTGCGCCCCACTGGTTTGTGGCCAGGTACGACTCGCAAACAACTCGGTAATAAGGGTTAGGCCCTTACGATATTTCAACGATGAAATTACTCGAGCTCAAATCTGTCGGAAAAAAATTTGGAGGTGTGCAGGCGCTCAGTGATGTCAATCTCACCGTTCAATTGGGAGAGATCTATGGGCTTATTGGGCCGAATGGAGCGGGTAAAACCACTTTATTTAATTTACTCACGGGTGTGTATTCGCCGGATATTGGGGAAATTAATTTTGATCGTGCATCCCTTGTTGGGCTTAAGCCTCATCAAGTAGCGAGTAAGGGTATCGCCAGGACTTTCCAAAACATCCGTTTATTTCAGGAGATGAGTGTCCTCGAGAATGTCATGGTTGGTTGTCATGCTAGAACAAAAGTTGGCGCTCTAGGTGCGGTATTAAAAACTAGGGCGTCGAAGGATGAGGAAGCGAATATTTATCGTCAATCAATGGCATGGCTTGCTTATGTTGGGATCGAATCCGAGGCGAGCTCTTTGTCAAAGAATTTATCCTACGGGGATCAGAGGCGCTTAGAGGTGGCTCGTGCATTGGCTACACAGCCGAAATTGCTGGCTCTAGACGAGCCAGCTGCAGGGATGAATGCAACAGAAACTGAGGAGTTAAAAGCGTTAATAAAAAAAATACGCGCTGATGGAGTTTCCGTTCTGCTGATCGAACATGACGTCAAGTTGATTATGAGTCTTTGTGATCGTCTGGCTGTTTTGGATTATGGAGAGAAGATAGCAGAGGGCGAGCCGGATGCTGTGCGAGGAGATCCGGCGGTGATCAAAGCCTATCTCGGGGGAAATCTACCTTGAGTTATTTGTCGGTCGAATCTTTGGGCGTATCGTATGGCGCGATAAAAGCTGCGCGCGGCGTTAGTCTCAGCATCAAAGAAGGTGAGACAGTAGCGCTAATCGGTTCGAATGGGGCCGGTAAAAGTTCTACGCTCAATGCGATCGCGGGTTTAATTGGACATACTGGTAAGGTTGGTTTTGACGGTATTGATATGTCGTCGTTTCCAGTTCATAAGCGAGCCGCGAAAGGTCTAGCACTTGTACCGGAGGGACGAGGGATTCTCGGTCGACTTACGGTAGACGAAAATCTTCGGATGGGTGCGTATTTAAGAGTCGACAGAAAATCGATTGCCGTAGATTTACTGCGGATTTATGAGCTGTTTCCTCGTTTACGCGAGCGACGTGGTCAAACGGGAGGGACATTATCTGGGGGCGAGCAGCAGATGCTCGCTATCGGCCGTGCATTAATGGCAAGCCCTAAATTACTTCTGTTAGATGAACCTTCGATGGGGCTTGCGCCTCTCATGGTCGAAAAAATTTTTGAAGTGATTCGAGAAATTTCGAGTTCTGGCGTAACTATTTTCTTGGTCGAGCAGAATGCGCGCTTGGCTTTGGAGTCTAGTAATCGCGCCTATGTTATGGAAAGCGGAGAGTTGACGATGGAAGGCGACTCTCAAGAATTGCTACGAAGTTCTAAAGTCCGAGAATCCTATCTAGGCGAATTAAATAGCTAGCTATATCCAGTTTTTTTCCACCAGATAGTTTGTATAAAGTTTCTGTTCCGGGGATCCAGGAGCGGGAGACCAATCGTACTTCCAAATTACATTTGGGGGCATCGACATCAGAATAGATTCGGTGCGCCCCCCCGACTGAAGACCGAAAAGAGTGCCTCTATCAAAAACCAAATTGAATTCGACGTAGCGGCCTCGGCGATAGGCTTGGAATTCTCTCTCTATTTCAGTAAAAGTTAAATCACGTCTTCTCTCTACGATCGGGATGTAGGCCTCAAGGAATCCATCACCAACACTCTTGGTAATATTGAAGCAGGTCTCAAAATCTGGAGAGGATAAGTCGTCAAAAAATATTCCCCCAATGCCTCGAGGTTCTTTTCGATGCTTCAAATAAAAATATTTATCGCACCAACTTTTAAATTTTACATGCAGGGATATATCGTGCGCATCCAATGCTTTTTTGCACGTCGCATGAAAATGGATGCAATCTTCATCAAATCCATAATAAGGCGTTAAATCCATGCCGCCCCCAAACCACCATACCGGGGCCGCTGATTTTTTTTTCGCGATAAAGAACCGTACATTTAAATGGACCGTTGGCACGAAAGGGTTTTCTGGATGTAGCACCAACGAAACACCCATGGCTTCAAAAGATCTACCCCCTAGTTCTGGACGAGCCGCGGTGGCAGAAGGTGGAAGGTTATCTCCAAAGACGTGCGAAAAATTTACACCACCTCGTTCGAATAAATTCCCCTTTTCTATCACCATACTGGTTCCGCCTCCGCCTTCCTCGCGGTCCCAGGAGTCAGAGCGGAAACTTTGGCCGTCCAAATGCTCGAGCTTAGAGACGATTCTCCGTTGGAGGTCTACCAGATAGCGTTTGACAGCATTCGCATCAGCCATTTTTTAGGCGCGCTTTATAGCGCGATAACCAATATCATTACGGTACTGCTTGCCATCGAATTTTATCTTTTCGGCTATCTCTAATGCCGATTTTTGGGCTGCTTGAATATTCTCTCCGAGGGCAGTCACACATAGGACTCTACCGCCACTTACTACCGTATTATGATTTTCTAGCGAAGTGCCAGCATGAAATACTTTAACCTCTGGCGTCTCCTCTGGTATATGAGATACAACATCTCCTTTCCTGGGAGATTGAGGGTAACCGTGAGCCGCGAGAACAATACCAAGAGCAGGTCGCCTGTCCCACTCTGATTCAGCGGTATCCAGTGTTCCATTGATTGCACTTTGGATGAGGGTCACCAAGTCTGTTTTTAATCTCATCATAATCGGTTGTGTCTCAGGGTCACCTAGTCTGCAATTGAATTCCAAAACCTTCAGAGAACCATCGGGGGAGATCATTAATCCAGCGTATAGGAAACCGGTAAATGGCGTTCCCAGATCATTCATTCCATCAACGACAGGCTGGATAACTTGCTTGATGGCTTTCGCATGAATCTCTGGGGTCACGACCGGAGCAGGAGAATATGCTCCCATACCTCCGGTGTTGGGTCCTTCATCATTTTCTAATAAGCGTTTATGATCCTGGCTAGTTGCAAGAGGCAGAATATTCTCGCCGTCGATCATGACAATAAAACTTGCTTCTTCACCAGAAAGAAAATCTTCAATTACTACTTTCGCGCCTGCCAATCCCATCCCGTTTTCGACAAGCATCATGTCCACAGCGCTATGGGCTTCTTGAACTGTCATAGCAACTACAACGCCTTTACCCGCGGCTAACCCATCTGCCTTAACGACAATCGGTACGCCACGCTGATCGATGTAGGCATGCGCTGCAGTAGCGTCCGTGAAAGTTTTATACGCCGCCGTCGGAATGCCATACCGATCCATAAAGTTCTTAGCAAACTCTTTAGAGCTTTCAAGTTGCGCCGGGGCGCGCCGGGGACCAAATATTTTTAGACCAGCAGCCTCAAACGAATCAACGATCCCTTCACTCAGGGGCGCTTCTGGTCCCACCACCGTGAGCGCGATATCATTTGTTTTTGCAAATTCGATTAGCTCTTTCGTGTCAGTGATATTGACATTATCTAAACCATCGTCGGTGCCTGTGCCAGCATTGCCGGGTGCGACGAAAACTTTTGAAACCTTTGGTGATTGTTTAAGTTTCCAAGCGATCGCATGCTCCCGACCGCCACTCCCAATCACTAATATTCTCATTGTGCTTAAATCCTTATCCGTTTTAAGACGAAACAACCCAGTTTTTCAAGCGTTGGAAACGCTAGGTATTAATGCCGAAAATGACGGGTTCCCGTAAGTATCATGGAAATCCCGTGCTCATTAGCTGCCGCAATAACTTCGTCGTCACGCATACTACCGCCCGGCTGAATGATAGCTCGCGCACCAGCATTAAAGGCTACATCAACGCCATCTCTGAATGGGAAGAACGCATCAGAGGCCACAACAGATCCTTGAAGAGTCAAATTTGCATTTTCTGCTTTGATCGAAGCAATGCGAGTGGAATCTACGCGACTCATTTGTCCCGCACCAACTCCAAGAGTCATACCATTTCCGCAAAAAACTATCGCGTTAGACTTTACAAACTTAGCCACACGCCAAGCGAACATCAGGTCGGATAGTTCTTGTTCGTTCGGCTGTCTCGTAGTCACAATTGAGAGTTCTGTTTTTGCGACATTTCTCGAATCAGAGGTTTGTACTAATAGTCCTCCGCCAACGCGTTTATAGTCATGTCTGTTTGAAGTATTATCGATGGAAATTTGTAGAATACGAATATTTTGTTTTCCTGCGAAGATCGCCAGCGCTCCTTCTGAGTAGGACGGCGCGATCACTACCTCAACAAATTGCTTACAGATTGCCGCAGCAGCTTTTTCGTCGATTTGTTGATTTAGCGCGATGATTCCGCCAAATGCTGATGTCGGGTCAGTGCTAAACGCCTTTTGGTAAGCTTCGTTGGAATCTTTTCCAATAGCGACCCCACAAGGGTTGGCATGTTTCACTATCACACAAGCGGGTTCAGCAAAACTTTTAACGCATTCCCACGCTGCATCGGAGTCCGCTATGTTGTTATAAGAGAGCTCTTTCCCTTGAATTTGTTTGTATGTTGCGAGCGATCCAGGCAGCTCTTCGAGGTCCCGGTAAAACGCAGCATCTTGATGTGGATTTTCTCCGTAGCGCAGGTTTTGGACCTTCGAAAAGTTCATATTGATTTGTCCAGGAAACTTTTGTTTCGCCCCTTCGGAGTCGGACGCAGTAAGGTAGTTGCTGATGGTTGAGTCATAAGCAGCA
>Ga0222713_10001754_pt1 | contig 23945 bp, 41 predicted proteins | sample C33_649DmetaG_FD_165061 | JGI IMG/M metagenome (GOLD analysis project Ga0222713, IMG submission 165061) | Estuarine water microbial communities from San Francisco Bay, California, United States - C33_649D | ecosystem: Environmental > Aquatic > Marine > Unclassified | place: USA: California...
CTGAAACACCCTGTGCGTAGGAACAACCGCCCCATCGCCCCAAGCCTCTCGTGCTTTTTGAAAATTGAAATCTGTGCTCATGATGCGTACCCATCCGTTATGACTTTGTTCTTTGCTTCTTCCAGCGCACCGATCAGCATGAGCCGGTCTGGGACTGTGGACACTTTGATCTTGAACTGGCCCCGGTCTTTCCAGAAGCACAGCACGATCACGCTGTCTGGCGCTTCATCAGCGGCCTCGTCGAGCACCGCCTTGGCTTGCACCTTGTGGTGGTCAGGTATGGTTAGGGTTTTGAGTTTGCTCATGTGTTCTTCTCCTTGAGTTTGGCTTCGATGGCTTTGGCAAACTTGTAGCTGTCGGTGTCTCCACAATCATTCAGCAGTTCAAGTTCCTCATCCGTCAACCCAACCCATTCACGCTGTGACAGGGCGCAATGATGCGTTCCCTCTCTTGTGCTGCGAATGTAGGGGCATGGCTGTGGTTGTGGGGTGGTGTAGAGAGGAATTTTTGGTAAGTTAACTACTGTTGGCGTGTCCCACTTCGTATATTTAGCCCATTCAAGTTTGCGTTGTTCAACATTGATATACGCCACCGGCTCCTGCTTCTCAGCCTGCTCTATGGCTTGGCGTAGGACGGTGACGGCGGGGTCGCACAGGTCATGCGCTTCCAAAACATGGTGCAGCGGCGGGTCAATGTCCCATGCGCTAAGTTCTTCTGCCAGCGCCTTCTTGCATTTCTCCAACGCCTCCAGCGCCTGTTTCATGGCGGTGATGCTCATTTGCACTTCTCCTTCTTGTCGTCGCACTTACCAGAAACATGCCCCGGAACAATGACAGGCGCAGGTCGCGCTGGCTCTTGATGAGGTGTTACCCTGGCAGGAGCAGGCCGAGGTGCAATGCGAACCGGGGCAGGCCGAGGAGCCACCACAACGGCAGACAAAATAATTGCTTCGATCATCGCTTCATCCCCCTGACAAAGCAGGCAAAGCTGTCCACCGTGGACTGGCCGAACGCGCCCTTGAACCGCTCGATGGCGCGGGCCACCTCCTCTAGCACATCGTTGCGGTAGCACATGATGTCGTCGTCTTCGGCATCTGCAATCTGCCGCTTGCGCCAGCCCTGCGCCTTCTCGATCTGCTCGAAGGCTTCGTCTTCATCTGTTCTCATCTCGCACCTCCCAGGCTACGCACCCACGCAGGCTCGGGCTCTTTGACGACAGGCGGGGTCATCTTCTCGCTCGGCGGTGTCCAGCCGTACTTGCGCCACGTTGCTTGCACGTCAGCGCCCGATGTCCACTTGTACTCAGGATGCCCGACAGGTATCCAGGGTTTGGTTAGTTTTGCGTTGTTCATTGCTTGTCTCCTATTAACCAAAGATCTTCTTCAGCTCGTCGTACAGCTTGCGTGCTTCCACAATACTCATGTTGTTGAGCACTGATTCAGCGGTGGGCAAGTTGGGTAGCACCGGGGTAGGGGCGGGCTGTAGAGCTGCAATGCCTTGGGCTGGTTCCACCACCTGCGGTTCTTGCAGGGCCAGCTTTGCTGCCTTGCGCTCGGCTCGCTCTGCTGCCTTCTTGCGCTTGGCTATGTTCGCAGCTCTTGCCTCACGTGCTTTCTCCAATGCGGCCAGGGCACGTGCACGCTTGTGCTTGGGTGAGTTCTTCATAGCTTTGGCATAGGCGGCGTTGAGTGCTGTGTACTCATCGACTGTCGCTGCTAATTTGCCCTCGTCATCACGCACCACCATACCTGCTCTGATGAACTGTGAGATAGCCCCCATCGTTGATCCAGTGTTGAACCCCTGTTCTTTATTCAGCGTGTGTCCTGTCTCCTGTCCTGTGTATTTGCCTGGGTTGTCTTTGATGAAGGTAAATACGGTCTTGACTAAAGCGCCGTGCTCTCGTTTAGCTGTTGTTGCTTCTATTGCTTTCTCCTGTTGTGGTTGACGAATCTCTTGCTCTTGCTCTTGCTTATCCCAGTCACTGACGATTGCGTGTAGCTGGGCGGGTTTGTTGTGGATTGCATTGATCAATGCGGTTTGTAGGTCTGGCATGGTTGTTTCCTTACTGATTGTTGTAGATGGCGTCTGTGATGGATGAGGTGAAGTTGTCGATGCTTTGCGCTATCGTCTGTGCCTGCACAGTCATAGCGGCAGTTCTGAAGTCAGCGTTCATGATGCTTGCCAGTGCAACGACATCAGCCGCCGTGTAGTCCAGCTCCGAGTCAGCAAGCAGATGACGAGCCTTGCTGAAGAACATTTTTGTGGTATCCATGGATTGCAGGGACAGTAAATCCCAATCCGCAGTGATTGTGTGTTTTCCCATTGTGGGTTTCTCCTAAAAATGATGGGCCTCACAGGTTAAGTGAAGCTCGTAAAGTTGTCAAGCGTTAGACTTTGGTTTGCATTTTGTATCTCTTAGGCCTCCTTATAAACTTGGTCAAACATACAGCACAGGACTGTGTCGGGGTCATAGGTCTTGCAGTTATCCAGCGCCTCGGCCAGGACGTGGCCGTCTAGCTTGCGCCGGTCGATGAACATCTCCGCCATCTCGGGGTCCTCGGGGTAAACGGTCTCGGCCAGTAGCTCCACAAGCCATTGCTTGTTACCGGCCATCGCGTCATAGATTGCGTCACGCAAACCCTCCAGTTCCCACGCCTCGTCGTCATCGTCGAGCAGCCAGTGATTGCCGGAAAGAGAGCTGACACTGGTTGCTTTGCCCCACGCCCCCCACGTGTCCCATTTGTTCTCTATCTCAGTCGGGTCGCGGTCGGTGGGTAGTCCGTCCCAGTCGATGTTGACGACCCGCTCGGCCAAGGCCAGGAAGTGCACGATGTCAAGAGACTCCCGGTCGCTGTGCTCGTGGGCATAACCCACGCTGATGTTGGTGCACTCAGGAATAACATCGATGAACTCTGCCGTATCTGTATACACACCCGTATCGTCTGGCAGATACATGAGCCTATCATCCTGATTCAAGGAGTCCGCTAAAGCCTGGGCAAACAAGTCAGATGCGGTACGCCCCCACCCCTGGTGCGTGATGACGCTGTCGATACCCCGCCGGTCAAACGCAATAGCCCGGTCGAACTGGGAGAGAAGCGTAGTGTCACGCGCCACATGCCTAGCACCGATACCGCCGCACTCCTCGCCTTGGGTAAATAGGTAGTATGCGGACACGCCGCTGTGAAGCAAGTGCATCAGCATCGCACAGCCAGCGCCATCATCTGCACCAAGCGGCGCACCCTCGGCATACCAATGCGTGTTGGTCTTCCTGATCTTGTTGGGGCCAGCCTTCTTGTGGACTGTGTCAACGTGTGCAGTAAACAGCGTGCGGTTCTCCGGGGTGGTGCGGGTGTCGATGTGCAGGTTGCCTACCTCATCTCGGTGCACCTTGGCGTGTGCTGGTGCGTTCTCTTGCAGCCAGTCGGTCATGCGTCTAGTCCCCTCGCTATTGTGTGGGCGCATCATGGAGAGTGCGCGGGCTAGGGTCTTGTGCAGGATAGAGTTCTTGTTCATGGATGTTTCTCCTGTAGTGTTGGTCATTCATTGTCCTGAGATTCAGGTGCATGGTCGGGGTGATACCACTCGCCACCAACTTCTACATGGTCAACGGCATCGGTATACCAGTCGCCGGACTCGGCGCACAGCCAGCAGTCCTCCTTTAGCTCATACTGCTCGGTGTCTGCGGCGTAGCATATCTCGTCTGAGTCACTGGGGTACCACGCATCGGCTGACTCGATGAAGGTAGCGTTGTCACTGTGCGTGTACTCGCCATCCTCAAGCTCGACGATGCTGTTGTCGTCAAGGTAGTCCTCGTCGTAGTACTCGCCGTCAGCCCCAATGATGTAGTCGTTGTGCACATAGTACTGATACCCACGGCGGCCATACACATAGGTGTAGTTGTCGATGCAGTTGTCGCACACCGTCGTGTCCTCGCCACGACCGACACAGTACTGATCGTCCTCGTCGTAGATAGAAGCACCGCAGTCCTCGCAGGTGCACAAGGGAGCGCCCGCCCTGCCGTCTGTGTTGTCACAGCAGTACTCGCCGTTGGCTGATATGGTCAGGTATTGGTCGTTGTAGATGTCGACGTGCCGCTCGTCGCCGTCAATGTACGGAGCGAGGAACTCGTTGGCGTTTATCTTGTAGTGCATCAGCTTGGCATCTTCTGGCCACCCGCTACGCTTCTCGATGCCCAGGTTCTTGAGGTACGCCTCGATAGCCTCGTCAACACCTGAGTGCGAACGCTGGTCAGGGCTGCGCTTGTACGAACGCACGAAGCACTTGTACCCCGAGTCGGGGTCGGTGTAGACAAGACAGCGACCGAGTATCTTGCCGTCTTGTACACGCACCGCCATAGACCAGCCAAGTGATGGGTCATACACAGCGTAGGGGTGACGCTGCTCGCCATCATCACAGCGGATGTTGAAGTGCCTAGTCATGCAAGAACTGGGGCCGTTCATCACAGCCTCGACCATGTTGGGCAGGTCGTCAACGATCTCGATACCGCCCGAGTAGGTATGCCGAGCAACGATGTCACGCAACTCATGGTCAGGCATGGCCTGGAAGTGACGGCGCAGATACTTGCCCAGGGTAGTGATGGTCTGGCGATCTGCCTCGCCCTTGCGTTCGTTCTCCGTGTACGCTACCCGGTTGGGGTCGGTGACAGACTTGTGCGGCCACTCCAAGAGCAGCTGATGCCAGTCATCGGGGCGGTAGGTCAGGAACGAGTCATGCACAGCGGGATGCAGGTGGTGCTTGTCGTACTCACGCTTGAACCAGGGGCGTCCGGCGTAGCGTTGCTCGGTCACGATATAACCGTCTTTGTTACGGACATACTCGTAGTTGTCACCCGCCACGATGCGGGCGGCCTGCATGAACATATCGGTGAACATTTGTGCTTGTTGCACGTTGCAGTGTTTACACATTTTTAGTTTCTCCTATGGTTGAAAAAGTGGGGTGAGTGTTCACCCCGGTTGCACACTCACACATTCATCTCACGATTACGCACGTCACGCATATGCGCCTTGTAGAACCTGACGAACAGGTCATCAAAGGCAGAGAGAAGTTTCTCTCTGTTACTCAGGTCGGCGACATAGAACGCTCGGGCAATATGCCCGGCGAAGCTACCGCCCTCGCTCTCCATCTTGCGTGCTGCTGATAACAGCATATCGTGGTCTAGTTGCATTGCTTTCATTTGTGTAACTCCGCGAAGTTGTCCCTGACCCAAGTCACCAGCAGGTGAGCATCGAGCGCGGCATCTTTGACCGCTTCAAAATACTCGGGCTGATGGTCGGCAGGGTTGTCCATGTAGTTGTTCAGGTCGTTGGCGATTGCCATCGTCAGGTCGTGCAGGTGACGCAGTGCGTCGTTGATGTTGTCGGGTCTTTTCATTTGCTTTCTCCTTCCACTTTATTCAGCGCTTCCACAATTGTTACCGCTTCCCACTGAAACAGGCATGGCAGAGTTATTTCCTCATCACCACGCCCAACCACATAGGTAGGCCCAGCCCCCTCCTCATCGGTTCTTGCGTACCAATAACTAGCTTTCATCTCCATACTCCTACATCTAACATCAACACAATCAGTGCTACGAGTAGCACCACCCGAATTACTTTCTCCTCTGTTGTTAACATTGCGTTCATCCTTTAATTGCGGCGAGCTTGGTGCGCTCTAGTGTGCGGCTCACGAGCAGCATCGACCGGTCAGGGTACAGATACAGCGCATCGGTTTGAAACCCAGAGGGTTGGCGTTGCTCGGCAAGCAAGCGCCCCGTTGGGAAGTGGTAGGCACGAGCGTTGCGTCTGTTGTTCTGCCACAGCACACCCCTGCCTATGTTGAACCCATGCTTGGCTATCGTTGTGCACAACCACTTGACGTGGTGTGCGGTGCTCTCAGATTTCTTCATTTGCTTTCTCCTTATATGCTTGCTTGTACCCAGCACGCCATGCGGCGCACCACACCTCGAACATACGCCCTCGGAAGGGGAAGTCCGACACCTTGTACTCATCGAACGTGTCCTTACACCATGCGCGGTATGCGCGTTTTATCTCAGTCATTTCTTCTTCCCTTCAAAAAAGCCAAGCCATTGCGTGCCATCCACCTGGGGTTGGTAGAAGTTGATCTCGTATTCAGCATCGTAGGGGAGTGGGACTAAGAACAGGTTATACCCGTGCCCCTCTGCCTCCATCAGTTTGATTAACTCGGGTAGTGTGCGTGTGTCCGTTGTCTGCGCCCAGGTGAACACAGATGCGGCGAAGAAGTGTGTGTTCGCCTGGATGTGTTGCTTGGCGTTGTAGCCTGTCATTTGTGGTTTCATTTACTTTCTCCTTTGGTTTGCTCACACAGTTCATCGAGCGTGAAGTACACGTTCTCGATCTTGCCCTTCACATCGTTGCGTTTGCTCAAGCTGTCGAGGTTGTCCAACGCATAGCGCAACTGCGCCCTCATGTGATCCAACTCGATGTGCCACTCGTGCTCTTGTCCTTCAGTCATTTGCTTTCTCCTTCTAACACTTTGTTGATCGGATGGAACTCAGCGTCCCAGATAGCGAGCACGCCTTTGCTGTCGCCCTCGATGTCGAACGCCCAGTTGGTAGACTCCTCGTCCTCGTCGTCGTAGCACGCCCTCACCTCGTAGTACGTACCGAAGTCATGCGCGTGTCCCTTGATGGTCAGATACCCACGCTCCGGCTCGCCGTAGTGCTTGATGATTTGCTTGGCGAACATCTCACACTCGCGCCTGGCACGCTTGGCATAGCCCTCGCTACCTACCTGTGCACAGTCCTCGTCATGGGGCGTAGCCCCGATCTCTACATACTCTCTCATTTGCTTTCTCCAGTTTCAGATGCCGCCCTGTCAAGGTAGGCTCGGCTGTGCGGGCGGCGTAGCACAGCAAAGCCAGAGAGAATTTCTCTCTCATTCAAACTCGGGTTAACTTTCACCCAACTCCTCATCGTCCTCCCCCACACCCTTCTTCTTGGGCACGATGTCCCGCCATGTCTTGGGTACGGGTGAGGTGCGGGGTAGGCTGTCCAGTTTGTACTGGGCAAGTTGCATTTCCTTTATCAGTTTGCCAAGGCGTGCCTTCTCATCGGGGTCAGTCGTCACCTCGTACTCACGCTCGGCTGTGCCCTGCTCGGCGCATAGCCTGCCCACCACTAGCTTCTTGGCTCGGTCGTGTTCGCGTGGGGATATGCTCCGCTCGAACGGCGTCTTGCGTTTGCCCCTGGCTGGGTTGGGTAGGTCGTTGAACAGTTGCTCGACTCGCTTACGCTCGGCATCCTTGACGTAGTCCGTCCAATGGTTGCCCAACCCTGGGGTTGGCATCTTGCCTGCCTTGCGTAGCATCTCGGCAAACTGCAAGGGTGTCTGCTCGTCTGCCTTTTGCACCCTGCGTAGCTTCTCGATTACACCCGCCAGGACGGTGTCGTATGCGGCAAGCGCCTCGTACTTGAGGCGATACCCTGAGAACCCGTTGTTCGCCTCGGATGCGGCGCTTGCCTGCGATTTCATGGTGCGTACCCTGGCCAGCTCACTGCGAGCGGCAAAGAGCAGGTCGTCCCACGCCTGATGTATCGCTGAGGTTTTCAGCTTGGCCCTGCGTTGTTGCTCTTTGAAATCTCGCACACGATTCACGGCATCAGCCACGAGGGGCGCCGGTAGCTTAAGCACCTCGGTCAGATGGGTGTGCAACTTGGCCTCGCTCATGGTGAGCCAATGCGGTTTTATGTCTGAGGTCATAGTGTTAACTCCTTAAAATTATTATTGTCGCAGGTCTGTCCTGTCGTGTCCACAACTTTTAACATATTAACGCCGCAGTACGGACAGCCTGGAGCCCGCATGGATACTAGGTTTACGCTGAAATTGTCCGGACATCTACCTCTTGCAGAAACAGCACATCTCATAGTATTACGTTTATATATGTGTTGTGCATCTGTCTCTACTTATTAAAGTAATTATCTATCTTTAATAATATTATTTATATATAGATGTCTGGACAAAAAGAACGCATCGCCAATATCCATGCGGGTTTGCGGCTGTCCGTGGATACGCATTAACGTGTTAAGTATTGAGGTCGGTCTGGACAGCGTCAAATTAGTGACCATTGGGTCAGTTGCGCCTTGCGTTGGAGGTAGGCCTCGGCTGAGGCGAAGTGTTCGCCTTGCTTGCCGCCGATGTGGTAGAGGTTGATGAACCAGTAGGACTGGTCACGCTTGCCCCTGGGGTAGTAAGCCATTGCGTAGTAGCGGATGCCGTCTACGCCGACAAAGCTGGAGTCGATGGGTTCGAGAGTGGGGATGGAAAGATTACGCATGGTGTGCTCCTGAAGTGTGAATGAAACGGAACGAAGTGGGGTGAAAGTTAACCCGAGTTGGTTTGACATGGAGTGAAACAGCGGCCAGGACTCGCCCGGCCGCCTTGCGAGAAAAATCACTTGGCAACAGCACGCAGGATGCTGACTGCCTCGGCCACGTTGCCGAACAGCTTGAGATAGGCTTGCGCCGCCTTACGCAACTCGGGGCTGATGCGGTTGTGCTTCTCGGCTTTCTTGGCCGCCCGAACCTCACGCACACCGGTCGCAACGTCAACCAGATACTTCACTCGGTTGTACTCGGGTGAATCCTTCTTGAACGTGAGAGCGCCGCCTCGCTGACTCGGGTGAGGTTTCACCCCAGATGCCTCGGCCACATAGATGGTTGCGTACACCCGAACGTCAGCACCTACGATGCCTGCCTCGGCAAGGGTTGTAGCGTAGTCCTCGGCCTCGATAGCCTTGAACACTTTGCTTGCCTTGCCGTAGGCGACAGCGTTGACGTTGATGAATTGCTTGATGATGCTCATGGAAGTTTCTCCTTGATGTGAGCGTTGATGCAGTTGGGAACCTCTCTCAACCGCTGACTCTATTTTACCTTGAGGGGGTAGCCCTAACGTACTCACTCTGCCGTCAGAGCAGGCGAAACTGAATACTTTGCCGCTACTCAAACCCCACCCTACCCCCACCCCCCGTAATTGACGTGGCCATGACGACCAGCCATGAACACTGTTTTGCACCCGCTCCCACTATTCTGTAATACTTTCTGTCTACCCAAAATTTTTCTAAAAATTTCAAAAACACCCTTGTCTAATGTTAGACTGCACCTGCTCGGGCTGAAACGGGTTAGCGCCGTGGCCACTTTTACGAGTGTTGTTCAAACCAACGCTGCTTCATGCGAGCAGCCCGGGCACCAATAAAAAAACCCCCGACATTGCTGCCGGGGGTTGGAACGGGGGGAGTCAACCCACCAAGAGGAGAAAGCAAAGGGCAACTGCTAGACTTGCACCGATGCAGGAACTAAGTGTACACTGCACGCACCGGGACCGCAACCCGCATCCGTTTAAGGACAAATGCTCGAACACCTGCTTGACTTCCAGCCTGAAGTTACATCCAGTACCGAGGCACCGCCCCCGGTAGAAAAAACTACGCCTATACAGGCGCTGGACGGGAAGATTAATACTTCCGACTGGCTCAAATCCATGGGGGCACCAGACACCGAGGCTGTTGTATCCGAGCTAGAAAAGACCCAGGCCCGTGAAACATTCACGGCGCTGACCACCAACGCCCCAACCGCAGACGCACACGCCATGGTTTCCAAGCTGGAGACCCCGCAAGCTGTACGGCACCTGACAAGTATGCTCACTGCATACGACTGGGAATTTATACAGCAAGCAAAAGAGCTGCGCGGCTACGCCGTGGCCAAGATTCTGGAGGAGTGCGAGCACCCCACCGCCTCAATCCGGCTAAAAGCCCTGGCGCTCCTGGGTAAGGTGACGGAGGTTGGGCTGTTCACCGAGAAGATAGAGGTCAAGAAGACGGATATGACCGAGGACGAGGTCGACCGCAAGCTAAAAGAGAAGCTCGCCAAGTTCATGGACGTAACGGATGTGCAGCCGATCGAAGACATTGACGTGATTGATGTCGTGGCCACCCCCGCCCCACCGGAAGACGAACCGGAACAGCCCAGTGAGTGAGAAGATCCTGACCCCCGAAGAGGCCACAGCCCTCTACCGCAGACTACCCACCATGGGTAAAGTGGAGAAATTGGAGACTTTGGACCTGTTGGACAAGCAAGAACACTGGCGGGAGCTGAGAAAGAAGCGCCAGGACCCCATCGAGTTTGCAAAACACGTCTATCCGGGGTTCAAGATCGGGCCGCACCACAGGAAACTGGCCAAAATCTTCCAGGAAGTGATCTCCGGCCAGAAAAAACGCGTGATTATCAACATCGCGCCACGTATGGGTAAGTCGGAGTTCTCCTCCTACCTGTTCCCAGCGTTCTTTCTAGGTAATTACCCTGATAAGAAGATCATCATGGGTACGCATACGGCAGGTTTGTCGGAGGACTTTGGCCGTAGGGTGCGGAACTTGATCGACTCGGAGGAGTACCGTGAGCTTTTTCCAAACACGCTGGTGGCAGACGACCAAAAAGCTGCTGGAAAGTGGTCCACTTCGACCGGCGGGCAATATTATGCTGCTGGTGTGGGTGGTGCTTTGGCTGGCCGTGGCGCTGACCTCTTTGTAGTTGACGATCCTCATTCTGAGCAGGACGTAAAGGCGAACTCTCGTCTCGCGTTCGATACCGCATGGAGCTGGTTCCAGACTGGACCCTTGCAGCGTCTGATGCCGGGCGGGGCGATCATCATTATTATGACCCGCTGGGGGAAGTTGGACCTGACCGGGCGCCTGCTCGACTATCAAACGCGAAACCCGGAGTCTTTGCCCTGGGAGATCGTGGAGCTACCGGCCATCCTGCACGAGGGCACGGACAAGGAGAAGTCCTTGTGGCCAGAGCAGTGGCCTCTGGAAGCGCTGAAGGCAACCAAGGCCAGTATCGACCCACAGTACTGGAACGCCCAGTACATGCAGCAGCCCACCTCGAACAATGCGGCCATCATCAGCCGGAAATTGTGGCGGATCTGGGAGCCGGAAGAGCCGCCCGAGTGCGACTACGTCATACAGTCCTGGGACACGGCGTTCGAGACCAAGAACAACTCGGACTACTCCGCGTGTACGACATGGGGCGTCTTCTACAACGAGGAAGAGAACGACAGGGCGCAGATCATCCTGCTGGATGCGTTCAAAGACCGCATGGCGTTCCCGGAGCTAAAGCAAATTGCGCTCAAACACTACAAGGAGTGGGAGCCGGACGCGTTCATCGTTGAAAAGAAGGCGGCAGGAGCGCCGCTCATCCAAGAACTACGGAACATGGGCATACCCGTCCAGGAGACGAACCCTAGCCGTGGCAACGACAAGATGGTACGATTGAACGCAGTGGCTGATCTGTTCGCATCCGGCATGGTGTGGGCGCCAGACACACGCTGGGCGCGTGAGGTGATCGAGGAAGTGGCGTCGTTCCCCAACGGCGAGAACGATGACTTCGTGGATACGACCTCCCAAGCCCTCATGCGGTTCAGACAAGGTGGGTTCATTCGACTTGACTCGGACGAACAAGACGAACCCAGGTTTTTCAGACGCCGTAGCGCAGCATATTATTAGAAAAGGGGAAAGCCATGGATCGTCGCAGCTTTTTGGGATTGCTGGTTGCCGGGGCGGCAACACCCCTGCTACCCGCGCTTGCAGACACAACACCACCGCTAGCCAACACACAAATCTGGACTGCTGAGACCTTGGCAGTCGAGATGGAGAAGCTGTTTGCTTGCCGCATCGGCCCGGCTCAGGGGTTCTTCGAGATGGTGAAGGGTACGGATCAAATTGTTGCGGGCGCGCCTGATGCCACCCCACGCAAGATGGGGGAGCCGCCGGTAGTGGCAGATGACCGCGTGTATTTTGCCTACAGCACCTACGGCTTTGCTGTTGAGGGAGGAGAATCGTGGGAGGCCGAGCACAGACTCGCCCAAGAGTTTTACGCACGGTTCTCGCAGGTAGAGCAAAAGAATCTGGTCTGGCGCAGGAAGCCCTTGTTCGAGACCCAGGAGGTGGCCGAGTATGGCGCAACTTGGGCTACTCGTGAGCAGATTGAGGACGGGTTTATTGACCTGGCTGACAAACCCCCAGGCGTCGAGCTGGACCCAAACTGGGGCAACTACCGCTACGTGACACGCAAGTACCCATTGCATAGAATGACGATGCGGCTGGCCTTTACGGATCAGCCAAGCGAAGAAGAGTTGACTTCGCTTACCCCGCGACCTGAAGGCGCGACCCTACCAAGGATTTAATAATCATGGCTACCAACATCGACAAGGCCTTATACCAAGCCCCCTCCAGTATGGAGGAGGACGCACTCGACGAGGAGCCGATCGAGATTGAGATCATTGACCCAGAGGCAGTCAACATCCACGCGGACGGGTTAGACATCTCCATCATGCCGGGCGAAGAGGACGAAGAGAGCTTCTCCGCCAACCTAGCCGAGACCTTATCTGAGGGTGCCGTGGCAACGCTGGCCGGGGATCTGGCTGGTGACATCGACCAGGACAAGCAGTCGCGCAAGGAGTGGGAGAAGTCGTACGTAGAAGGGCTGAAGCTGTTGGGCCTCCAGTACGAGGAGAGAACGGAGCCGTGGCAGGGCGCAAGCGGCGTGTTCCATCCGATGATCACGGAGGCGATTGTCAGGTTCCAGTCAGAATCCATCACGGAGACGTTCCCAGCACAAGGCCCGGTGCGCACCAAGATATTGGGCAAGGAGACGCCTGAGAAGAAGGCCGCATCCAAACGCGTTGAGGACGACTTGAACTACGAGTTGACGGACGTCATGAAGGAGTTCCGCCCCGAGCATGAGCGCATGCTGTGGTCGCTCCCCGCTACGGGCTCCGCGTTCAAGAAGGTGTACTACGATCCCAATTTGGGACGTCAGGTGAGTATGTTTATCCCGGCAGAGGACATCGTCCTGCCGTACGGCACGTCAGACCTGGACAACTGCTACCGGCTTACGCACGTCATGCGTAAGACCAAGAACGAGATCATCAAGCTCCAGCAAGCTGGGTTCTACCGCGACATCGAGCTGCCGGACCCCACGCACAGCCAGGACGACATCAAGAAAGCCAAGGACAAAGAGACGGGCTTTAGCGACATCGACGACGATCGGTACGTGCTGCTGGAATGCCATGTTGACTTGGTGCTGCCGGGGGACGAAGATGAGGACGATGACGGCGAAGAGACGGGAATCGCGCTGCCATACGTAGTAACCCTTATTAAAGGATCGAACGATGTCCTGGCCATCCGACGCAACTGGCGAGAAGAAGACCCCCTCAAGCTCAAGCGACAGCACTTCGTCCACTACCAATACATCCCAGGCTTCGGAGCCTACGGCTTTGGACTCTTCCACCTCATTGGCGGGTTTGCCAAGTCTGCAACCTCCATCATGCGCCAGCTGGTGGATGCGGGTACCCTATCGAACCTGCCCGGGGGACTCAAAACCCGTGGGCTTCGGATTAAAGGTGATGACACGCCGATTGCCCCGGGCGAGTGGCGGGACGTAGACATCAGTTCTGGGGCGCTGCGTGACAGCATTCTGCCCCTGCCGTACAAGGAGCCAAGCGCCACCCTGTACAACCTGCTGACCACGATCGTCGACGAAGGCCGACGTTTTGCCGCAACAGCCGACATGAAGGTGTCGGACATGTCCGCCCAGGCACCGGTGGGCACAACGCTGGCTCTTCTGGAGCGACAGCTAAAGGTCATGACGGCGGTCCAGGCTCGCCTGCACTACAGCTTCAAGCAAGAACTTAAGCTGCTGGTCAAGATCATCGAGGACTACACCGACCCCGACTACGACTACCAGCCGGAAGAAGGCCGTCGCACGGCCCGCAAGGAAGACTACTCCCAGGTCGACATCATTCCGGTGAGCGACCCCAACGCGGCGACCATGAGCCAGCGGGTTGTGCAGTACCAGGCGGTGATCCAGATGGCGCAGATGGCGCCGGACATTTACGACTTGCCGCAGCTGCACCGCCGCATGCTGGAGGTGTTGGGTGTGAAGCACGCTGAGAAGCTCGTGCCCCTGCCTGACGACCAGAAGCCCCGCGACCCGGTGGCAGAAAACATGGCTGTGCTCAAAGGCGAGCCGGTCAAGGCGTTCATGTACCAGGACCACGAGGCGCACATCAAGGTGCACATGGCCGCGATGCAAGACCCCCTGATCATGCAGTTGATCGGCCAAAACCCCCGTGCACCCCAGATGCAGGCAGCGATGCAAGCGCACATCTCCGAGCACGTCGGGTTTGGCTACCGCCAGAAGATCGAGCAGCAGCTTGGTATGCCCCTGCCCCCGGAAGACGAGAAGCTGCCGCCGGAGGTGGAGGTTGCACTGTCGGGCATGATGGCCCAGGCAGCACAGCAGGTATTGCAGCAGAACCAGGCGCAAGCTCAACAGCAGCAAGCTCAGCAGCAGGCCCAGGACCCGGTGCTCCAGATGCAGAAACAAGAGCTGGCTATCCGCCAACAGGAGGCCCAGACCAAGGCGCAGAAGGTGGCCCAGGACGGTCAGATTGCCCAGGCAAAGCTGGCACAGGACGCTCAACTCGCACAGAAGAAGATGCAGATCGACGCCGCCGACTCGCTGGCAAAGCTACAAACCGAGAAGCAACGCACCGCTGCGCAACTGTTGCAGCGCCAAAACATCGACGCACGTCGCTTAAATGTGGACTCCATGAAGGCTGTCATGGATGCCCAGTTTAGAAACCAACCAAAGGAGAAGCCCACTAAATGATCCAAGACTTCGCACGCGTATTGCGCGAACAAATACGCAGCGACCTGAACAACTACGCGGACGACTTGGCGGGTGGTTCATGTCAATCTTTTGAGCAGTATCAAAAACTCTGCGGCGTCATCCAGGGTCTGGCGATGGCAGAGCGTTACATCATTGACCTTGCAGAGAAAGTCGAAAAAGCCGATGAGTGAAATCCTCCTCCCCCCAGGTATTCAGTTACCCAACAACATCCAACCCATCGACAAACCAGAAGATGACGCGGATGCTGACACCAAGGCATCCGCCTTGCCTATCCCAGCTGGCCACAAGCTGCTGTGTATCGTGCCCGAGGTCGATGAAAAGATCGCCGGTACGAGTCTCGACCTGGTTCGAGACGCAACCACCATGCGTCAAGAAGAGACTGCCACTACGGTGCTGTTTGTTCTGCGTCTGGGGGCGTCTGCCTACAAAGACCCGGAGCGGTTCCCTACCGGTGCGTGGTGTAAGGAGGGAGACTTTGTTCTTGTCCGTACCTATACCGGTACGCGTTTCAAGATCTTTGGCAAAGAATTCCGCGTGATCAACGACGATCAAGTGGAGTGTGTTGTGCAAGATCCTCGTGGTATTACCCGCGCTTAAAGGAGTGTTAGATGCCTGACGCATACAGATTTCCAGACGAACTGGAGAATGAAACCCCCGCCCCGGCGGATGACGTCGAGATCACCGTCGCCGGAGATGACGTTGAGATCGAGATCGTAGATGACACTCCTGAGAAGGATCGTGGCCGTCGCCCCCTGGACCGTGAAGTTGCGGACCCCACGGACGACGAGATTGAGTCATACACCCAGGGTGCGCAGAAACGCATCAAGGAACTGACCCACGCTCGCCACGACGAGCGCCGAGCCAAGGAAGCCCTGGCTCGTGAGAAAGAGGAGCTTGAGCGTCTTGCTCAGCACATGGTGGAGGAGAACAGACGCCTCAAGGCGTACGTGGACTCTGGCACCCAGCAGTACATGACCATGGCCAACCAGGCGGCGGAAGCCAAGCTGGAGAAGGCCCGGCGTGAGCTGAAGGCTGCCCAGGAATCTTTTGACGCTGACGCCATCGTTGCCGCCCAGGAAGCCCTGGCTGAGGCGACATGGGAAGTCAAGAGCGCAAAAAATTTCAAGGCACCCCCTTTACAGCGTGAAGAAGCTGTAGTACAAACTAGTCAATCGCAACCCCAACGGGTTCAAGCCGACGAAAAGACCTTGCGCTGGCAAGCAAAAAACCAGTGGTTCGGCGCCCAGGGATTCGAGGAAATTACCAGCTACGCACTAGGGCTGCACCAAAAGCTAGTCAACAACGGGGTAGACCCCCGCTCTGATGAGTATTTCGAGCAGATTGACGCTCGCGTGAAGTCGACGTTCCCCGAGGTTTTCGGTGGTAAAAGAGACGAGCCGTCCCGTACGGTTGAGACTCCGGCAAGGAAACCTGCCGCCGTGGTCGCACCTGCGACTCGCACAACTGGAGCGAAGAAAGTACAGCTGACACCGTCGCAAGCGGCGTTGATCAAGAAGTACAACCTGGACCCCAAGAAGTATGTGGCAGAAGTTTTGAAACTGGAGAATCAATAATGGCTGAAAATCGTACCCCTCGTGACCTTGAGTCGCGCTCAAAGACCGCTCGGGCTGTATACGTACCGCCCACAAACTTGCCCGATCCGACCCCCGAACCTGGGTACTTGTATCGCTGGGTAGCGACACATATCCTGGGCCAGGCTGAACCTACCAACGTGAGTCGCAAGATGCGCGAAGGGTGGGAACCGGTGAAGGCAGTTGATCATCCTGAACTTATGCTGCTTGGTAATGAAAAGACCGGAAACGTGGAAATTGGAGGCCTCATGCTCTGCAAGATGCCGATTGAACAAGCCCGTGCCCGCGATGAGTACTACTCCAAGCAAGCGTCGGATCAGATGAACTCAGTGGACAACCACTTCATGCGAAACAATGACCCGCGCATGCCTCTGTTCTCGGACCGCAAGTCCTCGTCCAGTCGCGGAAACGGGTTTGGTTCTGGTTCTAAATAACAGGAGTTTTTAACATGGCTTATCCCTCAGTAGCCGCTCCGTACGGCTTCAAGCCAATTAACCGTCTGGACGGTATGCCCTATGCTGGCGCAACTCGGAAACTTCCGATCGCCAACACTGCTGGCGCCATCTACTTCGGTGACTTGGTTTCGATTACGGCTGGCGGTACCGTCGCGCAGTTTGCAGGCACCACCACGGGTTCTCCCGCTGGTGTGTTCATGGGCTGTTCGTACACCAACCCCACGACCAAGCAGCCTACGTTTGCTCAGTACTGGCCCGCAAACACGGCTATTACCGACGCGCAGGCCATCATCGTTGATGATCCTTACGCAGCCTTCCAGGTTGTCGTTACCAACTCTGGTAGCGCGGTCAACTACGCTTACGCCGACTCCGTCGGTTCCAACATGTCCATCATCATCGGAACTGGCAACGCCAACACCGGTGACTCCGGCATGTCCGTTTTGGCTGGTAGCCAAGACACCACAAGCACCCTGCCCATCCGTGTGATTGACGTCGTTCCGGCCTCGTCTTACACGACCGGCGGTAACGTTGTGTACCCCGAGATTATCGTCAAGATCAATCTCCACCAGTACAACAACACCACTGGCGTCTGATAAGGAGTAAACCATGGCAATTTCACGCGCACAACTGCTCAAGGAACTGCTCCCAGGCCTGAACGCTCTGTTCGGCATGGAGTACGCCCGTTACGGCGAAGAGCACAAAGAGATCTACGAAACCGAGAAGTCGGAGCGTAGCTTTGAAGAAGAAACCAAGCTGGCTGGCTTCAGTGCAGCGCCGGTTAAGAACGAAGGTTCTGCCATTGCTTATGACAATGCGCAGGAAGCGTTCACCGCACGCTACACCCACGAGACCATCGCCTTAGGCTTCTCGATCACCGAAGAGGCGATCGAAGACAACCTGTACGACAGCCTGTCTGCTCGTTACACCAAGGCCCTGGCCCGCGCCATGTCCTACACCAAGCAGGTGAAAGCCGCCTCCGTTATCAATAACGGTTTCAGCGGTTCTTATCTGGGCGGTGACGGCGTGTCGCTGTTCGGTGTCAACTCTGGCGGCACTCGCGTGGGTCACCCCCTGGTTAACGGTGGTGTGAACTACAACAGCCCGACCGTGGCCGTTGACCTGAACGAGACCTCCTTGGAAAACGCTGTGATCCAGATCGCTGCGTGGACCGATGAACGTGGTCTGCTGATCGCTGCCAAGCCGCGCAAGATGGTTGTTCCTCCGGCACTGATGTTCGTTGCCAAGCGTCTGCTTGACACCGAGCTGCGTGTTGGTACGAACGACAACGACATCAACGCGCTGAAGCAGATGGGTGCTGTGCCGGAAGGTTACACTGTCAACCACTTCTTGACCGATAGCAACGCTTGGTTCCTGTTGACCGACGTGCCCAACGGCATGAAGCACTTCGAGCGTATGCCTCTGGCTAACTCGATGGATGGAGACTTCGACACGGGGAACGTGCGTTACAAAGCACGTGAGCGTTACAGCTTTGGCTGGAGCGATCCCCTGGGCATCTGGGGCTCCGCTGGAGCTTGATACTTCGGTATCTAAAAAAGGGCCCTACGGGGCCCTTTTTGTTTGTCTGTTTGGTGTGTGGTATATTACCTGTAACTAAGTCACAGGAGAAACAGATGGACCACACAAAGCTACCAAAAACCCGGGCCGAGGCCAAAGCCGCAGGCGCCACACACTATTTCACCGGGGAGCCTTGCAAGCATGGCCACATCGCCCCACGCAAAACCAAAGGCGCTTGCGTTGAGTGTTTACAGGTGGAATGGGTTAAGAGCAACGAAGTGCGAGCAGCGTACTTCCGCGCATATAACAATCGCCCGGACGTCAAGGAACAAAAAAACGCATGGTATCTAGCCAACCGCGACAAAGTTATTCAGGCAGCGGCTACGCGCCCGTTAAAGGTTTTGCGCGAGTATCAAAAGGCGTGGAAAGACCGAAACACGACATGGGTGCGGGCAGACACCAAAGCACGGCGTCGTAAACATCGTGACGCTACACCGCCTTGGCTCAGCCGTCGTCAGAAGTCGGAAATTCGCCAGATGTACCAGATTGCCATCACCATGACGCAGACAACTGGCGAACAGTACGTGGTAGATCACATCTACCCGTTGCGGTCGGAAGCAGTGTGCGGGCTGCATGTGCCGTGGAACTTGCGTGTCATCACCCAGGCTGAAAACCTGCGGAAATCCAATGCGCTACCAAGTGACGACGAAGCGCTTGCGTTCACCCACAAGGGGTGATATATTGCGATCAAGCCCGGGGTTCCCGGTGCATCAAACTGACCCGGCAGACGACGTACCGATTGATGCGCTGATCTTGTACGTAAGGACAATTGAAATGGCTCTCTCTACCACCCAAAGCATTTGGCGTTCGGGCGGCGGCGACCAGACCCGTACCGCATATTGCGGTTCCGGCGTCATGGCTGCCTCTTTCTACATTGCTGACGCCTCCCCCGCTGTTGCTGGCACTAACGTGACTGTCTCTAACGGCGGCGCTGCTCTCATTCTCCCCGCTGGCGCAGTTGTTTTGTCTGTCTCCATCAACGATGGCGGCACGGGCACGTTTGATCTGGGCACCACCGGCTACAACTCTGGCACCGCTTCCGGCGCTTCGATTGCTTCTGGTCTGGCCGCTACGGTTGGCACCACCAGCGTTGGTTCTGTTGTGACCGGCACCCCCTTGACCGAGATGTCCTACGTTACTGTGACGGACAATACCTCTGGCGCAGGCACTGTCGGCGGCTACATCACGTATTTCGTTGTTGATCCCCTGCTCGGCCAGCAAAACGTCTGATAGGAGCATCTCATGACGATGCAAACCGATGTCAGTAGTGCGACGGCCACAGGCACGGGTACTATGGTCAGCCAAGGTACCCGTATTAAGGGTATTCTGCTGACGACCACAGGTAGTGCGGGCTCCGTTGTCTTTCGGGACGGCGGCGCATCGGGCGCAACCAAGATGACCCTCAATACCCCCGGCGTGGCAGAGATGTTCAACGCTTTGCTCCCGGCGGAGGGTGTGGTCTTTCGTACCGACGTTCATGTAACTATCACGGACGTGGCTTCCGTCACGATCTTTCATGGCTAAATCCCCAGCATGGCAACGCAAGGAAGGCAAGAATCCCAACGGCGGCTTGAACGCCAAGGGGCGAGCCTCTGCCAAAAAGCAAGGCATGAACTTGAAACCTCCCCAGCCGGAAGGCGGCTCACGCCGCGACTCTTTCTGCGCAAGGATGAGTGGGATGAAGAAGAAGCTGACCTCCGCCAAGACAGCAAAAGATCCGAACAGCCGTATCAACAAGAGCCTTCGGGCCTGGAATTGTTGAAATGGAGATGATGCTGTGGAACGTCTTGCTGACTACATTCATCGGGTTACTAAGTTGGAATCTGAGAGAGAAGTCAGCCGAGCTAGGCCGAATCACGATCCTGTTGAACAGGACGCGGGAGGAGATCGCGCGGGACAACGTGACACAGGCGGAGATCGACAAGATTGTGGCGCACATCGACAGCCGGTTCGACAAGTTGAACGACAAGATTGACATGTTCATCCGGGAGTCAAGAAGTGCCCTCAACTAGTCGTAAACAGCACAACTTCATGGAAGCCGTGGCGCACAACCCGGCTTTTGCGAAGAAGGTAGGTGTCCCACAGTCCGTGGGCAAAGAGTTTTCCAACGCGGACAAGGGCCGCAAATTTTCTAAAGGTGGCGATATGAAAAAGATGTCTTCCGGTGGTATCACCAAGGCCAAGATGGGCGCAGTCAAGACCGCAGCCCCCAGCAAAGACGGTGTTGCAACCAAGGGTAAAACCAAGGGCAAACAGATTGTCATGAGTGGCAGCAAGCCGTTGGGTATGAACAAGGGCGGCTACGCAAAAGGCAAGTGCTGAAATGATGGCCTCCCGTGGGATGGGGACCATCGCTCCCTCCAAGATGCCCAAGGGCGTGCGTAAAGCACGTCGGGACGATACCGACTTCACGCAGTATGCGGAGGGCGGCAAAGTCAATGCTGCGGGCAACTACACGAAGCCAGGCTTGCGCAAGCGTATCGTGTCGCAGGTAAAAGCTGCGGCAACCCACGGTACCAAGGCAGGTCAATGGTCTGCGCGTAAGGCACAGCTGGTGGCCAAGAAGTACAAGGAAGCTGGCGGCGGGTACAAGGACTGAGATGAAAGCACCGCAGAAATCCCTAAAGGACTGGGGCGACCAGAAGTGGCGTACCAAGTCTGGCAAACCGTCTTCCAAGACGGGGGAGCGGTACCTGCCTGAGAAGGCCATCAAAGCCCTGAGCCCTGCGGAGTACGCAGCCACTACTAAAGCGAAACGTGCAGGCAAGGCGGCGGGCAAACAGTTTGTCGCGCAGCCAAAAGCAATTGCCAAGAAAACAGCGGGGTTCCGGTAATGGCCACAAAGAACTGGATCGCAGGCGCGATCAAAAAGCCCGGGGCCTTGCGCTCCGCGCTAGGTGCCAAGAAGGGTGAGCCAATTCCTGCCAAGAAACTGGCGGCAGCTGCCAAGAAGCCCGGCAAAATGGGCCAACGCGCTCGTTTGGCGCAGACACTGAAGAAAATGAAGTGATATGGCAACAACGTCCGGCGTAGCAGGATTCAACCTCGACCTGTCTGAGATCGTCGAGGAGGCGTTTGAGCGTGCGGGCTCGGAAATGCGCACGGGCTACGACCTGCGCACCGCACGTCGGTCGTTAAACCTTTTGTTTGCAGATTGGGCCAACCGTGGCGTCAATATGTGGACGTTCGAGCAAAACACCATTAACTTGGTGACCGGACAACCCACGTACGCACTGCCAGACGACACGGTGGACATCCTGGACCATGTGATTCGTACCCAGGCAAACCAGCCCAGCAATCAGTCGGACCTCACCATTACGCGTATTAGTGTTTCTACCTACGCGACGATCCCCAACAAGCTAACAACCGGGCGCCCCATCCAGGTCTGGATTCAGCGTTTGACGGCCAACACAGCCCCAACTGCGGCCACAACGACTGGCGGTACGACAGCAGCAAACGCTACGACAATCCAGGTCTCGACCCTGGCCGGGCTGCCCACCGCAGGTTTCTTGACGATCGGCACCGAGCTGATCAGCTACAACGAGACCAGCAACCCCCAGGACGGCGCCCCGTTCTACTTGTACAACTGCTGCCGGGGCCAAGACGGCACCACGGCGGCTTCAATTCCTTCTGGTACGGCCATCAAGCTGACCCAGAAGCAGTCAATTACGGTCTGGCCAACACCGGACCCCGGGACCCAGTATCAGTTCGTCTACTGGCGTATGCGCCGTATTCAGGATGCTGGCAGTGGCGTGAATATCGCTGACGTCCCGTTCCGGTTTATCCCCTGTCTGGCCGCTGGCCTGGCCTACTACATCGCGCTCAAGGTGCCGGGTGGCATGGAACGCCTGGCGATCCTGAAAGCCCAGTATGACGAGGCGTGGACTACCGCCGCTGACGAGGATCAAGAACGGGCAGCTATCCGGCTTGTGCCGCGCCAGATGTTCATAGGGGGCGGTACGTAATGGGCAACCGGTTTTCGTCCGGCAAAAACTCGATTGCGCAGTGTGACCGGTGTAACTTCCGGTTTAAGCTGCACGAGTTAAAGACGGAGATCATCAAGACCAAGCCGTACCAGCTGAAAGTGTGTCGGCAGTGTTGGGACCCGGACCATCCGCAGTTGCAGCTGGGTATGTACCCGGTTGATGACCCGCAGGGTGTACGCGATCCTCGTCCTGACATCACGTATTTGCTGGGCGGCAACACGGGCTTGCAGATCACTGAGACAGTGGGCACGGGCCCGGATGAGAACGGCACGCCTTCTGGGGGTAGCCGCATCATCCAGTGGGGGTGGAATCCGGTTGGCGGATCAACGCTTTTTACGTCGGTTGAAACACCAAATAACTTGGTGTCCCGCGTAGAACTTGGTACAGTATCAGTAGTAACGACGTAAGGAGTCGATCATGGACAAGAAAGACCTGGCGCAAGACAAGAAAATGGTGGCATCCGCTGTGCACAAGCACGAGGCCAAGATGCACCCGGGCAAGGCCCCGACCAAACTGGCCAAAGGCGGCGTGACCTCCAAGGCCATGATGACCATGGGCCGTAATATGGCTCGCGCTGCTAACCAACGCAGCTCTGGTCGCGGAGGCTGAGATGGCAAAGATCAACAACAAGCCCGCGTCAGCATACGCCAAGCCGCACACGATGAGCGGCAAGGAAGTTACGGTCTCTGCCAACCCTGGCGGCGTGCCGAACAAGAAGTACATGAAGGATGCCAACGTGTCTGTGGCCAATAGCCACAGCAACGACTACAAGGGCACCAAGACCGACGGCATCAAAATCCGTGGGACTGGCTGCGCTACTAAAGGCGTGATGGCTCGCGGGCCGATGGCTTGAGATGAACTACAGCGAACTTGTTTCTGCTATTCAGTCGTACACCGAGAACGCGTTCCCGGATACGTACCTCTCGAACGGGACGGTGATTGGGCCAAACGCTCAGATCAACCGTTTCATCGAGCAGGCAGAGCAACGCATTTACAACACAGTTCAGTTCCCGTCGTTGCGTAAAAACATGACGGGCACCCTGACATCGACCATACCTTATCTGTCTGCGCCTGACGACTATCTCTCTACGTACTCACTGGCGGTTATCGTCAACGGGTCGTACGAGTACCTTCTCAACAAAGACGTTAACTTCATCCGGCAGGCATACCCCAATCCGACCACGGACACGGGCGTGCCCAAGTACTATGCGCTATTTGGTCCTACTGTATCTGGCAGCACTATTACCAATGAGCTGTCTTTTATTGTCGGTCCTACACCCGACAGCAACTACCCAGTTGAACTGCACTTTTACTACTACCCCAAATCTATTGTGCAGTCCTCTATTAACGCGCTAGGCGTTATTGTTGGCGGCTCTGGGTATACGAACGGCAAGTACTACGGCGTCCCGCTCACGGGCGGCACTGGCCAAGGGGCTGTGGCTGACATTGTCGTTACTGGCGGTGCAGTAGACGAGATATTCATTAAGAACTCCGGTTGTCTGTACACGGTCGCCGACAGCCTATCTGCCGACGCTACTTACCTTGGCGGCACGGCTACGGTTGACTTCAGTGTCCCGATCACCCAGGTCAACAACGCCCAGGGAACCTCTTGGCTTG